>Ga0209210_1000035_pt1 | contig 188040 bp, 198 predicted proteins | sample RifGroA1_FD_183991 | JGI IMG/M metagenome (GOLD analysis project Ga0209210, IMG submission 183991) | Contaminated groundwater microbial communities from Rifle, Colorado, USA - Rifle Groundwater A1 (SPAdes) (version 2) | ecosystem: Environmental > Aquatic > Deep subsurface > Groundwater >... | reverse complement strand
AAAATCTACCCTATAAACACCCCTACCGTAACCGGTATTGAAATCATCAAAAAAGGAAAGGTCAGACGAGCCAAACTCTACTACCTTAGAAATCTTCTCGGCAAAAAAGCTACTAAAATTAAGGATGTCTTTGTTCGCAAGGGTCAAATCGCAACAGTCGAAGTTCCTGTTGAAACAGCCAAATCAGAAGGCACTGTTAAAACAGAAACCTCTAGACCGGAACCAATCAAGGTCAAAAACGCTCCTAAGGTTGAAGTCGTTAAAGAAAAGAAAGTCAAAAAAGGTCCTAAAAAAATCGTTCGTAAAGAACGTCAGTTTGTTCGCTAATAGATTAAAATTGTTTTCGTGGAACCAATTAATTTTATCTTTATCAACGGTAAGGGTTCGTGCGGTAAAGACACGCAGGCAGATATTCTTCTTCAAAACTTAGGTCATAAAGCTGTCAAACTCTCCACGGGAGATATCTACAGGGATGCCCGAGATGGAACCGGAGAATACGGTAAGTATCACGACTTGATTAAGCCCTTTATTGCCGAGGTCGACAAAATGGGTGGTTATGTTTGTGATGAAGTTATCTTCAACATTGTTAAGGTTGTTGTTTCCGATAAAATTTCCGAGGGCAAAGAAACTATCATCTTTACTGGTTTTCCCAGAACCATTGGCCAACTTGAACTCATGGATCAACTAATATCTTCACTTGAAGGTTCAAAAAACTATCACCTGCATTTCGACATTAGTGATGAAACTTCACAAAGTAGAGCTAAAAACCGCCGATTAATTGCCAAACAAAACGGTCTTTCCATAAGACCGGACGATGAGGAAGAAGTCGTTGAGAAACGCCTAAACAAATTCAAAGAAGCAACCCTTCCCATGTTGGACAAGCTTAATCAAGAGGGTAGGCTGATCAGTATCAATGCCGAAGGAACCATCAAAGACATTGAAAAAGAAACATCGCTTCACTTTTCAAAAGAAAGACTGTAAAAAAACCTCCCCTGTTAAGGGAGGTTTAGTAAAAGGATTGAGGATATAACCAGAGACACGTACCATATAAGTTGGAGTAAAACCTGTTTCAGACTCATTGCCTGAGAGCTGTTATAACCCAACGGTAACTCTTTCTTGTGATTATGTAGCACGCCAAACATAAATATTAACAAAAAGAAGATAAAGGTGCCTTTTTCTATAAAGGTTATGAGAATAGCCAACAAACCCTGGGAAATCGGCAATACAAAAAGTGCCACTAGTATCATGACACCCGCCACTACTCCGGAAACAGCCAACACTTTATCACCCTTCTCCCTTAAAGAAGAAAAAATGACATAGAATAGTAGGCCACCATCTAATTTCCAAACTGGCAAAAGATTTAAAACAGCTAAAGTGCCATTGATGAAAATCAGTTGTTTCCCCAAAGCAGGCCACACCCCCATCGAAATGAGGACTACTCCGATTACCATCAATATTACATTTACCGTCACTCCGGCTTGAACTAACGTAGCAATGTTTTGCCAGGGTAACTGATCGGATCGTTTGTCTTCGTCTTCGTTTATCGGTGCGGCTACGGCTCCCAGAGGAAATATGAGCAAGATTACGGCTTTTATTTTATATACCGCAAAAACGACAAAATGACCAAGCTCATGTAAATACATTCCCAGCATCATGGCTATAGCCGCCTCTATACTTCCCAAAGAGAAGTAGAGAATGACGGAAAAAGCCACAAATGCCAATCCCTGAGCCAACGGCCGCTTTTCTTTCTCAATTAGCCAATAAATAATGGATTTTCCGGGTGGAATACGCAGTAATTTCGAAAGCCAATTCACTTAGCCCTCCTTTTTAAAGAACTGAATAGCCTATATTATCATAATCTAACTCAAAAGCAATTGCGGCACTGAAGCTCTCTTGTGACTCCTAAATTCCAATCTGTCAAATATATTGCATTCCATACAGGATATAATATGTCTGCTACTAAGCTTAAAGCAATAGCGTGCTACTCGGATGGGTACTTACGGGTGTTTTAAGCTTTTAAAGTCCTTAATACACAATTCTGCTTCTACTGGATGTTCTTTATTAAAAACTAAGAACCCTATTTCTTGCACCCATCCCATACTGTTATCGTGGAGTATGTAAAGACCAGAATAAGTAAGCATTAATGCTACCACTCGTTTATTAATTGATAGCGTACTTAGGCTATCCATCTGGGTGTAGATTTTATTTATTGTATCGTGCAAAACATCTAAAATTGCCTCATTTGCTCGCTCTGGCGTGGGACTAGAGAAATACTTCTTACCTAAGTCTAGCAGTCTAGAGATATCAACCGCAACAATCCTCCCGTCATATGAACCAGAGTATTCATCCAATTGACTGATTGCTCTCGCTATATTGGACATTATTGCTTTAGACGAATTAACACGCTTACACTCAATACCATAAACCCTAGGTTTGGTATCTACTAACACATCTGGGTGGTCTAGAAGCTCTGCTTTGTAGCCAGACTCAGACATTTTTGTGGCTACTCTCAACTCAAACTGTGTATTCCGAGCTTCGCTTGAGTTAAAGTTCTCTTCATGGGTAAATATGGGACCGCCTAGCATGACCTTTACTTTTTTTCTTATATGAGTTTGTACTTTGGGTGATGAACAGGCAAATATTTTCTTAACAAAACCTAATATGCTCACGAGTTCTTGGAGTTGTTGCATGGAAAATACTGTTTCGTTGAAGGGGTGACGCTTTATATACTCTGCTGTGGTTTGATTTTCCCAGGCTACAGTTATATCTTCAACAATCCCTTGATAGACTTTGTATCTCGTACCCGTAAAATCTATCCGCAACATGTGAGCAATATCTGTTTCCAGTCGGTGAGACTTATCTGTTAGTTCGCGATATGTAATCATTTGCCAGAAGCATTATAATCTTTTTATCTGGACTTGGAGGATAATTTGAAACGAACATATAAGACACTTCTACTAATGCCCTACTTAAGCATAAGTGACACAATGCTTATATCTGGATTTCGGTTTGTATCTGTCAAAAATAGCCTTGACAAGTATGTGACTGATACGGCTACCTCGGAGCACATAAAGAAAATTACCGCCATGTACAAGAGTCCATCGGGATATACCGTGGATAATCCAACCATTGTAATGTACCGTGACGACACCTTTCGTGCTTTACAAGGTAAGACAATGGCGAAGTTGGCAAATATTAGGGCAATGCTATTATTTGCTTCGTTCCTAAAGAACAATTCTTGGTCATTTAGTACGGCTGAAAATCTAGGTTTAGTTATCCAGAGATTTAATGTTGGGGATGATGGTTTGGCGTTACAAGGCGGGTCGCTTCACGGGATATTGGCTGGTGGACTCAAAATATCAAAAACAATCTTTACCACCGCACCGCATGTACATGTATCGTCAATGAACCTAGGCATTGAGCAGGATGTAGTGATTGCACTAATTAAATGTTTGGCAGATGAGATGGCGAACCCAAAATCCTCTGCCCTGTTGAGGTCATTACGCCAGTTCTTGCTTATTTATAGCAACTCACATGAGCTAGACTCATCAGCAAGAGTTCTCGGTATGATAATGGCATTTGAGTTACTCTTTGGAACTACAAACAGGGGTAATTTTAGGGAAAGCGTAAAGAAATATGCTGATGAGTATAACTCTAGTCAGTACGACTATGAGGAAGAATACACAAATGGAGTACAAAATGGGTCTCCTAAAAAGCTAAAACTTACTGGTGCACAGGTATGGGCAGAGGAGTTTTATAAATTACGCAATCGCATAATTCATGGCGATGTAGTAGCCACAATAGACTATGCGTTCAGAGATATGTATGGAACAATCTTCAAAAACAAAAATCCTCACATAGCCATAGCTTATGAAATGTATGCGGTTTGTCTAACTAATTACCTTAGAGACGTGGGAAGATTACAAGGCTACCACCTAATGCTTGTAGAGAAAGGTAAGTATCGCCGAACAGACAAGAATTTAATGAACATTCAAAATAGGGAATTTACGATTATTGATAGGGGGTTGCTTGACTACCTCTCTGGTATTTAATCTTCAGCAAGTAAAATATTCTCACAAAATACTAGATGGAACAATCAGCTCTGGAGGCGGTTAAAGTTACAAATAGTCCTGCGATGAGAAAAGCCCTAGAAGAAGAGTATGAGAGCTTGGAAGCCTAGATAAAGTCGGCTAGAGTCAACCGTGTAACTGAAGAACAAAACGAGCTCGATACGAAGCTTGCCATTAAGTGCGCCGTCTATTTAATGAAACACCCCGAAAAATTATTGATGTAAACGGATAATTCTCAACAACAGAAGCAGATATTTAGCCTTTTCTTTGGCAGACTCCCCACCTACGACCAATTGACTAATGAACCGCTAATTTATCCCCTGTATTCGCACTAAATCAAATAAAAATGTCACAAAATCCGATTTGGTGATCCCGGCGGGAATCGAACCCGCGATATTCAGGATGAAAACCTGACGTCCTAGGCCGCTAGACGACGGGACCAAATAATACCTAAAGTGCAAATAATCAAATGTGGGTCAGCCGGGACTCGAACCCGGGACACCCTGCTTAAAAGGCAGGTGCTCTAACCGACTGAGCTACTGACCCATCATCAACGCCATATATTTTACCATTGAACCTGACAAAAGTGGAATAAAAGACAGAATTTAATCAAAAGATAGGCATGCGTATCAAACTGTGTACAATAAATTAAATGAAAGTCTTAGGCATCGATCCTGGAACGGGTAGAGTAGGCTGGGGAATTGTAGACCATGAAAAAGGGGTTGACTCTCTTGTCGAGTGTGGCTGTTTTGAAACCAAGATAAACTCGGAACTTCCTGAAAGGCTATTAAAAATATTCCTCTTCCTTCAAAAACTAATCAAGAAACATAATCCGGATATCTTGTCTGTCGAGTCCCTATTCTTTGCCACCAATGTCAAGACTGCCTTTGATGTTGGTGCCGCTAGGGGAGTAATACTGCTGGCGGGGGAGGAGGCCAAGCTTCCCATCTTTCAATACCCCCCACTTCAAGTCAAGTCTTCTCTTGTCGGTTACGGTCAAGCTGATAAAAAACAAGTTCAGTTCATGGTCACCAAAATTCTTCACCTTAAAGAAACTCCTAAACCAGATGACGCCGCCGACGCCGTTGCCATTGCTCTCACTCATATTTTTCATCATCCTCACCCAGTAAATATCCGAAACTAGCCATGCTATACTGGCTACATGATAGGCTATCTTGAAGGCGTCATTAAGTATGCATCGACTGGAAAAATAATCCTTTTTGCCAACGGTATCGGCTTTACCGTTCAGCTTCCTTCTAACTTAATCTTTTTAGAAAACCAAAAAGCTTCTCTGTATATTCATACCCACATCAGAGAAGACAACTTAGCTCTTTTTGGATTTAAGACACCCCACGACTTGGATATTTTTGAACTCTTACTCACCGTTTCCGGAGTTGGTCCCAAAATTGCTTTAGCCATGCTCACCTCATCAACGGAAGATAAAATCAAAAAAGCCATCATGGAAAGTAATCTCGCCTTTTTCTCTTCGATTTCCGGAGTTGGTAAAAAAACGGCTCAAAAAATAATCCTTGATCTCAAATCAAAAATTGGCAAAGGTGACGTTAATATGAGCAATCTCGAAGGAAACTCTGAACTGGTTGACTCTCTTGTAAGTCTTGGTTTTCAAAAAGGAGAAATTTCCTCCGTCTACTCCCAAATCGACTCGTCACTGCCTTTGGGTGCACAGGTGAAATCAGCTTTGAAACTACTTCGAAAATGACCAATCAGCCAGATACAATCAGCATTCGTCCTTCTAACTGGTCCGATTTCTTAGGACAACCTCAAGTCGTCAGATCGCTACAAATTGCCATTCAAGCCGCCAAATCCAGGCAAGAACCCATGGAACACACTCTACTATATGGTCCTCCGGGTCTCGGGAAAACAACTCTCGCTCACATCATCGCCAATGAAATGGGTGTCAATCTAAAAATTACTTCAGGTCCGGCATTAACCAGAGCCGGGGACCTGGCTTCCATTCTTACCGCCCTTGAACCGGGTGACGTTTTATTCATTGACGAAATTCATCGCCTCAACAAACCGGTAGAAGAAGCTCTCTATCCAGCCATGGAAGACTACGCCATTGATATTATTCTTGGCAAAGGACCGGCCGCTAAAAATCTCCGTTTGGATCTCAATCCCTTCACTCTTATTGGTGCGACTACTCAGGCAGGCAAAATTAGTTCTCCTCTCAGAGATCGTTTTGGAATAGTTCATCGACTACGCTTTTATGAACCGGAAGAACTTAAAGGTATTATTCTTAAAGCCGCTAAAAAGCTCAAGTTTAAACTTGATGATGACTCCGCCCTAGAAATTGCCAAACGATCTCGCGGTACTGCTCGTATTGCCCTTAAACTTCTTCGACGTATCCGCGATTTTAATTTAGTCGAACACGACTCCAAATCAAATCTGGACATCACTCAAGAATCTCTTGAGTTTTATGAAGTTGACAACGAAGGGCTGGATGCCACCGATCGCCGTCTCCTGGAAGCCATCATTATCCAACACGCGGGTGGACCGGTTGGTTTGGAAACCCTGGCCGCTATTATTTCCGAGTCAGTTGACACCATAAGCGACCTTTATGAGCCATATCTGATGCAGTCCGGTTTCTTGTCTAAAACCAGTCGTGGTAGGGTAGCTACAGACAAAGCCTATCAACATCTGGGGAAGACCAAGCCTTTATAATATTCAGTGTGTCTCTTGCCGCATTATTCATTAGCCTTTTAATATATCTAACATCGTCTAGTAATACTCTAGCGATTTCGGATCCTCTTTCCGTACCCAACAACAAAATCGGCATTCACATTCTTTTCCCAGACGAAGTTGATTCTGCCGCCAAAGTTGCAAACAACAATGGCCAGGGGGACTGGGGTTACGTTACTATTCCCATTCAAGCCTCGGATAGAGATCGGGTCAAATGGCAGCGGTTTTTTGATCAAGCCAAAGACAAAAGAGTCATCCCCATTATCAGAGTTGCCACGGTACCCGAAGGCTCAAACTGGGCGGAACCAAATAATTATGACTTAGTCGACTTTGCCAACTTCCTCGGTGATCTTAACTGGCCGACGGAAAATCGTTATGTCGTCATCTTCAATGAGGTCAATCGTTCGGACGAGTACGGTGGTTATGTCTCACCGGAAAAATATGCGGATACTCTAAACAACGCCATCGACATTTTTAAAGCCAAGTCTCCTGACTTCTTTATCCTTCCTGCAGGTCTCGATAACGCGGCTTCAAACAGCAAAACTTCCTTAAACTGGAGACTCTATCTCGAAAGGATGTATCTGCGACACCCCGATATTTTTAATAAAATTGACGGTTGGACTTCTCACGCTTATCCCAACCCTGATTTTTCCTCAAGACCCGACAAATCCGGATCAAACAAAATTGACTCATATCGCACCGATCTCCGATTCATTAGACTCTTTAGCAACAAAAAACTCCCCGTATTCATTACCGAAACCGGTTGGTCAAACAAAAACCTTTCTGATCACCAGATAGCCCTCTATTATCAATACGCCCTCACACATCAATGGTCAGACGAGAACATCGTTGCCATCACCCCTTTTTTACTGAACGCCCAGGAAGGGCCATTCGCCGTCTTTAGTTTTAAAAGGGCAGATGGTACATTCAAAGAATTTTCCACAACTCTAAGTTCCTTCGCTACCAAGGGGGAACCAAGGCCCTCGGTCGTTTCCGAAGTAAAGACAGCCACCCCTTCGTCGGTATTAAATGTCACTCCGGCAGTATCGACAGGGGAGAACTCTCAAGTTCTACTTATTAGGCTTTACAATAGCTTAAAGTCCCTTATGGGGATTTTTGGAAAATGATCATTCTACATGGCGAAGACGCCAACAAATCATACGGTAGACTAATTATCCTTACCGAAGAACTAAAGTCAAAACAAATAGAGGTCATTACTTATGACGCCACCGAACTGGACATCACCCATCTTCGTCAAGAAATCGGCTCAAGTAGCTTATTTGGTTCCACCAAATGTTTCGTCATCAAAAATCTGCTCAGTGGTACTAAATCCAAAAATAAGGACAAATTAATTGACCTCATCAATCAAGAAACAAGCCATGAAATAATTCTTTGGGAAAACAAAAACCTTTCGGCTACTATACTCAAAAAGTTCTCCAAAGCCAAAGTAGAAGGCTTTTCAATTAGCCCGGTCATCTTCAAATTTCTCGACTCGCTTCGTCCCCATAACACCCAAAACATTCTTCTTTCCTGGAAAAAACTACTTAATGAAGGTACGGAGCCAGAGTTTGTCTTTGCCATGTCGGTTCGTCAGATAAAACTCTTAATTCAAGCCAAGTCCGGTCCATCGTTTATCAAACTGGCTCCCTACCCCACGAGATTGATTACCCAACAAGCGACCTATTTTACCCTTGATCATTTACTATCTTTGTATAAGATCCTCTCCGATATCGATATAAAAATAAAGACGGGAACCAGTAGCAACACTATTGATAATTTATTGGCAAATTTTTTCCAAAAAATCTAAAATGATATTACGAAATAATATTATGAGAAAACTATTAATTTCTTTGCTTGTTCTCTTTGGCATCTTGCTTTTTCCAACACCTTCCTTTGCCAAAAGCTACACCATTGATGATGCCAATATTGATATCGTCATTAACAAAGACGGCTCGGCCAATATCCAAGAAACCCGTACCTATACCTTCTCCGGTCACTTTGAAAATGGCTGGTGGTCTACCGGAACAAAAAAAGCTTGCACTGATACCAAATGCGATCGGTTGATAATAAATAACCTTCAAATTAAAGAAGGTAGTATTCCAATAAACTTCACCACCAAGACAGAAAACAATCAACAAATCGTCAGCTGGAAATATACTGCCGATGACGAAACCAAAGACTTTACCGTCTTCTATACCATTGAAAATGCCGTCAACAACTATCTTGACACTGCCGAGTTCTACTGGCAGATTATTCAAGAAGGTTGGGGAGTACCAACTCAAAATCTAATCGCTACTATTCACCTTCCGTATCCATCCCCGAACGAATCACTAAAAGCCTGGGGGCACGGTCCTCTTACTGGCAAAGTATCTATTCTCGACGCTCAAACTGTCATTTTTTCCGCCAAAAATATTCCCGCCGATACTTTTGTTGAAGGTCGTGTTCTCTTTCCCAAACTTCCCGGAGTTAGTACTGAAAACGAAAATGCCCTCGGACGTATTGTGAACGAAGAAGCTAACTGGATAAACGAAACCATTAATACTACAAAAACCTCGGCAGAACCCATCAACTATGCTTTTGTGTATATCGTCCTACTAATCACCGGCCTTTTATTTCTGGCTAGATTTATTTACTGGTTAATCAAATGGGGAAAGGTGGGTAAAGATTTACCCTTACCGGTGATCAATCTCGCTGGTAGTCTTCACGAACCCCCAAGCAACACCGAACCCGCTATCGTTGAAGCCATTCTCAACCCATCTCATACGCCTACCGCTAAATCCATCACGGCTACAATTCTGGAACTCTGTCGCAAAAAATTACTAAAAATATCTCAAGAATATCGCAGTCCGATTTTGGGAATCTTTCCTCAAGAACCGGAGATATGGTTTGAATTACAGAAAAACAAAGGGCAAAGTTTCACCAAAAATGAAGAGGACATCATCCACTTGCTTTACTTAGACGAAGAAACAAAAATTTCCAAGTCAAAAATGCTCAGTAAGCTAAAAACCAATACCAAAGCCAGATCACATTTTCAGTCATGGAAATCACAGTTCGAAGACATCTTGTTAAAAAATGACTTTCTCGACAAAAAAAGTCATACCGTACAAGGTACCTTGGCCACCGATATCGCCATTGGCATTGTCTTCGGAGCGGCACTTTTAATCATCATGGAATCCATCTCCCAAACGGACACCGCCACACCCGTAATTATGACTGGATTACTCATCCAGTTTATTATCTTCGCCATTGGCATTGGCACCCTCAGCGGTTTTATGGATAGATTAACCCCCAAAGGAGCCCAAGAAAAAGCTTCCTGGATCGCCTTTAAAAAATATCTCAAAGACTACTCAGTTACCAAAAAATCTCCGCTTGAGTCTGTCATTATTTGGGAGAAATATCTTGTTTATGGCGCCGCCCTAGGTATATCACTAAAAGCTCTTTCGGAACTACCGCTTAAGTTTGGTGATGAAGCCAGATCATCTTTTGTCTATCTGGCTGCTATGAATACCTCGGGAAATAATCTTGATTTATCCTCAATCGGATCCGGTCTGGAATCCGTTAGTACCTCATTTGCCAGTTTCGGTGCCTCCGGTACGGGAAGTAGCGGTGGTTTCTCTGGGGGCGGGGGTGGTGGAGGTGGCGGGGGTGGTGGAGGTGGCATGAGCTAAACGAAATCATGTAAGATTAATTACATGAAGTGGCAGGGATTATCCGATACGGAAATTCAGGACAAAAGAAAAATATACGGTAGCAATACTTTGCCGGAGAAAGAACCAACAACTTGGTTTTCTATCGCCATAAATCAGTTCAAAAGCCCGCTAATATATATTCTCTTTTTTGTTATCGCCGCTTCCATAATCTTCAAAGAAACCGGAGATGCCATCCTTGTTTCTGCCGTGGTTTTACTGAATGTATCCATGGGCTTCTTCCAAGAATATGGAGCCCAAAAAACTCTTAAAAGCCTCCACAAGATTGTTCAACAAGTAGTTCTGGTTATCAGGGGAGGCCAAAGACTCAGCGTTGACATTAAAGAGCTGGTACCGGGAGACGTCGTTTTACTTGGATCGGGAGACAAAGTTCCGGCGGACTGTGTTGTCCTTGAAGGCTCAATCTTTGTCAGTGAGGCGATTCTCACCGGAGAAGAAGAACCTGTCGAAAAAAACACGTATCCTAAAAACAATCGTCTCTTTATGGGAACTATCGTTCTCTCGGGCAGATGTACTGCCAAAGTCGAAAAAATAGGTATCACAACCGAGGTGGGCAAAATTGGTGTTAGTTTGACAGAAATTAAAGAAAGAAAAACTCCTCTTCAAATTAAGCTTGAATTGTTCTCTAAAAAACTCGCTCTCTTGGTTGCCGCCATTGGTATCCTCATATTTATCATCGGGGTTTTAAACAATCATGGCATTTTTGAAATGATACGTTTTTCCATCATCCTTTCAATTGCCGCCATACCCGAAGGACTACCCATTGCCGTGACGGTAATTCTCTCTCTAGGAATGAATCGAGTCTTAAAACATAAAGGACTAGTCAAAAAACTTCTCTCCATTGAAACTCTTGGCTCGACATCCGTGATTTGTACCGATAAAACCGGCACCATTACCGAAGGTGTAATGAGAGTTGTCAGAACTGATACCAAAGATGAAGAAAAACTTCTAAATGGTCTTGCTGTCTTAAATACCAGAAGAACAAGTCTGGAAATAGCCACATGGGAGTACCTCAAAAAAAAGTTAAAAATTGACCCACAAATAGTAATTGATAAATATAAAATTCTTCACGAAGAAATTTTTGAAAGTGAAAAAAAATATGCTCTGACTATGGTTCAAAAAGGTAAAAGTAAAGAGACTTTTATTTTAGGAGCTCCTGAAATTATTCTCAAATTTTGTCGGGATGACCCAAGAACAAAAATAAAAATAAACAAACAATTCTTTCAGTGGACCAGTGAAGGTCATCGAGCTGTTGGTTTAATACACAAAAACAATATCTCAAAAACAAAAACGGATTTCAAATGGCTAGGATTAATCGGAGTTGAAGATCCCATTAGACCTGGGGTAAAAGAGGCCATCAGGAAAGCCCTAAACGCCGGTATTGACGTTAAGATTGTTACCGGTGATTTTAGAAATACGGCCGAAAAAGTATCCGAAAATATTGGTCTCGTTATCACCAAAGATAGTGTTATGGAAGGTGAAGATCTGGAAAAAATATCAACTAAAGATCTCGGTTCAAAAATTGACCGTATTAATTTATTTTGTCGCGTCTCTCCCCATCAGAAATTAAAAATCATTTCTGTCCTTCAAGAAAAAGGGGAGGTGGTTGCCATGACTGGAGATGGAGTCAATGACGCCCCGGCACTTAAAAAGGCTGATATTGGAGTGGTGGTGGGTTCGGCTACCGATGTAGCTAAAGACTCAGGAGACCTAATTCTTCTGGATAATAACTTCAAAACTATTGTTTCCGCCTGTGAGGAAGGTCGCATAATTTATCAAAATATTATTAAGGTGGTAGGTTATGTCTTATCAAACTCTCTCGCCGAAATAGTACTTATCGTAGGCGCCATGATTCTCAATGTCCCGTTTCCCTTGACTATTGTGCAAATTCTTTGGCTTCATCTGATCTGCGACGGTCCACCGGACATTGCGCTCGGGTTTGAACCGGGAGACCCCAAGATCATGGAAGAAAAGCCAAATAATCATCAAAAAGAAAATATTCTCAGTCGCTCCATGCTTTTCCTCATTTTTGCCATAAGTCTCACGGCAGGGCTAATCTCACTTGCAATATTCACTCAGCAACTAAAATTCGGAGACCTTGATTTAGCGCGCACTACCGTTTTTGGCATCATTGGCTCTATAGACCTTATCTATGTCTTCGCTTACAAAGACCTTCGTAAACCGGTACTCAGGCTTCAAAGGATACTCAACAATAAATTCCTACTACTGAGTATTCTTTATGGTTTTATCATTCTGCTTTTTGGCATCTATCACCCAACTGCTCAAAAATTATTACACACCGTTAGTCTACCTCCCTCCGCGTGGGTGTTAATCATTGGTGTGGCTTTGCTTACGACGCTTTGGGTAGAAGTAGTTAAGAAGTTTAGAAAAATCTACTGAATCTATGCTACAATATCCCATATTGTTCTTACGGCCGAGCATTTAGCTCGTCTTGCTTGACGCTCTCACGATTGTCCAGCTAGTATTTTCCATAGGACAATCGGGGAAAACCCCCATAAAATATGTTTAATCGACGCCCTTCTGGCGGACGTGGCTATTCTAGCCATGGTTCAAATCGTGGTGCCAGCCACTCATTTAATAGAAATTCTTTTGGCAACAGGAGAGCTCGTTTCATGCCCAAAGCCCTAGATCCTCGTATGTTTGTCCGCGCTGCTATGCCGGAAATTCAAGAGGAAGTAATTACTCAGCATACCTTTGAAGACTATGGTCTCTCGGAACAAATACTGCGTAATGTTAAAGCAAAAGGCTACGTTACTCCTACCCCTATCCAAGATCAAGCACTCGAAGCTGCTCTCTCTGGCAGAGATGTCTTAGGTTTAGCCGACACCGGTACCGGTAAAACTGCCGTATTTGCTTTGGCTGTCATTAAAAAAATTATTGAAAACCCCAACGACACCGCTTTAGTCGTTGCCCCAACCAGAGAGTTGGCTGTACAAATTAGAGATGAAATTAGATCTCTTTCCGGTGGACTCCAGATATACGCCAGTCTCTTTATTGGAGGCTCGGATATTCGCCGTCAGCTGGATGAGCTCAGACGCCGCCCCAACGTCTATATTGGTACCCCAGGACGTCTCAGAGACCTCTATAATCGCCGTGCCCTAAACTTAAACAACACTCGTACCGTCGTTCTTGATGAAGTCGATAGAATGCTTGACATGGGTTTCATTCACGAAATTACCGAACTACTCTCTTTCTTACCGGAAAATCATCAAACTCTGCTTTTCTCGGCCACAATTGACCAAAAAGTTGAAGGCATTGCCTTTCAGTTTATGAACAATCCTGAAAAGATCTCCGTCAAAACCAACGCCGGCTCGCTGAATGTTGATCAAAACATCATTAGGGCTTCCGGAAAACAAGGTAAATATGCCGTTCTAAATGATTTACTCTCCAAAGAAACTTTTAGAAAAGTCCTTATTTTCGGACGTACTAAATATGGCGTCGAAGAAATTGCCATTACCTTACAAAAATCAGGTTTCAACGCCGACTCAATTCATGGTGACAAACGTCAAAACCAGCGTGAGACCGTTTTAAGAAAGTTCAAGGAAAATCAAATTCATATTTTGTGTGCTACCGATGTTGCTGCTCGTGGAATTGATGTCAAAGACATCACCCACGTCATCAACTTTGACCAACCCGCCACCTACGAAGACTACATTCATCGTATCGGTCGTACGGGTAGAGCTGGTAAATCGGGAACTGCACTTACCTTTGTTGACTAAGTCGACAAAGAAAAAACGCACGACTCAAAATAATCTGTATTGGTATACTTTATCTATGCAGATAAACCCAAACATTTATCGTGGATATGATCTTCGTGGAGTATCCGGTGTCGACCTTTCACCGGAAGTCTACTATACCCTCGGACGCGGCTACGCCACCTTTTTAGCACAACGACGTATTACTCTTTGTCCCGTAGGCTGTGATAACAGACTCACCAGTGAAGAGTACAAAAACTCCTTTATCCAAGGACTTAACGATGGAGGAATTGACACCTTTGATTTAGGTCTTTCCATGAGTCAAGTAATCTATTTCAGTTCGTATGAATACTTAACCAAGGCTGGCGCCATGATCACTGCTTCTCACAACCCCAAAGATTACAACGGTCTCAAACTATCTGTAGGGTACTCCGATACTATGGTTACGGAAGAAATCCAAGAGCTCAAAAAAATAGTCGACAAGGGCGTGTTCTCAAAAGGTCAGGGTAAAAATACCAAGAAAGATATTTTCCCGGTCTATTTAGCAGAAATTACCAAATACTTTGATTTATCAAGGAAATGGAAAGTAGTCATTGATGGTTGTAACACCGGATCTGGGATATTTTACCCACAAATACTCAGACACGCCGGTTGTGAAGTTATTGAACAAAACTGTACTCCCGATGGCAACTATCCTCTTGGAAATCCCGACCCGACAGAGACAGAAGTGCTGGAAAGGTTAGCCAAAACGGTCACCGAAGAAAAAGCTGATATTGGTTTTGCTTATGATGCCGATGGAGACAGAGTAGCTGTTGTCGACAATACGGGGCAGGTTCTTTGGATGGACACCATTGTTGCCTTATATGCTCAAGATGTTCTGGACTTTATTCCTGGAGCACCCATCGTTTACAACAATCTCTGTTCCAAAGTCGTCTCTGAAACCATTGTCAATAGAGGTGGCCAACCAATCGTTTCCAGAACAGGCCACTCCTTTGTAAAAGCAAAAATCAAAGAGGTTCGTTCTCCCTTTGGAGGTGAACTTTCGGGACACATCTTTTTCATGGACAATTTCTATGGTCACGATGATGCCGCCTATGCATCGCTCCGTTTATTAAGTTACCTGGAAAGAACAGGACAAGATCTTCATCAGGCAGTTGAAAAATTACCAAAATACTTTAGTAGCCCGGAAATTAAACTTGGTTTGGCTGACAACATAAAATTTCAATTAATTGCCGGACCAATCAAAGAAGACTTAATCAAACTCCTTCCCTACGGAACAATCAACGAAATCGACGGTATTCGTATTGACACGAAAGAGTCCATGGTTGTTGTTCGAGCTTCGCAAAATGGACCATATCTTACTACCAAATTTGAAAGCAAAACCCTTGATGGTTACGATGAGCTAAAAAGTGGAATCGCTAAAATATTTAAAAAATATTCGGAGATAGACTGGTCCACTGGTTCAAACACTTCATCTCTGTCTTAAGACTATTGAGTTGACCGGGTAATTTGTATATAGTGACCTGATGGGCAGAGAAATTGTCGTCGGTTTACATTTTTATCAACCTCCTAGAGAAGCAACACACCCAACACTTTCGACAATTTCCACCGATCCTCAAGATAAAAACTGGACTGCCATCATCGAGAAACAATGTTATGAACCCTTGGCTCACGGAGGTATTCTTAATAAAGTTTCCTTTGACATCTACCAGTCGTTACTGCTCCAACTCGAAAAAATAAACCCAGAAACCGCCGCCATCTACCAAAAAACCATGAAGGAGAATGGGATAGGGGAGGCCTTTATACACCCAATTCTTCCCGATCTCTCTTTATCCGATAAATCCATCGTTATCTCGGCTGGGGTTGGTAGATTCAAAGATATAACTGGGGTAAACCCCAAAATATTCTGGCCGCCGGAAACCGCCATCGACACCGAAACTCTCAATGTCCTAATCGACAATGGTTACGAAGGATTTGTTTGTGCTCCGGAACAAATTATTCAAGCAAATGGTTCCGCCTCAGATAACCAACCGACGATTATCAACCTTGAGCAGGGAAGGCAAATCATTGCCTATCCCTTTGACCGTACAATTAGTAGAAAACTTGCCTTTGATGAAAAACAAAATGCCGATTTTTTTGCTCATTCATTCGTCAAACCCAGAAATGAAAATACTCCCCAAAATCAAGTAATTATTGCTTGGACGGATGCCGAAACTTTTGGTCATCATTTTCAAAATGGAGACAAGTTTCTGCACTATCTTCTCGACTCATCCTTACCCAGTATCGGGCTTTACCCGGTTTCCATCAATAATTTACAGCTCGACATATCCAAACTTCCAAAAGGAATGATCAGAGAAAGATCCGCTTGGAGTTGTCCCCATGGAAATCTGATTCGCTGGAATGGATCCTGCGACTGCGGTTGGGGTCAGGACACTTCCTGGAAAGAGCCTTTTATCTCTGCCATGAACTATCTCAACAATGAAGTCTCCAGCGTTCTTCAAGCTGAAATTGGCCGGGGATATGAGTCAATAGTGTCCGCTAATTTTTATGAACTCTATGCTCACCCCGAAAAGGTTAATACTCCGGAAAAAGCTCTTATTGCCGCCAAGATATCTTCTCTTATAGCCAAAACTAGCTGTGCCACTTTCTTTTCCAGTCCGGAAGTTTCCGGAAAAATCAATCTTCTTTACGCCTATCAATCTCTCCTCTATCTGAAAGATGCTGGTCTGATCGCTACCTCCTCAAACACTGAAAAAATTCTTTTTGAAAAACTTGCTGCAATTCAGTATCCAAATGGAGAAAAAACTGCTCTGACGACTCTGAAAAAAATGCTGGCTCGGTAGGATATTGGTATACTTAATTTACGCAATGAAAACTTTTCTTGATGATTCCAAGACATATGGTCAATATGACACCCTTGATGTCTATGCTTCTATTGTCTCAACTGGCCAACAATTTGAATCCGCCTGGCACGACTCACAGTTTGTAAATTTAAACTTTGAACCGGAAAGTATCAAAAACATCGTCTTTGCGGGTATGGGAGGATCAAATCTTCCGGCCCACATTGTCCTTTCACTTTCTCCTTTGTTGTTAAAAATTCCTTTTGAAATCATCTCCAACTACCGACTTCCCCAGTACACCGCCAAAAATACTCTCGTCGTTCTGGCAAGTTACTCAGGAAACACCGAAGAAATTCTGTCCTGCGCTCAAGATGCTTCCAAACGACAATGCAAAACCATCGTCATCACCGCCGGTGGAAAATTAAGAGACCTGGCTTTGTCTGAACACTGGCCCTTAATACTGCTCGACGAAAAATTAAATCGTTCACATGTGCCACGCTACGGTATTGGTCTGATGCTCGGAGCCGTTATGGGGCTAACGATTCGTCTCAACCAAGAAACATTTCGTTTTGTCGATCCGAAAGAAATAGTTCGAACCATTGAAAGAACTCTCGATTTGTTTAAAATTGATCGACCGACAAACGATAATCCAGCAAAAGAATTTGCCCTAAAAAACAAGGGTATGTCTCTTATGGTGCTTTCCGCGAATCACTTGTCGGGAGTAGGGAAGGTCTCAACTAATTTTTTTAACGAAACCTCAAAAACATTTTCTGCTTATTTCCAGTTACCCGATCTCAACCATCACTTTTTAGAAGGATTAGCCTTTCCACTGTCTTTAAAAGACCATGCTCGATTTATTCTTCTAAACTCCTCCCTCTACCCGGAAATAATTCAAAAAAGATTTCAAATCACCAAAGACGTTCTCATCAAACAAAATTATCAGCTCACCGTAATCAAACCGGAATCGACCGATATCACCGCTCAAGTATTTGAGTCGCTGGTCTTTTTGATGATGATTAGCTATTATTTAAGTATAGTCAACAAGCAAGACCCCGGAACTAATCCTTGGGTAGACTTCTTTAAAAAACAACTAACCTAATGCCCAACCTACCTGCCCTGGTATTACCATTCAGTAAAATTCACAAGGACGACATTCCTCTCGTCGGAGGAAAGGGTGCCAATCTGGGTGAAATGTACAACTTCGGTATTCCTGTTCCTAACGGATTCGTCATTACTGCCCAAGCATACGAAAAAGTAATCGATCACAACGCTCTTCAGCCGGTTATCAGAGAAATCATCAAACAAACCGAGGTAACAAACCAAAAAGAACTTGAAAAAGCGGCTATTAAAATACAAAGACTAATTCAAACAGCCGATATTCCCGCTGATCTTGTAAAGGAAATCTTTGAAAGTTATTCCGGTTTAAAATCTGGCGACAAAAATCCTCTCGTTGCCGTTCGTTCATCGGCAACCGCCGAAGATCTTCCGGATGCTTCATTCGCTGGTCAGCAAGAGTCGTTTTTGGATATCAAGGGTGAATCAAATTTAATACAAGCAGTTCGTAGTGCCTGGGGCTCACTTTGGGGTGCCAGAGCCATTTTCTATCGTGCTACCAAAGGCTACGATCACTTTAAAGTACTTCTCGCCATCCCTGTCCAATTAATGGTTCAATCAGATGTCTCCGGCGTTCTTTTCTCTGTTAATCCTGTCACCGGCAACAAAAATCAAGTCGTCGTTGAAGCAGTCTGGGGGCTGGGTGATTTTATGGTTCAAGGAGTAGTTAACCCGGATCATTACATAATAAATAAGTCCGACCTTTCGATTCATTCTCGTCAAAATGTACCTCAAACCATTATGGAAATCCACGACTATCCCAGCGGGGTCAAAAAAGTAAAGGTTCCGGAGAAAATGGTCAACGCTCCCAAACTCACTGACGAAGAAGTAATCGAGCTGGCTAAACTTTCCATGAAAATTCATCAGCATTATTTCTTTCCCCAAGATAGCGAGTTCGCCGTCGAAAATGGCAAGGTTTACCTGGTTCAAACCCGTCCCATCACCACCCTCGATATGAGCAAAGGTGCCAAACAAATATCCGAATCCCAGTTGGTAAATCTAAAACAGCTAATCCAAGGAGAACCTGCTTCATTTGGTATTGGTTTTGGCAAGGTAGTTAAAATAAAATCCGCCAAGGAAATAGACAAAGTAAAAAATGGTGACGTCTTGGTTACCGAGATGACCGCTCCAGACTTTGTCCCCGCTATGAAAAGGGCAAGTGCCATTGTCACGGACAAGGGAGGTCAAACTTCCCATGCTGCCATTGTCTCAAGAGAGTTGGGAGTTCCGGCTATCGTTGGTACCAAAATTGCTACCAAAATCCTCAAAGAAGATCAGTTGGTTACAGCCAATGGCGCCACTGGTATTGTCTATAACGGCGTTCCCGAAAAAGGTAAGGCTGTCGCCGTTAAAGAGTTTAAAGAAGAAGAGTTTCCCCAAACCGCTACCAAAGTCTATGTCAACCTAGGAGAACCAGAACTTGCTTCAATCGTCGCCCAGGGAAATGCTGATGGAGTTGGTCTTCTTCGTGCGGAGTTTATGATGGCCGAAATAGGTACTCATCCCAAAAAAATGATTCGCGACGGCAAAAGCCAAGTCTTTATTGAAAAACTTGCTGAAAGTATTATCAAATTTACTCACAGTTTCGGAGAGAGACCAGTCATTTATCGCGCTACCGACTTTAAATCCAACGAGTACAAAAATTTAATTGGTGGCCAAAATTATGAGCCGACAGAACCCAATCCCATGCTTGGATACCGGGGTTGTTATCGCTATATCCTTGACGAACCGGTTTTCAATCTTGAACTGGAAGCCATCAAGCTTGTAAGAAATAAATACGGCTATAAAAACCTTCACCTAATGATTCCCTTTGTTAGAACAGTTGACGAATTAATCAAGGTCAAAAGAATTATCGCCGCTAGCGGTCTTTCTAGATCCAACTCCTTTAAACTTTGGATGATGGTTGAAATTCCCTCCAACGTCATTCTTCTGGAAGACTTTATCGCCGTCGGTATTGATGGTGTTTCCATTGGGTCAAACGATCTCACTATGTTAATTTTGGGTACGGATCGTGACAATGAAACAGTTGCCCCTGAGTTTGACGAGAGAAATCCGGCCGTTTTGTGGGCACTTGAGCACGTCATCAAGACTGCCGCCAAGCATCACATAACCTGCTCTCTCTGCGGTCAGGCAGCTAGCCAATATCCCGACCTTGTCGACAAATTAGTATCTTGGGGAATAACCTCCGTCTCCGTTAGTCCGGATGCCGTGGATAACACCAGAAGAGTAATTTCCCTGATAGAAAAAAGGCTACTTAAATAAAATGGCAAAAATAAAATCGGTTTATGCTAGAGAAATTCTCGACTCTCGCGGTAACCCAACCATAGAAACGACTATTTGGACAGATAACAACCACGGTTCGGTTGCTTCAATTCCCAGCGGAGCATCAACAGGAAGATTGGAAGCGGTTGAATTGAGAGACGGTGATCCTGAGAGATTCAATGGCCTTGGGGTTTTAAAGGCGGTAGCTAATGTTAACCAAATAATCAGCAAGTACATCATCGGTCAAGATCCGACCCTTCAAAACAATATCGACCAAATTTTATTAAACCTTGATGGCACGGAAAACAAATCAAAACTCGGTGCCAACGCCATGCTTTCTGTTTCACAAGCCTGTTTTGAACTGGGTGCTGCCTGCGAAGACAAACCCACCTTCCAGTACACCGTCGAAAAATATGGTCTGGCCACTCCAACCGCCCTTCACCTACCAACTCCTATTTTTAATCTCATTAACGGAGGTAAACATGGTGCCGGAAACCTTGATTTCCAAGAGTTTCATATCATTCCCAGCAGTCAAAAGAAATTCTCCGAAGCCTTGGAAATCGGTAGTGAGCTTTATCATAATTTAAAAAATATTTTAGTAGAAAAAAAAGCCATTCATTCTGTCGGTGATGAGGGGGGCTTCGCTCCCAACTTGTTCAGCAACACCGATGCCATCGAACTACTGGTAGAAACTGTCGAGTCCAGTCGTTACAAACTTAATCAAGACGTCTTCATTGGTTTGGATATCGCCGCCAACGGCCTTATCAAAAATGGTAAATACAAAATTAGTGACGTCAAAGATAATCTCTCCAATGAACAGTTCCGTGACTTCCTCATCGATCTGAATCAGAAATATAGTTTACTGTCCATCGAAGACCCCTTTGGTGAAGATGACTGGAAAGGCTGGTCCGAGCTAACCTCAAGTATTGGTAAACAACTGATGATTGTTGGCGATGATCTTCTCGTCACCAACAAAAAACGCTTACAGGAAGCCATCGAAAAAAATGCTTGTAATGCTATTTTGGTAAAGCCAAATCAAATTGGCACCATTTCTGAAACAGTCTCGGTTATAAAACTGGCTAAGAAAAATAATTTTTCCGTTATTGTCTCTCACCGCTCCGGTGATACGGACGAAGATTTTCTGGCAGACTTTGCTGTTGGCGTTGGTGCAGATTTCGTCAAATTTGGTGCCCCGGGTAGGGGAGAGCGAGTTGCTAAATACAATCGTCTATCTTTCATTCAAGAATATCTTAGTAGTCTGCATGGATAAGAAAGCGGTAATTCTCTGCGTTCTCGATGGTTGGGGAATAGCGCCTCCCGGCCCTGGTAACGCCATAAGCATTGCCAATCCCCAAACCTTTAATTACCTACTTCAAAACTATCCTTCCACTCAGCTTTTAGCTTCAGGACCAGCGGTCGGTTTGCCGGAAGGCCAAGATGGTAATAGTGAAACTGGTCATTTGAATATTGGTGCGGGAAGAGTTGTTTTTCAAGATCTGGCTTTAATTAATATGGCCATAGCCGACGGAAGTTTTTTTGTCAACAGAGCTTTACTGGATACCGTCAAACATCTTTCTTCTTTTCAATCCAATCTCCATTTAATCGGTATGATTGGCAACTCCGGCGTACACTCCTACAACGAACACCTCTTTGCTCTATTACTATTTGCCAAAAAAAATAATCTGCAAAATGTTTTTCTACATCTGATTACCGATGGGCGTGATAGTCCGCCCGATAACGCTATCGAACAAATAAAAATAGTTCAGCAAAAGATACAAGAAATTGGAGTGGGCTCAATCGCCTCAATTATTGGACGATACTACGCTATGGACAGAGATCAACGTTTGGACAGGACACAAAAAGCATACGACTGTCTGACTAACACCAATCTTAAGTCGGAACAAAACCCTATTACCTATTTGGAAAAATCCTACGCAGCTAAAGTTTATGATGAGTTTATTACTCCCGCTTCTATTGGAGATAACTCCAACAACTCCAGAATCAAATCGGGTGATTCTGTTGTCTTTTTTAACTTCAGAACCGATAGACCAAGGCAGTTAACGGAAATGTTTTTCAGATCCGGAATTCCCAATTTACGATTTGTCACCATGACCAAGTATCGTAAAGACTATCAAAATCCGGTCATGTTCCCTACCACCACGCTTTCCAACACGTTGGGAGAAGTAATTTCCAACCATAATTTAAATCAATTAAGAGCGGCCGAAACGGAAAAAATCGCCATGGTTAGTTACTATTTTAACGGCCAGAGCGAAGTTCTCCTTCCTGGAGAAACACACCTCTTTATCGATTCTCAAAAAGTAACTACCTATGATCTCACTCCCCGTATGTCCACCGACAAACTCATCGAGGAGTTTCAAAGAAAAATCAGAGAAGATAACTTTACTCTCTCCGTTATTAATATCGCCTGCCCAGACATGGTTGCTCACACCGGCAAGATAGACAAAACCGTTGAAGCTATCAAAGCGGCCGATGACGCCATAGGAAATTTAGTCAATCTTGCCAAAGAAACAAACTCCTATTTATTAATTACCGCCGACCACGGTAACGCGGAAGAACTGCTAAATCCCAAAACAGGCAAGGTGAACACCCAGCACTCAAATTTTCCTGTGCCCTTCATCATTTACCATCCAACCGACAACAAATTTAAGCTCCAACCGGGTAAGCTGGGTGATGTTGCTCCAACTATACTTTCACTTCTGGATCTTCCAATACCAGCAGAAATGAACGGTAAAGACCTAATCCTAAGAGAAAAACTCCTTTAACTACCCACAGAAATCAGCAAAACCAACTCACCTTTAATTCTTTTTTCTTTCGACGCTTCAAGCAACTGACTCAAGCTTCCTCTTATAATTTTTTGTGACACCTTTGTCAGGTCCACTGCCAAGCATGCCGGGGTATCTTTGCCCATAATTGCCACTGCCTCTGGTAAGATTTTTTGAAGCCTCAAGGGATTTTCATAAATAACCGCCGTCATCTTTGAAATCATACCCATTTCCTTAATAGTCGTCAAAACCGCAGTTCTTTTTCCGATTTTCTTTGGTAAAAATCCCACGAACAAATATCGATCGGTTGGTAATCCTGAAACGGCCAAGGCAGCACTTTCTGCTGTTGGTCCCGGAATCACATCAACTTCCCAGTTCATTTCTACGGCCTTGCTGACCAGTTTGTATCCCGGATCAGAGATTAGAGGCATGCCGGCATCGGAAACCAAAACTACAGACTCCAACGAACAGATCTCTGCCAGTATTCTTGGTAGTATCTTAGCTTCGTTAAAATCGTTAATAAATCTAATTGTTCCGGTGAATTTTTGCACATGTCCCATCTGCATCAACTTACTCCACAAATTATTAAACATTCTGCTGTCTTCACAAATCAAATACTTGGCTTCCTGTAAAGTTTTTAAAGCCCGAAGAGATATATCCTCAATATTACCTATTGGGAGTCCAACTATGGTTAGTTTCATAAATTAAAATTTGCGTATAACGCCAACGCACTTACCCTGTACTTTAACATTAATTGCAAAAATAGGGGACATAGATGAGTTTGCTGGCTCCAAACGAACTCTGGTTCTCTCGCGGAAAAATCTTTTTAGGGTAGCCAAACCATTTTCCAACAAAGCCACCACAATGTCGCCGTCCTTCACCCCAGTTGCGTCACATTCTTCAATAATTACATAATCATGATCAAAGATTCCCTCCTCAATCATCGAGTCTCCTTTGACTTGCAAAACAAATGCTCGTTTTTTGCCCGAAAGCATTGATGATGCCACCTTCATGGACGCATTTGGATCGGTCAGAGGTTCAATTGGCCTTCCGGCTGCGATAAAACCCAGAATCGGTAACTCGATTGAAGCCGACTCCACGCTTCCACGATCAACCAGTGAAATTCCTCGAATCGCGCCCTCAAATTTTTTAATGATATTTTTCTTTTCCAAAGCCTGAAGATGTTCATGAACAGTAGCCAAGGAAGAAACTCCGATTGCACCAGCAATTTCCGAAAGGGTGGGGGAGTAACCATTTTTTTGAATAAACTGGGAGATAAACTCCACGATTTGTCTTTGTCTTCGGTAAAGTGTTACTGTCATAACTTCATTATTACCAAACAATACCCAAAAGTCAAGCGCTCGAAACTTCGTGCTTGCAGTGATATAATCGCAACCAACACTCGAATTTGCATCTTAACAGGAGGGTCTCATGCTCAAAAAATTTCTGGACAAGATTTTGGGGATCAAAGAAAAACCTCACACAGAAAACTCCCAACAGATGGCTGAGGAAGCTATAGCCGAAGCCGGACCAAGAAAGGAAATTCTCACGGGAGGGTTTGTTTACATACATCCCGAAGAGCGTGAAGGCTATGCTTTGTATACCGATAACATTGGCAATGCCGCCAAATTCATTCTCTCGGCCAAAACATCCAAAGAAAAGAAAGAGAGAGAAAAACTCTACACGGAAGTAATGGAAAGAGAAGCCTTCTATTTCACAAATGCAATCGAGGCAAGGGTACAAAAGTATATAAAATCAAATCAATAAAAAAACCACCCGATCACCCGATCGGGTTTTTTTTCGGGTAAAATATAGACTGTGGAATTTAAGATCAAATCAGACTACCAACCTACCGGGGACCAACCTCAAGCAATTGAGAAACTTTCCACAGCTATTTCTTCCGGAAATCCGCACCAAACTTTGCTAGGTGTTACCGGCTCAGGAAAAACATACACTGTCGCGAAGGTAATCGAAAAAACTCAGCTACCGACTCTTGTCATCTGCCACAACAAAACTCTCGCCAGTCAGCTATATCAAGAGTTTCGTGATTTTTTTCCGGACAACGCTGTTAGTTACTTTGTCAGCTACTACGATTACTACCAACCAGAGGCATATCTACCCAGTTCGGACACTTACATCGAAAAAGAAGCCGACATAAATCCGGAGATCGATAAACTCAGACTTACCACTACGGCCAACCTCTTGTCTCGTCCGGATAGTATTGTCATTGCCTCAGTTTCCTGCATCTACAACATCGGCTCACCCCTAGATCAGGAAAAAAACATTCTCACTCTGATGAAAGGGCAGGTTATTGCCCGGGACACCGTACTTATGAGACTCGGTGACCTCCAGTACACCAGAACCAATGCCGAACTTTCCCGAGGCACTTTTAGGGCCATCGGTAGTACTGTTCAGTTATATCCCTCGTATAAGGACATCGTCATCTCCATGGTTTTTGAAGGTAATGTTTTAAAAACAATCGACATTCTCGATCCCTACAACTTTACTAAGATTGTCGATCTAGACCTTGAAAAAAGCAGCTTAATCACCATAAATCCGGCCAAGCTCTTCATTACCGACCCCAAAACGCAGGGACAAGCCATCGATAATATTCGCAAAGATCTACAGACTCAAATTGAAAAATTTAAGAGTGAAGGTAAAACCATCGAAGCGTACCGACTAGAACAAAAAGTTAACTACGATCTCTCCATGCTGGAAGAGGTTGGTTACGTAAACGGCATTGAAAACTACTCTCGTTACTTTGACGGACGCAAACCGGGAGAACCCCCTTATTCCTTACTGGAATATTTTCACTACAACACCAAAAAGTTTCACAAAAAGGGTTTCCTCACCGTTATCGATGAATCACATATTAGTCTGCCCCAAATTCGCGGCATGTACAACGGTGACCAGTCAAGAAAAGAAAATCTCATCAACTATGGTTTCCGCTTACCCAGTGCCAAAGACAACCGCCCACTGACCTTTACTGAGTTTCAATCCCGCACACAACAAAACCTTTATTGTTCCGCTACCCCAGGCGAGTACGAACTATCTCTATCCAAATCAAGCATTATTCCTACGGTAGCAGAGCAACTTATCCGCCCAACCGGCCTTTTGGATCCGGAAGTATTTGTCCGTCCCGTTAAAGGTCAGATCGAAGATATTAGTAGGGAAGTTCTTGAAAGAAAGATAAAAGGAGAGAGAACCTTGGTTTTGACCATGACGAAAAAAATGGCTGAAGATCTGTCGGAACATCTCAAAGAAAAATACAAAATTAAAGTTGAGTATCTTCACTCGGACATCAAAACTTTAGACCGGGCCGATATTCTTGAAAGCCTTCGTCTGGGAAATGTCGACTGCCTAGTGGGTATCAATCTTCTCCGTGAAGGTTTGGATCTACCGGAAGTCTCTCTGGTTGCCATACTCGACGCCGACAAAGAAGGTTTTCTCCGTACACCAACAGCCTTAATACAAACAATGGGAAGAGCTGCCCGCCACATCAACGGTCAGGTCATTCTTTACGCCGACAAAATCTCGCCCTCAATGGATATCGCCATGAAAGAAACCGCCAGAAGAAGAATTACCCAAGCTCTCTACAACAAAAAACACAGTGTTACTCCCATCGGCATCAATAAACCCATAAGAGAGGCTCTGCTCCATCGCAACTCAAGTGGTCCGGCTCCAAAAATCAAAGAACTTGCCGAGTTCGGTTGGACAGAAATTGAAGATGTTAATCCCCAATCGTTAACTCCTCAAAAGAAAAAAGTACTCATTGTGAAACTTAAAAAAATGATGACCCAGGCCGCTAACTCCTGGAATTTTGAACTGGCGGCTCGTTACCGTGACACCATCAAAAAGTTACAATAATTAGCGAAATTTAGAGGCCGTAACAACCCTACCACCAATAGCGTCTCTGGAGGTCGAGGTGTCAATCTTTCTATCACCAATCGCTAGGTCATCTGGATCAAAATTATTATTTTCCAAAAACTCCGCCAGTACCCTTAGTGCTTTCTTGCCATAAAACTGACTTTCTCTAGTTCGATTGTCCAAGAGAATGAATAACTGTGTCCCTTTTTTGCAAAACCTTTCAATATCACCCAACAAACCTTCCTCGACGATGCTTTGAGGATTGGGGGCCACCATCATTATCAAATCGGCTTTTACATCCGGTAGTTCATCGGTATAACTAGGTACAAGCACTCTTTTTGAGTCCTCATCAACCCTTACCGAGCCTTTTCGAAAATCAATATTATTTGCGTTGATTGCCCGATCTACTCCAATCCATAAATCTCCCTTTCTCTGACTAACTGATAAATTTGTTCTCTCTCCTCCTGGTCCAATATCCAAAACCACAAAATTTCTACCAACACGGAGGCTGTCCATCTTTTCTTTTTTTTCAACGGCACTCAGACTGCCAAAATCGACAACTTCGTAATCTAGGCGACTGTCAAATTCAACCTTCTTTGATTTTTCCGAGCCTTCGGTATGTGCTACTTCCATACCACCATTATAAGCATATTTGTGTTAACAGTCATTCGGGTATTTTAGGGTAAAAAATGTTAAAATATAGCGTTATGCCGGAAATCTCACCTTCAACTCATCTCATCATCAGGGGAGCCCGTCAACATAATCTAAAAAATGTTGACTTGGTAATTCCCAAAAATAAACTGGTGGTTTTTACCGGTGTCTCGGGTAGTGGCAAGTCCAGCATGGCTCACGATACCATCTATGCCGAGGGTCAACGCCGCTATGTCGAGTCTCTAAGCTCGTACGCCAGACAATTCCTAGGCATTATGGATAAACCAGATGTTGATCAGATTGAAGGTTTATCTCCGGCCATTCTCATTGACCAAAAACAAGGTAGTCATAATCCCAGAAGTACCGTCGGTACCGTTACCGAAGTTTACGATTATCTCCGTTTACTTTTTGCTCGCATCGGTCATCCTCACTGCCCCAACTGTGGTCGGGAAATCATGCCTCAGGATATTAATCAAATCTATAAAGCAGTCGTCGAGCTGGCCATTTCCCATCCCTCATATCAAAAACAAAAGGGGACCAGAATTATGATTCTTGCTCCTTTGGTAAAAAATCAAAAAGGGGAATTTGCCGATTTATTTCCTAATTTATACAAGCAAGGTATAGCACAAGTTAGAGTTGATGGAAAAATTCTTTCAACCCAATCAACCTTAAGTCTTTTCAAAAATAATCGTCACAATATTGAAGCCGTTATCGATAAACTGGTCATCGGTCAGCTAAATAGTGGCGTCGAATATGAAAAACAGCGTTTAATCGACTCCATTGAGCAGTCCATCAAAATGGCTGACGGTGAAAGTATCATTAGTATTGTTGATGACCCGTCTCTTTCCTTTCCCGAGAACCCGGAGAAAATGGAAGACCATCTTTTCTCTCAAAAACTATCATGTCCTGTTTGTAATATTTCGATTCCTGAAATAGAACCTCGTTATTTTTCCTTCAACGCTCCCGATGGAGCCTGTCCTGAATGTACCGGCTTGGGTACCAAAATGGTTCTCGATATAGATAGCATCATTTCTCCAACTCTTACACTCTACGAAGGAGCTATCATTCCCCTGGCTTCCCAGTTCGAAACCCGTACCTGGCTGGCTAAACTCATTGTCGAAGCAATGGGTTCTGTAGATTTTTTACCCACCACTCCATTGATTCAAATGACCGAGAAACAAAGTCAAACACTGTTCTTCGGCACCGGAGACAAAATTTTCTCCGTCAAAGGGATCAACCGCCATGGAAAATCTGTTTCGTGGAAAAGTAAGTACGAGGGACTTGCCAAAGAATTTGAACGCCGCTACACCGAAACAAGTTCCGATGCTCTTAAAGAAGAAATTGAAAAATATTTAATCAAAAAAACCTGTCCGGTTTGTCAAGGAACCCGTCTCAAACCGGAAGTTCTTGCTGTTCACGTTGATGGCAAATCCATTAGTGAAGTAACTGCACAATCAATTGAAAGCGATGTCACCTTTTTTGCAGAATTAAATAAAAAACTTACTCCTTCAGAGCAACAAATTAGTCTACCTATCGTCAAAGAAATAGAAGATCGACTCAGTTTTCTTGTCTCGGTTGGCCTAGATTATCTAACTCTAGGTAGAGAGTCCGGAACTCTATCAGGTGGTGAACTTCAGCGAATTAGACTGGCAAGTCAAATCGGTTCACGTCTCACCGGTATTCTCTATGTTCTTGACGAACCCACCATCGGTCTTCATCAAAGAGACAACGCCAAGCTCATCAAAACACTTCAAGAGCTGGTAAATCTCGGCAACTCTCTCGTCGTGGTCGAACACGACCAGCAAACAATGGAGTCGGCTGATCACCTGGTTGAATTTGGACCCCAGGCAGGAGAACTCGGTGGCAAAATTACTTTCCAAGGAACGATAGGGGAAATGAAAAAATCCGGTTGTATTACCGGAAAATACATCTCTGGTGTAAACAAAATTATCGCCAGCAAACCCAAAAATCCACCGGAAAGTCAGGGTTCAATTCGTCTATTAGGTTGTAACCACCACAACCTCAAAGATGTCGATGCCGAGTTCCCCCTGAATAGATTTATTGCTGTTACTGGTGTTTCCGGTTCCGGTAAATCGTCTCTTGTAGTTGAAACACTCTACGAAGCTTTATCTCAAAAATTAAACTCCATGCATCGCAAACAAGACATTACCTACGGCTCTATCTTAATTCCTGACGCCGTCAAACGTGTCTCTTTAATTGACCAAAGTCCAATTGGTAAAACCCCAAGAAGTAATCCGGCTACATATACCAAAGTCTTTGACCATATTCGTTTACTTTTTTCAAATACTCAAGAGGCTCGTTTCCGTGGATATGGACCCGGACGTTTTAGTTTTAATGTCAAAGGGGGTCGCTGTGAAACCTGTCAGGGTGATGGTCAGTTGAAAATCGAGATGCAGTTTATGGGAGACATCTATATTACCTGTGACACCTGTAAAGGAGCGCGGTTCAACGAACCCACACTAGAAGTTGAGTACAAGGGCAAAAACATTGCCGACGTTCTCAACATGACCATGGACGAAGCCGCTATCTTTTTCAAAAATATTCCTACTATAAACAAAAAGCTCGACACTATACGGAAAGTCGGCCTGGGGTACATCAAGATGGGTCAGTCTGCTCCGACTCTCTCTGGAGGAGAAGCTCAACGTGTTAAGCTCGCCACCGAACTAGCCAAAACCGGCAATGGCCACACCGTTTACATTCTTGACGAACCAACCACAGGACTCCATTTTGCCGATCTTAGTAAACTTGTCCAAACTTTAGTTGACCTGGTCAATCAAAACAACACCGTTATTGTTATCGAACATAATCTTGATGTCATCAAAAACGCTGATTACTTAATTGATATGGGCCCCGAAGGAGGAAATGAAGGCGGAGAAATAATTGCCACAGGAAGTCCTCAAAAAGTTGCTGATCACTTTGACACCGCAACTTCACAGGAATTAAAGAAGCTTCTGTTGTAATATCAATTGATGATGAAGAGAGTCTCTGTTCTAACACAACTAATTCTCTTTATCGCCGGTTCTCTCATTTTTTCCCCCAAAGCCTTTGCCATCGTCAAGTTTAGTACCGATTTCCAAAATTATTATCGTGTCGATCCTAGTGGAAATACACACGTCTCTTTTATCATTAACCAAAAAAATAATCTCTCGGTTGTTTATGCCACAGACTTTGGACTTAACATCAACGAAACCAAAGTCACCAATGTAAAGGTCATCGATGAAGGAACTTACATTATTCCTGATATCGTCAAAACCCTCAACCAAACAACTATTTCTTTTCCCTTTGCCAATAAAGTTGTGGGGAGAGACAAGATTCATTCATTTACCATCGAGTACGACACAACCGATATTGCCACCAAGATTGGCAACACCTGGGAAATTAACATCCCTCGTCTGGAAACAGATGAGAACATCTCCAATCGAACCGTCGCCCTTGCTGTACCCGATAACTTTCCCGTCCCTGCATACATTGATCCAAAACCCGACACGATCAATAAAAATGTCTATTACTTTAACGGTAGTAACCTTGGAAACAAAACTATCAGTGCTGTTTTTGGGCAGACGCAGTTTTATAAAGGAAACATTTCTTATCACCTAGTTAATGAATCAAAATCCAAAATTACTACCGAAATTGCCCTGCCTCCTGACACTGCCTATCAAACTGTTTATTACGAAAGGCTTGACCCTATGCCCCTAACTGTGGTTTCCGATGAAGACGGTAACTATCTGGCCAGGTACTCTTTGGAACCAAACTCAAACATAGAAGTACGGTTAGACCTCTATATCAAGCTCAACTTTACTCCCAAACCAACCACTCAAACACCTTCCGATAAATATTTACTCTCCAACTCAACCTGGAACTTTGATAACACTGTCTTCACTACGCCTGAAATACAAAACCTAACCACCCCAAAAGCAATTTATGACTATGTCGTAGATAAATTGAAGTATGACTACGAAAAAATAAATCGTCAAAAATCTCAAAAGACACCAGCCGCCGAGTCACTAATCAATAATCAGAGCGCCATCTGTACCGATTTTGCCAATGTTTTTGTTAGTCTTGCCAGAAAAACTGGCATTCCCGCACGAGAGCTTGAAGGTTTCGCTATTTCCGATAATCCTAGTCTAAAGCCTTTATCTCTAACCCAAGACGTTCTTCATGCCTGGCCAGAATACTACAACCAAGCCACTAAAACCTGGGTTCAAGTTGATCCTACCTGGTCAAACACTACTAGGGGAGTAGACTATTTTAACAAACTGGATTTCAATCATATTGTTTTCGCCATCCACGGAGTCAGTCCCGACTATCCAATCCCTGCCGGTGGATATAAATATAAACAGGAAAAAACCAAAGACATTACTATCAAACCTGTTCAATCTCTGGCCTTCCCCGAACCAAACTTTACAATTGCCAACTCAAATCAAAAAGGGGCTGAACTAGTTTTCGAAATCACAAACAACTCGGGCGTGTCCTACACCGGAAATACAATTGTCGAACGCAATGAAACCACTGCCGAGACAGAACAGGAAATCACAGTTCCGCCCTTTGGCACAACCCAGTTAAAGATTAAATTAACAAAACAGCCATTCATCGGTCAAATTAAAACAAAAGCTATAATCTACATCAATGGAAACCGTTTTGAACAACCAATCACCATACAGCCAACGATACCTCAGGTTGGATTTTTCTCCCTTATCGGAGTCTTTTTGGGACTCGCTACCTTCCTTACCAGGCGTTTACATCTTCGAAGACGCAAACAAAAAACCGTTGTATATCGGTAAATCGATAAGCGTCAAAACACGGATTAAGCAACACTATGAGGGCTTCCAAAGTGGAACAACCTCTGCGGCAAACTTTATTCCCAAAACTCATTATCTATATTTTAAAGTCGTTAACAACGATCTTGAAGCCGTTATTACCGAGGCTAACTTCATCAAAACATATCAACCCCGTTATAACGCCATTACTAAAGATGGTAAATCCAATATTTACATTATCTTCACCAATGAACCGGACACCAAAATTAAAATCATCCACGCTACAGATATTCAATCACTTGAACTCGACGACTACAAAAAACAAGTTTTTGGTCCATATACCTCCAGTAAGGTTGCTGAAACCCTAGTTAAGCTGAGTCGGCGCATCTTTGGCTACTGCAGTGCTCCATTTAATTCTCGAAGCAGGGCTTGTTTCAACTACCACCTGCATCAATGTCCTGGCGCCTGTCAATTCTTCATTACCCCCAAACAGTACCATCGTCATCTCGGACAAATCAAAAAATTTCTCTCCGGCCAGTTCGTCCAGTTAAACAAAAGCTTGAATAGACAAATCGTAGTGGCCATTAAAAAACAAAACTTTGAGTTGGCCAATGATCTAAAAAATAAAATCATGAGCCTAGACCAGGCACTAAAAAATCAAAATTCCAGCCTCCTTTTAAAACTTTCGGATGCTACAGACCAGGTTCAACATCTAATTGTCAGCAGCCTCAAACACCCGTTACTTTTTGAACCGCCCGTAAGAATTGAGTGTTACGACTTGGCACATCTCCAGGGAGACAACTATGTCGGTTCAATGTCAGTGTTCATCAATGGGACTCCAGAGCCTTCACTTTACCGCCATTTTAATATCAAAGGTGAAAAAAGATCAGATCCCCATGCCATGAAAGAAATTATTTCTCGTCGTTTTGATCATCTGGAGTGGGGGAGACCCGATCTTTTGATTCTTGATGGTGGAGTACCCCAACTTTCTATTGCCTCTTCAGTAATACCCCCAAACATTCCGACGATAGCCTTAGCTAAAAAGAGAGAGACTATTTATTTTTACGACAACAATAAAGTCACCTCTCTAAATCTAAATCTTGAAGATCCCGTACTCAATCTCCTAAGGAATATTCGTGATGAGGCGCATCGTTTTGCAACCACCTTCCATATCAAAAAACGACAAGGATCGTTCCTAGCATAATACTCAAGTTTGTAGCGAAGTTATCGACAAAAACTGGGCAAGCTCTTATATACTGGTATTATGAAAGCCTTTTTAAGGGCAATTTTAATCAACCTTCTTGTCGTCTATTTGGTGGACGCCGTTTATCCCGGCTTCTCGATACTTCACGATGCCAAAACTCTTATCACCGCCGCCGTTATCTGGCTCTTGCTTAATAAGATAGTGAAGCCGATTATCAAGCTCTTCCTCCTCCCCATCAACCTCATCACTCTCAACCTGTTTTCCTGGGTAGTCAGTCTCATCACTCTCTTTTTACTGCCCCTAATCGTCAGCGGTGTCAAGATTTCTCCTTATGATTTTCCGGGGTTTAACTATCAAGGCTTTAGCGTTCCTCCGTTTCACCTCAATTTGTTCCTGTCGTTTCTCGTTGCCTCTAGTTTCTTGAATTTATTCCACAACATAATAGTTTGGATTATCAAGAAGGACTCAGATTAGAAACACTAGCGCTATAATTGACCCATGAAACTATCACTCGTCATTCAAATTCTCCTTTCGTTGATCCTCATTGTCCTGGTTACTCTTCAATCAAAAGAGACATCGCTCGGTTCTGGTTTCTCCTCGGTGACTCAGAGTGGTCTTCACACCAAACGCGGGCCTGAAAAAATGATTTACTTGGCCACAATCATTGTAGCAATAGTTTTTGTGATATTTTCTTTCCTTAATATTGCTATTTGGAAATGATCAAGACCATAAGAGAGAGAGTCTGGTTCATCAAAGGCTTTCTTCAAAAATACAGCAAGCAGATTGTTATCAGTGTTATCATCACTATTGCTTTTTCTTTACTCGCAAATATACTCACCAAAAATGTCTCCGGTAGAAGAACAGAAATTAAAATTGGCATTGTGGGTCAGTTCGGCGCTGGTCAGCTTCCTTCATACATCATCGACTACTTGAATGCCGGATTAGTCTCCATCGACGAAAATCTTGAACCCATCCCCGGACTCGCCGAAAAATGGGATATTGAAGACGGAGGCAATACCTACACCTTCTATTTAAAACCAGATTTAAAGTGGTACGGAGGCGCAAACGTTAAAGCTTCAGACATCAAGTTTTCCATTCCCAACATTGTCGTCGAGACTCAAGACCCCAATATCATAAAATTCCGAATTCCCACAAAATTTGCACCTTTTCTCTCACTTTTAAACATTCCTCTTCTAAACTCAAAAGGGGCAATTATTGGCGATTTTGATATTCGTTTAAAACAAAAAAGTTCAGGCATAATTACCCAGATTATTCTCGAATCAGACACCAAAAAAATAGTCTTTAATGTTTTTTCTACCGCCAAACAGGCAATCACTGCTTTCAAGCTCGGTCAGTTGGACTTGATACTTGGATTACCTTCAGAATACTCAAGCGATCTAACCTCTTATGCCAATCTGGAAAAAAAGACTGATTTTAATCGTGTTGTCATGTTGGTTTTTAATCAAACAGATCCAAACTTAAAAGACAAAAATCTTCGACAGGGGATTGCCTATGCTCTAGATGACAAGTCCTTTGGTCAGATCGAAGCACTTACTACCATCAACCCAAACTCTTGGGCATTTAGCCCCCTCGTAAAAACCTATGACTACAACATACAAAGAACAAAAGAGTTAATCACTACTCCCGTCGTACTGGAACTTGCTACAACTCCGGAACTACTCCCAGTCGCCGAAGTCATTAAATCCAGACTAGACTCGGAGCTAATAACCATAAACACCAAGGTCGTAACCTCCACTCCCGATCAGTTTCAACTACTTCTCACCACCTACAATATCCCCACAGACCCGGACCAATATCGAGACTGGCACTCAACACAAACCACTAATATCGGTAAGGGGGCCGACGAAAAAATCGATAAGCTACTGGAGGACGGACGTGTTAACTTAGATCAAAAAGAAAGAAAGAGAATCTATATTGAATTCCAAAAAACCTTTTCTGAAGAACTGCCCGCTCTGGTTCTTTATCATCCAACCGTCATCGACGTCGCGAGAAACAAAGCAAACTTTAATATCATCAGTAGCGGTAGCTTGTAACCAGAGTGGACCCTGAGGGATTCGAACCTTCGACCTCCTCGATGTAAACGAGGCGCTCTAACCAACTGAGCTAAGAGTCCGACACAAATATTGTGCGCGGGAGAGGACTTGAACCTCCACGCCTTTTAGGGGCACTAGCACCTCAAGCTAGCCTGGCTACCATTACAGCACCCGCGCGCACAAAATTCATCTGCTTAAAATCTCATAGATTTTATCTCTTTTTCTAGATAAACAGACGACATCGCTATTATAATACAGCTTCCTGATTAAAACCAACGATTCCTTCTTAGCATATCTTAATTGGTACACAGAACTTGACTTCGTTTTGGTCAAACATCCATAGATGTTTATAGTAGATTTAAGCATCTTCCGTATCCATTTGATGTGATTCTCGCTAGCCGAAACAAAACTCATATAAAACATTAAGCTTGATTTCCATCGAGAATCTTTATAGGCATATACAGAACCGTCGCCATCGAAATGTCCACGAAGAAAATCAAAAAAATACTTATTAGGAATAAATATCGATCCAATAGTTTTCGATTTATGAGAAGAAAGTCCAATACCCAACAGGAAACGATAAAGAGATACATCGCTAAATTGAACTCTATAACATTCATTTCCGGATCCTGATTTCTTTATCCCAATTTTACATTCACGATGCAGACAAAATAACAAATTTTTGATCTGCTCGATGTCAATGGAAGAAAAATCGATGTGTCTTCCGTCAATAGAAAGGCTCCCGTCAGTAACAATTAAACCAATAGCATATGCAAATTGTCGGCTCCAACGCCTAGTATACTTTGATATCTTCACCTAACAAATATTACGCTAAGAAAATCACATTCTCAAGGTAATAGCGTCTACCATTTTGGCAACCCGTATCTTTTACCTTATTAGGTACAATTATGTGGGCGGGGAGGGACTCGAACCCTCATGAGTTGCCTCACAGCGTCCTGAACGCTGCGCGTCTACCATTTCGCCACCTGCCCAACCCTCATATTATCTCATTAAAATAGGCTCCTGTGATAAAATATCTCATCCCAAACCATTCGGAGGTGACCTTTGAAAAACGAAAGAGAGATTATAAGAGCTAGGACCTTAACCGAAGAAAGAGAAAAGGCCTGTGCCGCTTGCAACCTTCTTCAGCAGGCCCAGCACGAAGTTCGACTTCAACTGAAACAAGCCATGATTGACCAAGATGCAGAGAAGATTACTTCTCTGCGCCTTCAACTCAAAAAGAATCGTCGGGGTTATACCGGCCTCCGCCATCTGAACAAAGTTCTTTTTCGTCTCCGTCAATATATCTAAACAAAATCAGCCACTCCACAAGAGTGGCTTTTTTGATATAATCTAGGCTGTTGCCGAGGTAGCCAAGGTGGTCACGGCGGGAGTCTGAAAAACTTCAGATGTCAGTTCAATTCTGACCCTCGGCACAAAACAATGTTGATGTTTTTCAGACTAAGTCGTATGATGGTATGTGAAAAAGTGCTCAAAATGTCACGTTGAGAAGGAACTATCGGAATACTATTTTCGACATAAGGGCAAAAGAGCAGGTGAGCATTACAATCATTGTAAGGAATGTTTAAGAATTAGAGGAAAAACATACTATCAAGAAAACCACGAGAGACAACTTCGGTTATCAGTAAATAGAAACCGAACTCGCAGAAAAGATCAAAGAGAGTTCGTAAGTGCTCTGAAAAATTTACCCTGTGCCGACTGTGGAAGAAAATATCCACCATATGTTATGGATTTTGACCATCGTGATAAAAACTACAAACATGGAAATATTGGCACACTAGTCAGTCAAGCATACTTTACCAAAGAGAGACTTCTCAAAGAAATACAAAAATGTGATCTTGTTTGCTCGAACTGTCATAGAATCAGGACTTTCAGAAGAAATCATCCAAACGGTTGAAAATTCCCTTCATTAAAGCTAAAATACAGGCATTGCGGGAATAGCTCAGTTGGCTAGAGCGTCTCCTTGCCAAGGAGAAGGTCGCGAGTTCGAGTCTCGTTTCCCGCTCCAAAAACAAAGTTCCCGAATGGGGACTTTTTGTTTTTGGAATGGTGTATCACGGAACGACACGCCATGAGCAGGAGCGAATGTGGGCGACGGCAGGCACTGCCTAGTACTTTAGCATTCGGATTCCCGCTACCCGCTCCTAACGAGAATAAATTGAAATTTCTTCAGATTTAGCCCTGAATTCAACAAATAGTCTGGTTTAAACCAGGTTTTTTTTGGAGTTTAGCCTGGGGGTGAAAAATGCGGGTAACGAGAATCGAACCTAAAAAGAATCTAATAATAATTGAATCAGAGCATCCGCTTGGTATAAAAATGCTCTAGTTTTCTCGGTATCTAATTGGCCTGGTGTATGTGCCTTACTCAATAAAGCATAAATGTCATTTAGTGCCTGTTCTTGGGCAAGAAAAGCGGCTTGTGCAGATGGTTTGATTATTGATTTCAAGTAATTTATCTTATGTCTACCTGTTATTTTGTCTCCAGGAACTAACGAATGATACTTTCTAACTTTGATCTCTGGAGCAAAAAAATCAAGCAATCTGCGTTCGACTTCCCTCATTAGGAACATCGGTGAGCGGGTAGGGTCTTGAGTGGCCTGGTGCAATGTTTGCCAAGCGTTATCATATTCTTGGCCTAATGACTGATCAATTGTATGAAGTCTCTGCGAGATCGCAGATCGTTGACTGTACCTCTCTTCAATTAGATTTACTTGAACAAGGGCTTGTGAACGATATCCTGGTGGGTATGAGAGCGAGGCTCCAGAAGCAGCGACAGAATTTATTGTTAGGGTAGTTGTCCCCAAAGCTTGTAGCTGATTTGCCCAACTTGGATTCGAGACGTGCGTCTTTAAATCTTGTGATAATTGTTGAAGTATGTAAGTTAATGCAACACCAGAGGCTGTGATTGGTTGAGGAGGTGTGACATTCTGTCCTTTCATTTCTTCCCATAAGCCAATTGCCGATTCAATTTGTCCTTCTTGTTTCCCTAGCTGAATTGTGTATTCGCTCAACTGTTTTTTTGACTCAGAAGTTGCGTCCAACGATGATTCAAGGTTCTGAATTATTACATCAATATCATTTTTGTTACTCATTTGTCTCCATTCAGTTTAAGAAAATTAATAAATATTCTACCGAAACCTGTATTAATAAATCCTCCGGGAGCATCGAATTGGTCAGGTCGTTTTCCTTTATACAACTCATCCGCAGTCGGAGCTTCAGTAATAGTGGGAGCACTAATTTTCATGGGTTGAATAAGTGATTCTGACTGTAGTCGCTGCAGAGATCGATCAATAACAGCTTCGTCCATATTGCGGTCTTTAAGTAAGGTACAAATAGAATCTCTGGTTACACCCTTAGCACCATTTCCTCCATTTTGGGGTAAATTTGAAAGAAAATGCTTGTCCATAGTTTTAAGCACCAAAAGATCTACGCTGTCCAGGCTTAGGAGTGTAGATAGTACAAGATCTTTAGTTTTGGGATGAAGATCCATGTTTTCTAATGCGCTAGCAACAAATTCAGCTATTACTTCATCAAAGCCTCTGCCGGGATTTGTTAATAATTTCCGAGTTATTTCTTCAAGTTGAAACACAATTGTGTTTTCAAAATAATCGACCGCTTCTTGCTTTATCTCAACTGAAGACAAACGTCTATTCAAATAGCCCAGAAAAGAATCAATCTCTTGTTGTCTTTTCTTATTAACCTTTTGATCATAATAATCTTTTATGGTCCCCGCACCTACGGCATATCCAGGAACGACGACTGAGGCAAGGTTGTGAAGTAATAAACCCACCACACTTACAAACTCCTTTTTATTATTTATTGTGACATTCTCAGCTAACTCTCCAGCCGATTTTTTTAGCTGACTAATCCCCTGAGTTACCAATGCTTTATCATCTCCGTTCATATTTTGATACCTATTTGCAAGCGATCTCTGTGGCCATGATGGATCACAAACTAGTATTGTGCCATCACTTTTCCTCGCTTCTTGTTCTTTTTGTTTCTCTTGTTCGGGCAAGAGTATCTGCTTTTTTAAACCTTTCTGTCTGCATAGCTTCCTCTTTGATTTCTTGATTTTCACTCATTAGCCCTGAATGCTTTTCAGCAAAGTTGGAAATGACTTTGACGCCTTTGTAACTTTGGCTTACTTCATACCATAAACCCATTATTGCAAGGGTTGTGTTAGCCAACCGCCAAAGAGCTGTCTTTTCCATGTAGTCATCCTGAAAGTCGAAGTATGATACCTGAATCTGAGCTCCTTCTTTAGAAGGGAGAAACCTATATCCTCTGGTAGAGTCAACTAAGTTTGAATGACTTGAAACCTGCACGGGTTTCTTTATTTTCAATATAGCATTGGAAGTAGTAGGGTAATTTTTACTTAACCATTTATATCTTTTGCTCTTGAGTTTGTCTGTGGAGTCCATAATCCCAAACTCGTCTGTTTTTGCGAACTTCTCTACATCAGGGAATGCAATAGAATAAGCGGCATCTGTCCCAGATTCAATTAATTGTCTTAAATTGAGAGATGACTGTACATGATGTTGGCGTATTATTGAAAACAAGGTAAGCAGATAGAAGTTTCGAGCGGAATAATAGAATCTTAAAAAGATATCCTGTGGAGCATTAAATTCAGTAATAAAGCTTTCAAGAAGTTGAAAAGTCTTCAAGTTATGAGCAAAGTTGTTTCCATATTTATTGAGAGCGTTTAAAGTTTTAGTATGTTCACCTTCTATGATTTCGGACAGGGTTCCAGTGTGTTTTTTCATTTTATTTTTTTAATTTCGACCAAAAACTCTGCATATTCTTCATAACCATCGAGAAATTCATACAATTGTTCTTGATTTAATAGGCGTGTATTGACCTGTGGCTTATTCACTAATGGAACTACAGTTGTAACCTCATATACTGCATCCATGTATTCATTCAATTCTTTTTTATTTATTCTTTTTTTGGAAGCTGGGGCTATAAATTTTTGGAAAAGAATATAGTCTAATTCATCAAGGATCTCAGAACCGATATTAAGAATCTTATCGATATTTGTTTCTGTGGGAATATCTTCTCCGTGAACGACCCGGTTAAGAATAGAGGTTACATCCAAAATTAAACGCCTCAACTTATTGCTAATAACACCGGTTCCAGCCAAAACCTGAGTCATCATTTTTATACCTGAAGGGACAGTTTCTTTAAACGTATACAGTCTTTTTAGTTTTTTCTCAATTTCGATACGTAATTTTGCAAGTGCCAAAACGGGATCCTTTGCTGCTAATTCTTCCAATTCCTCAATAACTGAATTTTTCTTAATTACTTGTTCTTTATCTCCACCTTCCGATTTAATTTCTTTGGCTTGTTGTTCAGCCTTTTTTATATCTTGATTGATTTCAGCTTCAAAATCTCCGAACTTGATTTTCTTTATATGAGAAGCAAAGGGCGTCAGTAGAACCAGGAGCATCAAGAGTATGGTTGTGTTATCTATCTGAACAAAAGAAGCTCGAAATAAATGCAAAAGTAAAATAATTACATTAAAACAAAAAATTATAACAATAATTTTGCCGCTCTTAAAAAACTTATTAAGCCATTCTTTTATCATATTCATATCCCCCCGAAGGGCGATCCCGTAGCTAAGATGAATCACAAAAGTGTCATCAGTTCCCTAAAAGTAAGGTACCTTCACCACAGGGATCATTCGGTAAGCAGAGTATAGCTCATATGTATTACTTTTTCCTTCTTTTAACGGGTCTTTTGATATATGGATCTTTGAAACTTAAAAGACCCATGTGGCGCTTTAATTCCTTGAGTTGTACAATCAGTCTAGGAGTTAAAAGATCGTATAGGTTCGAGCACATTATCGTTACCAGCTCCAAATGCACAGAAATCACCATAAACATACATAAAGTTACTTGAAATTACACAAAATAACATGGATGACGAAAATAGAGTTGGTATAATCTTGGTCGCTACTCCTACTCAAAAGGAAGCAGATGAAATTTCCAAATTGCAAAAGCAATGCTTTGTAGATGTTGATGGTGAAGAGGCGAATGAAGATTTTTATCATAAGCCAGCGATTCAGGTACTTGCTTATACTGATGACTCTTTAGTTGGTTGGGCTGGTGTTCATATTGCCGAGCAAAACTACAAGGGGCGACAGATAAAACTCGGCGGGTATGGTATTTGCACTCGCCCAGATTTTAGGCATATGGGTATAGCCACCAAAGTTGCTGGAGAAGCAATGAAATACTTAAAAGAGAAGGGCTGTGACATTGGCTTTTTATCGGTTAATCCTAACGATGAAAAATCAATAAAATTACATCAAAAATATGGATTTGTAATGCTACCCCAACATTTTTCATGGAAAAACAATAAAGACCGAATCAAGGAAGATACTGGTGGTATGGTTGCTTCAATTGAATCTAATGAATTATTTAACTACGTGTTAAACGGCCAGGAAACTCTTTACGTTGGCAACGGGTATTGGTAATGACTAAATTCGGAAAAGTCTTGATTCCAAATAAATCTTTCAAAATGTTTAGGTGTAGAATTAGACCAGCTGTAACGTAATAGCGAAGGCCGATTTTACTTTAGAAATAAGTGCTAAATCGGAGACGGTAGATACTTTTTGATATACTCTTCCTGGCTAAGTAGGTTCGAGCCAATTATGGTATCTCGCTCCAGATGCGACAGAAGTCACTACAAACGTACATAAAGTTACTAGAAAATTACAATAAGTCATATTTTCCCTTGTTCCAGGCTTTTCTTCCAAAGAATATCTTTTTCTTCACAATCGTAATCAATAAAGGCAACCGTTTCTAGATTGAATTTATTGGGGAAAGTATTTTGAATAAGTTCTAAAGCAATGGGTATTTTTTCAAGTTTCACCTCTCGAGCAATTTTCATATGATCACCTATTGTTTTTCCATACAGTCCTTCGTAGTTGGAGTTGGCTTTGATGGAAAGTCCTTTAAAAACTAGCTTGAAATTTTCTACTAATTGGTTTAAGGCAGAAGGGTCAAACATTGCAACTATCTTTTGGTCCCAGTTTACAATTTCTTTAACATTAATCTGGAAACTTTTTGGTAAGTCCATCTTTTTAAGGCTATTTATTACTGCCTCTATCTTTTCCTTCGTTAGTTCTTCTTCAATATAGGTTAACGTTATATGCGGAAGAACTTTTGCTCTTGAATCAACAATTCCAAATTGTTTCTCTACCAACTCTTTTCTGATCTTGTAGATTAGGTCGATTGTATCTTTGTCTGGGGTGATTACTAAAAAAGGATTCATATTTATTCGTTCGGTCCCTGCGGTTAAGAGGATCACAATTTGTGCCATTAGTTCCCTAAAAGTAAGGTACCTTCACCGCAGAGATCATTCGGTACTAGTAGTATATCAAGAACGTCGGAAACTCTTAATGCCCATTCTATCTTTGAGTAAATTGAGTTTTAGAACTAATTCAGGTGTAATATAGTCACAGAGTTTAGAAAACAACCAAAGTGGGAATAGGTTCGAGCTGAGTACCGTTACCAGCTCATAAAGTAACAGAAATAAACATAAATGTGCAGAAGGTTACTAGAAAAGTACACAAATGGCTAGTAATGATTAATAAAGAACAATTTCAAGAAGCTGTTGTCAAATCTGGGAAAAAGGAGACTTCTATGTCTCCAGATCACTGGAACGAGGAAAATCCTACACTAGGCCATTGTGCGGTGGTTGCCTTAACAGCACAGGATATTTATGGAGGCAAACTGTTGAAAGCATCTCTTGAGGGGACAGGGTTTGCTTATGGCAGATCGCATTACTGGAATTTGCTTCCGGATGGATCAGAAATTGATTTTACAGAAGCACAATTCGAAGGAAGAAAGCCTCAGTTAAATGGTGAAGTGAGAACTCGTGAATACGTACTTAGCAACGAACTTACCAAACAAAGATATGAACTACTTAAAGTTATTATTTTGATTGAACTTAGCAAAGTTCTTGACGCCTGTTCGAGCTGAGCACCGTCACCCGTTCATTTTAATAAAGAATTATCTTTTGGGTATAATATATCTACGTGAACAGTGAACACCAACCACACCTTGAATTTGAAAAAAAATTAGTCTCAGAGTATTTCAGGCTAGGTTCTATCAATAAAGTCTTTCAGCAGCACAAATACAGTCTTCCTATTTCTTTTGCCGGTTTTGACCGTGTTCTGAATAAGTATGGTGTTGTCAAATCCGCTGGTCCAAACTCAAAGCTTTCCGAATCACTTTTCATCCTCAGTCTCCTGGCAAACTACAAAATTCCTCTCGAAAAGGTCTATCATCAGTTTGCCCCGAAATCGATTCAAGTCTCCACTAACACCCTCCATCGTATTCTTCACTACACTCGTTTGGGGCTGACTCGCAGACAGGGAGTTGCTCTAATTATCTCGCCAAAAGGTAAATCACACCAGGTTTTGGTTGGCAAAGATCTGAGCTTAACTAAATCATCACTGGGCAATAGGGGAGATCTCTCCTTACCCATGGGTCACTCTAAAATTGGAGAACCCATCAAAGACAGCATTGCCCGCATTCTTCAAAACGAAGTCTTTACCGATAATGTCATAAGTAAAACTTTTCCCTGGGAAGTCATTCCGGAGCATATCAAACCGGTAATGTACATCAACATTACCGATATCCAAGTTTCAGTTTACAAACTGGAGTTACCACAAAATCTAAATAAATTTTCCAGTTTCAAGCTTGAAAAACTAAAATATATCAACCTAGACAACCTACCAAAATCAAGCTTCCGTCCGGGAGTTAAAGATATTCTTGATCATTACTCAAATCTATATACCAGCAACTATTCCGAAACACTCATTCATAACTCGGAACTAAACACTAAGATTTATGCTCTTGCCAAGGAGCCTGTAAAGTAAATCCTCGAAGCTAATGGTAAAATACAACTGGTATTGCCGAGTCGTCTAGTGGTAGGACGCCTCCCTTTGGAGGAGGATATCCTAGGTTCGAGTCCTAGCTCGGCAACAAAACAATATTCTTCCTTTATGGGGGAATATTTTTTTGTATGATGATAAGACTCGAAAGACCGAGTATTTCACCACAAACATATTGCTCTCTACCGCAGATCTATGTATATTGATCTCATGCCTGAAGGACATAATTCTGAAATACCACAAGGAAATAATCGAATCGATGAACAGCTGCGAAGCCGCATCATAAACAACATTAACATTGTAAAAAACCAAGAAAAGACGCCCTTAGATAGGGAGATTAGAATTTTCGGAGACACTTTTGAAATGGTTGCTTTAGCAGAAAACCACTTAAATCATCCGGAAACGCAAATACAACAAGACCTCAGAAAACTAATCGAAAAGGTTTATCAAAACGCAGAGCTTGTTCTCGGAACAGCTCATGAAAGACCGAGCAAACCGGATAGCATCAGTGTAACTTTCGATCGTCAAGGCAAACTGGTCATCGACGAAGTTGTCGAGCTCAAATCCTCAAACAACGCCTTTATCCATGGACTCAAAAAGGAACAGCCCGCAAAAACTCTGGAAACCATCGGTGCAGTGGTCACCATTCTCAATCGGCTTAAAAAGGGAGAGGAAACTTCCAAAATACTCCCCAAAGATAGCGATCTATCACTAGACAAGAGAATCAAAAGAGACGTCGAGCTCAAAAAAATAAAGGGGCAGGTGCTCTTGATTGCCGGGGATAAAGGTCCAATTACTTTTTCTCCCGACATGATTTATCGCATTATTGTTCCCAAAGGTGAGGAACTGCCTACTTTTAATTCTCGCCTTCTCGAAGAGTTTGGTTATGCTGTAACCTTAAAAATTTCTCATAGTGACTTCTCCAAAAAAGACATTCATGAAATCATTAATAAAATTAACTCCGAAGAGTCTATTTATCATTAACAAAAATTAGTTTAGAATGTCATCTTATGGACAACAAAGCCACCCAAACAACACTACCAGCAGATACCAACAAAGAGGTTACCAGCTTGTTTACCATTGAGAACCTAATCAAAACTCATATTTCACACATCGAGACTGTTAAGACTGAGCTCGGTAAACAAGTCGAGATGATGAACGATATTCAAAATAATGATCCGGAATTCAAAGCAGCTGCTGACCAAGGCAAAGAAATAAACAAAAAGAAGGCCGAAGCCAAACAAAACATTCTCAAATCTCCCTCCAATGCTTCTCTAAACCAAAAGATTAAAGATATGCGCCAAGAACTAAAAGATCTCAAAGGTGCTCTTTCCAACTACCTTCAACAATATCAAAAAATTGCCGACACCGACCAAATCGAAAGCGAAGATGGAGAAGTTCGCCAAATAGTCTACTCCGCTCGTTTGGTGAAACTCACCTCAAAGTTCGGTAAGTAGCTAAGATGGCTACAAATCCGCTCTTATAGGGTGTATAATAACCAGGTTAATCGCCTGCCCGGCGTCTAAAACGCCCAAACCCAAACTATGTTAAATATCAGAAATATCGCGGTCATCGCTCACGTTGACCACGGCAAAACCACTTTAATTGATGCCTTCATCAAACAGTCTCACATTTTTCGTGATAACGAAGAAGAGATGACCGAAACCTGTCTTCTGGACAGTAATGTGTTGGAGCGGGAAAGAGGCATCACTATTCTGGCCAAAAACATTTCCGTTAACTACAAAGGCACCAAGATCAACATCATCGACACCCCCGGTCACTCTGACTTTTCCGGTGAAGTTGAACGCACCCTAGGTATGGCCGATGGTGCCTTACTTATTGTTGACGCTCAAGAAGGCCCCATGCCTCAAACCAGATTTGTTCTTAAAAAAGCCTTTCAATTAAATCTCAAAGTCATTGTCGTCATCAATAAAATTGATAAACCCAATGCCAATATTTCTGCCACCGAACACAAAATCGGTAACCTCTTCCTTGAACTGGCAACCAGAGACGATCAGCTTGAATATCCTGTTCTTTACGCAGTCGGTAAAACAGGCAAGGTTTTCAAGACTATTCCCGAGGATTTCAACCAGGAAGGTAACGTTATTCCCTTGCTTGATGAAGTTCTAAACTACATCCCCGCTCCCACTAACGACGAAACGGGCTCGTTCAAAATGCTTTGTTCCTCTCTAAACTACGATAATCATCTCGGAAGAATCATGGTTGGCAAAATTTTTAGAGGCACCATTAAACCTGGTCAGAAAGTTTTACTTCTGGGTGAAATTAATAAACCGGGAACCATCGATAAAGTCTTTGTTTCCAAAGGCCTAGAAAGATGTGAAGTTTCGGAAGCCAATGCCGGCGATATCGTTTCTATTACCGGACTTGCTGATGCCAAAATTGGTCAAACTATTTCCACGGTAGGGGACACCGAGTCTCTCCCTAGTGCCGAAATTACCGAACCCACTCTTCACGTCACTGTCGGACCAAATACCTCTCCTTTATGTGGCCGAGAGGGTGAATTCACTACTGCCAGGCAGATTGAGGAACGACTGGCTCGTGAACTGGAAACAAATCTATCCTTGAAACTCGAAAAACTTGAAAGTGGTAAATACCAAGTCTCTGGAAAAGGTGAACTTCATCTCGCCGTCTTACTTGAAACCTTAAGACGTGAGGGCTATGAAGTAGAAGTTGGCAAACCGGAAGTTATCTACAAAACCATCAACGGACAAAAATGCGAGCCTATGGAAGAAGTCAACATCGTCGCTCCTAAAGAATATCTCGGCACCATCACCCAAGAAATCGGTAAAAGACTAGGACAACTAAAACACATGGATCCCATTAATGACCAAGAGGTTGAGTTTGTCTACATTATGCCCACTCGCACAATCTTAGGTTTGAGATCCCTTCTTCTCACCGCTACCAAGGGTACCGTCATTTTTAACTCCCAGTTCATCGACTTTGAACCAGTTGGCCCATTTCTCCCCAAAATGAGAAAAGGCGCCCTTATCGCCTCAGACTCAGGCGAAGCCCTTTCCTACGGCCTTCAGGCGGCTCAGGAACGTGGTGTTACCTTTGTCGAACCAGGTGAAAATATCTATGAAGGCCAGATCGTCGGCATGAACCAAAAAGAAGAAGATATTGAGATCAATGCCGCCAAAGGCAAACATCTTACCAACATGCGTTCCAAATCCAGTGACGGTGTCATTCAACTCACTCCGGCTATCAAATACTCTCTCGAACAATGCCTCGACTTCCTTGAGTCTGATGAGTTACTGGAAATTACTCCCAAAAGTCTTCGTTTACGCAAAAAATACTTAACCAGTATTGAACGTCGCCGACACAGAGAAGAATTAAAGAATATTTACTAAAACAAAAACCCTCCCAAAAAGAGGGTTTTTTTGTGACCCGGCCGCGACTCGAACGCGGGACCTACTGCTTAGAAGGCAGTCGCTCTATCCAGCTGAGCTACCGGATCATGGTGCCGGGGGCGGGAATCGGACCCGCACTCCTTTAAAGGGAACGGGATTTTAAGTCCCGCGTGGCTACCATTTCACCACCCCGGCGTACACGTATATTTTAACTCAAAAATCCCCGGCTGACCCGAGGATTTAATGGAGCGGGTGAGGGGAGTCGGACCCCTTTTATCAGGTTGGAAACCTGGAGTAATAACCGTTATACGACACCCGCATAACCACTAAATTATATCAAACTTTTATGATTGGCTAGCCACAGCATTAACCCATCCCAATATTCTTCTATGAAGGGATACGCCAAATTTTGGATTACCCTTAGCTAAAACTCGTAACTGTACCGTGCCATGAGGTAATTTATGCTTACTATGCTTACCTGTCCTGTTATCGATTTGTGTCTTACCAAATTGGTTTTTGGGAATACCAGTAACATCAGACCAATAAGACAAATCGTCGTCGATAACATTATCGGGATAAGAGTGTAATGCCAAGGACAGATTATTGATACTTAAACCAATTACTTCCATAAACCATTTAATCGCAATCTTAATCACTCTTGGATCAGAATTAGTAACTCTTACAGACTCAATATTTTTTGTCCCTTCACCTAGATATAGACCTATTCCAAATAGCCATAAGTCTCTTGAAGACAATATTCCAATTTCATTAATAGCCGAAGACTGAATCTCCGCTGTAACATTCAATCTTTTTTTATGCCTATTATTTGCAGAAAGTGCAGTCCCGTTCTTAATACGTTCTAAACTTGATAAATTTGGTGTATAAGGAATTAATTTCAACCAATCACTAAGTGTACTCTTGGGTAATATAAGCTCCTTCTGAATAAATGAATACGAATAACCCTCTTTTCTAAGCCATATAGCACGAGCCTTAAGAATTTGTCGTTTTTGAACAGTCATTTATATCTAAGTATACCAAACTGTGTGTACGAAAAGATTTACAACCACCTACAAACGCCCACGTTGTCGGGGTGGTGAGACTCGAACTCACGACCCCTGCGTCCCAAACGCAGTACTCTAGCCATCTGAGCTACACCCCGATGCCTATATTTTACCTCAAATGATGTAAAATATATAAGTTCATTCATGAACAATTTATGGTGGGTGTAGCTTAGCTGGCTAAAGCGCCTCCCTGTGGAGGAGGAGATCGCGGGTTCGAATCCCGTCATCCACCCCAAATAAAATCTCTCACTTGTCGGGAGATTTTTATTTGGATAACCCTGCGGGATTCGAAAGTCGTAACCGATTCCGCAATGAAACTAGCAAGGCGGGACAACCACGCAAAGAAAGTAATTATCTACTCAAAAAATCTAAAATACGTGACACCAAACTCTGCTGAATTCCCAAAATGGCCAAATCAGTCGGGTTTACCTGAACAGTTTTCTCAATTTTTACCGGAACAATACCTAAGAATTTTTCGTCTTTAAAACCTTTTAGGTCATAAACTGCGCTGCTGTTGGTAGCTACCAGTGATGACTCAGGTGTACCCTCTGGAGTTACGGATAATTCATCCAAAACTTCTATATTCTTCAATTTTTCCAATAAATTGTGAGGTGTGTTAATCGTTTTTATGTCTCCATTGGGTAGATCTACTTCCATTGTGTCCTTACCTGGTTCAACAGAGATCGGGTCATCAAAATTTACTTTAGTTCCTTTATCGTCGACCTCAGTTCTCCCATCTTTACTGCTAACATTCATATCTTCACCCAAATCCATTTTTATACTTGAGTCTTCAATTTTCCTCAAAGAACTACTTTGCAAAGCATCAATTGCTTGGTGCTCCTTCTCGATCTGTGTTTTAAGATTTTCTCTCTGTTTTTCCGTAATATTACCGGCTTCAGTCAGCGCCTCTAAGGCGTTCTTTAACGATTCGCGCTTTTGTTCCAATGCTTTCTTGAGTGTCTCATTCATTAATTTTTTCTGTCTAATGTTCACAAATACTTTTGTATCTTCAGAATTTATACTCACCTTTAAATCCTTCCCCTCAACCTTAATCTCTTCCTTTTTAATATCAGTTTGTTGATCTTCTGTTTTTTGCGAATCACCCTCCTGTTTGTTTTCTTGCTGGTCCTCATTATCACCAAGCACTGCTCCCTTAGTCAAAACTATCCTGTCCTGTGAATAATTTACAACTGTATAGGCAAAGCTTGGTACTACTGACACCTGAAAAACAATCAACATTAATAGTGTTAATGAAATTTTTTTACTTATCATGAAATTCAGTATATCTCATCCCACAAAAACTATTAAAAATATCTTCTAATTTTCTAATTTGTGCACAAACCGATCCCTACCCAAGCCATGGAAAAAGTTGTCAAAACAATGACGCAATAAATAATCTTAAAAACCTCTCGATAAGTAAGAAGGTGCATCTCTGTTGGGGGTGCATTTTATTATTCTGGTGTATTATCACTCTATGCCAATCGCCCCAGAATTAAAGAAACTACCGGAGATCATCGGAAAATTCAACCGGGCAGGTATGACATCTGAGTTGATTAATGCCTTAATCAAGGAAGAAACAAATAGGGACCTTGTTGAAGATGCAAGAAGGCTGATGGTTGAGTTTGGTGGAGACAAATTAGTTAACATACAAGGACTGGAAAACATACCTAAGAAGACAGGTTGTTTAGTAGTTTTCAATCATCCCAATATGGATGTTTTGCTACCCGCACTGTTGTCTTTAATGGTAAAAGTTCACGACAATGGCGGTCACACTCCAACAATCTTAATGGGAGGTGAAATTCCCTTACTCGCCAAATTTAACGACACATACCCCTTACCCGGATCTATCAAGTTGATTAATAAATTTCATCGGCTATACCCTGAAAACATCATTTCGGTGCCTATTTCCACCAAACGCAAAGATTACCATTCTGGTCGGTTTTTAGCAATTAGAAAAACCATGATCGCGCTTAAAAACGGGAATATGGTCGTGGTGTCACCGGAAGGACATGTCGAGAAGGATAATGTCATCTCTCCAATTGACACCCTACATTCCGGTTCCGGAGGTTTATCCATCATGGCCTCAAATCTGGGAATCCCGGTAGTACCGGTAGGCATCTGGGAAATGCACAAGGGTGAACAAGCAAACGTCAACATCGGAAAACCTTTTTTTGTAAAAACTAAGGACAAAGAAGAGGCCGTGTGTGAGTTAATGTATCGCGTGTCGCAGGTAATGCCCGAAAAATTTCGCGGCCAGTTTGAGTGGGAATAGCCTTGGTGTAAGACTTCAATCAAATGTTATTACCTCACGCTTAGCAAGCTTATAAATCAGTGCCGGTCTGTGCGCCAACCCCGACTTCTTTTTGCCCGTAGACACCAACAATCCCGAAGCCAATATCCATTTTCTGAAATTACGCTTATCAATCTTTTTCCCATAAATTACCTCATAAATATTTTGCACTTCAGATAGAGAAAAATTCTTTGGTAACAAACCAAACGCAATGTTGCTATAACCAATCTTGCTCTTTAGCCTCTTAAAGCCAAAATTGATAATTCGTTTATGATCAAAAGCCATTTTAGGCAAACCATTTACCGGAAAATACTTAGCTTCTTTGACTTCACTTTTTTGAATCTTTTTAATCTCCGTAATAGGAGCCAAAGCATAATAGGCCACCGTAATTACTCTTGTTCTTGGATCACGCTTTGGGTCACCAAATGTAAAGAGTTGTTCCAAAAATAAATTTTTCACCCCGCACTCTTCGTATATTTCTCTGGCGGCCGCTGATTCCAAATCTTCTTCCATTCTCACAAAACCTCCTGGCAAAGCCCAGTATCCCTTAAAAGGCCAAGCCGCTCTTTTGATAAGCAACGCCTGCAACTTATTATCTTTTATCGTAAAAAACAGTACATCAACCGTTACTGAAGGTTTTTCAAAAACTTCCTTTTTGTATTCTTCTATAGTGTCAGCCATACACCAACTCTAGCACTAGCTTGGTTAATGTCAAGTAAACTCCTTTTCCACGACCTCCCAAAACTTATACGCCCCATCCGGACCAACCTCTCCGGATTTAATGGTTTCATCAGAAAACTCATATTTTTCTGAACTCATTTTCAAAAATAGACCCGAGTCCACCCCCCACATAATAAAGTCGGAGGCCAGTTTTGGATCATCCGGTAATCGAATCGCCCTCGGAGTCAGTTTTTTTGCCCCCAGCATCAAATCTTGTCGCTTCAAAAACTCAATATTTTCATACTCTTGCCGACCAACTGGAGAAGTGAACAACAACAAACTTCCCCCTATCAAACTTGGGGGGAGTATTGCCTTAAATGCTTGTTCACTGGGTTTGGTAATCTCCAAATGTATTAGATTATCTTCATAAAGTAGTTCATACAAACTAATCATCTCGTTGTCATTTTTCCCGGTAATCAAATGCACGCCGGGAAGCTTTGACAGCTTTGATAAGAACATCTCGGTATACACCGCCTTTCTAACCAAAACCCAAAAATGAAAACGTTTTGATTTCGCCAACATGACTTTAATCAAATTTGCAATAAAAGTCTGACCAACCGCGGCTCCGGAAATAGGTACCGCAACATTAATTGGTTTATCCACCGACTCGAAAGTGATATGTCGTCTTTCTAATTTAGGAGGTATCACTCTTGTTAGCGTCGGACAGATTGGATAGGGGACAACAGAAAACTTTAAATTCATTCTCTTTTTCTTCGCGTAAGTCGTCAGCTCATTCTTTGTGTCCTTGCTGGGAACAAAAGTAAGATCGGCCCCTTTGATGCACCAAATATGTTGAGACGTATCGTCCGTAACCTGAACCACCAAACGTATTTTGACTCCAGTTTCTTTCATCAGACGGTCTTTTACTTCACCAATCTGGTGAGCCATACCAAAGTGAGTCGCCACCACCAAGATCTCTTTAACTCCCTTCTGCTGTGCGACAATCTCTTTAAACTGTTTATATATCTGCCCACTCGACTTGACCAAAGCCCAACGATATAGCACGGTAAAAATATCTTCTAGCAAACCATACTGCAGGGTCGTAAAGATCCACTTCGCAATCGGGTTGGTACTGGTGAAACGATGAATATTAGTAATGAATCGATCGTACGATCCGAGCATGATGTACGGATACTTCTTCGGTCTGCTATCAACCAAGGCATCGGTGACTCTTAAATGGCCAAGCCCAGCAGGAGCATAGGTAAAAATCAAAAGTTTCACTAATATCCAATATATACGATATGTACAATTAACGGACAAGAAAGTGTAGATTTTAAATGTGGGTCAGGCGGGACTCGAACCCGCGACACCCTACTTAAGAGGCAGGTGCTCTAACCAACTGAGCTACTGACCCGAACATGAGTATTTTATCATCAAAACCATCCGCAATAAGCTAAAATATAGCTGTTGCTCCAATAGCTCAACTGGATAGAGCGTCGGCCTTCGAAGCCGCAGGTTGCAGGTCCGACTCCTGCTTGGAGCACAAAACTTGACAGCGTCCGTCGTTTCTGACACGATTAGTTAGCGTTATGATTAAAAAGGGCTTAATTCTCCTGGTTGTGTTTCTAGGTCTTGCCGAGGTAGTTTTTAACATCAACTCGAACTCGCTAAACGACACATCAAACGATTCTTTATCCCCATCTTTCAATAAAGGAGTTGAGAGGGAATACACCCTTACCAATTTTGATGAACCGGTAGTATTTGCTGCCCTTCCTTCATTTGATCAACAAATACAAACATCAATCAAAACGGCCGATGCTAGACCGGAAATAATTCGCCAATACCTCAACAAATACGGTTCACCCCTCGAGCCCTACTCCGACCTTATAGTTCAGCTTTCGGATCAATACAACTTTGACTATCGCTGGCTCGTGGCCATAGCCCAACAAGAATCAGGCCTTTGTCTTCATATCCCGGAAAACTCATTCAATTGTTGGGGGTGGGGGATATACGGTGACAAAGTTACCCGCTTTGATAACTACGAGGATGCCTTAAGAAGAATCTCACCTCAATTCACCAAAATCTTCCTCAAGGGAGATCATTCCAAGGAACCATCAGAGGTCATGAAAACATACACCCCTCCGTCAGATGGCTCCTGGGCAGCTGGAGTTTCCACCTTTTTCGACGACTTAGACTAGGTTCTAATGGTAAAATATCGGAGTGTTCTCCTCATGCCGAGGTGGTGAAATGGTAGACACGATAGGTTTAGGACCTATTGCCCTTAAAAGCGTGGAGGTTCAAGTCCTCTCCTCGGCACAAAATAAAGATATAATACCCATCATGAAACTAACCGTAAAAGAAATTAAAAACAACACCGCCCATGTCGAGGCTGTTTTGACGGAAGCAGAGGTTGCCTCCGAAAAAGAACATGCCGTAGATGAATTAATAAGCACCGTCACCGTCAAAGGATTCCGTCAGGGTAAAGCACCTAAATCCATTGCCGCCGAACATGTTGATCCAGATAAACTCTCAAACCACATTTTAAGTCACGTTCTAAATAACGTCGTCACTAACGCTCTGAAAGAAAATAAATATCAACTTCTTGGTAGACCGGTTCTCGAAAACATCGATTCCAAAGAAAACAAAGGCTGGGTAATAAAACTTTCCTTACCTCTTTTTCCAGAAATAAACGTCGAAAACTATCAAAAACTATTTACCAAAACAAAATCAAAGGGGGCTAAACCCAAAACAGAAGAAGAGAAAGTCGAAAAAATCTACCAAACACTTCTGGATAATATCAAAGTTGAAATTCCCGAATCTGTTGTCGAAGAGGAGGTTAACTATAGTCTCGAAAGACTCGAAGCCCAAGCCAAAACCCTTAATCTAACCCTTGAAAACTACCTCAAGGCTGTCAAAAAAACTATTGACCAAGTCAAATCTGAGTACTCCAAAAGGGCGGAAGAATCAATCAAATTAGATTTAATTCTCCTAGAAATAGCCAAAATAGAAAAAATTGATACCACAACTCAAGAAGTAGAAGAGGTAGCCAAAGCAGGTGGGGTGCCTGAAAATCAACTAGGTCAACTAAAAACCATCATCAATCGTCGCAAGACCATTGAAATATTACTAAAACTTTGTTAACTTAATTCAGATGGGACAAAACTGGACGGGTTCAGCTGGAAACAGCACTGGTAACATAAAGATCCAAAACTTTTTGGAAGCCCTTCGTAATTCCCAGTCAGGAATGGCTCCCGTTGGAAAAACTGAGTCTCAACCCACGAGAAACGTTTTTGCCGAAATTCAAGCAAAAAAAGAGATCGAACTGAAAAGAATTGAACAGTTCCAACATCAAAGAAATCAGGAATGGAATAAGGTTTTTTCCTCAAAAGAAGTTCAAACTCAAAAAAAGATCGAGCACCTCAGGGAACAACTCCGAAATCTAAGCAAACAGCTTAAAAGACTGGACAGAAACATCGTCAAGGCAGTTGAATCTCCAGTTGTTGCTTACGGCATGTATCAAGAAAATTTCCTTGAGCATATTCAAAAAATAATTCGTCTCTACAGCCTCAAGGTAAACAGTGCTAACAGTTGGCTCGAGGTATACCAAAGCAGATCAAGAAAACAGGGCGCTTACTGGGGAATGGCCAAGTCAAAAGGGAGCTCCTTTACCCAAAATAATGAGCGCAATATCGCAACTTCCGTAGGCTAATAAAAAATCTCACCGCTAGGATGAGATTCAATATTGTGGGCCCGACTGGACTCGAACCAGTGACCTCTGCAATGTCAATGCAGCGCTCTAGCCAGCTGAGCTACGAGCCCAACATTGGTATTTTACCATCCCAAGGGGTTTTTTTCATCCCACCCTGAACCTAAATCTGTAGTAAAATACAATCATTAATTTATAAATAAAACAAATTGGGTAAATATTACCGTACCAATCAAAATATCAGATATCCCGAAGTAAGAGTTATCGACGAAGATAACAAACAACTGGGGATAATGTCTACCAAAGAAGCCCTTGAACGGGCTGTTGCTTTAGGCCTCGACCTGGTGGAAATCACCGAAAAAGCTACTCCTCCCATCGTCAAAATTATCGAGTTCCAAAAATTTAAATACCAAGAAGACAAAAGAGACAAAGCCGGATCTAACAAGGGTGGCCAAGAAACCAAAGAAATTCGCCTCAAGCCCTTTATGCAGGAAAATGACCTAGGCGTGAAGATTCGACAGGCTGAAAAATTCCTAAAGGCTGGTGATAGAGTCAAATTAGTGGTAAAATTCCAGGGAAGGCAAATCACCAAGAAAGAATTTGGAGAAAAAGTAATGAACCAAGCCATAACCGGCTTGGCCGAAGTCTCAACGGTGGCTGAAGCTCCCAAGTTCCTTGGAAAGCTTCTCATTGCCCAAGTGAAACCAAAAAAATAACCTTAAAGTCAATGTCAAAAACAAAGCAAAAGACAAGAAAAATTGTCATGAAACGATTTAAGATTACCGGAACCGGCAAAGTCTTACGTCGCAGTCCTTACATGCGCCATTTACGTCGAAAAAAGAGTAAAAGGCTCATCAGACGATACCGACACTACCAAGAGGTCACTGGTAAAATCGCCACCAAAATTAAACAAATGCTTCATTTATAAACTACTAGAAATTTAAAATGCCAAGAGTTAAAACAGGTACAGTCCGCCATAAAGGACACAAAAAAGTCTTCGCCCTTGCCAAGGGTTTCCGCATGACCCGAAACCGCTTGTACAAGGTTGCCTCAGAAGCCACCATACACGCTGGTCAATACGCCTATAACGGCCGCAAGGAAAGAAAACAAACCATGAGAATCACTTGGATCTCTCGTATTAACGCCGCTCTTTCCGGTATTGCTGAAGCTCCTAAATACGGGGTTTTCATCAAGAAGCTAATCGATAAAAAGATTAAGTTGAACCGCAAGGTTCTCTCAGCTCTCGCTGTCAATCTTCCCGAAGCCTTCCAGAATATTGTTTCCTTTACCGGCAAAAAATAATCGGGGAGTTAAACACGTCAATTTAAACTCCCCGAACAGGGGAGTTTTTGTTATCATTAAGTACGATGGCCATTAATTATAAAGAAACCATTGAAGAGATAAAAAAACGTTTTACTAAGGATTTTTCTGGCGTAAACACGGTTAAAGACCTTGAACTACTCGAGGTCAAATATCTTGGTAGACAAGGTGAAATTAACCGGGCTTTCAAAATCTTACCCCTAAAAGACGATCCCCGTATTGGTAAGGCTATCAACGACCTTAAAAATTCTTCCCAGCAACAACTCTCGGATAAACTCTCCATCTTGTTGAATCAGGCACCAAAAGATACTTTTGACGTCACCATTCCAGGTACTCCGCTTCCCAAAGGCACTCGACACCTCATTACCCAAGCTATTGAAGAAATTGAGGACATTTTTACCAGACTAGGATTTGTCAGACGTCGTTATCCTGAAGTAGAAACCGACTGGTACTACGCCGAAGGCCTAAACATCCCTAAAAATCATCCGGCAAGAGACGACCAAGAAACCTTCTATGTCGCCGATGATGTTGTTCTCACCGCTCACACCAGTAATGGTCAGCTCAGAGAAATGGAAAGGGTTAAAACCCCTCCCATAAAAATGATCAATATCGGTAAAACCTATCGCCGCCAGGCAGACACCTCTCATAGCACTATGTTTCATCAGTTTGAAGGTCTTCTTGTAGACAAGAATATCAACATTACCCATCTGGTAGGAGTCATGGATTACTTTGCCAAGTCCTTCTTCGGCAACGATAGAACCATTCGACTCCGTCCGCATCATTTTCAATTCACCGAACCCAGTTTTGAAATCGACATTAGTTGTGGTCTTTGCCACGGCACGGGAGAAATCAAAAACTCTCCCTGTAAGTTTTGTAAATCCGGGTGGCTTGAGCTTGGTGGTTCCGGTATGGTTCACCCCAATGTTCTCAAAAACGGGGGCATTAATCCGGAGATTTACTCTGGATTCGCCTTTGGTTGGGGAGTTGAACGCGTTCTTATGATGAAGTCCGGACTCAATTTACCCGATCTTAGACTCCTATACACCGACGACCTACGCTTTTTGAAACAATTCTAATATGAACATCAACTTAACCGACAAGGCTCTTCGTTACTTTTTAGATACTCCATCAACACCGGAAGAGCTGGCTCACGATATTAGCCTTTGTGGTCCGACTTTCGACAAGGTCAGCAAAATCGATGGTGACTATCTTTATGAAATCGAAGTCATCACCAATCGTATCGACACCGCTAGCGCCCAGGGAATAGCTAGAGACTCCGCCGCCATCCTTAATCAGATGGGCATCAAATCTAAACTACTCCACGATCCTTATTTGGAAAAAATCAATCTCTACCCCAATCTTTCCAAAACATTTCATTTTGAAATTTTAGACAACTCCCTGGTCCCTCGCTTTACGGCGGTGTCTCTGGAAAACGTCGGCATTAAAGACTCTCCAAAAGCTACTCAATCTCTCCTCACTCTGTGTGGTGAAAGACCAATCAATAACGCGGTTGATATCACCAACGAACTCACTCTTCTCTACGGTTTACCTGGTCACATTTTTGACCTGGACAAACTGGCCACTCAAAAACTCACTATCCGTGAAAGTAAAAATGGTGAGGAAGTGATTACCCTTGATGGCCAAAATAACAAACTCAAAGGGGGAGACTTGGTAATCGAAGACGGCGCCGGTAGACTTGTTGATCTTTGCGGCGTCATGGGAGGATCTGTCGCCGAAGTCGACGAACACACCAAAAACATCCTCTTAATTTTTCCGGTTTATCAACCTAGTAAAGTAAGACGCACGTCTCTATATCTTCAAAAAAGAACTCTGGCTTCTCAGATTTATGAGAAACAACCAGACACGGAGCTATGTTTACCGGTGCTTATGAATGCTATTAAACTTTTTGGGGAAAGAACCGGCTCTCGCGTATCTTCCGCCGTTTTCGATAGCAACCCTACACCACCCAAAACCAAAGAAATTATTCTTGATATCGACTGGGCCAACAATCTCATCGGGATTCAAATTCCACCCAAAACAATTATTTCAATTTTAGAGAGTCTTGGTTTTTCCACCAAAAGCAAAGACCAAAATCAAATTATCTGCACCGTTCCCAGTTGGAGAAGACACGATATCGACATCAAAGAAGACTTAGTTGAGGAGATTGCCAGAGTCTACGGCTACTCCAAACTTCCCCCCACACTTCCTTGTGTAAATCTTCCCCCGGAAGCCAAAAATAATTTACTTAGCACAGAGTCAAAAATAAAAACCCTTCTTTCTTCCCAAGGTTTCAATGAAGTTTACAACAACTCTTTAATTTCCCTGGATCTAATTGAAAAGGCCATGCTCAAAGAAGCATCGCACCTAAAGTTGAACAACGCTCTTTCCAAAGACTACGAATACCTTCGAACCACTCTAGTTCCTTCAGTACTCCAGAACATCAAAAATAATCAAGGAAAAACCGAAGAACCCTTTTATTTATACGAGCTCTCTAACGTTTACCTCCCAACAGGAGAAAAACTTCCTCGAGAAAACTCTATGTTGGTAATCGGTACAACTATTCCTTTCCGTCTTACCAAGAGCTATCTCACCCTTCTCTTTGAACATTTAAGTCTCAAAAAATACAAGTTCAAGACTTCAACCTCTAGCCCCATCTATTTTGTCGAAGAAAAAACGGCCACAATTAGCTCCGGTGACTCAACCCTAGGGTTCATCGGCTCCATCAAACCGGCAATCTTGCACAAGTTAGGCATTACCTCAGATCCCATCATTATTGAACTTGATGCGCAGAAACTTGTCGACTCAATTTCAGAAAACTATATTTATAGCCCCATCTCTGATTTCCCCGATGTCGTCGAACAAATAACCATCAGTTCAAACGAAAGAGTAGGGGACATCATCGAAAAAATTCGCTCGGCCAATAAATTAATTAAGGATATTAGCTACCTAGACTCGTTTGAAAAAAACCATTCCTTCAAAATAACTTTTTCTTCACCCAACAAAAATCTTACCCAATCCGAAGTGAACGACATCAAAAAAACCATTGGGGCACTCTTTAATTAAATAAAGTGGGTTATGGTGTGGGAGTTGATGTGGGTGTAGGTTCTACCCAGTCGGTATTTACTCCAAAACCATGTGTTTTTGATTCTTCTTTACCTTCGTTATTTCGGGCACTCACTCTTACTGAATGTTGGCCAGTTGAAAGCGAGATGGCTCTGCTTAAATATGGTTCTTCCGTAAATGTTTGCTCCAATGTGTCATCAACGAATAATTTTACTTCCACAATTGGTTTAGAACTAACCACGTTTATTCTAAAGGTTACTGAATCACCATTTACCCTTGAACGGTCACTTGGAGACACAATCTGAATATCCATAGAAGCACTTGATCCACAAACCTCCGTTGGTGGTTTATAAAGAGAATCTGTTTGCTTCACAATCCACTCATTAATCCCTTTCTGCCACAGCCCTTTAGCTGTTAGAGGATCGTTTTCCTTTATTACTACGTACTCTTTTTCATCATAATTTCCCTGAGAAACCGATATCGGATCGGCAAGCTTATTTGGATCGGATTTACATACTTTCAATTTTGTGTGAATTGTGTCCGGTCCGCTAGGTATACTACCGTTAATAAACCATTCTTTATAGGAGGCAAATCCATCATGTGCCGGGAAACCGGAGATTCTATCTACCTCAACTTGGCTGACTCCATCCGGAGGAGTAAATGGTTTGTCCGGACGTTTAGTTAGAACATCCAGTATTTGTCGTCTCCAGATTGGAGCGGCACCGGACACACCGGATGCCACATTTCTCATTTTGTCGTTGTTATTGTTTCCCACCCAAACGCCTACAATGGTGTCCCTACTCCAACCAACCGTCCAGTTATCACGTAAGTCATTGGTAGTACCGGTCTTCACAGCCACAGCTCTACTTCCCAAATTCAAATAAGAGTTTGGGCCAAAAGTTAATAGTCTCGCATTATTATCAGACAGTATCGAATTAATCAAAAACCCAACACGCTCATCCAACACTTTTTCTTTTCTTAACTCTTTGTTTTCAAATATCACTTTTCCGGCGCTGTCCTCAATTCTCAAAATAGCTACCGGCTCAACTTTTAACCCTCCGTTGACAAAAACACTGTAAGCCGACACCATATCAATAAGTTTGATATCTGCACCTCCCAAAGCCATTGATAAACCCACACGGGAAAGAGTTTCTTTTGTCGGAGTAAGAGTGGTAAATCCCATTTTGTATCCTTGGCTTAATACTTCATCGACTCCAACTAAAGCCAACAACTTCACTGCCGGGATATTGATAGAGCTCGCCAGCGCCTCCCGAAGATGAAGTAAACCATGCTCCTTGCCATCGTAGTTCTTGGGAATGTAGGGTGTATTTTCATCTTTACCGGGAAACTCCGTTATCACGTCTGCCAACACCGAAGCGGGGGAGTATCCTTTGGCAAAAGCAGTCGCGTAGACCAACGGTTTTATCGACGACCCCGGCTGTCTTTGTCTCATGGTTACGTTTACCTCTCCATCAATTGTTTTATCAAAAAAATCCTTGGACCCGACCATACTTAAAATCTCACCCGTATTTGTATCCAGTATTATTGAAGCACCATTACTTATATTTAAACTTTTTGATACCTTATCAATTTCTTCCTTAACAATGGTTTCTGCTTTTTCCTGCAAAGACCAGTCTAGACTGGTAATTACTTTGAGACCTCCAACATCCAGAACATTTGTTCCATATCTTTCTTCAAGAATTTGTTTTATATACATTACAAAGTGAGGTGCTTTGATTTTTGTTCCCAAACCTCTAAAGACCACTTTGTCCAGCTCGGACACCACCTGCGTTTCTTGTTCTTTAGTGATTTTTTCATCCTCACGCATTCTTCTGGCCACCTCTTTTGCCCTTGGTACATAAGCCAGTGGTTCACCAATATAGGGTGAGTATCTCGAGGGAGACTGCGGTAATCCGGCCAAAATAATACTTTCCGTCAAGTTCAAATCTTTTACTTCTTTCCCAAAATACTGTTCTGCTGCTGCCGCAACTCCGGCAGTACCACCTCCGTAAGGAACCTCATTAAGATACATCTGCAAAATCTCATCTTTGGAGTAAGTTCTCTCAATTCGTACCGACAAGACAAACTCTCTTATTTTTCTGGAAATCTTTCTTTCATTTGTCAGAAGCACCGTTTTAACCAACTGTTGCGTGATTGTCGATCCACCAATTAATCTTTGGTTCACAATCACGTTTTTTATAATACGGGGAATTGCCAGGGGATCAAAACCTTTGTGCTTATAAAAATCTTTATCTTCTATGGAAATTGTGGCGTCCTTGAGGCTCTGTGGTACGTCAGAAAGGGGAGTGAATCGACGATCCTGATCGGTAATCACATCATACAAAACAGTCTCTCCGGTACGATCCAAAATCTCCGTCGAAAAACCAGACTGTCTTTGTACCTTTCCGGGATCGGGTAATCCCCGAGAATACCAAACGAAAACAATAATCGTCAAAACAGAAACACCCACCAAACTAAAGAAAATAATTTTTCCCCAGTTATATTTACTTAAAAGAGGGCTTAGATTCAATCGCTTCCTTCTATACATATTTTATTTGGATACAATAATATTATAATAACTTATATTCACCAAAACATATGACTAAAAGAAAAAGAAAAATATATACTGCCATTATTTTTATCGGCTCACTGGCTTTAGTTCTTACCACTTTCATCTCCGCTTTCATCTACTAATAAATGAGTAGTCTTTACCACCCCGAAGATACCGTTACCACGATTAAGGGGGTAGGGGAAAGCACGGCAGAAAAACTCACTCGTTTAGGCATAGATACCGTTTGTGATCTTCTCAACCACTATCCTTCCCGTTACTTCGATTTTTCAGAACCGATTCCGATAAAACAATTAGTGGTAGGCAAAACCCAGTCCTTTATCGGCACCATCGGTAAGGTTAGCACCTTTTTTACAAAATCCGGAAAACTTCTCACTCAAAGTGCCATCAAGGACTCCTCCGGCAAAATTACTCTCACCTGGTTCAACAACCCCTATATCAAACGTCTCATTAAAGAAAATACCGTCTATACCGTAGCGGGTAAAGTTTCATTTTGGGGTAAAAGTCTCACGGTTGTCGCCCCCATTATCGAAGAAGGAAACACTCCTTCAATCAATACTTCCGGTCTAGTACCTATCTACCCACTCACCGAAGGTATTACTTCCAAATTTCTCAGAACCAAAATTCACACGATTCTTTCGTCAATTAAACTCACGGACCCGTTAGATCCGCAGGTTTTAAACTCCCTTGATTTAATCCCAGAATCCGCTGCTTACCAAAACATTCATTTTCCCCAATCTAAAGAACTTCGTTATCGTGCAGACAAGCGTCTTTCTTTTAACGAACATTTACGTATTAACATTAATAATCAGCTGGAGCTACAAAATTTAGGAGAGTCCATTTCTATCGTTATCAAAAACAGCCTTACTAAGGAAACAACCAATAAATTTCCCTTCAAGCTTACCCCAGATCAAGAAAAAACCGTTACTGCAATTTACAAAGATCTCAAAAGCAATGAGTTCACTCACCGTCTAATTCAAGGGGATACAGGCTCTGGGAAAACCGCCACTATTATTTTTGCCGCCAATCAGTGTCTGGGAAATAATTTAAGCTGTGCTATCCTAGCTCCCACGGAAATTTTGGCCACCCAACACTTCAAAACCTTGCAATCCTTGTCTCTTTTTCCCCAACAGATTCAGCTCATTACCGGCTCATCCAAACAAGCCCCCAAGCTCAACAAGCCTTCAATCTTCATCGGCACCCACTCTTTACTTACCAGTCTTCCTCCAAAACTCAAATATCCTCTTGCCTTTGTCGCCATCGACGAACAGCACAAGTTTGGTGTCAAACAAAGAAACGAACTTCTCAATCGTACTCCGGTTCCTCATTTGTTCAATCTTTCAGCCACTCCTATTCCCAGAACGGTCGCTCTTGGTCTTCTCGGAGACATCAATATCAGCAACATCACTCACCGGCCGATAAACCGTTTACCGACCAAAACCTTTGTTATTTCACCCACACACTTCAAAAAAAGTCCCGCTTGGCTAACGGAACAACTAACCAAAGGTAGCCAAATTTTTGTCGTCTGTCCCAATATCCAAGACCATGAAACCGGAGTCGCTTCGGTCGATAAAATCTCCAAACTATATCAAAAAATAATTCCTGCTAAGTATCCCGTCCTCACTATTCATGGAAAAATGAAGCCGGAAATCCAAAACGAAGTTCTTTCAACCTTTCAAAAACAGGGGGGTGGTGTTCTGGTGGCCACCTCTCTCATTGAAGTTGGTATCGACATCCCCTCGGCTAATATTATGATCATTCACTCAGCCGAACGTTTTGGTCTGGCCAGTTTGCATCAACTTAGGGGTCGTGTTGGTCGGGGAGAAACACAAGGCTACTGTTTTCTCGTTCCTTCTGCCGACGACGAAGAAGAATCGGAAAGACTTCAACTTCTTCAAAAATATAACTCCGGTTTAATTCTTGCCCAGAAAGATCTTCGTTTAAGGGGAGCTGGAGAAGTCTTTGGAATCAAGCAACACGGAACTTTACCCACAACACTTAAGTACTTTTGGTCAAAGCAGCTCTTTTTAAATGCCAAACACATCGCTAAGACTCTTGTCAGGAAAAACCCCAAAATGGCCCTGCAGATTGCAAGCAGGCTCGAAACTTGCTAAAATAGGGCAAGTAACATTAATAATCACTAAACAACATGGCCGCTACACCAAAAAGAAAAATATCTACAGCCAGACAAGGAGCCAGACGTTCTCAAATTCATCTCATTGAACCTATGATGATCACATGTAAAAAATGTGGTAACTTGAAAAAGTCTCACTTCGCCTGTCCCGTTTGTAAAGCTAAATAATCTACTGTGAAATCTGCCCAAGATCCCAGACACCTTAAACGAATTGCTGTTTTTAAATCGCTTTTTGCCGGAAGTTTTACTACCCAGCCGGAACATCCGACTAGGGTAGATAAAATTCAGGCTAACATCGAAAGGATCGACGACATTGTCCAAAAATGTGCCCCCGAATGGCCCATCTCCCAAATTAACCGTGTTGATCTGGCAGTACTAAGACAAGCAATTTATGAATTATTAGTTAAAACCGAGACTCCTACAAAAGTTATCATTGACGAAGCCGTAGAGATTGCCAAACGTTACGGAGGAAAAACCAGTTCCAGTTTCGTCAACGGTGCTCTTGCTTCGGCCATTAATCTAACCGGCAGATCCGAAACCTCCGATGACCACTCAAAACCTTAAACCTCTACAAAATCTTTTAGGCTACACCTTTAAGAATGAGAAACTTCTCCAAATCGCGCTCACTCACCGTTCCTGTCTCAACGAACCAGGTGTTACTGAGAGTTACGAACGATTGGAATTTTTGGGCGACGCCGTCCTCGAGATGATTATCTCGGTTTACCTCTTCAACAAATACCCCGACAAAATGGAAGGTTATCTCACCGCGGCTAGATCGGCTACCGTCAGAACCGAGTCTCTCTCCAAAATCTCCAAGGATCACGGCATCGACACTTACATCATCATGAGCAAGGGAGAAGAGTCTACCGGCGGCCGAAACAACCCCTCAATCCTCGAAGACGTCATTGAAAGCCTAATCGGTGCCCTCTACTGCGATGGTGGTCTTGATGCCGCAAACCAGTTTTTTAAGAACTTTATTCTCCCCAACGCGGAGAGTATTATCAACGAAAACCAGCTCAAAGACGCCAAATCTCTTCTTCAGGAAAAGGCCCAAAGTAAGGGTTTTGTCTCTCCACTTTATAAAACAGTCAAAGAATCCGGACCTGACCACAACAAGACGTTTGAGGTGGTTGTTCTGGTAAATGATAAAGAAATTACTACTGGATCAGGCAAAAGTAAGCAGGAAGCCGAACAAAATGCTGCTAAAAAAGCCGTTGAACTGATATAATATCGCTATGCTAAAAATCAAACTACAACCGACCGGTAAAAGACACCAACGCTTCTATCGTATCGTGGTGGCCGAAGGTAAATCCAAGTTATCAGGTAAAGTTATCGACACCCTAGGTACCTACAATCCACACGACCCCGAAAACAAAATTGAAATTAATAAAGAAAGTTATCAATTATGGCTGAACAAGGGAGCCCAACCGACAGGCACCATTAGAAAATTAGTTAAATAAAATGAAACAACTAATCGAGTACATCGTCAGTAACATCGTTAACCATCCAGAAAGTGTCACCATCACCGAAGAACAAACCGAAGACAAAGAAGCCACCAAATACCTAATTAAGGTTGATCCCGAAGATGTTGGTCGAGTTATCGGAAAAGAAGGTAAAGTAATCAAATCCATTCGTCAAATTGTCAGAATCGCCGCTATCCAAAAAGGTACCCGGGCTATTGTTGACCTTCTCGAGGATGATACTTCCAGACCCGAAGCCCCTGAAGAAGTAATCGAAGAAAAAGTGGAGGAACTTGAAAAAGAAGCCCCTGAGGAGCTAACCGAAAAGAAAGAGGAAGCACTAGAGGAAGTTGCCGAAGTTATTGAAGAAAAGAAAGAAGAAGCTTCCGAGGAATAATTAAACAGGGAACCGTTTTTTTAAATTTTTTTAAAATCCAAACAGTTTCTCCGACGTATTAGTTGCTATCGGTACTTCGGCCCCTCCTGTTTGACTGAATGAAGAGAACCCCGAAATTTGCTTCACTAAAGCCATGTCTGCGTCCGTAAAAGGTAGCATTTTAGAGATGTCCACTTTTTTGAGAATCGCTTGATAGTACTTAATCTCCAGATCCATTGTTATCGACTTGTCACCTTGCGTTGACTGTGAAAGTTTACTTACCTCCTGCATTCCCAAATCTGACACAATTCCAATCGGCAACGAAGTCTCCGCTTTATCAATAAAGCTCAGTATTTTATCTACGGGAGCCGAAACAGATAATTTAATTGGATAACTGATGAAGTTTGCCATACTATCATTAGTTTCACCTCCTTTACCCGTCTCAGCCTTATCATCACCAAATAATACTCCGGACGGTAATGAATAAGACACAATCGACATCCCGGTTATTTCATTGGCTATATTTCGCAACAAAAATACGGCATTTTCCGGAGAATAGGTCTGGGGAATCGCCTGTAAAACCAAGTTTTGAGTCGTTTCTGGTATCTGGTCATTAAGCTTGTCAAAACCCGCCTTAGAGTTCTTTAGAGACTCCAGATCGATTTGTTTAGCCTCCACGCGTGACCTCAAAAGATTAACGCTCTCAAATTTTGGCCAAATCGCAAAAATTAATACGAAAAGCATCACTGCCGAGGCTAGCAAAAAAGTCGCCATTGTCCGAATTGTTCCTTCATCCACCCAATCAGGTAATACAAAGCCGAAGATGTTCTTATATCCAACAATTTTATTTTCAGCCATTTCCTTTTAACTCAAGTTGTAAACTGGTATTGTACGCACCGCTTTTATCCTTAGCCACTTCTTCAATAAAAGCTCCGGAAAAAAACTTGCTTTCCTTCCACATATCAGTATTTAACAGAACCTTTTCCAGGGCCTGTTGGGCAAAAATATCATCCGCCGTTACAGTCAAAGAAATCCAACCCGCCTGTTTAAAATCAATACCTGCCAAAGTGGCGTTTGGGGGTAGTAATAAAGCTATCTGATCGAGATAATCTTTATAGCGAAACTTGTTCTTATTAATTCTTTCAAACTCGGTTACTATTAACTTTGTTAAAACGAATCGACTCAGCCTTTCATTATTACTCAGCATGGCACTGGAGATACTTGCAGACTCACCCTCTACATTTTTTAATTTATTATTCAAAATGATTGTGGAAATCACCACATACATTGTTGCTCCCACAAAATATGCCGAAAACAATCCAAACAACGAAAAGGTCACTATCTTTGTCCAGTTTCTACCGGTATAAGCCTTTCGTTTTTTGCTAATTAAATTTACCTTAATCATGAATTTTCAGTCGCTAAACCATAAGCTATCGCAAAAACCGGTCCCAAAGCTGAATTCTTTTGATCAATACTCATCCCCGAAAAAGGGTTACCCATCACGATTTCAACTCCAGAAAGGGACTCTGACAAATAGGGGATTAGACCAAGTAGATATGCTCCTCCCCCTGTCAAAATTATTCTATTTACTGTTGACTCGGGGTGTTCATTTTGATAAGCGATGGTCAGTTTCTTCAATTCACCGGCCAAGTTGTCAATCACCGGCTTCAAAACAGTAAACATCTTACCCTCAAGCTGATCCTTTACCATTCCGTACGTCCTCTTGTAACTTTCGGCCTGGTCTAGGGGCAGTCCAAAGGCGTCTGCAATCAACTTAGTCATCACCAAGCCTCCAAACGGTAGGTAATAATTTCCAAAGATCTGTTCTTTACCGGCCAAAACCAACCCCGTACCACTGGACCCAATATTTACCAGAATAGAAGGGTTTTCATCACTCATAACTGATGAAAAAGACCTCATCAAAGCGGGAATCTCATTTTCCAGCCTCAAAGGTGATAACTCAACCAGCTCCAGTAGTTGAACATAAGCATCCGACACCGGTGTTGGTACCGCCACTACATAAACCGAAATTTTTTCATCACCCTTTATCTTATTTGGTTTATTCAAAACTGCCCATGACGTCTCCACCTCATTAGGGGGAAAGGGGACAGATTGATCCAGCTCCCATTTTATTGCCGTTGCCAGTTCTGGTGAAGACATAATCGGCAACTGCATTAACTTGGAAAACACCAACGACTCGGAAATAGAAGCAACAACTTGTTTACCCTTAAGACCGGCACTCTTAATTAACTCTTTCAAGTGATCGGCCAGGGCAATTTTCTCGGCGTTATTCATCGCCATTAGATTCTTATTGGAAGGATTAGCGGCCACAACTACCGCCGAGATTTTTTTCCCGTCAATCTTAAGAATTTTAATACTTGTAGAACCAATATCTAAACCAAAATGGGCAGCCATACTGTACTCAGTATACCTTAATTTACAATATCAAAACATCATCAATTACCAAAATTACTGAACAATACTTCCTCCGGAGAACAGGGCATAATCAAAAACCGACGGTATACTATCAGCAGCCGACTCATCATACTGCAGTCCGTACTTTACCGTTTGACTTCCAGACTGCACTGACCCGGTCGACTTTATTGACTTTATCTGTGAAGGAAATTCTGCACCGACAGGCAATACCCTTAATAAAGCCGGAGAACCTAAGACAGTAATTCTCACCTTAACCACGTTGATATTCAGAGCAATATTGGGTGTTCTTTTTGCATAACCTCCAGAACCGGCTGTCGCAACGGTAAACCCATTTAAACCGTCATAATCATAGGCATAATCGGTGACAGTTCCGGAACTCGTTATCACGGAAATAAAAACTGCTGGTTTATTACTTGGATTATCATTGTCCGGCCCCCAGTAAACAATAAAACTCGTTAAAGCGGCATTTGCCGGTTGCAAATTAAGCTCTACAGTACTCCCAATATCCATTGATCCCAAGTCCACACTACTCTTACCGATATCGGATTTTTCTGCATAATAATCCGTCCCCATTAGCCCGGCCGTGCTTCCCGACGGATTCATAATTAACTGTTCTAAACCAGTCTGGGCAAAAAGTAATGCTTGAACTCCCTCAGACTCCGACTGTTGAATTTTTGTGTCGACTGTCGAACGAGAAGCTAAAGACACCGCCAAAGTACTCACAACCGTCATTATCAGCACCAGCACCAAAGCTACCTGTCCTTTGTGTTCACCTTTTATCATTTCAGTTTATACCGCTATTAAGCAAATTTATGTCCTTGTTAAAAACACCCGTAGCCACTTCACCGGATTTTCCGCTGGCATTGGCTTCAATCACCATTTTTATCTTATCATTAACCCCGGATCTACAATACCAAGTAAACTCCATTTTTGTTACCTCGATCTCCGGGTTACTAATAGGTACGGCTGAGTCCGAAGACACCACTCCTCCCGAAAGAGAATAGGTTGCTTTTCCACCGGCAAGATCCATCACCACTAGAGTACTCCCGCTAACACCACTAGTTCCGGCTGCTACACAGCTTAGTCTGTCACTGGTACCAACGCGGACGACCTCACCATAACGCAAACTCCTCTCAATCATTTCATCCAAAGACCTCAAACTATTATTTAACGCCGTCTGAATATCACTGATACCACTCGAACGGAAACTCCGATAAAAAATTGCTGTCCCACCCGCTAACACGATAACTAAAAGCGATACTGCCACCACCAACTCAACCAACGTATATCCCCTTAATCTGTTTTTCATTTTGTCAATTTTGCTAATATCTGAGAAAACTCGGTCGTAATCTCTTTGTCTGCATCCTTCCACACGATCTTCACCGTCATCTTCGTACCATTCGGAATACCGGTACTGTCATAAGTAATCGTACATACATACTTAACTGGATCAGGATTATCCACACAGGTGCTATAACCACCTTGCGGGTTAGGACTCTGAAAAAATAATGTTGGTTCCAAATCTCTTGCCTGACGATAGTAATTCAACTGATTCTGAGCAATATTTGTCGCCGCATTTTTACCAGCCTGGAAGCTGGCCAAGCTTAAAGATCTAGAAATAAGATCCGATACCCCCACCAAAACTACGGCAATAATTCCCACGGCTACTACAATCTCAATCAGTGACTGCCCTTTGTTGTTTTTAAGGATATGTTTCATACTCTTTTGTACTGATATTTCCGTTTGCGTCTGTTTTTACTACCACAGTGTAGGGATCATTGGAATTTTGAATAGGAAACTCTCCAACTTGACTGATAGCTCCCGTTCCTGCCCCAAAATAGATATCTACTGTGTCCGTAAAAAATACTTTCGTCAATACTTCCTCATTAGCTTTCACCAATATTTCTACGCCGTTACAAAATGCGGAAGTGGTCATGGTCACACAACCCTCTCCTGCGCAATCTGCTTTTAAACGATACCTTTCCAATTTGGAACCGCAACCTGCAGGATAAACCAAGTTTTTTGCCATTGCTTGTACTTTCCTCATCTCTGTTGCAAAATTCCTGGCATCATTCATCGCTGCCTGCCTTTGACTAAAACGAAAATAAGCAGCTATTGACATACCCGACATTAAGATAATAATGGCAATCACCACTATCAACTCGATCAATGTAAAACCACTATGTTTTATTATCCTCATGGATTGGTGACCGATTTTGCTCCACCTTCATAACAACTTGCTGTCAGAGTATACCCACCACCTGCCGGTGCGTAAGTATAAGTCGTGGTTGGGCAAGGTTTTGGATCAAGTGGGGTAGTTGTTAAAGTAACTACCGTAGTTGTCAAAGGACAGGTAACAGAGGGGTAAATTAAAGCCGGATACTCTCCATCGATTGATCGGCACATCTCCAAAGCTTGTCGAATAGCCTCCATATCGGAGCTTCTTCTAGCATTCCTGGAATTTTTGCTTATCGTCGTATAAGACACCACCCCGGCCGCAAAAATCACCGCAATTATTGTAATTACTACCAAGAGCTCAATAAAAGTAAAGCCGTTTCTTTTCATTGTAAATTAGCTACACAATAATGAGTTTTTCCTGCCCAAGTACACCCCGAACCGGAGTTCCCTGAGGTGTCTTTTTCCATCAACGCACAGATACAGTAGCTCGTAGTGGTTGCGCAGGTTGTGTTTTCAACATATTTATAAGTAGCATCATTTATGGGGTCTACCGGCCAAGAACTTTTCAAATACGAAGCAGCCGTCGAACACGTCGCCGGATATTTGTAACTGTTCGCAGAATAATACTGTTCCAAGGCATTCTGCATGGCTACTAAGTCCTGTTTTCTTCTTGAGTCTCGTCCACTTTTTTGAGTTGCCGAGTACGACACCGTTGCCAAAGCAACGAGAATTCCGATAATCCCGATTACTACCAACAACTCCAATAGGGTGAAGGCGTTTTTAATTTTATCCATTTTATTGATTATTAACTTGATAAATAACTCCGGTGTTTGTAGTTCCTCCACAAGCAACGACAGGAACTAATTTCGTTGAATCTGCTGTATTTTCCAAACAGGCAGTAATTGAATAACTCAGATTTGAATTTAACGCCGTATAAACATAATTTGCCCAAGTACTTCCCTTGGGATCAAGAAATACAACCGTGGAATAACCTCCGTTTATCAAATATGTTGTTTGATCGGCAGTCGAAAGAGTTGCTGGATATTTTCCGTTGTTGTCGTTTCGATATAATTCCAAAGCCTTCTGAAGCTGACTGAGATCGCTTTTTCTTTGCACGTCTCTGGCTCTGGCTCTGGCTTGATTGAAGTTAAAAATTGCCATTCCGGTAAGAACGGCAATAATCCCCATGGTGACCAATAGCTCGATTAAGGTAAATCCGTTTTTTTTCATTATTATTTTGCTTTTATTAATCCAGTTTCGGTAATCTTATAATTACATGGAGAAGAACCGCAATCGGCTCCATCTGATGCCCAATCGGTTTTTGTGGTGGTTCCGGATATCACTACGACATCTTTGTCTTCAAGATTTTCCAGAGAAGTGTAATAAGCAAAACTACTCAAAGAGGCGTCTGGTTTGTAGTAATATTTTCTTGCGTTATCCGCATCAACCGGTAGTTTGTCTAAATAAATCGTCGATTTTCCATTAAAACAATATGTAAATTTAGTCGTGCAGGCTGCGGGAGAACTGCAGGTGTCAGGTGCAGAGGTAGAACTACACATAATTTGACCGCTTCCGTTACTGCTCGGGTATGAACCCGCATCGTTGTAGTAAAGCTCAAGTGCCTTAGCTATCTGATTTAGGTCATTTTTTCTCTGTGTGTCTTTGGACTTAACGGTTGCTTGAGTAAACGAACCAATTCCAATAACGGACAATATACCGATAATCGCCATCACCAAAATTAACTCAATCAAAGTAAATCCTCCCATTTGTCTTCTCACAAATTCATTGTGCTTTAAACCTAATCAAATGTCAAACAAGTAGCCCCATATACCAACTCCAAACCGATCCGCCCCATACCAGAGCAATAACTGTTCCGGCAATCAAAAACGGTCCGAATGGTAAATACTGACCTAGCTTTTTCTTTCCGAACACTATCAAGGTCATCCCTACAACCGCCCCCAAAACGAAAGAGAAGAACACACCTGGAACTATTTTCGGCCACCCTAGCAGTAGCCCAAGAGCGGGTGCCAAATAAATATCACCCATTCCAAAACCGTCAACCTTTTTAATCATTTTAGTTAGCATTTGAATAATCAAAAAAAGTAAGCACAGACCCAGTCCAGATAGAAGAGCTTGCACAAAGTCCGTGACCTGCATAATACCAAAGCCGGTTAATCCCACGCGATAAAACAGAGCCAAAGAAAAAAGTAATAGGTTAAGACTAAACGGGATTACCATATATAGTAAATCCGTCATAAATATGGCCAACATCACCATTCCGACAGTTAGCCAGAACACCGGCTGAATAAAACTCCAAGGAGACCCAACTAGCTTAAAAAAATTAAAACCCACCAAAAACCACCACACAAACATTACCCCGGTCAAAACTTCAATCAGAGGATAACGGATCGAGATCTTTTTATGACAATAAGCACATCTTCCCCTGAGCCACAAAAAAGAAAACAAGGGAATATTATAAAACCATGCCAGCTGATGTTTGCATTTTGGGCACATGGATCTACCGGATAGGGGAGAGGAACCATGAGACACGCGAAAAATTACCACATTCAAAAAAGATCCCCAAATCATGCCCATCACAAATATAAATAAAACTATCAAAACCATAGAACAATGATACATCAAATTCCTTCGTTCCAGAGCACAAAAAAGAGGGGGCACACCCCTCTTTTTCAAGTAATACTAAATTCTTACTGGAAACACTGGACGCACTGTCCGGCGTCTCTTTGGTCAACTGTACAACCCGCGGTGACTACACCTGCTGTTGCGATGTTATAGATTGTTTGAGCGTCAGATCTGTTTGACTTACTCTCGGGGGGAAAACAAACTCCCACTCTGGTCGTACTACCCGAAGTCAAATACAAGGTAGTTGATAGTCCGTCAAAGAAGGTGTCCTTTATCTCGCCATCAACACTTAGAGTGTTATCGATACAAGTTTTCATTAAGGCATCATGACCAGGCGACCCAGCCTTATTAACAAGGACAGCTGGGAAAGGATAGGCCGTTGTCGGAGTCCTTAAAGTATCAATTGTTGCTGATGTGCAGTCATACACAGCACCAGTCATTTTGTACCAAGGTAGATAGCCATGTGTTGCGTAATATCTCTGTGAGGAACCAAGCATCTCAATCGCCGCACTCCTGTTGTTCGTGTCACGAGCTTTTTTCAACTGTTCAAACGGGTCGATTGCGGCTAGTAATCCAGCAGCCAAAATTCCCAAAACACCGATGACAATCAAAAGTTCCATCAATGTGAAACCTTTATTTGTTTTATTCATTTTTTATTATTTTTTATAATTGCAACAACTAATATCACTATGAATGATTAAAACTGACTTGTCAAGTTATATATAGGCATGATCACGGCTATCACCAAAAAACCAACACCTATACCCATAACAATCATAATCATCGGTTCAATAGCCGTTGTTAGTGCCTTAATTTTTGTCTCACTTTCACCCTCATAAAAGGTCGCTAGTTTTGCCAACACTTCATCCAGTTTTCCGGTTTCTTCACCAACAGAAATCATCTGCCCTAAAATAGGAGGAAAGACCTCCAAGGACTGAATGGCTTCGGCCAAACTTACTCCCTTTTCAACCAAAACCGCCGCTTGTCTTACTTCCGCCCCGTATACCTTACTCCCCAAAGTCTCCGAAACAATTTGCAAAGTATCCAAAATTGGAATTCCAGCTCCTAGCAAAACACTCACCGTTCTGGCAAACTCCGTCAAAATAATATCCTTTCGTAGTTTTCCCCAAATAGGGATTCGAAACGTTAACTGCTCGACAATCAGAGAACCTACTTCTGTTTTTGCCCAGTTTCCGATCAAAACTGACGCCAAAGCAACAACTATCGCAATTCCGTACCAAAACCTCACCACAATATCGCTAATTCCCATTAAAATCCTCGTGGGTGTTGGCAACTCGGCTCCAAAATCCTTATACATCGCGGTGAGTTTTGGCACTACAAACACCATCATGATTGCTCCGATGACTACCATACCGATAGATACGATCATGGGGTATACCATTGCTCCTTTTGTTTTACTCCTAAACTCTCTCTGTTTATCCAAAGCGTCGGCCAATTTCTTTAGAACCTGATCAAGCACCCCGGCCGACTCACCGGCCCGAACCATGGCGATATACACCGTAGTAAAACCACCTCCGGAACCCTGAAGGGCCTCAGCCAAACTCGAACCCGCCTCAACTTCCGTCAAAACCTTCTCTATCACTGTTTTCAGTGCCGGTGTCGACTGCATCTTCAATATTTTTAAGGCATTGACCAAGGGCAATCCGGCACCCACCATCGTCGCCAGTTGTCTAGTAAAGTTGGTTATCTCATCCTGTTTGGGTTTGGAAAATTTACCAAAAATGGAATCAAAATTGAGTTGGTCTGCTTCCGTAAGCGAAGTAATAATCATTCCCTTACCACGCAAGATTGAAACCACTTGTTTTTGATCAGTTGCCTCCATCACACCACTAGAGGCGTTTCCTTTTTGATCTCTTACTTTGTAATTGAAAGCTTTCATTACTATTTATTTCCCAACAATTTGTCTAATACCGACGGTCGAATGGCATACTCCATCGCCACTGTTTTATCAACGACACTTCGGTTGACCAAATCAGACAAACTTTGCTCCAGTAAGCTCATTCCCAAATTTCCGCTCGTTTGAATTACATTATCAATCTGGAAACTCTTGCCTTCGCGGATATTATTACGCACTGCTGGGGTTGCGATCAATATCTCGGTCGCCACAGCTCGTTTACCATCAACAGTTGGGACTAATCGTTGAGCCAATACTGCCTCCAACACCATCGAAAGCTGCAATACAATCTGGGGTTGTTGTTCTTCAGGGAAACTATCCACGATTCTCTCTATTGTTTGCGAAGCCGAGTTTGTATGTAACGTTGCAAATACCAGATGTCCCGTCTCTGCCATAGTCATCGCTGCCGCCATAGTTTCGGCGTCTCTCATTTCTCCGATGTATATCACGTTTGGATCTTGGCGCAAAACCGACTTCAAGGCATTATCCCAAGATCGGGTATCCGATCCCAGCTCACGCTGACTTACTATTGATTTTTTATTTACATGAATAAACTCCACCGGATCCTCAATCGATACTATATGTTCCGTTCTGGTACTGTTAATTTCATCTAAAACAGACGCTACTGTTGTCGACTTGCCGGAACCGGTCGGGCCAGTCACAATTACGAATCCTTGTTTCAACTTAGCAAATGCATGACAAATACCTGGTAAGCGCAACTCGTCAATTGCTGGAATCTTATCCGGAATAAAACGCAAGGAAATTGCCGCCGATCCCTTTTGATAATAGGCATTGGCTCTAAACCTGGCTTTTCCTGCTACAGAAACAGAAAAATCTATTTCCAGATCCTTTAGGAATTTTTCTTTCTGGGTTTGATTCATCAAGTTGCTGATATATCCCAAAAGAACTGAGGCACTCATCAATCCGGCTGCTTCATAAAGAACCAGCTTTCCCATGAATCTAAAAATTGGGTAGGAATCGGCCATCAAATGCAAATCAGATGCATTTTTTTCGGCAGCCATTATCAACAGATCCTGAATGACGTTGTCGTTTTTTTCCATTAAACTTGAGCTACTCTAATAACTTCTTCAAGGGAGGTTACTCCATCCAATACCTTCAGGTAACCATCTTGTTTCATAATAATCATGCCGTCTTCTCTGGCTGCGTTTTCGACCGTAGTCGCATCGGCCCTCTCCATAATCAGTCTGGCAATTTTGTCGGTTACTCGCAACACTTCATAAATACCGATACGTCCATAATATCCCGACCCACCGCACTTATCACATCCTGCTCCTTTATAAAGCATAAAGGGGGTGTTATTTTTTTGTGCCTCAGCCGCTTTAATAGGGTTTGATTTAATCCACCCGTCAAGTAACTTTCCCAGTACTTCTTGTATATCGGCAGCCACCTCCGCTTCCGGTACATAAGCAGTTTTGCACTTATCACACACCGTACGCAAAACACGCTGACCGATAACTGCCGTCATTGAACTAGACAATAAAAATGGCTCTGCTCCCATATCCAAAAGACGAGGAAGGGCTCCGGCGGCTGAGTTTGTATGAACGGTTGAAAACACTAGGTGACCTGTAAGGGACGCTTGCACTGCCAACTGAGCCGTTTCCTCATCACGAATTTCACCCACCATAATAATGTTCGGGTCTTGGCGAAGAAAAGAGCGCAGTCCGGAAGCAAATGTCAGACCAGCCTGAGGATTAATCTGAACCTGGTTCACCCCACCAATTTGGTACTCTACCGGATCTTCCAACGCTACAATGTTAACCTTTGGCGAGTTTACCATGGTCAGAATCGAGTAAAGCGTGGTCGTTTTACCTGAACCCGTAGGACCAGTCGCCAAGATGATACCATGAGGAATTCGTATTGCCTCTTCTAAGGTAGTTAGGGCTTTCCCACGAAGACCCAACTCCGACAAGGAAGGTACTTTATCGGTTTTCTTCAAAAGACGCATCACGATCTTCTCACCGTTCACGGTAGGTAGGGAAGAGATACGTAAATCTACTTCACCCCACTCGGACTGAAAATTAAAACGACCATCCTGTGGAATTCTTTTTTCATCAATTTTCATGCCGGCCAAAATTTTAATACGGGAAATCAATGAGGCATGATAATCTTTATCCAAGGTTAGTTTCTCCTCAAGAATACCGTCAATACGGTAGCGCACTCTTGTGATATTTTCCATTGGCTCGATGTGAATATCCGAAGCTCTTAAACGAATGGCATGTTCCAAAATTTTCCTCACAATTTCAACAATCTTTGGTTCTTTGATGATCTGTGAAATAGTGTCTGACGTCACCAAGCGCACACCCTCCTCATCGGTTACTTCCTTGCCTCTCTTCAAAACACTCGAGATCTCCCCAGACAAACTTTGACTATATACATTGGCGATTAAGGTATCCAAGTTTTCCTTGGATGTCAGCAATGACTTTATTGTGTAGCCTGTTCTTTTTTGAAAAAAATCAACCGTCGAAAGCTCTTCCGGCTTCACCATGATCAAGCTCAAGGTTTTGTTCTGTTTATCCAAAGTGTACGGCACCACTTGATAGGTTCTGGCCAAATCCACTGAAATTAAACCAATCAGATCCGGCTCGACCGAAATTTTGCTCTCCGCAAAATAGGGGATACCCAGTACTTTTGCTTTTGCCTCAGCCAATCCTCGCTCATCCACTAGCCTCTTTTCGACCAATAGTGTGGTTAGTGATTTTCCTGAAGTTACTGCCTCGATTTTCAAGGTGTCAATCATCGCTTCCGTCAGTTTACCTGTCGAAAGAAGATAATCCAGTAGGGCAGTTTCCTGATAATCCATACCTTAACTATAGCAAATTTATCTATGTCTTAACCAGTTTCCACGAGCTTATTAGAAAATTTCCAAATGTCAGTTTTACATTCACATTCGTGAAGCGGATTTTAGACAAGGAATCAATCGCAAGTTTCAATATTTTTAATCTATTTTTATTTACCGACTGTTCCAAACCAAATCTAAGTTTTACTATCACTTCTTCCAAACAATTTTCTACCTCCTCTTTCTCCATCTCGTCCGCAAAAGCTAAACACTTTGCAGGACCCTTGGCAAAACACTCCAGAATACTTTTCCAATAAACTCCCTCCGTTTCTTTTTTTTTCATTTGATTTACAATCACACAGCGAGAAAGTATTGTTGGCAAAAGACCATTCTCATTTCCGGCCACAAGGAATAAACACATCGACTCACTCGATTCCTCCAGTGGTTTCAAAAGAACGGCCTGACACTCGGGTGAAAGTTTATCTGCATCCCAAATAACTAAACTCATTCCGATAGATCCGGTAGAAACATTTCTTCCAAAGTTGATAAAACGTCGCAAATCGTCTATCTTACCTTCACTACCTTCATAGCCCATCGTCGAAACAATAGACAAACCCAAAGAAGAAAGCAATGTCTCCCGTTCGTACGTGCCGGCCACTATAATCTTTGGTAACATTAGCTTATTGTACAAACAGATGTACTTGATGTGTTAGTGGTTAACCATTAAAATGAACCCGCAGCGCTAAAACTTAAAATATGCCGGAACAAACATACACCGCCAAAGATATTACCGTCCTCGAAGGACTCGAACCAGTCAGAAAAAGACCGGGAATGTATATCGGCTCAACTGACGAAAAAGGTCTTCACCACCTTCTTATCGAAATTGCCGACAACTCTCTTGATGAAGCTATTGGTGGTTTTGCTAAAAATATTTACGTTTGCATTCACAAAGACGGCTCTGTTTCCATTTCCGACGATGGCCGTGGTATTCCCACCGATAAGCACGTATCCGGAGTCTCCGCCCTAGAGGTTGCCATGACTAAACTTCACGCCGGAGGAAAGTTCTCCGACACGGCTTATAAAGCTTCTGGTGGTCTTCATGGTGTTGGAGCCTCTGCTGTTAATGCTCTTTCCTCCAAAATGCAAATCATCGTTCGTCACGGTCAGGAATTTTTCATCCAAGAATACAAAATCGGTAATCCCGACTATCCTGTCAAAACAATCTCCGAAACAGAAGCCAAAGTTCTTCTCCCTGAATATCATCGTCACTTGTTATCTATTCAAAATGGCACCTTTACCCGTTTCTGGCCGGACTCAACTATTTTCAAACTAACAACAGACTTCAACTACAGCAATATTAAAGGTAAACTTCAAGAAAGAGCCTACCTCGTCGCCGGTGTTTATATTCATCTTTTTGACGAAAGAACAGACAAACAAGCCAATTTTTATTTTGAATCCGGTCTCAAATCTCTCCTTTCTCACAATAATAAACACAAGAAGGCTTTACATGAAGTAATTTCTATGTCCGGAAGTGTCGTAGAAAACAATCTCCCCATCGGAGTAGAGGTAGTCATGCAGTACACCGACACCTACACCGACAGTATCGAATCTTTTGCCAACACCATCAACACCTATGACGGTGGTACCCATTTGACAGGTTTCAAAACAGCTCTCTCCAAAGTCATTAAAAATTACATGACTGCTGGCCAGGATCCGGATAAAAAAGACAAAAACAAAGCCAAGGATCTCGACTTCACCCCCGATGACCTCAAAGAAGGCCTTACTGGTGTCGTCTGGGTCAAGATGAGTTCTTCCGAAATTCAGTTTGAATCTCAAACCAAAACCAAAATCAATAATCCTGAAGTTCAGTCTGCCGTTTACCAAATTGCCAAAAAAGGTCTTGAAGAGTATCTTGAGGAACACCCCCAAACAGCCCAAATCATTATCGCCAAGATCACTCTCGCCAGTCGCGCCCGTATGGCAGCTAAAGCCGCTCGTGAAGCTGTTGTCCGCAAAGGTGCCCTCGAGGGCATGACTCTGCCGGGCAAACTTGCCGACTGTCAAGAAAAAGATCCTGCCAGATCAGAAATTTTCATCGTTGAAGGAGACTCAGCCGGTGGTTCCGCTAAACAGGGGAGAGACCGTGCCCACCAAGCCATTCTTCCTCTAAGAGGCAAAATACTAAATACCGAAAGAGCTCGTCTGGACAAGGTTATCGAATCGGAAAGCGTCAAAGATCTCATCATTGCCTTAGGTATGGGAATAGGGGATACCCTAGACATTGAAAAACTTCGTTATCATCGCATTATCATCATGACCGATGCTGACGTAGATGGCGCACACATCGCTACTCTTTTACTTACACTTTTTTATCGTCATACGACTGCAGTTTTCGAAAAAGGTTACGTCTATCTCGCCATTCCACCTCTCTACAAAATCAGCCATGGTTCTACCAATAAATACGTTTATACCGACGAAGAAAAAGAGACCTATCTCAAAACTCTTACTCCAGCAGAACAAGCAAAGGCTGGTATTCAACGCTACAAAGGTTTGGGAGAAATGAATCCGGAACAACTCTGGGACACTACCATGAATCCAGCCACCCGCACCCTCAAGCAAATCAGTGTCCAAGACGCCGCCCACGCCGACGAAGTCTTTACTACCCTCATGGGTCAAGAAGTCGCCCCTCGTAAGAAATTTATTACCACTCATGCCACTCTTGCCAATCTCGATATCTAATTATGAACCTACTTCACTCAATTAAAGCGCATAAAACAGACTCTTTGATCAATGTTGTTATCGAGATTCCTAGTGGCTCTCAATCAAAAATTGAATACGATACCGACAAAGAAGAGTTCGTCGTCGATAGAATTTTATCTACAAAACTTTCCTTTCCTTTTAATTATGGTTTTGTACCAGAAACGTGGAGTAACGATAACGACCCTTTGGATGCAGTTGTCCTAAGTTCGAAGCCCCAAAATACAGGTGCCGTCATCGAATCAAGAATTATCGGTTTATTAGCCACCAAAGACGAGAAGGGTACTGATGCCAAACTAATCACCGTCCCAAGCTCCGAGACAAATCCTATATTTACCAAGATTAATACCATTGAAGATCTTGACGAACAAACACTCAACAACATTCAATATTTCTACAAAAACTATAAAATAATTGAGCCGGGAAAATGGGTAGACATCGATGGTTATGCTTCCAAAGAAGAAGCCGAGTCAAAACTTAAAATAGCTATTGAGGAATACCATCAACATTTTCAAAAATAAAATATGGAAGACCAAAACGAAGAAAACCAAACAAATAATACTGTCGTCTCCTCCGACGATCAAATTACTCCCGTCGTAATAGAAGACAAAAATACAGAGTGGGGCATCATAAAAAATGCTCCCATCGTCGAAGAAATGGAGCGCAGTTATCTAGACTACGCCATGTCCGTTATTGTTTCCCGTGCTCTTCCGGACATTCGTGACGGTTTAAAACCAGTTCATCGCCGTATCCTTTTTGCCATGAGAGATATGGGCATTACTCATAAAAGTGCCTACAAAAAATCAGCTCGTATTGTCGGTGAAGTACTAGGCAAATATCATCCACATGGTGACACTGCCGTTTACCAAACAATGGTTCGTTTGGCTCAAGACTTTTCCATGCGTTATCCCTTAGTCGATGGCCAAGGAAACTTTGGTAGCATTGATGGCGACTCTGCTGCCGCTATGCGTTACACCGAAGCTCGTCTCTCCAAGATTGCTAGTGAACTTCTCGAAGACATCGACAAAAACACGGTTGATTTTGTTGATAATTTTGATGGCTCACAACAAGAACCCCTTGTCCTTCCAGCCAAACTTCCCAATCTCTTGCTCATGGGCTCGGATGGTATCGCTGTTGGTATGGCCACCAAAATTCCTCCGCACAATTTACTTGAAGTTGTAAGCGCCATCAACGCCTTGATAGATAAAAGCAAAGTCTCCACAACAACTCCAGTTGAAGATGACAATCTCCACACAACAAGTTATAAAAATCTCATTGGCACTCTGGAATCCGACATTGAAATAGACGAGCTGTGTCAGCACATCAAAGGACCGGACTTTCCAACTTCCGGTATCATCTACGACACTAAAGAAATCAAAAAAATGTATGACACTGGTAAAGCCAGTATCACCGTTAGGGGAGTGGCCGAGATAGTTGAAAAGAAAAATGGTCGTTTCCAAATCCTCATTACTGAGCTGCCATACCAAGTAAACAAAGCTAAATTAATTACCGATATTGCCGAGCTAGTCAAAAAGAAAAGGGTCGATGGCATCTCCGATCTTCGTGACGAATCCGATAGAAAAGGTATGACTGTTGCCGTCGATCTCAAAAAAGACGCCAAGCCCAAGAGTGTTCTCAATAATCTCTACAAATACACTGAGTTGCAAACCAGTTTCCCTGCCAATGTTGTCGCTTTGACTTCTGATGGTACTCCACATCTTCTAAATCTCAAGCAAATTCTTATGGAGTTCACCGCTCACCGTCAAATGGTTGTTGTTCGCCGTTCTCAGTTTGAGTTAAAGTCCGCCAAAGACCGTGCCCATATTTTGAAAGGCTTGCTCATCGCCCTAGCCAACATCGATGACGTCATTGAAACAATTAAAAAGAGTCCCGACTCAGACACTGCTAGAACAAACCTAATGACAAAGTTTGGTCTTGACGAAATTCAGGCCAACGCCATCTTGGAAATGCAGCTTCGCCGCTTGGCCGCTCTCGAACGCCAAAAAATTGAGGCCGAGTACCAAGAACTCATGAAAACGATTGAAAAATTAGTCGCCGTTCTCAAGGATCCCAAAAAAGTCTTCCAGATCATTAAAGATGAACTCATTAAACTAGCCCTAGACTATCCAGAGAAGAGAAGAACTAAGATTGTCGCTACGGCACCCGGTTCTCTCTCCGAGGAAGATCTCATTCCTTCCGAAGAAACTATCGTTACCCTTACCAAATCCGGATATATCAAACGCATGCCACTTTCTACTTTCCGAACTCAGAAAAGGGGGGGAAAGGGGGTTTCCGGAATGACCATCAAAGACACCGATGAGATTCAGCTTTTAACCAACGCCAATACTCACGACCGACTTCTAGTCTTTACCAGCAAAGGAAAAGTATTTGCCCTTAAAGTCTGGGAACTACCCGAAGGCAGTCGTATCAGCAAAGGACAAGCCATTATCAATCTTATAAACATCGAGACTGACGAAACCATCAAGAGTATTCTGCCAATGCCCAGACAGGTCGAGAAAAATCGTTTCCTTTTCTTCACTACCAAAGCTGGCGTCGTCAAACGGACAGCTCTTCTCAAATATGAAAATATTAAAAGTAATGGACTAATTGCTATTAAGCTCCAAAACGATGACAACTTGGTCTGGGTAAATCAAACCTCCGGTTCCGACCATATACTACTTGTTTCCAAGGATGGCAAGTCGATTCGTTTCCACGAATCTGATGTCCGCCCAACCGACAGAGACACTCAGGGTGTCAGAGGTATTTTACTGAAGAACGACGACTATGTTATCTCTATGGACGTTTTCGGACCGGAAGAACCAGTATCTACAGATAAACGTGTCAAGCTGTTCAGAGACCTTCTCATCGTCACCGAAAAAGGAATGGGTAAACGCACTCCGCTTCCTGAATACCCTGTGCAAAATCGTTCCGGTCAAGGACTTAAAGTATGTGAGACAACAGACAAAACAGGTAAGCTTGCCGGTGCACTTCTGGTCGACCAAGACTCCGAAGTACTACTAATCACCACCTCTCAGGGTCAAGCTATCAAACTCCCTATAAAAAATATCCCCAGACTCGGTCGAGCCACCCAAGGGGTTATTCTTATGCGCTTTGCTAAAGATGGGGACTCTGTAGCTGCCGTGACCACCGTATCCGACTCCGAAGGGGAATAGTCACACCCGTACGTCCAGGCCTATATCCTATAGTTGATATTTTCGTGGTTAAATGCTATAATCTTCAACGTACTTTCAATCTATAGACAAGACATGGAGGAGCCATGGAAAAGAAGAAAATGCCGGTTATTGAAAACGGTTTTTTTGTCATAATCCCGGTAGGGGTGCAGGGTGGTGTTTACGAAAACGCCACACTCCTTACCAACCTTCTCAATAAATGGTGCGAGGAAAATCCGGGGAAAAAGATTGTTGGAAACCCAAATTTCCACATTACTCCGTCATCCGGCGGAAGAAACATCTCAATTGACTCCATCTCTTTCTCATTCACCTGGAAGTGATTTCCCAAGTCCCGCATCGCGGGACTTTTTTGTAACTAATTTATCTACTAATTATTCTACTGATCAAACTCTTTTCCTCTTCCTGAAACCGGAGTCGCGCTCACCGTCGCCGTTTGAGAAACTGCTCCAAGCCGAAGAGCCAACAGGGTGGGTTCCTTACCCATACCAACTGGGAAAATTATGGTATCGCCCTTAACTGCTGGCCACCCATTAATACCACCACTGGCTTGATACTCCCAAACTTTTTTTCCAGACACTTTATCAAAGGCATAAATTTTTCCATCTAAGGTGGAAGTAAAAACAAGATTATTTACCACGGTAGCCGCACCCACATTCATCGACAAGAAGTCATACTTCCAAATAATTTTTCCGTCTGTGACATCAAGAGCCACCAACTCTCCCTTAGCCTTACCAAGATCAAAAGACTTGGCTACAAACTCGGTCGGGGTGTACTGTACTTCCATGTTGACAACCGGCACATAAACAACCCCCTCGGAATATGCCATATTGGTTTCCACCCCTCCCAAAGGTCCGGGGGAAACTCTCGTCACCCCACCTGGTAAAACCTTTAAGGTATCGTTTAAGTGAGTCCCAACACTTGTCTCCCAAATCTTATCTCCAGTATTTTTATCAAAGGCATACACCTTACCCATCTTTCCCGCTCCAACAATAATATCTCTAATTTTCCCATTGGCCTTCATAGTTGATAGAATAGGGGAGATCTGAAAATCATAGTCAAATAAATCATGGGGTAGAACTTGGTTATACCAAAGAAGTTTCCCTGTTTTCTGCTCCAGAGCAACGATACTATTGGTATACAAATTCTTACCCAAACGACTAGTTCCGTTAGGGAACTCTGCCGTTCCCGGCCAGGGAGCCGGATTCCCAATTCCCCAGTACATAATATTCCTTGTGGTATCAATAGCTGGAGGGTACCATGCTCCACCACCGCTATTTACTTCAATATTTCCCCAAATATCCTTGCTGTCTACTGTATCAAAACTCCATAAAATTTTACCTGTTTTCTGATCCAACGCATAAATAATCCCGGTAGATCCACCTTTGTAAAAGTTTTCGTTACTTACACCCGGAACTGTTGATACATAAACCATGCCCTTATACGCCGTTGTCTGTATATCAATACCGCTGTTTGGATTATCGGACAAAGTTGTTGTCCAAAGTTCCTCACCTTGTAAATTTAAACCAACAACGCCATAACGTCCTTTAACTGCAAAAATCATTCCGGAATCAAAAGATACACCGTTTGGCCCAGCGTTGTCCAGGTTATACTCTTTCATCCAAATCTGTTTCCCGGTCTTAAAATCCACTGCGTATACGTTACTCTTCAAATCCTGAAAATACACCACGTTCCCGATAATCAGTGGATTGGTTGCCATCGCCCCCCATTCACTTACTCCTTCAACAGGTAAAGACCAAGCCACTCCAAGACTAGAGACGTTATCCACAACAATCCCAGAATTTACTGCCTCTCTCGTATTGGATAAATTTTGATTCGCGCTTGGCCAATCACCAACGGTACTTTTTATTCCCCAAGTAAAGAAACTATATACTCCCAAAAGAATAGCCACCAATAACAACACAATAGTATTTCCTTTTTTAGAACTCACCTTCTTAGTTATCACGTTATTTAGTGACAATGATAGTCGCACGCATAAAAGGATGGATTGAACATATATATGTATATGTTCCTTCTTTTGTAAAGGTAAAACTATATCTTTGGCCTGTCGCCATTTTTGGGCTTACAAAAGTTCCATCATCGCTTACCACATCATGAAGATAACTTTCCTGATTTACCCAAGTAACCGTTTCACCCACTTTTATAGTCATCGTCTCAGGGACAAATGTATTTTGTCTAATCAATACTTCGCCCACAGCCGGCACCGTTGGAGTAATAACGGTTTCCACTACCTGAGGTGATACCTCGTTCGGCCTAGGGTACATTTTTATATACCAATACCAACCGACAATCATCAATATTAAAATAACTACCGCAAACATCAAACCGTCTTTTCTTACCGCCATATATTTTTGTTATTTATTAATGTTGTCCAATATAATAATAACACCATTTTTGTAATATTTTGTAAGAATTCTTATACTTTCTCGAGTGACTACTTCAAATATTTATCGTGAATCTGTTTCAGTTGAGGGTTAGTTACATGAGTGTATATCTGAGTCGTAGCCACATTTTTATGACCTAACATTTCTTGAACGCTTCGCAAATCCGCACCCTGTTGAAGTAAGGTAGTGGCAAATGAGTGTCGTAAAATATGAGGGCTTACTTTGATAGGCAAGCCAGCCATTCGTCGATATTTCTCTACAATTCGCTGAACCCCTCTAATCGACAATCTAGCTCTTTCACCACCCATTCCCGGATCCCACTCACCATTTTTCGGAATTCTAATCCAAAGTGCTCTGTATGGATCCGTTCTTGTTGAAAGGTATTTATCCAGCCATCCCGCACATCGATCTGTCAAAAACACCACTCGAGCCCGTCTTCCTTTTCCGATTATTCCAAATTCTCTCTGTTTCAAATCAATCTTATCAATATCCAACTTGGCGAGTTCGGACACACGTAACCCTGTACTAAATAGTACTTCCAGTATCGCCCTATCTCGCAACCCGGCCATGGTTGAGGTGTCCGGAGACGTCAGCAACCGCTCCACCTGATCTCTGTCTAAAAATTTAATTTGATGCTCTTCACCTTTGGGTAAATCCACTTTCTCCGGAGACAAGGTCTTGATACCTTTTTTTGCGCAATATTTTAGAAAAGCACGTAAGGCGATCACGTAATAAGCCTGAGTAGTAGGGGATAACCGTTTTCCATGAATATCCTCGAAACGGGCTAAATACAATCTATATCTACGTACCATCTCGCTCGTCAATTTCTCAATGTATTCTTGAGCATAATGTTTTTCAAACCAATCGCGAAACATCTTAAGATAGTGGGAGTAGTTACGGATGGTGAACTTACTATAGTTCTTTTCCACTTCGATATAGCTCAGATACCTTCTGATATGAACTCTCAAAGTAAGATCCGGAGCCTGTTTCTTAGCCATCTTCTTTCATCATATCAAATTATTGTGCGACATAAACTTCAATACTTGATTTCTATAAAAAAATGAATACAATATAGGGCAATCGCACCTTAACACCACGCTTCAGAGGAGGAGTCATGGTCTTTCAATTTCTACTATTGGGTATTCCTGTTTCTGTACACTGGACTACCATTTTTCTGTTTCTTATAATCTTTTGCGACTCTTTTTTATATCTAAGAATGAACCTAAAGGGGAAGAGTACCAGAGGATACATTATCGCCGGCATCTTTTCCGTGGTTTTGATTATTCTATCTGTTCTAGTTCACGAAACCGGACACGCTGTTGTAGCTGGAAGTTACGGATTTAAAATGACAAGTGCTGGAATTAATGGGGCTTTTGCCTATGTTTCGAACGGATTCAGCATGAACACCATCGAACCATACAAAGAGTTTTTGATAGCTCTGGCCGGACCAGCCTCAAACTTTTTGCTCGCCTTGCTTGGTGTTCCATTTATATATTTACTCGGACGCTCTCTACCCGAGAGTACTATCCGGTACTTTACGATTGTGAACATCAGACTGGGAAGAATAAACCTTTGGCCGGTAGCTTTACTTGATGGCGGTCGGATTCTAAACTCTATTATTCGTTACACCGCCGGTACTGCCAATTGGACAAGCTACATTCCCTACCTAGTCTCGGTAATCTTTATCATATACATATTCAGCAAGAAAAGGGGGCATTTCGAACTCGAACATCTCATCGAAAAAATACCCTAAACAAGCACGCATCTTCTTACACCCTGGAAACAGGGTGTTTTTATTTATCAATACCTTTGTATGTAATGGGTGTGTAATGGGTGTGTAATAGAATAGTCAATCTCAGTCCCCGCAAAATAGCGGGGATTTTTATTATTTCGAAATAAAAAAGTAAAAATATTTTCACACCGTGGAAAATAGGGGATAAGAAGTAGGGGAGACTTAAAACAATTTTTCAATAACATCATCAAAAAGTTATCCACAATCAAAAATAAAAATTAGTTGCGGTAAAACAAAACTTTAACAAAAAAATATTATTTAATAAAAAAATTTACGGAAAAATAAGTAATTAATAATCAATGACATAAAACAATATTTATTCATAAAAATGAATTCAAATTTAATTAATTAAAGTCTACATATCAAAAATTTAAGTTCAAATTTACCATTACTTCGTTACACTAAAGAACAAATTAAAACAACAGAAATCGTTAAAAATGCCGGTCCGTACAATGCCCCTAAAACGGCTTCTGGAACTTTTTGTGGGTACTTTATCATGGGCCATTAGCCTTGTATTTTCGGGTTTATATATGGATAAGCTCAAAATGAGGCTAATAGGCACAAACCCCAAAAGAATGACTAGAAAAGTACCATAGGGGAGCCCGAACCGAAAACTCTTCGGGATTATGTACAAAACTTGATGATGGGTGAATATATATCATCCGGTGCACAACTATCTGAGTTACGTCGCAAAAGTGTTATTGTGCGACGTATCATAAATCATTCTTCTCTACCACTACTAAAAACAAAAACAGGGAAGTGCAGAAGAATAACATTATCCTATCTCCCAATCAATGCCACAAGATTCATCAACAATAAATGTTTAATTATTATTAATTAATGATTTCGTCGAACCCTCTTTCCAGACAGACCTGTCGTGTTTTCTTCATTCTTTTGCCAACTGTATCAAACCCACTCACCTAGCAAGTTATCCACATGACTGCCAAATTTCGTGAAAACTTCCCTATTTTGTGAAAACTATTATAGGCTGATAGTTATAGGATATATTATAGGGCTTTATGTTCCTCTCCCTCTCCCCTTTTTCCATGGCAACGAAATATTTTTTACAACACCAGTATATAAAGAATAATATTTATCTACCCCACCCAGGACGTCGTCAGAAATCCTACTACAATAATGATTAATACTGTCACTCCATACTCCAGCAGGCTTTCTAGATATACCCTATTAGACAGTCGTTGTTCCAGGATGCCAAATAAAGCGTAAAGCCCAGAGGTTAATATCAAGCCGCCCATAAATGGTTTAATCGGCCAAAAAGAAAGCACTCCGGACAGAATGGCAATTACAAAACTAGACGATACTGCATATCTCCAAACTTGAGGACCAAAATCGTTCTTTAGATCAACACTCCACAGACTCGGATAAGCCAACACAAAAGACACCACAAACGATATCGGAACCACCCACCAAAAAGCAAGTTTCAAACTCAAAGCAACGGTAAAGAAAAATAAAGAGGTTACCAGGGTCAAAATAAAGTTAACCGAACGAGCGGCACGGAATAACTGGATTGTCCTAATTGAAGCCACTGAAAAAATATTTTCAATCAACAATATGCTGTACAAACCCAACCCTACCAACAAAAAATATACGACTTTGAAAATTCCCGCCAAAAGCTGTGACGTTTCAATAGATAAGGTTCGTCCAAACATACCGGGAAATGCAGTTGGTAAAAAATTTGAGAATAATCCGCTTCCCAAAGTAAACATCATTGGTAAAACAATCAAGGTAATCCACTCAATACCCTTCAGGTCGTCAAACAAGACCCAAACGGACAAGATGTATGAAACCGCCGCCACAGCCAGAACCAAGCCAAATCTATAGTCTACTTGAGCCAAACTGGTTAACCATAAAAAAAACGCAATCAATGTACTAATCAAAATAAATTTTGTTCTTTTAGACATAGTTACTCAAGATTTGACCAAATATCAACCACATCATCAAGGTCTTCCAAAGCCTCTAGCAGCTCTTCCACTCTAATTTTAGACTCTTCATCGAGTTTAATCATCGGTATCGGCGAAAGAGACCTCATATACGAGACGGATCCCGGTCCTCCCATTTTTGCTTCGTGCTTATTCAAAACAGAGTTTATTTCCGCTGCCGTTCTATTTCGATTATCAGACACAGCCGTGATCAAAATTCCCACACCTTCACGACTATATGCCTCGTAGACTACCTCTTCGGAAATATTTTCCCCACCAACACCCAAACCTTTTTCAATTGCCCGCTTAATATTTTCCATCGGCATATTAACTGCTCTAGCTTCGTCAACACAGGCTCTCAAAAAAGGATTGCCGTTAATATCACCAGAACCACCCTTTTTGACGGCTATGTGAATCTTTTTTGCGATTTTTGTAAAAACAGCACCGCGTTTATTATCTTCAATCGCCTTTTGATGTTTTATGGTGGACCACTTGGAATGACCGGACATGTCTCAATTCTACCAAACAATCTGCAGCTTGACATTAGACATATTTATCTTTAATATGGCTTCCAGCATGAACAATGACTCTACGCACGATTTAACACAGGAAGCAATAAAAGCCGCAGTCAGCAAAAACTGGAACGAAGCTATCAGCCTGAACACCAAAATTTTAGAAACCTATCCCGATGATATCTCAACTCTAAATCGCCTTGGTATCTCCTACTCCATGATTGGCAAAAACAAAAAGGCAGAAGAAAACTTTAATAAAGTTCTCAAAATCGACATCCACAACCCCATCGCTAAAAATAATTTAGTCCGCTTAAAAGCCAACAAAACTACCGGTCTTTTAAACCCCTTCACTCAAACCGTTAGTTTCATTGAAGAGCCGGGTAAATCCAAGGTTGTTCCCCTTGTCAACCAAGCTGAACCAAAGATTTTTTCCGCTCTTAATATTGGTGAGCCCGTTGAGCTGGAAAACTGCAAACATAAAGTAAAGGTGTCCGATATGAAAAACATCTTCATTGGCTATCTTCCTGATAATATCTCCCATCGACTTCTTCAGCTTCTAAAATCCGGTTACAAATATAAAACCGTCATGAAGTCCGTCAACCCCAAAACTCCTCAGGTGTTCATTCAGGAAATGCACGCCGCCAAACGCCTTAAGGGTGTTCCTTCTTTTCCTCTTGACGACAATGAAATTCTTCCCTCACTCTCCGCCGGAGAATCAAGTGAACTTCCTCCTCTGGAAATCTACGATCCTCTTATGGGTGAAGAAAGTTAAATTTATTTTATCCAAATCCTCATTTTTTCGTCTTTATCTACAACAAACTCTGGTTGAGCAATTTTTGTACAGCCGACTTGTTCCCTCAATACTTTTTCGGTCATCTCGTATCTCCTGTCCGTACTATATACACAACCCCTTCCTTCAACACTTTCCTCCGCATCAGCCTTCAACTCAATTACATGCATTCCGGCTGACTCTAATTGATTAGCCAAAATACTCCCCAACCCGGGAATTCCTGATACATTATTGATTGATACATCAGCGTTTTCATCAAGTATAGGTTCGATTACAAACTTATTTTTTGTCCACAAACTCATCGTTTGATTGAACTCTTTAAACTCTTTCCCGTCAGGATCCGTTACACTATCAAACACTGACCCTGGCACTGTCATTTCCAATACTTTTTTTGACTTTACCGCATCAGCCATAAACTGCCTGATAAGTACTCTGTCACGAATACTTAAATCAGTTTTTAAACCTACCGAAAACATTTTTCCCAATACATTCTCTATCGTCGAAACATCATCAATTTTAATGGTTCTCGAGATTACTACTCCCATCGCTTGACCCAAAGACTTCTCCATATTTTCGTAAGGTTTTTTTTCGGAGACTCCGTAGCTCCACACCGACACTAGTGGATAATGAGCTTCGGAATTAAATACTTTTATTCGAATGTTTTTTGGCATATTTATCCAACCTACCATTCCTTCCTCGGGTCGAACTAACAACACGCTTACACTTTCCTCTCCCACGATCACCATGTTAAGACCCATTTTTGAACTATAAACTCCCCTTCTGGTCACATCATAAACAAGCAGTCCCAAAAGCACTATCAAAAATGCGCTTCCCAGAATTAATAAGATTTTGTCTTTAATACTCGCCTTCATAGGTACTCCTTAAAACACCATCCTGTTTCTTTTTATACTTAGCTAAAATATCCTTATCTATTCCATATTTCTTAATCACTTGCCCCATGTGCCAGCCGCTAACAAAATGCGGAAAGATCACATAAGCCACCCCGGCTTGATAAAGTTCCTTTGCTTGAGCCAAACTTTCCGCATCCGCAATTACCGGTACTTCAATCTTCCGATTCCTTAACTCTGAAATTAAAGATAGTGAATCGTTTAGACTTTTTATGGTTGAGATTACCAGCTTGGCTTGTGCGATGTTTGCCAATTCCAAAACATCTGGGTCAGTCGCATCGGCAAAAATAACCATCTCCCCCTTCTTTTTTAGATCGGTTATCACCTGTGGGTTAAAATCTACCACCACAGTTTCCTCACCGATTTTCTTCAAAAATGCCAGAATACTCTTTCCGGTTCTATCTCCTCCAAAAAGAACAATATGATTCTTGTGTTCAACTTTTATTTGCTTATTTTTCCCGCTGAATTTAAACAGTAATTTCGATATTTTACTTATTTTAATACTTAGTTTTTCGGAATTACTTATTAAAATAGTCGACAGTGCCATCGAAAACAAACCGGCTAGGGTTACTGCCCTAACTAACGGTTCATTCCACAATCCCGTAGCAAGTCCGGCTGACATAATCACCAAAGAAAACTCCGACACCTGTGTCATATTGATACCCAACATTAATGCATTTCTGCCGCTCAGACCAACAAGTCTCGACACCATATGGGTCACCAAAAACTTTACCAAAACGATCATCGGAACAAGCACCAACAATAACTTCCAATCCACACCCCCTAACCCAACTTGAAATCCAAGCAGTACAAAAAACATCGTTAGGAACACGTCCCGTAAAACCCTGATCTTACTAATAATTTGAAAATGCCCCCAACTTGTGGACAGTGATAACCCGGCAAGGAGTCCTCCAATCTCCGGAGACAAACCCAAAAGCTTCACCGAGCCAAAGATGACCAAAGCAAACCAAGACAGACTGAACAACACTAAATCCTCAGCCGTTTTAATCACGTATCTCATTAACTGCGAAATCAAAAAGTGACCAACAACATTCACCGCCAAAACCAACGACAAAAGTTTCGCCAATAGTGTTCCCAAACCAAAGGCATCCGTCCCTCCTCCTGCACTTGGTAAAAATACCAGTATTCCAATAGCCAGAATATCTTGAAGAAGCAAAATACCCAAAGTCAGTCTCCCCGAATAACTTTCAAGCTCCCTTTTTTCAGACAGCACCTTGACCGCGACAATGGTACTGCTAAAAGTCATCGCGATTGCAAAAAACACGGCCGCCAAGGGAGAAAAGCCTACAGCAAACAAACCAAACACCACGTAAACCGCAGTCAATAATAATGTTTGACCCACAAAGATAAACACCGCTTCTTTACCTACCTTTCGGATCTCCGTCCAGTTCATTTCCAAACCCACCAAAAATAGCAACAAGGTCACCCCTAAAGTCCCCAAGAGTTCCAACACCTCTACGCTCGGCGAACTAATGAGTCCGGACAAACCGATAACAAATCCGGACAAAACATGACCAATAATCGAAGGTAAACCAAGATAACGAAAGACAATTCCCACCAAAACAGCGATGACAAAAACCGCAACCAACTCGACAACAAATAAATCCATTACTTCATTCTAATCGGAAACCATCCCCTTAAGCAATACTTCACAGTCAGTGGGTAAAGGAGCCACCATCTCCAGCTCCTTGCCTGAAAAGCTTTTAAAGATAATTCTTTCGGCATGTAAAAAATGATGGCTCAAAAACTCTCGATCCCTCTCAGCCAGCTCCTTGTTTAAATACTTCTCATCCGCAAAGATCGGCCAACCTAAAAAGGACAAATGCACTCTTATTTGATGGGTTCTTCCTGTTTTTAGATTCAAACGAAGATAAGTTAGTGCGTTCTTCCAGTGTTCCGAGTTTTCGTATCGGAATCGTTTCAATACCTTCCATGAAGTCACTGCTTTCTTTCCCTCATAGTGAACCTGCCATTTTTCCCGATCAAACAAACTTCGTTTCATTGGTAAAATCACCGTTCCCTCACTCGGTTCCACCCTCCCATGGACCAAGGCCACATACTCTTTAGTGAGTTTTCTCTCCTTAAATAATTTCAGGTAGTATCGCAAAGCATCCGGATTCTTGGCAATCACCAAACAGCCACTCGTTTCCTTATCCAGTCGATGGCAAAAACCACTTCTCTGACGAAAAAGTTTATCGGTATACTGAAAAAATTTCTCCCCTTGCCTCTCCTCAATCCAGTCCTGTACCGTTGGTGCGGCTACCGAGTCGGCGCGATTCACCACCAAACCCACCGGTTTATTGATTACCAGTGTTTCTTTGTCTTCGTAGAGTACTTCTATTTCCATCAACTCCCAGTATATACGACACCACCCCCAAACTAATAAGAACGTCGCTTAAATTAAAACAAAAAGGTAAGAAGGGTAAGCAGATATAATCCCACACGCTTCCCCAAATAAATCTATAGAAGATATTCCCCAATCCCCCCAAAGCAATCAAAAATAAAGACCGTCTAAACTTCCTGAACTTAATTAACTCGAACAAAAACCATCCGATAAACAAACTAAGGGCTATAAAAGAAACAATATTTCCGATTTCCGAAGCCATCCCAAAGGACACTCCCCTATTCTCCAATCCCAAGCCAGATGCACGAAACATCGTCTGAAAAACCAAATCCATTAACAGAATAAAAATACCTCCAAAAATCACTCTCCAGACTTCTTTTCCATCTTTCTAGCACACTCCATACAGTACTCGGCCGTTGGTGTTACCGCCAGCCTGTCGGTATCAATCATTTTTCCGCAGTTGCTGCAAATGCCGTATTTCCCCAGCTTAATTCTCGTCAATGTTTTTCGAATTGCTACCAAAGACTTAGACACTTGCAACCTCATCGCAAAAGATCTATCGTGTTGAACGTTCTCGGCCACATCAGAGTCCACCGAGTTGTCGGCATCCCTATTTCCGATCACAAAAGGGTCAACCTTTTTAAGCTCCTCTTTTGTTTCCTTTAGTTTCTTTTGTTCTCCCTTCAAGTAAGCCACCAAAGGCTTCAATAGCTTAGTGGGAAACGATATTTTTTTATTGTCTTTTTCCATTTTTAAGAATATTTTTTAAATCCTCCGTTATTGTCCTGCCAGACCTAATATACACTAAAACCAACCCTCCAACAAACAACATTCCCGACCACAATCCTACCGTCCAAAAATAGTTCCCAGTCATAATTTTTTCGGCAAGAAATAATAAACCCCACCAGGAAATCGAAAACCCGGCGACAAACCCGGATCTCGCCGATGTCTTATTGTTTCGATACCAAGCAAAAGTTCTATATCTCTCTTCGACGTTCCAAAAATATATAAAAACAAGTAGATATATCAATGCCAAAACAATATACTGCCACATGAAGGCAAGAATAGCCAAACCAGCAAGAAAAATTGCTGTACCGGCCGAAATTCCTAGAGTGGTCAAATCAAACCAATCCATAAACTTAACTTTAATTTTCCGTAAACAAAGCCAGAGACCAAAAGCAATTCCGAGTATAACGCCAAAACGGTCTAGTCCCGGGTAGTTCGTCAGTAAAAATAGCCTTGGTAAATGATTCCAAAACATTCCTATATTCAAGATCGCAAAAACTATTCTTCCGATAATAAACCCCCAAAAGGCTGAAAGCACCACACTATCTAAGATTGATCTATTCTCAAAATGAGACTCGTTGGCTTTCTTAAAAAAAATAAATGACCCCCACAAATAAGCAATGACGGCCAACAGCCCAAAGCCGTAAACCGGAATGTTATTTATACGTATTATTGCTTCGTTCATTCAGATTTATTGTATACTAAAATTCACCATGCTTTCTATTGCCCACGGCGCAACTGGCGCTTTCATAGCCTCAAAAATTCCGAATCCCCTGATAAGCATCCCCCTAGTTCTCCTCTCTCACTATATCGAAGACAGAATTCCTCACTGGGACGTAGGTCAAGGTCTCACGGCCAAGAAAAAATCCCGCAAAGCCGCCTTCCTCCAAGAACTGTTTTTTGATTTTCCCCTCTCCATCATCATTGTTTACTTTATTTTTCAGGCTGGGCATCCATTTGATTGGCGTGTCTGGATGGGGTGGTTTGTTGGACTTACTCCTGATTTTCTGGAATTTCCCTATCTCTTTATGGACGCGCGGTTCTTTCCCATCAAACAACTGGCCGCTTTTCATGGTCTGGTTCACCGTTCCACTCCCCACAAACTCTGGGGTCTTCTTCCCCAGCTACTCGTCATCCTCCTTGTCATACTTCTAAAATAGTGTAAAATAATCCACAAAGTTCGTCGCATCTTTAAAAGGAGGCCTCCGTGGCAAACAAAGAACCTAAGTTTAAGACGTTTTCAACCAATCCAAACTACTCAAGTACGCGAGATCTTCAAGACCAAGTCGACTCATTTTTCAGAGATTACGTCAATGTAGAAATCCTCAGCACAGCTCAAAGCCAAGTTGGCGGCTTTATCAACTTGTCCGTCTTTTTCAGGGGAGACAAGAAAAATCCAAAAGAATAGAACAATACCCCGACCTCGCTAATAACGAGGTCTTTTTTTCACTTTTGTTAATTCGCTCTCGCTGTATACTGCCCCGTCTCGGTATTTACTTTAATTTTATCTCCAACACCGATAAACAAGGGTACCATCACAATAAGTCCAGAAGCGGTCGTTGCAGGTTTAAGAACATTACTTACTGTGTTTCCACGAGCACCAGGCTCGGTCTCAATAATCTCCATAATAACGCTGGCTTGCAGCTCCACACCCAAGATTTTTTCATTCCAGAAAAGCACCCAGGCTTTTTCACCCTCCACCAAAAACTTTACGTCATCTCCCAAAACAGCCAAGGGAATTTCATATTGTTCAAAAGACACTGGGTCCATAAAATATGCTTTTTCGTCATCTTTGTACAAGTACTGGAGGTGTTTCTTTTCCAGAAGAATATCTTCCACCATGTTGCCGGAAATATATCCCTTTGTTACAATCGAACCATTAAAAAGGTTCTTTGCCTTCACTTTTATTGTTGCATTTCCCCTACCCATCTTGGTAAAGTCATACTTCATTACCCGAAAAGGATTACCCTCTTCGGTAAAAGTAACTCCCACTTTAAGCTTGTTTACATCAATCATTTGCGTATTCTACTCCCCTTTTGGGGAATTAATAAAGTGCCGAGAGAGGGGATCGAACCCTCACGGGATTGCTCCCACAGGTTTTTGAGACCTGAGCGTATACCATTCCGCCATCTCGGCAACATCTGATATTTTACCACGCACCGCCCCTTCATAACTTTTTTACCGGTACACCCTCGCCGCCAATAAAACTCAAAATAAACTCGTTTAAGACCCATATTCATGGGTCTTTTTCTATCTCTTCCCTACCCACTCCCAATTCACCACCTTCCACCAACTACCCACATACTCTGCTCTTCTATTTTGATATCTCAAATAGTACGCATGTTCCCAAACATCTATTCCCAAAAGAGGTTTTTTCCCCAAAGAAAGTGGATTGTCTTGATTTGCCGTAGACATAATTTCCAACTCCCCTTCGTTATCTTCCACCAACCACCCCCATCCGCTTCCAAACCTTCCCAAGGCATTTTTTTCAAACAAAGCTTTAAACTCTACCAAGCTACCGAACTTCTTTTCAATTCTCTTTCCCAAATCGACCGATATCTCTCCTTCTTCCCCACCCTTCATTTCTTGCCAATAAAAATTATGATTCCATACTCCTCCGGCATTATTTTTAATCGCCGCCACCTCACTGTTCATTAATTCCTCCAAGGTTTTGTTTTGTAAATATGGCATTCCCTCCAGTATTTTATTAAGATTATCGACATAACTCTGGTGATGTTTTCCATAATGGATCTCTACTGTCTGTCGGTCTATTACCGACTCGAGAGCGTCATATTTATAGGGCAGCTCTGCCAATACAAACGGGTAATGGTTACTCATATTTAAGTAATAATTAATACACTATCAATTTATCACAAAAAACTATCTTCCCCTATCCACTCCATAAAACTTGACCCGGTCGCCTCTAAACTTCAAATCGATTGTCCCTGACGCACCGTTACGGTGTTTAGCAATCGACAACTTCACATCTTCCAGGTTATTTTCATCGTTGCGGTAAAGGAACATCACTACGTCGGCATCCTGCTCAATCGAACCCGACTCCCGCAAGTCGGCCAAAACCGGTGTTTTATCTGTTCTACTTTCCACTCCTCGGTTAAGCTGGGATAGTGCCAAGACCGGAATTTTTAATTCACGAGCCAGGTTTTTTAAGCCCTGAGAAATTGCGCCCACCTCTTGCACCCGACTTTCGTAATTTTTGTCACCCACACACAGCTGTAAATAGTCGACCACCAGCAACTTCACACCTACCTGGGAGTGCAAACGACGGGCTTTTGTTCTAAGTTCCAAAATCGACTGACCCGGAGTGTCATCAATGTACAAAGGTGACTCTGCCAATACTCCCATTCCCTCTGATAGCTTGGCAAAATCATCGTCCTTAAGATTTCCCGTTTTTAACTTCCACGCGTCAATATTTGCCTGAGATACCAACATTCTATCGACCATTTCCAAGTTACTCATTTCCAGTGCAAAATAACCAACCGGCATCTTCTTTTCTACCGCCACATACTGAGCCACATTGGTTGCAAAAGCGGTCTTTCCTATACCTGGCCTGGCCGCCAAAATAATCAGGTTAGAGTCTTGCATTCCAGCTAGCATTTTATCCAAGTCCGAAAACCCGGTTGGGACACCACGGAGACCATCAGCAGAGTTTTGCAGCGTGTCCAGTCGATCGAAGCTTTCCGCCAAGGCATCCTTAATCGGAATAAAAGATCTCCGCATATTCGTCTGAGACAACGAATAAATTTCTTGCTCTGCTTTATCCAAAACTTCATTCAATGGTTTACTGTCATCAAATCCCATCTCCCCCATCGTCGCCCCTGCAGAAATCAACTTTCTCTTTATGTATGTTTCGCGAACGATCTGAGCATATTTTCCGACATGTGAAGCCACCGGCACTTCATTTGATAGCTCAGATAAATATGATTTTCCTCCTACCCTATCCAGTAATTTTGCCTTTTTCAGCCAGTCGGCAACCGTCAAAACATCAATCGGATCGCGATTTTCATAAAGAGTCACCATTGCCTCAAAAACCGACCCGTTGTTTTCACTATAAAACATCTCCGGTCGTAAAAGTACTGCGATATCGACGATTGCGTCCTTGTCAATTAGAATCGCTCCCAGAATAGATTTTTCCGCCTCATCTGAATGGGGCGGTATCCTTGTGTTAGGCATTCATTATTAATACTTGAGTATCGTCGGGCAGACTTCCTTCGTCTACTTTTATTTTATGCACCGGTTCTCCAGCTACTAAAAATTTATTCTTATCCAAAAACTCTTCCAGTGTGTGTTTCTCTGACCAGGCTTCCGTCATTCCGGCAACCTTGTAGTGCATGGGAATTACATAAGATGGCTGGATATCCTTAATCAGATCCATCACTTCATTTGTCTCCAAAGCCGTCACCCCACCAACACCCACCATCAATACATCCACCGATCCAATCTTTTCAATCTGTGCCTCGGAAAGTTTGTGTCCCAAATCTCCTAAATGCAAAATGTTCAGTCCATCCATTCTTACATTCACAATTAAGTTTTTTCCTCTTTCGGCTCCCTCTACTTTATCGTGATACATTTTGGTCGCTGCTATCTCTACCCCTCCGATTTCATACTCCCCTTCCTTGTCAATTACAAAAGTATCTTGACGAGTGACCGGGCCGGTTATATTTTCCAAAGCATTATGGTCATCATGACCATGAGAGACCGTCACTATATCGGCTACCTCTTTCGCAAAAGGCAGACCAACCATCTCACTTTTAAAAGGATCCATGATGACTGTCATCCCTTCTTTATTTTTTAACTTAAAACACGAGTGGCCAAGATATGTGATTTCCATGAAACAATAATACCACAGCGGCCACACAAGAACCCGAAAGAATTGTGGTGGCCACACCCACAAAACTTGCAAATGTGCTTCCAAACTGTTATCCTTTCACTCGAAAGCCTATGCGCAAAGAAGTCATTCTAGCCGTAATCATTGGGATAATCCTCGGAGGAGTCATCCTCTACGGTATTAACCTAGCAAATACCTCTTCCAAAATTAATCAGGGTGACACTGAGACAGAAAAAAGTAGCACAAAGGTCACTCCCTCATCCTCAAAAAAACCAGATAGTCTAATCTCTATCCTCTTTCCTACAAACAACTCTGTCGTCACCGAAAACCAGCTTACCATCAAAGGCACGACCAAACCCAACTCCAACATCGCCATCATCTCCGAAAGTGATGATATCCTCACCATGTCTGATAAATCGGGTAATTTTTCGGAAGATATTAACTTAATTCCAGGAGAAAACACCATTACCATCACCATTGTTGACGAAAAGCAGGCTACTTCTTCTTCCATTATTACTGTTATTCGCACCACCACTCTACCGGAATAAAATGAAAAAACTATTTTTGTCTCTCACCACTATTTTTCTCAGTCTCGTCTTTGTTCAGCCTGTAATGGCTATTACAGCCACCCCTTCGGCTACCCCAACTCCAGATATAGAGGAAAAATATAAATTGATTGTCCAGGAAAATGTCTCCAGTATTGCCGCCAAACTACAAGAAAAGGTTAATCTTATGTCTCTTGTTGGCTACGTTGGTAAAATCACTACCATTAGCTCGGGAAACTTAACCGTGGACTCACACGGTGTCCTTCTTCAGGTTACTTCTACAGCCAAAACAGTCTACCTAAAAAACAATTCCACCATCAAAGTCACCTCTCTCGCCATAGATGACAAAGTCATTATTATCGGTACTTCTATTAAAGACGGTATCATTCAAGCCAAAAGAGTTTCGGTTATCAAAGACGAGCCGATACTTGTAAAAACAACCGCGGTGATTGCCAAAGTTGTCTCCGTAGACATCAAAAAGAAAACCCTTACTCTCACTATTAATGGTGCTGACCAAGTTCTGACTCTCTCCAAAAAATCCACCGTCAAACTGGACCAGTTCAGTGCCGGTCAAACCATTCTGGGTATTGTTAAAGAATACGATGGTAACCTCTCCATTTCCCGTGCCAAAACCCTTTAGTTTAGGCTAGAATGGATTAATGCCCCGGTCCAACAACCGCACTCTCGCTTACGCTATTCTTTTGTTAAATACTGCACTCTGGGGTTTTTCTGCACCCATTATCAAGTATTCTTTCCAGTTTACCTCCCCATCCCTCTTTCTTTTCTATCGCTACCTTATTGCCGCGATTCTTTTTCTCCCCATCTTTCTCCTCTACCGCTCCCAAAAATACCACCACATCGATCACCCCAAAACGCTCGTCATTGCCCTTCTCGGCACCCCTCTTTGTTTACTTCCCCTTTTTTATGGTCTTAACCAAACTTCTGCAATTGAAGCTTCTATTCTAGAATCCAGCAGCCCCATTTTCACCATCATAATGGCCATTCTTTTCCTTGGCGAAAGACTAAAACCAAGAGAAACAAAGGGTCTTTTAATTGCTCTAATCGGAACCGCCGTGATTGCTTTCGAACCACTTATCACCGGCTATAACCATGTCCAGCTATCTCTTCAAGGCAACCTCTTAATCATCTTAAGTAATATTATCTGGACTTCTTTTCTCCTCTTATCCAAAAAATTCAAGACCGATCCCGTCTACCTTTCCTTTTACTCTTTTGTTGTCAGCATTCCTTTTTTCTTCCTCATCCATTCTTCCCAACGTCTTTCTTTCGCTCTCAATACCGAAGCCCTTCCCGGCATTCTTTACATGGCCGTTGGTGGCTCCATCATCGCTTTCTGGGCCTATCAAGAAGGCCAGAGACGTATCGAAGCATCCGAAGCAGCTATCTTCACCTATCTCAAACCGGCCTTCGCCATCCCTCTTTCCATATTATGGCTAAAGGAAGCCTTCTCCCCTGTAGCTATCGTGGCTACACTCCTCATTGTCATAGGTGTCTTTATCTCCGAAAAACGATGATTAAATAAAGGACTGATATAATACCTCCCAAACAGCACGTTTCAATTACCACATAAGGAGGAAGAATGCTTGTCAAACGGAAACCAATTCGTATTTTTCCACTCCGTAAAACGGGGTCCTATCCATCTATCGCCAATCGTCAGATAAAAATATTCCGCATTCCCAAACCTCACATTCGTTAAGGAAGTGACATGTTTAAGATGCCTCTCTCTGAGCCCCTTTTCGGGGCTCTTTTTTGTGCCACAAATCAGATATAATTCACTTATGGATAACAGTTCTTTTGCAGCAAAATGGCAAGCAACCACTCAAAAATTTCTGAATACATCAGATAATCTCGGTAAGGATATTGATCCAAAAATTCTTGATACCGTTATTGCACTAAATCTCTTGGGGGTTAGTACCTCTCAGTCATGCGAAGGCCATTTAGATCGCGCCCTTGCTGGTCCTTGGATTATTCTTGGTACTCCTACCGACCTAGAAGTTGAGACAGTCAAAACACAAATGAATACTGTCTACCAAGAAGCTAATCAAATAAAAACTACTAAACCCAATGATTTTGCCCGTGACGAAAATTATATTCAAAAAATGGAGTTATACCGGGAGCTTCAAAAAAAGACGGTCGTTCCTACCCAGAAAAATATCCAAAAGCTAATCCCTCTATTAGAGGAATTTTACCAAGCAAGACAATTACCCTATCTCAATCGACTCATTATCAGCAGTGAAGACTCCCCTATTCCTCGCTTAAGAAACCAAGGACTTTACCTGCAAGACATTGTCGCAAACGAAGCAAGAGCAGCCAATTTATTGGCTTTTCAAGAAGAAATGCTTGCTTTCACAAACTTCCTCAAGCAAAAGTTGCAATATACACTATAAGCTGTTAAAATAGCCCCAAATTGATCGCTTTGATCAGAAAGGAGGCTTAAAATGTCTGAACCCGAGAACTGCCCCACTTGTGGCGGGAGTGGCCAAGTAACCACCAACGAAGGTCACCAAGTCGGTTGTGGAACCTGCGGTGGAAGTGGCACCATCAACCGGCAAGTAAAAGCTCGTTATCCACCTCGCAAGAGGTGGTTTTTTATGTCAAAACTAGCCTCCTGTGATACAATATGAAGGCTATGAAACAGAATCTACATCCTGAATACCAAGAAACCACGGTTACCTGCGCTTGCGGGAACGTTTTTACAGTTGGTGGAACATCCGAAGCACTCCATGTCGATGTGTGTGACAAGTGTCACCCCTTCTTTACCGGCACCCAAAGATTCATCGACTCCATGGGTCGAGTTGATAAATTCATCGCTAAACGTAAAGCCGCTGTCGGCTACGTCAAAAAAGGCAAAGAGAAGAAAGAAGTCGACACCAACCCCAAAACCCTCAAAGAAATGCTCGAGGCCAAGAAAAAGGCTGAAGCCAAAGTCGCGGAAACCAAGGTCGAAGAATAGCTGAAGCCCGCTTTAAAAGCGTTCCCTCTTACCAATGTACAATTAATCTAATACTATGGATAATCCGTATATTGTCTCCGAAATCACCCGTATCGAAAAAGAAATTAACGCCAATGAGGCATTAATCAATGATCCAGACTTAGGTGCTCTCGCCAAGCAAGAAGTTGACAAACTCCAAAAACAGCTTGAGTCTCTTCAGACCAGTCAAATTCCCAAGACGGAAGAAGCCGAAGACTCCGAAAACTTCAATGACTCCCCCGCCATTGTTGAAATTCGTGGTGCCGCCGGAGGCGATGAATCAAAAATTTTTGCCAACGACTTACTCCGCATGTACACCCGTTTCGCCCAGGAAAAAGGTTTTACCATTGAAAATATCGATGATGGCGTTGTCAAGTTCTCCCGCCCCAATCGAGCCCTCTGGGATCACGGTGCTTTCGAGACCTTTCAATACGAATCGGGAGTTCATCGAGTACAGCGAGTTCCCGTCACCGAAGCCCAAGGACGCATTCAAACCTCTACAGCAACCGTTGCCGTTCTTCCCGAAGTAAAGCCAACCCAAGTCGAGCTTCTTGATAGCGATCTTGACTGGCAGTTCACCAGAGCCGGCGGACCAGGCGGTCAAAACGTCAATAAGGTCAACACCGCTGTCCGTTTAACCCACAAACCTACTGGTATCACCGTATTTGTTCACGAAGAAAGATATCAGGCTAGAAACAAAGAAATTGCCCTCAACATGATTCGCTCGAAAATCTGGCAACTACAGGAAGAAAAGCGTCTTAGTGCTCTCTCTGACAAACGGTCTCAAGCTGTTGGCTCTGGCATGCGCGCCGAAAAGGTCAAAACTTACAACTTTCCCCAGAACCGGCTTACTGACCATCGTCTCGGCAAATCTTGGCACAACCTCAAAGAAATCATGGAGGGTGATCTGGGAAACGTCTTTGAGTTCACCATCGCTGAGTTCGCCACGCTTGAATAATTGCAACGGGACTTGTGACGATTTACCTCTTGGCAATAATGACACCCTTCAATACCTCCAACGCTTTATCCATCTGGTTATCTGCCGTTGGATTCTTTTCGTCATAAACATACTTAACCACTACATCCGGCTCGAGACCGTCACCATGAATATTCTTTCCCGATGGTAAAAGCCACTCGGCCACGGTTACATGTAAACCAGAACCATCGGGTAGTTCTTGAGCTTCTTGCACCGTTCCTTTACCAAAGCTCTTTTCACCTACCAACTTAACCCCCAGACTTTCTCTGAGAGCCCCGGCCAAAATCTCCGACGCCGATGCCGATCCTTTATTAATAAGTACCACCAAAGGCATCCCAACCAGTTTTCCGTTACGATTAACACTCATTACTTCCGTTTTTAGTTTGTCTCTTTGCTTCACAATGACACCGCTGGAAATAAACTCACTTCCCAAATCAACAGCTCTTTGTAAATATCCACCCGGGTTATTTCGAAGATCCAAAATCACTCCGGTTGCGTTTTTACTTCTTACCTCTGTCACAATTTTGTTCCATTCCGTTAATGTTTGTTCACCAAATTTACTCACGGTAATTACCGCTACTCTCCCATTATCGATCCAAGTAATCTCGGAAGAAGGAACTTTGATTGTATCGCGTACTAAAATTACTTCTTTAGATGTTTTATCCCCTTCTCTGAATGTGGTCAAAATTACCTCGGTTCCCTTTTCTCCTCTAATTAGATTTACGGCATCCGTTACTGTAATGCCGGAAGTATCCTTATCAACATTATTTTTTTTGTCGGTAATATTCAAAATCAAATCCCCCGCTCTGACCCCCGCCTTCATCGCCGGGCTATCTTTTAACGGAGCAATCACTGCCAAAGTTTTGTCAACGAATCCCAGTTCAATTCCCACTCCTCCAAACTCTCCTGAAAGATCTTCTTTGGATCTACTGTTGTCTATCGGTGGAAAAAAGTTTGTATAGGGGTCACCCAAAGATCTCGTCATTCCCTCGGTAGCTCCATACATTAGTTTTGTCGCATCAATATCCTCGGTTTTAAGATAACTTTCTTTCAATCTTCCTAAAACATCATTCATCGATGTCGTATCAATCGCCGTCAAAGACCTAATCTTTTGTCCCGCCTTCCACTCGCCCAGCCTAAACCCTCCATACACTAAACCCCCGGAAATAATGATAACCAGAAGCAACTGCCTAATTTTTTTTAGGTTCATGGACAAAAACAGGTATTAAATTTGCTAATTAAACTTTATCTGTCACTGGAAGAAGAGCCAAATGTCTGGCACGTTTGATGGAACGAGCTAGTCGGAGCTGATGTTTTTCACAAACACCAGTGGTCCAACGAGACACAATTCTCTTCTTAGGCGACACACCAATTGCTAGAGACTCGAGATCGGAATACACCGGCTCGGTTTTCTTTACGCAAAATGGACATGGTTTACTTGACTTTCTGATTTTCTTTTTGATGATCATTTTATTTTTATATATCTAATATTTAGAAAGGAATCTCATCAGACTCCTCAACTACTTCTTCTTTCTTCGACTTTTTTTCAGTTTTGTCTTCTTCCTTCTCGGGATTAAACACTTCCTCTGCAGCAGTCACATCAGCTATCGGAGAAACTGCTTCATCGGAACTATAATGTGTTTCATAGCCACCCTCAGGACGATCGCCCTTAGGAGAGTCTAAAAGAATCATTTCGTCGATTACCACTTCGGTTACTTGCCTGTCGGCACCATCTTGGCTTTTCCAAGCTCTGGTTTGTAAACGACCTTCCACATAAACCTTGCGGCCTTTGGACATTAATTGGGAACAAATCTCACCTAACTTTCCCCAAGCAACAATGCGGTGAAACTCTGCCCCTTCTTGTTTCTGGCCACTTGAGTCGGTCCACTCACGATTTGTTGCCAAACCAAAAGTACAGACTCCGGTTCCCGAAGGAGTGTATTTCAACTCAGGGTCGCGGGTCAGGTTACCAATTAACTGAACTTTATTTAAACTTCTTGTACTCATTTTTCCTCCTCTTTTTTAAATCCTAATCAATAAATATCTTAACAGTTTGTCATCCATCTGCAAATCTCTCTCGAGTTCCTTAGCTGCGCTAGGAGCACCTTCGATGGTTAGTTTGAGGTAATATCCTCTGCTCTGTTTTTTAATCTCGTAAGCCATGGTTTTCGTTCCCCACTTATCAACTTCCGCTACTTTCAGAGCGCGTTTCTTGCACTTCTCGGTAATGGCTTTTTCTGCGCCGATTTCATTCTCGGAAACAGGATAAATGACAACGAGCTCGTACTTGTTTAGAGTCGAACCCATGGACGGTTTGGTTTCGGTTGTCTTTGTTTTTTTCACCTTTTTTGTTTTTAATAACAAGATATTCTACCATAGATAGCCACAAAAAACCCTCTAAGAATTATTTCTTAGAGGGAATAACTTTCCTGTCATCCATTAAGAAGTGACAGGATAAATATAATAAACATCGCTCCGGCCAACACGACAAAGGCCAAAAACAATATCTTTGCCGCTTTTGGGCTAACTGGTAGCCCATTGTCAAAGCCCTGAATTCTCAGGACACAAGCCGCGGCCAAAACGAAAAAAACCAACGAGGAACCACAAAACAAAGTTGGCATCTCTACCTCCATGTCAATGTATAGCCTGTAATATAACACAGTTGTGCCTAAAAGTCAAATCTCACCCTCCAATCATAAACTCCACCACATCCCCATCCTTCATCTCATACTCCTTTCCCTCAAACCTCACCCTACCTTTGTCTGCTGCCTCTTTCCAGCCGCCCGCCTCCACGAACTTGTCATAATCGCACACCTTAGCTTTGATAAACTTCTTTTCAAAGTCGGTGTGAATTACGCCTGCCGCCTGAGGAGCTTTCGTCCCTCTGGCAATAGTCCAGGCTCTACTCTCCATCTCTCCGGTCGTCAAAAAGGAAATCAGTCCCAAACTGCTGTAGGCCTTTTTAATTAAAAGGTCCAAGCCACTCTCTTTGATCCCCAACTCGGCCATATACGCCTTGGCATCTGCCTCGTCCAAACTCGACAGTTCCGACTCTACTTTGGCGCTTATATACAGTGCATCCCCCATTGGCCCACGCAAACGAGGATCAGTCTCCGCCACGTTATAAACTCGAATTTCCTTCTTGGCCGTCAGTAAAAATAGGTCACGTGCCAACTCAAGGTCAACCTCATCTTTCAGAATTTCTCGAGCCGGCTTACCTTCATTTAGTCCGGCAAAAAGCTTATCCACTACTGCCTTCTTTTTTTCCGAACCCTTGGCTTTGATATCTTTACTGTCAATTGCCTTATTTACCGTCTCCAAATCCTTCAAAATTAGTTCCGTCTCCACGACACCATAATCAGTTTCCGGGTCAACCGAACCCTCCTTTACAATTTCCGAGTCCTCAAAATCCCTCATTACCTGCAAAATCACGTCTACTTCTCGAATATGAGTCAAAAACTTGTTGCCTAAACCTGCTCCAGTAGCCGCTCCGGCCACCAAACCAGCAATATCTACAAACTCCACCGTGGCTGGGACAATCCTGCCCGAGTGAGAGATATCCGAAAGCACTTTAAGACGCTCATCGGGCACTTCTACCACTCCTACGTTGGGTTCTATCGTTGCGAACGGGTAATTTGCCACCAAAGCTTGCTGACGCTTCAAAAGCGCGTTAAAAAGCGTGGATTTCCCCACGTTTGGTAAACCAACTATTCCTACTCTAAGTGACATCGCCTAATTTTATCATCTGAGCTGCTCGAGATGCTTCAGAAAACTTGCTGTGACCAAATCACCGTTATGCCTATACTTTCTCAACCAGCTATAGGTATCCTTTACAAAATACTCTATTTCTTCTTTAGGTACCGACCTAAATCTTGGATCGTGATAAAAAAGCCTTCCCATGGTCATTCTCCGACACTTAAGACAACTTCCACACCAGTGTCCAGAGCTGTTTTTGGCAATTTCAGGAGTTTCCCGTACCCATTTCTGTCTGGAATTAGGTAGTTGGTAAGTAGCACTAAAACAGTTCTGTACCAAAGGAATAATATCTATTCCCAAACTCTTTTCCAATCTAATTACTTCACCTACCGTCTCAATATCACCCACATCTATTCCTTCAACCTCCATTTTCAAATTAGCCTCGGCTATAAGATTGTTAAACATTTTCCAAGCCCCTGCATTCTCACTAAAATGGCTTTTGGCTGGATCTTCAACCATGTCCCCTTCTACAAACATTTTGTTTACTCCATAAGGATAGGCTGTAACGGCCGAAACAACCGCCAGTAAAAAGTCGCGCGTTCTCATAGTATCAAAGCCATCATTTTTTGAATTATTTCTTAAACGCACTAGCTCATATGGTATTTTCCACTCATCACACTGTTTTTTGCTCGCCACAAACTCCTCATGATTCCCTTTTCTGTTCAAATTCCTCAAGTGAACCGCCACCACTGGCTTCTTTTTTTCCTGCATTAGCGCCAGTCGATAAGCCGAGTCCAGACCACCAGAGTGCGCGCTGGCATACTCAATTTTTTGGAGCACCTCTTCTCCCTTATTCTGCTTTTCAAATTTAATCTCATCGGACATTTTAAAAATAGGTGGTCGATATCCGTAGTATTTATATAGCTCATCGATAAACACCTTCTCGGTAACCCCAAAATTTGTCTCCACTATTTTTGGAAAAAATGGTGCGATAAGATGTGCCACCATCACGGTTCTCATCAATCCCATTCCCTCTTCCGGTACCCCACCATAATCTCTGTGTTCCACCAAACCCAATCCTCTTTTTTCTCCGGTCAATACATTCATATCCAGAAAATCTTTTCCGGACACATTTATATGGATTCGCTCGCACTGTTCAATACCTGACATGGGGATAATATATCACGAGTGCGTAAATCGAGAAAATGGCCCAACGACCTCCTCCCATTGTCGTCTGGAAAGAAACCCAATTCTCCAAAAGTTAGGTGCTAAAATATCACAATGAGATTAACTCAATCTGAAAGGAAAGCTATTTTTGATCAAGCTCTCGGCGCCAACAAATCTTTTGGGGTTGACTGGAACTTCGACGCTGAAGATGTCGCCTTCAATATCAAACAGGTTGTTCCCCATCTCGATATAAATGGCGTCAGACCAAAACAAATAAACGGGGACTGGATTGAAATTGTAACGATTGAAGGAAAAGACTATCAATTTAATCTGGACTCGGAAATCAAACCTTTGGAAATTGTCGGTAAGGCCAACTTACATCTCAAGTCAACCGGACAAACATTCGTTCTTTTTGACTCCAAAGATGACGAATACTGCTTTATCCTCATTAGTCTCTCCGAACTTCCCGAATACCTTGAGAAAGGCTTTATTGAGATTTAACCAATAAAAACCCCACCTAAAAGATGGGGTTAACCTACTCAGACAAAACATTCCACCAGCTTCAATGCTTTGATTAAATCACACCGGAAAACGGTGGCTTTGTCATCATCTTGCTCGGAGAACTTAACCGTAATAATTACCATTAGCGCTCCGTTGGTGTCCCGATACATAGGTTCAATCAAAAACTTCCCTGTTTCCCATTCATCCTTCGACCGAGATTCCAAAACCTCCAATAACTTATTTGTGTCAATCCGAAAGGTATGCTCAACACCCACGGAAAATCGAACACATAACTCGTTCTTGCCGACATAAACAACCCCACCCAAGTCATTATTCATAAACACTGGTAGCATTTTCCACCTCCCAATTTCAATGTGATTTTATACCCAGAATTCTACCACTTTTTATCTTAAAATCCCCATCAACCTCATTTTTTTACCCCTGCTCATCTTTTTAATCTCCACTTCTCTCCTTGTAGCCTCACCTCTTCCCTGCACTTTTTCGCTGTAACGCAACAAAACAGGACCTCTCCCTTTGGTATACCTTGCCCCCTTACCCTCATTGTGCACCACCAAACGGCTTTGAATATCATCGGTTATCCCTGTATAAAATGTTCCGTCACGACACTCCAGAATGTACACCAACCAGTCTTTCATCTTGTCACAATCTTCAACCTGGGTGCTGACAAGGTTATTACTCCATTGGTTGTTTTCCCTTCAATATAATACTGATTCTGCCCTCTCCAAATAGACATCGCTTTGGAATAAAAACTCTTTTTCCCGTCACTACTCGAAACATACTCGCTAAAGTCTACCGCTCGGTGATTGGTCGAGTCATAAAGCCGAACTGCTCCTGTTCCCTGTAACCACCCTTGCCAGGAAACCTCTACCGTCTTCCCGTACAAAGAAATGTCCAGAGTAAAGTCTGTCCCGGAAATTTTCGCCCAATCAAAGCTGTTTGTGTCTCCGCCCAACAAGGAGACAAAAGACTCTTTTGCTTTACTAGTACTCTTAGAAGAAATCAAACCAGCATTTTTTTCCAGATAATAAACCCTGTTTTCTAAAGAAGTTACTCTTTCTTCCATTGTCCTTGTGGTTGTCAAGGCCAAAACATTTTCGTTCCCCCTTGTTACTACATCCCAAACCTTCCATCCGGCCAAACCGAACACCACCAACAATATCACTGCATAGGGTCTTTTTAGAGCCATAAATCAGTCTAACACAATCAAATCTTCTCCACTTTGGCACCCTCCGCGTAGTCTTCGACTCTGTATCCCCTGTCCTCAATTTCTTTACGCAAAGCATCAGACTGTTCCCAGTTTTTTGCTTTTCGAAACTCTTCTCTCCTGGTCAAAATTTCTTTTATATCCTCAGGAACTCCCATATTTTTTTCTTCTTCGGTTCCCAGGTTTAAACCCAAAACAGAGTCCATAACGACGATTAGATTTTTCTTTGCTTCGTCTGATATCTCACTCTTCATCATTTCCCAAACAATGGAGAGCGCCGATGATGTATTCAAATCATCCTCCATCGCTTCCACAAACTTTTTATAATACTCGCCCCCCTCCGCAGACCATCCGTCGGCGGTTACCGGAATATCGGTCAAATCGACCACCATTTTATTTAATTTTGTCAAAGCTGTTTTTGCCCCGTTTAAACCTTCCCAGGTAAAGTTCATTTGTTTGCGATAGTGTGTCGTCAAAAAATAGTAACGCAGCGCCAATGGTGAAAAACCCTTTTCCGCCAAGTCCGTCAATTTATACAAATTTCCCAAACTCTTGCTCATCTTTTTGCCATCAACCATCAAAAAAGCAGTGTGCATCCAGTACTTTACAAATGGTTTTTTACCCGTTGCTGCCTCACTTTGGGCAATCTCATTTGGATGATGAATTGAAAGATGATCTTCCCCGCCGGTATGAATATCAAACTGCTCTCCCAAATACTTCATACTCATCGCCGAACACTCGATATGCCACCCTGGAAACCCATCTCCCCAAGGACTCTCCCAATGCATCACATGATTGGCAAATCTTCCCACTCTTTTAAACCATAATACAAAGTCCGCCGGATGTTTCTTGTGCTCCCCTGTCTCTACCTCTTCTCGAGCACCTACGGTTCTCTCATCAAAAGACTGATTAAACATTTTGCCGTAATCAGCAAACTTTGTTACATCAAAATAAACCGCCTCGGGTGTGTCATATCCATACCCATTTGCCAAGATTCTCTCGATCAAGGCAATCTGTTCCGGTATATGTTCCGTCGCCTTACACACCACTGTCGGTGGCAACACATTCAACTGTTCCATCACTTTATTGAAATACTCGGTAAACTCCTCTGCCACTTCCCAAACGGTCTTGCCCATCTTTGCCGCCCCCTTCTCCATCTTGTCTTCACCACTGTCGGCGTCGGATGTTAAGTGTCCCACATCCGTCACATTCTGTACATGAGTTACTTTCAACTCCTCCAGAACCTCCAACACTCGTCGTAAGACATCATCATGAACGTACTTAATACCATGTCCAATATGAGTAAAGCCATACACCGTCGGGCCACACGCATACATCCCCACCTCTCCTTTATGGATTGGTTCAAAATCCTCCACCTTTTTTGTCAGACTATTATAGAGATGCAACATATCCAAATTGTACCGTAATAAGGCTTCAAATGCCTACTCCGCTATTCTTCCTTTTTCGGTTGTGGTCTGTGATCTATTTATTATTCTTTTTATCCAGGACTCTTGCTCCATTTTTTTTCGATCGCTCTTTTCGATCTCCTGTCGTTTCTCCATCATTTTTTCTTCCGCAATCTTTTGATCCAGTACCCGTTTCCTTTGAATATACCTAGACAGCTCATCTTTTACCTGTTCAAATCGTCTCTTTTCCGTCTCCTTCATTTCTCCACCAACCCTATTTCTTTCAGCTCCTTTATTTTGTTCCTTGTCTTCTGTTGCCTGCACCGCTTGACCACGAGACGATGAAATCTGCTCTATCGACTCGTGAGCTATATCTGCCACCGCCCCTGCCGTTCCTTTTACGGCACTCTGACCAATCTCGAATAAATTGTCGGCCACGTTTTGACCAACTTGACCTAATACACCGGGCATTACCTTCATTTAATCACAAAAAGCCCCCTCTTCGGGGGCAATATCCAGTCTCTCAGTCTGCTTCTAGATAAAACGCAGGTCCCATACCGTCCTGAAGACCCTTGAAATATCCCTGCAAGTAATCAAAATTCATGTCCGGTGTTACCTCAAACAACTTTTCACCGACAAAACAGGTAATCGTCACTCTTTCTCGAGAAACTTTTTCAAAAACCCTTTTACAGTAGGCTTCAACTCGCTCACCATCAATCCTCTGTACTACAACCATTCCCATTTTTCCTCCTTCAAGGTGCTGTTATTGCCGTATTTTACTACATCTCACTTCTACCCTCCAAAGCTCTCAGAAGTGTCTGTCCATCAGCGTACTCTACATCTGCCCCCGTCGGCAAACCTCTTCCGATTCTCGTAATCTTCATCCCCTTCCCAAGCTCCATATCCTTTATTTTGGACGTGATATACATCGCTGTTGCTTCTCCCTCCATATTTGGATTAGTGGCAATTACCATTTCCTTTATCTCTCCCGTCTTCACTCTGGCCAGTAGCTGTGGAATCCGCAAATCGTTTGGTCCGATGTTTGCCAAAGGATTAATTACTCCTCCCAGTACGTGGTATACCCCTTTATAACCATCCGCTCTTTCAAAAGCCAAAAGATCAAGGGCATTTTCCACTACACACACCTGGGATCTATCTCTATTCTCGTCCTGGCATACCGGACAAAACTCCTCTTCACCTACGTTAAAACACAAGGCACAAAGCTTGGTGTTCTTTTTAAGATTTTCCAAAGCTTCACTAAACTTTGTTAGTTTTTCTTGTGGCACATTTAAAAGATAGTAAGCTAACCTCGCCGCCGACTTCGGCCCCACCCCAGGTAAAGACTCAAACGCATCAATCACTTTCTGAACCGGACGGATACTTCTCATATATCGATTACATTCCCTTCGGCATATTAGCGAGTACTTTGGAAAGATCTCCCATCGAGTCTTTCATTTCTTCAGCTGAGTACTTCTGAGCCTTGGTAATGGCCTCATTAATCACCTTGACCGCCTTATTCATATTCTCATCATCAATGAATAATTCTTTCAACTTTCCGTCACCCGTAACTATCGCTTTCACACCATCTTCCTCCACCTCGGTTTTGTGAGACTGAATCTTCTTTTGTAGTATTGCCAATTTTGCAATGGCGGCACCTTGTGAACCAAACTGTTTTATTCCGTTGAACATTTTTGAAAAATATATTAATAACTTTTCTCAAAACCTATTGTATATCATCCTCCGAAAATCTTTTCCGCTGCCCCAATTATTCCCTTATCCTCAACCGTGTCGTTATTTACCGGCTCTACATTTACATCCTGCAGTTCAGGTTCTGTCCTGGATGGTCCTTTTTCTCCGAGAACACACCTGAAAGTCATCGGCCCCCAGATCTTGGTCATCTGTTCTTCAATCAGTTTCTTTTTGACATCCCGCTCCAACATATCTTGCTGAAATCGTGAGGTAACCGACAGTGTTAAAGATTTTCCCTTAACATCTACTGGTGACACTAGTCGTAACATTCCGGCCAATGATCCATAACTGGCAGACATCACGTTTATAAAGTCCATCCATTCCATTTTAATTTTTTCAATATTGGCCAACGGACCATCATAATTCTGCACAACTAGATTGTCCTTATTTTCCGGATCTTCCCCGCGTATGGCACTTTCTGCACTTACAGATTTTATTTCATCCTTCTTTTCTTCTTGCCGGGCAGGCGCCTCAACTTTTGGGATACTCACCCCTCCACCGCTGTCATCAATTGCTAAAGTTAGCAAGGCAATTTCCAAAGGCAACAGCGGTAATGGCGATACTTTTATTTTGTCGGTAGCCTCAATTAACTCGTCGACCAGCTTCAGCTCGGCCTCAATTGCCGTACCTCTTTCCAAATTATCTTCCAGCATAAGTTTTACTTCCGTCAGTAGCGACGTTGCCAACACTTGAGCCTTTATTCCCGCCTTCTCCATCTCCCCAAATATCCTCACAACCTTAGAGGACTCCCTATTTTTGGCAGCTTCCAGTAGTTTCTTTATCGACTGCCGCCCAACAATTCCCAAGACCTGTAAAACCAAAACCGAGTCGATCGTCTTTCCATATGCCGCCACCTGTTCCAAAAATTTATGCCCTTCGCGGAAACTGCCATCCGTTGCTTCAGCAATCTCCTGCAGTGCTTCTTCGTCGATGTCAAGAGCCTCTCCCTTGACTGCTTTCATGAGCGATCCCACGATTTCTTTGTTGGTAGCCTTCGTAAAACTCACTCTGGCGCAGCGACTTATGATCGTCTCCGGCACTTTCTGAGCTTCTGTCGTACAAAGAATAAAGATTGCGTGCTTGGGAGGCTCCTCAAGAGTCTTTAAAAGAGCATTAAATCCCGCCGTTGACACCATGTGCACTTCATCGATAATGTAAACCTTTTTAGGCAGCTGCACGGGGGCCAAACGCACCTTTTCGCGTAGGTCTCGGATATCATCCACCAAACCACTGGAGGCGGCGTCGATTTCAATTACATCCACACTGTTACCGGCGATCAAACTTTCACAAGCTTGACACTTACCGCATGGCTCTTCAAGGCCGTCTTTCTTACCCTGATTTTTCTCACAATTTACTACTTGAGCAAGGATCCTAGCCGCACTGGTTTTTCCCGACCCCCGAGGACCCACAAACAAGTATGCGTGGGATATCTTGCCGCTCTTTAAACTCGACTCCAAAGACTCCCTCACAGACACCAGGTCCAACTCACCGATTTTCTTTGGTCGATATTTTTGATAAAAACTCACATTAACACCTTATGTTGTCCCCCTCACTCGTGTCAACTACTAATAACCCTATCACAACCACTCAGTTTTTCCTTACACTATATCAATTTCCTTTTTCAGACACTCTCTTGAAAATCGTTAAAACTTACTCAATATGAAAAATTAGTTCACTCTCATCGCCTCAAACCTCATTTTTTACAAAAAATACCCGGGTAATCCCGGGTAATCTTCATTATTTTCCACTGTGAATGTTTATCAAATACCAGTCACCTTCGTAATTAGTGATAAGGATTTCTTTGTCATCCTTAATCTCGATATCCAAAATTCCCTTCCAATCCGATACGGATACCAGTAAGTCATCCGTACCCTCAACAACAAAAACCAGATACTCTTTTCGATGGTCCTTCTCACCCCTTATCTCCAGACGAACTGGACTCAGAAGACTTTGGTTGAGTTTTTGATCGAATACTGTACTTAAACCACCGTCTTTCGCCAGTTTATATTTAAAATCAAACAGGCGACCGGAGAGTAACTCGGTTAACTTTTTAATCGGCGTTGACATCTCGTTCAAACGCAAGATAACCATCTTGTATCTATTAATCGCCATTCTTTTCCTCCCGATTCCGTCTCAGTTAATCAAAATGACTTTAACCAGTGTGTCTTTCGCCGACAATTTACGCGAGATGACTATCTGTCGGTCAGACTCAAAAACAACCACCGGACTTTCTTTAATGTCAAAGCAAAGGCTCCGATACGGATACATAGGGATCTTCACCAGGCTACCGATAACGACCACCGGCCCACAACGAACTCTCACCTTTTCCAAAACAGTTACGTTTCTGTTAAACACCGAATGACAGTTAACAACATCGAAGGCTTTTCCTCTTAGCATTTCAACGATGCGGTCTGCCACCCTCTTTCCGTCTTCAACACTCGATATCGTGATTTTCTCAGACATCTCCACCTCCATGGAAAATAATATATTAAGGATCTGAATCGCCCATAGTATATCACAATCCTGAACCTAACTCTAATCGTGGTGAATACCCAAAAGGTGGAGAAGGCCGTGGCAAGCCAAAAACTCGATTTCTTCATCGACAACTCTGTTCCACTGAATGGCCTGTCTTTTCGCCTGAGGATAACAAATAACAATGTCGCCCAAATTTAGACCATCAAAGTCATCAGGCATCTCCACTCCCTCTTCCAAAGGGAAAGACAGTACATCGGTCACTTTGTCTTCATGAAAGTACTTCTTCTCCAACTCCCTTATTTTCCTCTCCCCTACTACAGACAAAGAAATCTTCACCGCCCCCTTGGTAATCTCCTGCTCCTCCAATGTCTTAAGCAGGGCATTTTTTATCCTCTTCCTATCAAATGGATATCTACTGTCGGCTGCAATGTCTAAATCAAGTTTTACCATATCCTTATATTCTATATCAAGCTCAACTCAAACCACAAAAAACCGGTGTCGCTTAAACACCGGTAACAAGCTTCCTCGCCTATCTTAACTTAAAATACTCGAATAGCGCCTGGGCTCTGTCTGCCTCATACAAAGCCGATTGTTTATTGCACACCGGGCAGGCAAAATATGGAACCTTATCCGGCAGTATGTCTTTAATGATCAGGTCTGCCGGTCTTTCTATTCGCAGAACTGAGCCGCAATAAAGACAGGTAACGTCCAAGGGGAATATGGAGTCCCCTCTCCTCAACACAATTATGGCCATACAACCTCCTTTTGAAACGAACTAAGATACCGGAATTCTACTACGAAAACTTGAGACTAACAATCTTGTTAATGACTGCCCCGTCCGCCTTTCCTTTGAGTTTTCCCATAACGGCTCCCATCAAACGACCTCCGGTAAGCCCGGTTTCTGCTGCAATTTTGGCTACCTCAACTTCTACTTCAGCCTCCCCCATCATGGTTGGTAAATATTTCTCAATCAGCGCTAGCTCATATTTCTCTTGATCCGCGCGAACAGTTTCACCCACTTTTTCGTATATCTCGATTGAATCTTTGCGCTTCTTGGCTTCTTTATTCAAAACACGCACTACCTCCTCGTCCGGAAGTTCTCCCTCTTTATAATCAGCCTGGGCATAGCCCAGTTCAGATAAAAGCAATCGCAAAACTCCCAACAAACGAGCATCCCCCGCCTTTTGGGCAGTTATCGACTCAGACTTTAGCTGTGAGTAAAGCATTGTATAAATTATTTTGTTAACCCGGCTGCGCGTTTGTTTCGACGACGAATTCTGGCTGAAGCCTTACGAAGTTCGATCATCTTAATGTTACGCACAGTTGAAGGTTTTTGGAAACCGGTCATTCCCACAGACTTTACTCTTTCGAGTCCAGAGTCCTCATATGTCAATTTTTTAAATTCACTAATGAGTTGTTGTGTAGTTTGTCCTTGTTTTTTTCTTGCAACGAGTGCCATAAATAAATGCACCTCTCTTTCTGTTTTTTTGTTTTACGTTTTTATTGTCGCCTATGTCTCTCCACCAGGTTCGGTTTTTGTCCCGCCCATGACATGGATATGCTCATGCTCAAAATGGTTGTACCCGGCTCCGTTATTTACCAGTTTATATCCGGTTTTATCTAAGCCAAGCAAAGCAACCACCTCAAAAACGACTGGCATTATTTTACCCCAGAACATACCACTTTGGCTAGTGGCAACATCAGCCTTTTTTACGTGGTCCTTCGGCATTATCAAGACATGCACGGGCGCGATCGGATACTTATTTTTAATGGCAATAAACTCCCCACTTTCCCAGACAACTTCTGCCGGAGCCTCTTTCGCCCCTATTTGACAAAATAAACAGTCTTTATCTTTCATAATTTCATCATAAACTATATTCCAAAACTTCAAAACCTAAAGAGAAAAGGGGTGTCTTTTTTTAAACAGATTATTTTACAAACAGCTTGATTACATCCTTCACGGTAATCAAAACCATCAATCCCAAAAGAAAAATCATTCCTCCTGTATTCACATACCCCTCAATCATATTTTTTTTCTTTTTACCGATTATCTTTTCTACTCCCAAGAAAGCCACCCTGCCTCCGTCTAAGGCCGGAAAAGGCATTACATTCAGAATAGCAAGGTTGATGGAAAGTATTCCCATAAACTGTAACACAGCTACCCAACCCACTCTATAAACTTCTTTACTCACCTGATAAATTCCTACGGGACCGGAAACATCCTTGGGTAGTCCTTTGCCGGTAATCAAATTAACTACAATCATTTTCAGGTTACCGGCAATTTCTTTCCCCCACCCCCACGCTTCTGAAAGCCCTACCACCACTCCTCTAAAAGGCATCTGCCAAAGCGGATACTTTTTCATCTCCACACTCGACAAAGCCACTCCCAGAGCTCCCTGTCCTTCCGGAGGACTCACTCGAGGAGTTATCTTCACGGTTTTTTCTACTCCACTTTTATCCTCCAAAACAATTTCCACTTCTTTTCCCTTCAAACTATCGATTTGTTTTACAAATTCATCAATCCCCACAAACGACACCTCCTTTTTTCCAGAAACAATTTTCTTCACCAGACTGTCTACCTCAACTCCAGCAATCGCGGCCGGAGAGTCTTTAGCCACCTCCACAATGATAACCTTGTCGGTTTTTGTGGGAATTCCTAAATATGAATAGACAATACCAAAAACAACAACTCCTAAAATAAAATTCATCATCACTCCGGACAACAACACAGCCGCCCTTTGCCACATCGGTTTGTTAAAAAACGCCTCCGGAGAAGTAGCTTGTTCTGGATTTTCCATATCCTCGCCATAAAGTTTCACAAAACCTCCCAAAGGCAACCAGTTCAGACTAAACAATATCCCTCTATGTTTAAACAAACTTTTGGCCCTTGGAGGCAATCCTATACCAAACTCCTCTACTCTCATCTTAAAAAGACGTGCCATCAAAAAGTGACCCATCTCATGAATCAAGATTAAAACCGACAACATTAATATAAAAACGATAAGTTGCATTAGTCCATTCTACACCGCCATTACCTCCTCTTCCTTCACCCTACTCATCTCCTCTACCTTTTCGTTTAACTCTCCCGTTATCTTATCCAACTGTTCGAGAAGCATATAAATGTCGTCTTCCGATACTTCCTTTTTCTCCTTAAGCGCGTCAATTTTTTCTTTAACATCCTGTCTGGCCTGCCTTAACATTACTTTTCCAGACTCGGTTTTTTGTTTGAGAAGTTTCACAAAATCCAGCCTGCGTTCCTGTGTCAGTGATGGAATCACGATGCGAATAATGTCTCCGGCCACCGCAGGCGAAAGTTTCATTTCGCTTTCGGCAATCGCCTTTTCGATATCTCTCATCAGACTTTTATCAAAAGGACTAACAATAAGCATGTTGGGGTCTGGTGCCGATATCGTAGCTACCTCCACTAAACGCATTCTTCCTCCGTAAGCCATCACTCCGAGGTTCTCAATTAGACTGGGTTTGGCTCTACCCACACGAATGGTGTCGAAATCTTCTTCAACATTCTCGATAACCTTGGCAAACTTCTGACGCAAAAGAGCAATTAACTCGTGTTCTATAACCATATCTCAATCTTACCAGAAATATTTATTTACTCCGGAATCCGAACTCTTCCTAAGCTCATCTTAAAATACTCCGCCATAAAGGCACTCGGCAAGCCGATAGCTCTGGCTTTAAAACTTTGTTCGCAGAAAGCTCTTCCATCCTCCGTTGTTTGACTCGGAATATTGATCCAGATGTGCTTTAAATATTTGTCATAATACCTTTGGGGTAAATCGCTAGGTCTTTTTTCTGTTTTGACGGTAAACTCTTCACCCGTATACTCATCACGGTGACCCATCTCTGATTTCACACTTACACTAAAATTTTTTCCAACCTTAGAAACTAATAAATCCACATCACAGTTGGCGTCCCAACTAACCTCCGGCAGCTCCACCTCAAAACCTGCTGTTGAAAATAACAGAGCCGCAGATATCATTCCTCTCAAACCGGCAAATAAACAGTAGTCATCTCCGTTCATCACCTCTTTATGCTTCAGAGACGCAAACACTTCACTCATCGCCAAAAAATACTCCGGTGCCTTATCATCCAAAAAACTTCCCGTCTCTAAAACGAGACATTACCTCTTTCAACGCCGCCTGTTGGATCATTACCGACTGTTTCTTGTACTCTTGCCCACTTTTTCTACTTTTATCTTTAAAAAGCTCCATCATGCTCGAACAAACTCCCATCAGTTTTTTATCACTCCCACTTATCTCCATTTTCCCCTCAAGTTCAGAAGATTTTTTCCATACATCATAAGGAGAACAAATACTTTCTTTGGTTAACTCTGATCGCCATTTTTTAAGCTCAACTAAAAAAGCATCTTCTTTAGGTGCCGCCTCGGTTTTCTTAACCAAATTAATATCTTTGAGTTCAATCGAATCAACCATATTAAAACTCTAACACACAAACACTCACGTTCCAACAACGAGAATTTGGTGAACAAATCAAATTATCCTCTTTCAGCAAGCACCCTCTCTTACTCCATGCCAAGCTTGAATCTGGCGAAGCGCACTACCCGAATGTTTTCTCCCGTTTTACCAATAAGTTCTTTTACCATTTGGTCTACGGTCTTTGATCCGTCACGGATGTAAGGCTGAGACAATAGTTCTTCGACATCTTTAGGATTCATTGAAACCACCTGTAAAGTAATCTCTTTACATAGATGTTCAAACTCTGAAGTACTGGAAACAAAATCGGTCTCGCAAGCTATCTCCACCATTGCTCCAACAAGTCCACCGGCATGAGTATAGGTGTAAACTTTTCCGCTATTTACCTCACGTTCAGACTTCTGTTCCGCTTTAGCTAAACCTTTGGCGCGAATAATCTCCACAGCCTTCTCCACATCTCCCTTGGCCTCTTCAATGGCTTTTTTAGCGTCCATTACTCCGGCTCCGGTTTTTTCTCTTAGCTCTTTAATTTGATCCATCATTTGCTTTAGGTGCGGCTGCTAAATCTTTACGTTCCTTGAGACCTACTTCCAAAGCCTTTCCGAAAGCGGCAATGACAATCTCCAAAGCTTTAGCAGAGTCGTCGTTCATAGGCACAACGTAGTCGACCATGTCGGGGTTAGCATTGGAATCGACCAAGCCGATAACCAAAGCACCACGATTGTTGGCTTCTTTAACGGCGAGTTTCTCTTTGTGTGTATCGATGGCCACAATTACTTCAGGAGCATCTTTGAGGGTAGCAATACCCCCCACAACTCTTTCCAGTCGGGCAATCTCTTTGTCAAACAAAACCTGTTCTCTCTTGGTGAATTTCTTGAGCTGACCCTGATCTCGTCTGAGTTTGAGGGAGTTCAGTCTTTCCAGTGTCAACTTGACTTGTTTCCAGTTGGTGATCAAACCACCCATCCAGCGTTGGGTAATAAATGGCACTTCAATCCTCTTGGCTTCTGTCTCGAGCATCTGTTTGGCCTGTCTTTTGGTACCAACCAAAACAATTCTTTTTCCTTCCAAGGCCGCTTTTGTCAGAGCCTTGCAAGCGTCCTCAAGTCCGGAAACTGTTTTTTCAAGATCAAAAATATGAATTCCGTTCTTTGCACCCCAAAGATATTTCTTCATTTTGGGATTCCACTTTTTGACCACATGACCAAAATGGGCACCTGCTTCAAAAAGTTCTTCGATTGTCGATGACGCAACCTTCTTAGGTTCCTTAACCTCAACCTTTTCCACTACCTTCTTAGCAACAGCCTTCTTGGTAGCAGTTTCCTTCTCTACAATGACTTCCTTCTTAACAACCTTCTTGACTTCTTTTTTGGGTGTAGCCTTCACCACTTTTGTTTCAGCTTTTTTAGTAGCCATATTTTTTTATCTCTTTTATATTCCGAAACTGGTTAGAGATTCGTCATCGGAACAAATTTATAATTAACCTGCCTATTTTACCACAACCACACTCAAAATATCCTTTTATGGTATTATATGTCTCAAAGTTCGTTTAAATTCAAAAGGAGGCACCTATGTTTTGGCTTGTTTGGCTACCGCTCGGTATCGTCGCTTTTCTCCTCATTGGACCCAAATTAAACAAAGAGTTAGGGTTTTGGATCGCAGACCAGGGAGGAACATTGCTTTGGGTTTTTGTTGTAGTGGCTGTGGTGTTCATTGGTTCAATAATTAACTCTTCTTTTGTCCCGCTTGCAAAAACAGTCTATCCGGATCTTAAAAACCCCATATATCTAACCCCAATACCCGGAAATCAAGATAATAAGTACCTCATCTCTACCGAAGACTTAATACATGGCGAAAAATACACCCTCTACTTCTTAAACAGTGAAACCGGCATTCCGGAACAAATAACTTTCGACCATTCCCGGGTTCGAATTGTCTACGATAATCCTCCCCGACCCTTTTCTGCCAAAATTTTGTACACCTGCAAAGCCAAGCGTTTCTGGCTGTTGAACTGTACAAACCCTTCTCCGTACCTCTACGAGTTGCACCTTCCAACCGACCCAATCTTAAAATGAACTCTCACCCGCCTAACCACGGCGGGTTTTTATTGGTCAAATACTAAAACAGCACTACGGTTGTTGGCTTCTTCCTGCTTTAATTGACATCTCGTTACTATCGGATATAATCCTCCATATAAAGTTCTTTAACTCTTAAAGGAGGAACCCTTGGAAAACCGTGTCTTCGTCTCCAATCGTTATAAGTTCTTTCCCGATCTGCACACAAAGCTAAAACAGCAGCGATGTGATCTCGCCAACAAAGACGATATCCGCCTGGAATATAACCAGTATCACAACCTCTACCCCGAAAAGTACGCCCTTCTCGGACCGCCCATTGTCATCCAACACAAAAACATCTTCGGCAAAACTGTCACCTCTCATCCCAAATCGAGAGTCCTCTGTGGAGTAGAAACAAAATTCAAAAACGACTACAGCGACCTCATCGTTCATGTCAAGCTTTCGGTTTACGGTCAAAAAAATCTCGAGGCTGTCACTCTGATCGCCCAGGAGATTTATGCTCCTTTGTTGCCATCAACTGCCATCCACGTCATCGTCGACCTCGACTACGAAATCTGGGAGTATCTTCTCTAGTTTGCCCCCCCGCCTAACCACGGCGGGTTTTTATTGGTCAATACTCGACAGACTCTCAAAAAGGGACACAATGGTTAGAGGGCCAACCCCACCCGGAACTGGGGTGATCATCAAAGCCTTTTCAAAAGCGTCGTGAGAAAAATCACCGTTCGTATATCCCAAGTCGATTCCTATAAAACCATCATCAACCATTTCTCCTTTTATAAGCCCCGCGACTCCCGTCGCCGCAATCACCACGTCATATTTTTTCAAACTCATCAGGTCATCTCCTTTATCCAATCCCGTTACTTGATACCCTAATTTTTGTAATCGGAGTGTCAGTCTTTTTCCCACTTCGCCCATTGCCCCAACAACAACAATTGTCTGTTCCTCATCCACATTAAATATTTCCAAAACTCTCTCCACTGCCCCGACAACCGCCGGAATGAACCTAGATTTCGGGTTTAGTCCGTCTATATCCTTTTCCGGATTAATCGTATACAAAATTTGTTCAGTTTCCTCTTTACTAGCCCCTGTTATCGGCAACTGTACCAATATACCGTCTACTGTTTCGTCGGTATTGGCATCCGCCAACATCTCCCTCAACTCCTCCTTGTTTTTTGCAAATGACACCGTTACCAAAACCCCAAGTCTCTCCCCCATCTCCCGTTTCAGACGTACATAAATACTTTCTTCTGCATGTCCGTCACACTGCAAAATCAAAAGGCTCTTTCCTAAAAGCTTTTCCGACTCCTCCAAAAATTTAGCTACTTTTTCCGCTTCTTTCTTTCCGTCTAATACTAGTTTGGGCATGGGTATTTTTTGCAAATTACTAATAACGCCGTTTACCACCTTATTTGCGTAGATCTAATTGTATCTCAAATCAAACCAAACTCCTTCAGGGTAACCAGAGAATCATCCAGTACCTTAGGAATACTTTGCGACACATCAATCACTCTCCAAAAATCAGGATACTTTACCGACAACTCCAGATATGCATCCCGTACCCGGGAATGAAACGCGAGCTCCTTCATGTCATATCTGTCTTTGTCATCACAGTTCATTTTGCGCACCATCGCCAGTTCCGGCGCCAAATCATAATGGAGTACCAGGTCCGGCATTAATCCCTTCGTCGCAATCTTAGAAACCGCAACGATAATCGCCTTATCTACCTTCTCCGAACTTTGATACGCATAGCTACTAAACCAGTATCTATCCAGAAGCACTCCCTTACCCTCCCTTAATCCCTCCAAAATCGGAATCACTCTCGTGTTGATGAGATTAGCTCTCGATGCGCTATATGTTAGAAAGGCTGCCATTGGATCAATCTCAATACCGTGAGTTTCCTGAACCGCAGTACGCAGTAACTCACCGTAATCCGTACCTCCTGGTTCTCTAAAAAATTTCCAATCCTGAAGATACTCTCTGATTCCTTTAATGGCCGTTGTTTTGCCGCTTCCCGATCCTCCCTCAATCACCAGCAAAGGTTTTTTATTCTCGGTCATTTTCTGTCCTTTGAATTGCTAAAAATGTCTCTCTTATTTCTTGCGGTAACTCTGCCTTTGTATCTCTCACATATCTACGGTACTCTTCCAGCACTTCCTCTTCCGTCGTTCTCCTCACCCTTAAACTATCCTTGTCATCCGAAGTCGATATTGTTTTTTCCAGTATCTCACCCTCTCCACCAACATACTTTTTATGAAACGCGCTTTCAAATATTCTTTCTGTCATGAAATAACTTAAACCAATTTCTCTCTTTTGTCTACCATCTATACACATATCCATATATACGCACATAGGCATCTTCTCTTTTTTTCTTTCCACAAAAATCATTTGACAACCAACTCGCTCTCTGCACTACAATACCTCCATGGACCGAAAAGAAGCATATCCCTCAGTTGAGCTGTCCCGATTTAAATCCAGGGTCTCTTTAATTCTTCACTCGACAGCCCCAATTAATACCAGCTCTTTTACTCCGGAACAAATTTCCCTCCTCAACTCGGCCACCACCATCGTCAGTGCCGCGGCCCGAACTTGTTACTCTTCAGAAATCCAAACTCCTCTTGATTACCTCCAAAAATCAGATAAATATCGTCAGATCTCCGATAGTGTCGTCATTAGCACCAAAGAAGCCGGTCACAACACCACACGTCAGCACGCAAGCTACACTTTTGCTCTGGAAAACATCTCTCGATTGGCAATAAATTTTCTCCACTCACAACCTTTCTACAACTCCGAAGAAATGTCCCAACGTTACGTCAACATGGCCGACACCAGGTCTCTCACTCCCGACACCGGCAACGAAGACCACAACCGCGCCCTCTCTGAAGCAGCCACCTCGCTCAGCACCGCCTACAATCATCTTCAAGAACTCCTCACCCCTACCACCAGGAAATTTATTCTTGAACGCTTTCCCGGGCGTGACACCGAGGCTTGGAGAAACAAGATTAACAATGAAGCCGGCAAAAAATCCCAAGAAATTGCCCGCTATCTTCTTCCACTTGGTATGCCTACCAATCTTCATTTCACCATCAACGAACTAACTCTCAAACGTCTCTATCATCTCTCGCAAAACCTCCCCATTACCAACGAACTATCCGCCATTATTCAGGGCATGGTAGACGTAGCCATATCTACCGACCCCTCACTCCAACAGGAGTTAGACAAACCTCTTCCTATTCTGGCTCGTCCAAGATATAACCCCAAAAACACTGACCATCACTCTGAAAATATCGCTATTATCGACAACCTATCTCCCATCTCTCCCAACATCACTCGAGCTGTCCGTCACATCCTTGGAGTCACTTCAGAGGAAATCTCTGATGATGATGCCCTCAAACTTGTTTTCGATCCCAACATTAATCCCTTAATGACCCAAGTTGATGGCGACGGTGTCATTGATCATCTTTCCCAAAGTCTTAATCAGGTGAATCTTTCAGTCGAGCTCTCCCTAAGCCATACCGCCAACTACCAACTCCATCGTCATCGCTCTCTTAACCACACCACCCCCTTAATCATTCCTCTTCCTCAATCCGAAAGCGACTATGTTATCCCCACCATTCTCGACTCTAATCCTGAAGCTTATGAATTCTTTTTGGAAACTCTCGCCCTTCATAGCCAAAAACTCCAAAACCTTTTTGACCAAGGCATTTCCCTCGAACATCTCCAATATCTACTCCCCAACGCCGTTCGTATCCATAAATCCGTTTCTGGACCTTTTGGAGCCTGGTATCACTTTCTCAAAACCAGAAATTGTTTTAATGCCCAAGAAGAAATCAATGCCATCGCCACCTCAATCACCAAACAAATAATCGACATTGACCCGGCTCTCGCTCCCCATCTAGATCATCTCGTCCCTTGCGGTCTTCGCAAAGAATCAAACGTCAAACCATACTGTCCCGAAGGTGCTCGCTTTTGTGGCGTACGTATCTGGAACCTTTCCGTCAAAGACTATCCCCGGCGTAATATCTAAAAATTTCTCTCTTAATCGGAAGGTTTTTCTTGTTCTTGTTCTTGTTCTTCTTTCTTTGCCCCCGGCTTGTGCCAGCTGGCCCAAGTACAGTTTGGATAGTCTTCGCAACCATAAAAATCTCTCCCCGTTCGTGTCTTTTTAAGTACTACTCTCTTGCCACACTTTTCGCACTTTACCCCTGGAACATACTCAATAAAAGGAGCCGTATACTTACACTCGGGATATCTCGAACAAGATAAAAACTTCCCAAACTTACCGTCGCGAACTACCACTTCGCCTTCATGACAAAGCGGGCATTTCTTTCCTGTACCTACCGTCGGCACACCCACCCTTGCACTATCTTTGTCTACTCTTAGAATATTGTCTCGGAACAAACCCCAAAAATTACTTAACATCTTTTTCCATTTAAGCTTTCCCTCGGCTATATCATCTAGCTCACTTTCCATTTTGGCGGTAAACTCATAATCCATCTCCTTCGGAAAGTTTGTTACCAAAAAATCTACCACGGCCACCCCTATCGATGTCGGGAAAAACTTTCTTTCTCTCTGCTCCACGTAACGTCTGTCTATGATTGTCGAGATAATCGCCGCGTAGGTACTTGGCCTTCCAATACCTCTTTTTTCCAACTCTTTAATCAATGAGGCGTCATTAAATCTTGCCGGTGGTTGAGTGAACTTTTGCTCCCCAACTACCTTATTCTTTTTCAGTTTTTCGTTTACCTCCAACATCGGTAAAATCTGTTCTTCGTCTTTGTCTTTATCTTTCAGAAACAACTTCTTCCACCCGGCAAACTTTATCACCGCTCCGGTTGCCGTCAGCTCGTTTTCCCCCGCCCTTACGATTACCTTGGTATCGTCGAAAATGGCATCGCTCATCTGGCAACCTACCGTTCTTCTCCATATTAATGAATAAAGCTTTTCTTGATCATGGGCCATCTCCTGTCCGGTAAATTTATCCGGTGAAATCTCTATATGTGTCGGACGAACCGCTTCGTGGGCTTCCTGGGCAACCACTTTTCCGGCCGTTTTATACACTCTGGGTGTACCCGGCAAAAACTCGGCCCCATATTTTTCACCAATGAATTTGCGAATCTCTTCAATCACCGTCGGCACCAAGTTAAATGAATCGGTACGGTGATAAGTGATATCACCTTGCTCGTAGAGTTTTTGAGCCACATTCATTGTTTTCTTCGCCGACCAACCCAAAACATTAGCTGCCGCCTGTTGTAAGGTGGAAGTTTTGAATGGTGAATGGGGAGCAGTTCTTCTCTCGGACTTTTTAACACTATCAACCAAGTACTCAGCACTTTCCAGCTCTGCCAAAACTACTTTTGCCTTTTCCCCTTCATGAATATCGGCCACCTTTCCTTTAATCCGTGCCAACTCGACTTCAAACTTCTCTCCTTTCTTCGTTTCCACCTCCACTTTTATCTGCCAGTACTCTTCCGGCTTAAACTTCTCAATCTCTCTTTCCTTCTCCACAATCAAACGCACCGCCACGCTTTGTACTCTTCCGGCCGAAAGACCACGACGAACCTTCTTCCACAAAATTGGTGACAGTTTGTAACCTACCAAACGATCCAGAAAACGTCTGGCCTGCTGGGCATCAACCAAGTTAATATCAATTGCTCTCGGGTGTTCTAGAGCCTCCATAATGGCTTCCTTAGTGATGGAATGGAAAGCAATTCTCTTAAACACCAGTTTCTCTTTCTTGGCCAACTTCCTTGAGTTCTTGAGTATGTGTTCCACATGCCAGGCAATTGCTTCTCCTTCACGGTCAGGGTCGGCCGCCAGTATCACTTCATCAACCTTAGCTGCCGCATCTTCCAGCTTCTTTACTTGTTCCCCTTTTCCTTCCATTAACTCATACGAAGGGACAAAATCAAACTCCCCCTTGCCTTCGTCTTTAATATCAATACCAAACTTACTCTTGGGCAAATCACGAACATGTCCCATGGAAGCCAAAATTTGGTAATCACTCCCTAAATACTTCCCTAAGCTTTTTGTTTTGGTAGGAGACTCAACAATAATTAGTTTATTCATTACTTATAAAAATATACATTAAAACCGAACCAGTATTCTACAACATTAAAAAAATAGCAAAAATGCCCTCCATTTCTGGAGGGCAACGTAATCAAATTATTGAGGTTCCGCGGGAATATTCATTATTGGTAGAGTTGAACTACCTAACCAATACCTGGGGTAAGCCCCATCCCAACCCAACGCTAGCAAGTATTCTATATACTCCGGGGTTAGGTTTTTCTGAATCGCAGCCACGGCCTCAGACTGGGCTTCCGCTTCAGCCGTAATTCGATAGGCTTCGGCATCAGCCGCCAACTTCACCGAATCAGCATTACCTTGAGCCTGAGTTACGTTCATAATCGCATCTGCCTCAGACTTCCGCTTGGTCACCAGGTAATTCGTCTCAGCGGCAATTACGTCCGCCTTCTGTTGTTGGGTGTTGATCTCGGTCTGCTGCAGGGCCTGTTGTTTCTGAAACTGCATCTGCGAGACGCTGTCCAGATAGGCATTGACCTTGTCGTCGTAATCAAAATCGACGATTGCTAGCTGACTAACGTATACCAAGGGTGTTTCGCCATCGGATGACATCAGTTGAGCCTGCAACTCACCTTCAACCGAAGACTCCATTACCTGACGCTGGCTGGCCACAAAATCGTAAGTGTTTTTACCCTGAACTTGTTTCAGAGTTGATACCCAGATCTTCTCCACCCAACTTTCCAAGTAAGTCTTTCCGTACTTTCGATGTAGCTCAAGAATTGTTTCTTTGTTTACTTGAGCCCAGCCGCGAGCCGAAAAGAAAACCACCGGTTGTCCAGGAGAACTAGAGCTGGCTGACACCCCACCATCTTTAGCCGGTGTCGAACCAATCTCAATACTCCGCAACTGGGTGTTATACACAAACACCTTCGTAATCAGCGGTGTGACGCTTTTGGTAAATGGCCAGACATGGGTTCCAGGGTTTAAGATATAGAGTTCACCCGTCCAGGTGTTCTCAACCACACCGACCTGAGTTGGCGAGATCTGCACTGCCGCTGAAAAAACAATCGACAGCAACAGACCAGCCACTACCAAGGAAATCGGCAACCGATATACTTTACTCGGTTTTTTTTCTTCTGACCCATACCCTTCTTCCCGGTCGTTTAAAAACGCGTACGCAAACAAACCAATCCCGGCGACAACTATCAACCAAAACAAGATCTTCAACAAAACTAGCATTTTTGCCTCCTCGCAAACCTAAATGTGAATTTAAAGAACTCGAAAATTATACAAAATAAAACCCAAATAGTCAAATATATAAGCCTATTTTAAGAACAAAGGAACCATCTCTTTGGCAATTGGTGCCGCCACGGCACTTCCTTCTCCACCCTCTTCGACTAAAACCGTCACTACCACCCAATCCTTTACATTGTTTCCGACGGGAATCACCATCGTCAGCCAAGCATTTGGCATTGTATCCTCCCCACCTTTTTGCGCTGTTCCGGTTTTGCAATATATTTTTCCACCATAACTATACAAGGGAAAGGCAGTACCCCCGGTACTACACACCGCCTGCATTCCCTCCAGCACAGTCTTTCTGTTAGTCTCATTAATCTTCAAGTCGACACAGGTACTTGCCCCAACCAACCTGGGCGAGCATTTTATCCCGGATACTACCGCCGCCGTCATCATATTTATCTGCAAAGGAGTGGCCATTAAATCTCCCTGGCCAATAGCCAAGTGATAGGTATTTCCCAAAAACCACTTCTCGCCAAAAGTTTTCTCTCTCCAGTAAGGCGATGGCATAAAGCCGCTAGACTCTCCCGGTAGATCAATTCCTGTCTTTTCCCCCAATCCCAATTTTTCACTCCATTTAACCAGATTATCTATTCCCAAAGCCTCCCCCGCTTTATAAAAGAAAATATCATTACTGCGAGCAATCGCTTTCACTACGTTTATCTGTCCCTCTGTCTGACCATATTTATCTAGTAGCCAGTTCCCAAAACGATAAGCCCCAATTACAATTTCTCCGCTATCGGCAATCAAAGTATCTTTGGTTATTTTTTTCTCTTCCAAAGCCGCCAAAGCCGGCACCAACTTAAATACCGAACCTGGTGCAAAATCCCCAGACAACGCTCTGTTAAACAAAGGCTTCTTTTCCGTGTTTGAAAGCAGACTCTCCACATCTTTAAACTCTCCCCCAAAGTCACTTCTTTTTCCGTCTGCAATAAACAGATTCGTGTCATAAGACGGCACGGAAACCAAAGCCAAAACTTTTCCGTCAACTGTCGTTACCAACACCACTCCACTCTTCCCTGTTTTTTCTAAAGCATTTTTCAGTGCCAAAAAAGCCGTTTGTTGTACCGACAAATCCAGATTCGTCACCAAATTTTCACCGGGAACCGGACTCTTTCTCACCATTTCCGTCCGTCTTGTTCCTTGGGCAGTTTCTTCAACCACAGTTTCACCAGGAGTTCCAGCCAGTCTCTTTTGATACTGGCTTTCCAGTCCGGATATACCGACCAGAATGTCTCCGTTAACCCCCGAATCAGTTGGTTTTCCGATATAGCCAACAACTCCGGCCGTCACTTCTCCAAAAGGATAAAAGCGCACCACTTTCCCATCGTTCTCAATGTTCATTGCTATATTTTTCCCGTTTTTATCGGTTATCACCCCTCTCTTGGCTTCGATAAACTCTACTCGAACCATATTTCCCTTAGCTAAATCAGTGAAATGTCCACCCATAAATACCGTCAAAAAAAACACTCTTGAAAATCCCACGGCAAATAAAAGGATGAGAATCATACTGGTCAGTCCAAATGACTTGTTCTCGGACATTCTAATAGTTTATTCTAATCGTTTCTGTTCTCTCAAACCAGGACAGCGCCAAAAGCCCCGACAGCAATACTACCAGCGTCTCCCACAAACTCCAACTCAGTCCAAAAGCCATATCAAAAACAACACTGCATACCACTCCCAAAAGCACCATTACCCAACCCATCTCTTTTCTAGTGCTCATAATAATAGAAAGTCCGCCGATTACAACCAGTATAAACAAGCTCGGTAAACCAATCGACAAACCTCGTAAAACCGAAATCAAAATACCCACCCCAAATGCCAGCCAATAAACTCCATTCCAATTTAATAGGGTCAAAAGAAATGGCCAAAAAAGACCCCACCCCAGTACCCCCTCACCCAAAAGTACCATTATCAAAAGAGTTAAAACTGTTTTTGTGGTATTCTTGGATTGCTTATCCATAATTTTATGACGTCAACTAAGATTAATTTACTACTCTTACCTCTGTTGGTCTCCATCCTACTATCAACTGCCGGCAAACTCAAGATAGGTAAAACACTAGACAACGTCTTCTATACCATTTTAACCCCTATTCATATGCCGGTAGGCTACCTCCGCCAAGTAGCCGACACCCAAATATCTTTCATCAGCAGTCTCCCTAAACTTAAACAGCAAAACAAAGACCTAATATTCCAAAACTCGCGTCTACTTTCTGAAAACGAACAGCTCAAACAATCCATCGTTGATTCGAAAACAGCTATCCTTACCCAAAACTTCAAGTCCGTTCTTCCTGTACGACTTACCGGCTCCATTGGCAACAACTCCGTCTCCTCATCCCTACCTCTGGACAAAGTCAAAAAAGGCCAACCTCTAATTTTTGGCAAAATTCTTCTCGGCACTGTTGCCGATGTCAAAGGTTCGGTTATCAATATCACCCCCCTGGATAGTGATCATATCGAGGTTTTTCCCGTACATACTTCCTCTGGTCAAAAAGGGCAGTATAAATTTATTTCTAACACTCCCCAAATTACCGACATTCCCAGTCTCTCACCGATCACCTTTGGTGACTACGTTTTTACCGAACCAGGAGAACTCATTCCGGGAAATCTTATTATCGGTAAGATAACCAAGATAATCTCCGCTCAACAGGAACCTCTCCAAAAAGCCCAGATAAAACTGGAAACAACTTTAAGAAACACAACTGACGGTCTGGTAATCATTCTTGAACCATAAAAAAGCCCCCGTCCAAAACGAGGGCATTCCCAATTTATCCACCACCAAGGACTAAGTACAGAACAGCGTTGACAAGAAATGATCCTTGATTGACAATTCCCATCACCGGATCAAAATTAGCCAACACTCCCTTCGCCAAAGACAAGGTAATCCACTCAAACAGCGGTAATGTAACCAACCAGCCAAGCAACATTACCGCAAAACATCCGCCTTGAACGAAGTCTCCGAAGGCTCTTATTGCGACCATGATGATCACACCCACCAAGGCTATTCCAAAAATGAACCACGAAAGTCCAAGAAAGAACTGTTCGACACCCACCACGTGAGTGAAGAAATCAAACCACCAAGCATTCCCAACCAGCGCTGAATTTCTTACCTGAAAAAGAGCAATCAACAAAGATAGCCAAGACATATTCCAACCTCCTATATGTGAGAATTTTAAACTACGCGCACATAATAGCTTAATATAGGGTATTTGTCAATCCTATTTAGATAAAAAACTTTACCTCAAGCCTCCAACAACTCTAACTTTACTCAATAATCTGTCGTTCTCCAATACTCTCGCACACCCCCTTACCACCGCCTCCATTGGTGTCTCCGTCACCCAGACCGGCATACCCGTCTGTTCGGCAATTAGCTTATCAATTCCCCGAATAAGCGACCCTCCTCCCGCCATGACCATCCCCTTTTCCAAAATATCGGCTACCAAATCCGGAGGAGTCTCTTCAATAATCAGGGTGATCTCGGAAAGAATTTGATTAACGACAGGCATCATTGCCTCTCGAATCTCAATACTGTTCAACTTCATCGACTTCGGTAACCCGTTCTCCAAGCTTCTACCGCGAACTACGATCTCCAAAGGTTTTCCTTCCTTCTCACACTTCAATGGAAACGCCGACCCTACTTTAATTTTGACTTCTTCGGCAGTACTCTCGCCCAAAAGTAAACTATATTTCAGTCTTACAAAATTAGAAATTGCTTCCGTAAGCTCATCACCTGCCACCCGTAACGATCGATTCAAAACCAAACCACCAAGAGAAATAATTCCGATTTCGCTTGTTCCTCCACCAATATCACAAACCATCTGACCTTCGGCTTTTTCAATGGGAAGCCCTGAACCAATCGCTGCCGCCATCGGTTCTTCGACTAAAAACGCTGCTCGCGCACCGGCCGACAACGCCGCTTCTTGCACCGCTCTTCGCTCTACCTCAGTAACACCAGATGGAATACCGATTGCTACGCGGGGACGGGCAATTTTAAATCCGAGACCTTTATAGAACTCATGGACCTCTACTATATAGTGTTTAAGCATCGCTTCCGCTGCGTCAAAATCCGCAATCACTCCATCACGCAACGGTCGAACCACCTCGATACTGGCAGGATTCTTTCCCAACATCTTTTTCGCTTCTTCTCCTATAGCCAAAATTTCTTTGGTCTTCATATGGCGAGCAACTACTGATGGTTGTCTAATCACCACCCCCTTACCGGCAACGTGAACCACAGTATTAGCCGTACCCAAATCGATACCAACATCAAGAGTGGCTAATCTCCACAAAGACTCGAACATAATATGGCTAATAATAACAGATTACCTCATTTTTTGAGAGGCAAAAACACTACCAAAAACATAAATCACAAAATGTTAAACTAATCCATGTCTTTCTCCTCGCAAACTTTGACCAAATTAATCCGCCAACTCTTCTACACCCTTTTTTTCCTCACCCCTCTTCTTCTTTGGCCCTACACTTCTGAGGTTTTTGAATTCAACAAAATGATGTTCGTCTATTTGCTGACCGTTCTCATTGCCTCCGTTTGGGCCATTAGGTCCTTCTTAAATAAAAAATTTGAAATCGTCAGAACTCCCCTCGATATTCCCATCCTGCTTTTTCTCGCTTCCCAGATCATCTCCACTATTATTTCCATCAATTCTCATACTAGTCTCTGGGGATATTACTCACGTTTCCACGGTGGTTTAATGTCCACTGTCTCCTACATCACTCTTTACTACGCTCTTGTCACCCATTTTCATGGCGAAAATAAAGCCATCAAAAATCTCTTAATCGCCATTCTTTCTTCAGCCGCCATTATCTCCCTCTACGCCGTCCTCGAACATTTTGGTATCGACAAAGACATCTGGGTCCAAGATGTCCAAAATCGCGTCTTTTCCACTCTTGGTCAACCCAACTGGCTCTCCGCTTTTCTCGTTGCCCTTCTTCCCCTCTCTCTTTTTCAAATAGTAAGCTCCGCAAAAAATAATCACCGTTTTCTTTACGCCTGCCTTTCTCTTCTTTATCTCATCGCCATCATCTTTACCAAGTCTCAGTCCGGCATTGCCGCTACCGCTGTTGTTCTAGTTCTCTTCCTTATCATCACCGCCATCCAAAAGAAAAAATCTCTTCTTCTCCTAGCCTTTATTCCCCTTCTTACTCTCGTCCTTGTTTTCAAAGGAGACTCTGTTCTCCGTACTCTTTCTTCCCTCAACAAAATCAACCCTTTTTACTCCGACACCATCACCATCATTACCGAAGAAAACAAAACCCGGATTGGCGGTTCCGACTCTATGGCTATTCGTCGTGTTGTCTGGGAAGGCGCCCTCAAACTCGGACTTAAATATCCTCTTTTTGGCACCGGTGTTGAGACTTTTGGTTACTCTTATTACGCTGTTCGACCCGTCGCTCACAACCTCACCTCGGAGTCCGATTTTCTCTATAACAAAGCCCACAACGAGTATTTAAACTTTTTGGCCACCACCGGCTTTGTTGGTCTTTTTACCTATCTTTTCCTCATTGGTTCAATTCTTTATCTTTTTCTCAATAAAAAAACAGACCATCACGATCTGCGTTTTCCTCTTCTTCTTGGTTTTGTCTCAATTCTAATTACCAACTACATTGGCTTCTCTGTCGTCAACATTGCCCTTTTCTTCTTCCTCTACCCCGCCATTTATATCTCATTAATAAATAAAAACACTCTTCTATCACGCAAACTAAATCTCGACTCCACCATCGGTATTATCATTGTCTCTATCCTCGCCATCTGGGCTATTATCGGTCTATCCAGAGCCTGGCGAGCCGACATCGCCTACAACAAAGGCAAGGGGAATCTTGACGAAGCAGAAAGAGCCGTCAAACTTAATCCCCGAGAGCCTATTTACTATGCCCAACTTGGCAATATTAACTCCCTCGTGGCCACACAGTTGATTGTTCCCCAGATCGCCCAACTTCCTTCCACCGCTTCCGCCGAAATTAAAGCTCAAGCAAACTCCATTCTCAATAAGTATGTTGACCAAGCCACCGGTAATATCAACAAAGCCCAAAGCCTCAACCCCTTCAATCTAAACATCCTTAAAACGAAAGCCAAAACCGAACTGGCTCTTGCTACTATTGATCCTAAATATCTTCAAGACGCTCTCAATACTCTTCTTAGGATTATCGCGCTTTCTCCCAATGAAAGTAACAACTATCTTAATCTCGGCATTCTCTATCAAAGCCTGAATAAAACCGACCTCGCCAAGACAGCTTTCGAAAAGGCTCTCGAGCTAAACCCAAACTCTGAGACTGCCAAGGGCTATCTTCAAAAACTTTAGGCACGCTCTTTCTCCATCACCGCACATATTACAGGTCAAATGGTAAAATATACCTGTTATTTATGAAAATCCTGACCACACCCGACCCATTTTTACGACTTACCGCTCTTCCTGTCGAAAAGCTCGACAAGAAATTAAAGGAGCAGATTGTCGACATGATTAAAACCCTAAAATCCGCCAAGGATCCCGAGGGTGTTGGTCTGGCAGCCACCCAGGTTGGTATTAACCGTCGCCTCTTCATCATTATTTTTAATAATATTCCCGAGATTTTTATCAACCCCGAACTTAAAAACTTCTCCAAGGCCACCTTATTTGATGTTCATACTCGTTCCAAAGATCGTTGGCTTGAGGGCTGTCTTTCCGTTCCCCGTCTCTGGGGTGCTGTCAATCGACCCTACTCTGTGGAAGTCGATTATCTGACGCCATTAGGCGATAAACTCGAGAAGCGACACCGTAAATTCGAAGACGCCGACGCTTCCTACATCCAGCACGAAAACGATCACCTTAACGGTATTCTCTTTACCGACCGTATTCTGGAACAAGGTGGAGAGATTCTAAGGGAAACACCTTCCGGTCTCACCCCCATCGAGATGTAAAAATGCCCCGCAAAATGCGGGGCTACTATACCACTCTCTATCTTAAGAAATTAACCCTAGGAAAATACTTCGATCATTCCCTTTTTGTTAAACTCATCCATGATCGTCACAGGCAGACTGATTCCTTGTAAGGAATACAATTTAGCCCACTTGATTGAAACAACAACGCCACACCTTTGGCAAAGCGTCTCAATCTTTTCCACCTGGTAAGCTACACATCCGTAATGCAGGCTAAACTCAGGCTTGACAAGCTCGTCATACTTTGCACAATTCACAATCCATCTCGACTGATTTTCTCTCAAATTGTGCCCCACTCTTTTACACTTATTTTCAGGGTGCAAAAGCTCATCAATGAATCTCATTTTTCCTCCTTCCTCCTATTTAAAGTTCAATTCGGATTTCCAACCGGAAGTATAACTCTCGTGAATATAATAGTCAACCTATAAGACAAATGTTAAAATAGAGTTATGAAACCCAATCTCATCTACTTTGGCTCTCCCGATTTTTCCGCCACCATTCTTGAATCAATCCTTAAAAGCGACCTTATTAACGTAGTTGGCGTGGTCACCACTCCCGATATGCCCTCGGGAAGAAGCCTCACTCTGACTCCCTCCCCAGTTGCCATTCTGTCAGACAACCACAACCTCCCCGTCTTTAAACCAAGCAAGCTCGATGATGCTAACCTTTCCCATCTCAGACTCCTCAAGCCGGACATCTTTCTGGTTGTTTCCTATGGCAAGATTATTCCCAAAACATATTTGGAAACTCCAAAAATTGGCACTTTCAATATCCATTTCTCTCTTTTACCAAAGTACCGTGGCGCTCTTCCCATAAGTGAAGCCATTAAAAATCAGGACCAGACTACCGGTGTCACCCTTATGGAAATGGACGTACTCTTAGACCATGGCCCCATCATCTCCCAGGTCGAAATTCCCATCAATATCCAAGACAATACCGCCACATTGACCACAAAACTTACTCAAGCTGCCATCTCTCTATTGGCCGATAAATTACCCGAAATCTGTGCTCAAAGATACCCAAAAACTCCCCAAGATGAGTCCTTGGTAGTTTTCACACCAAGCCATAAAACGGTTTCCCGAGAAACCGCCTTCATTCCTTTCGATAAAATCCTTATTGCTCAAAATGGCATCGACTCCTCTGCCCTTCACGCCCTTATCCGCTCCCTTAACCCGACCCCCGGTGCTTGGACCACTATCGGTGATATTGATGTCAAAATTATTGAAACTTCACTAGAAAACAAAAGGCTCGTTCTCAACACCGTTCAACTCCCTGGTAAGTCCCCCATCTCCTGGAAACAGTTCCTCCAAGGTCATCGGATTTAGTGACCTACTAAGAAAATTCTTTTTGTCAACCTCTCATATTTATCCGGAGAACTACTTTCCAAAAATATCTTGTAATTACAATCCCTCAGAATATCGGTCACCAGCATTTTCGTTTCCAAGGTAATACTTTCTTCTTCTCGTAAAGCAAAAATTCCAAAACGAAAAACATCATCAATTACCCTAAAACCCACACAGACCTTAAACTCACCATAACTCACCGTCATCAGCGTCGATAAAGTAAAATCTAAACCTTCTCCTGAAGACAAGATAGGACCCTTTCCGGTATTTCTATCAATCTGAACCACCGCTACCGTATTATTCTTAAAATCAAAACTAATCGCTAGTTGTTCATTTGCATTTACGACCTTCTCTAGTACCTCCTCAAGTACTTCTCCTCCCATTTTCTCCATCTCTTCTTCCGAAAAATTATCACAGTACTTGACTAAATCTATTCCGGCATCAGTTAAACGACCATCATTTTTATAATACAAACCTATACCCATTTCATCAGCCAAAACACGAAACCCTTTCTCGTTTGCATGAAACTCCACCATACCCAAAGAAGTCTCTCGCAATGTGTCTAGTCTTGTCGTTTTTCGTTCTCTTTCAGATGCACCATGAAAATCAGTGTCAGAATAGTTTGTCAACGATCCAAACTCAGGAGATACACTCAACAAAGACCAATCTTCAGGCAAAATTCCCCGTCGCTCAGGAGAACTACTTGACATTTGCTTTGGCCATAGCAACCTGTTCGGCTCTTTGAGCCTCTCTCAGGGATCTCTTACAAGTTGTACAAACTTTAATTTTTACCTTTGTTCCTTCGATTACCAAGTGGTGAACGTGAAGGTTGGGTTTTCTTACTTGCTTGATTCTGCGTTTGGAAAAACTGACCAAGTTAGCATGTTGTACACCCTTGCCGCAAATAGCACACTGAAGTTTTCCTTTTTCTGGCTGTTTTACTGTTTGTTTCATGGGCACAATTTTAACATATTTTTCTTCCTCAGGTATACTAGAATAAGTTCTTATGCTATTTACCCTATTCGAAATCCTTCTATCTGTCGTTTATCTTATCCTCGCCATCGCCATTCACGAGTTTTCCCATGCCTTTGCCGCGGACCGTCTGGGCGATCCCACGGCCAGAGCTGCCGGTAGACTAACCCTTAATCCCTTTGCCCACATCGATCTTGTAGGCACCGTTGTCCTTCCTCTGTCTCTCATGCTCCTCTCCGGAGGCGGTTTTGCTTTTGGCTGGGGCAAACCAACACCTTTTGATCCCTACAATCTCCAAAAACCCCGCCGCGATGCCGGCATCATCTCCATCGCCGGACCAATAAGTAACCTTCTTTTGGCTTCCGTAGTAGCTTTAATTGTTCATTTTCTCCCCTATACTTTCGGAATTTTCTTGGTCCCTTTTGTGATCGTAAATATTAGTTTAGCCGTCTTCAACCTTGTCCCCGTCGGACCTCTGGATGGTCAAAAAATCATCTTTGCCTTACTTCCAAGAGGCTTGGCCTATGAATACCAAACAATTATGAACCGTTACGGCACGCTCCTTCTCATCTTCCTTATCTTCCCTTTTTTTGGTAGTTCTCCAATAATGGCAATTCTGGAACCCATCATCCGGTTTCTAATCCGCCTCTTACTCCCCTAATAAATAAAACTAGAATTTAGAGGGCTCGTTTTCTGGAGATAAAGCTAAAGACCCCTACGATAAGAAGTAGCGCTCCAAATCCAAACAAAGCAATCTTTAAAACTGTCGACAATGCTCCCCCTATTCCCTGACCGACCGTAGCTTCCGGAGTTATTTTTGCCTCCGCTGACTTTGTGGGAGTTGCCTTTACGGCTTTTTCCGGTGTCGGTGTCGGAGCAATGGTCACACTAGCGTCTTGTTTTACTTCACCGGTCACAAAATTAATTGCTTGTACTACACCTGAAAGCAAAACACTGTCTGATGGTTTACTTCCGTAGCCATCGGTCTCTGCCGTCACAAAAAGACTGGTAAATTTAGTGTCGGTACCTGTCGCCAACTTTCCGTTGACAATTTCACCGATTCTTCTGGTTTTACCCGTTTCTCCAGTAGACCAAACAACGTAGCGATTTTGTTCTGGAGATAAAGCGGTTTTTAGATCTCGACAGGTAGCCAAAATTCTGTATGTTCCATCAACAAACACGGAAGCGGCAAAACAAGAGCCACTGGTTCCCGCGCCTCTCAATAAAACAACCCCTTCGTTGGCCATTGATACTTTGGGAAATGCCAAAATTTCCAGTAAGGCAACCATTAACAAACCTAAATTTAATTTCCTCATATAAAAATATTGTACCGCAAATCCTACAGATTTTTCACCATATAAGTTCCCTCAAGTTCATACCCCAACTTCCGGTAGTACTCCCTCGTGCCAATAGCTGAAATCACCGCCATTTTCTTGTAGCCCATTTCCCTTGCAATTTCCTCGGCTTTGACCATCAGTCTTTTCCCCAGTCCTCGGTGTTGTGTTTTGATGCCGTCATTGATATCAATCTGAGCCACCTGACCATAAGTGTGTACTTCCCGAGTAATCGCTGCCCCTTCAAGTTCTTCAAAAAGCATCTTTTCCGTTTTCTCAGGTAGTCTAAGTCGCAACATCGAAAACAATTTATCTTCATACTCGTAAGACAAAAACAGTTCTTTACCTCCCAAACTTTCCCTTTCGTTAACCAGTAACTCCACCTTGGTGTCATAAACTCCTCCACGGACTTCTCGACAACGAATACATCTACACTTCTTCCCTTCTTCCAAAAGTTCTTGCTGAAGAATTTGCCTTAGATTAGTTCTTGTCGTTCCGGCTGACACCCATTTTTTACTGATATCTCGAATAAGTCTATCTATACGACACCATACGGGTGTCTGAGCTTTGATCTCTTTTAATACCTTAATCAGATCAATCTCTTCATAAGGTAGATACTCTCCTTGTTTCCACATCTCATACATCTCCGTCCCCTTAATCGTCATCGCCGGATACACCTTTAGGTAGTCCGGACCAAATCGAAGATCATTAAACATCATCTTCGCCATCTCGATGTCCTTTTCGGGATTACTTCCAGGTAAATTCGGCATCAAGTGATAACAAATCTTCAGACCCGCATTGCGACACATTCTGGTTGCCTCGGCCACTTCGTCAAGGCTATGCCCCCTTTTTATTTTCTTTAAAATCTCTTCGTCAAAAGCCTGTACTCCCAGCTGAACCTTCGTCACCCCCAACTCTCGCCAGAGTCTAATTTCCTGCTCGCTCACCCAATCAGGTCTTGTCTCTACCGAAATACCCACGACTCTTTTTTCCGCCGTTTCATTGTATTTTTGGGCTTCAGCCAACGTCTCACTTACTTTGCCATTGACGGCGTCAAACATACTTTTGAAAAACTCTCGTTTGTACTTCTCGGGATAACTTCCGAAGGTTCCTCCAATGACAATTAAATCGATCTTGTCGGTGATATGTCCTGTCTCCATCATCTGTTTTATTCTTCCTTCCACCTGCTTCATTGGATCAAAGTTCAACGTCTTGGCTCTTTGAGCCGCCGGCTCATCGGACAGATATGACTTGGGCATTCCCTCTTCCAAAGGACAATAGATACACTCTCCCGGACAGTAGAAGGGCTTCATCATCACTGCAAATGGTGCCACACCTGACTCAGTGCGAACCCCGCGAGTTTTCATGGCTTCAATCAATTCCGGATCGGTCAAACTAGGCCATATTTCCGAGTTCTTGGGCATCCTACGCAGTTCTTTTGACCAAATCCGACGATAGTCCTCGATATTCTCAAGGGTCAACTTTTCACTGTCTCTTAGGACTAAATCTTCGATTTGCACTCTCCTATTTTACTCTCCTGCTAAAATATCTCTAATGCCCCAAGAAGAAAACATCATCACTTCCGTCAAAAACATCTACGATAATATCGGAAAAGAGTTCTCATCTTCCCGCCAGTACATCTGGCCGGACCTAAAGCCCTACTTAAAAAACGTTAAATCTGGCTCTTCTGTTCTTGACGTGGGCTGTGGTAATGGTCGTCTGCTTCTTGGCCTTCCCGAAAAGACCAAGTACACGGGGCTGGATATTAGCAAAGAACTTCTCAAAGAAGCCGAAAGGGCTCATCCTGAACACAAATTTTACGAAACAGATATTACTAAAGAATCCCTTTGGAAACATCTGCCTCAGTACGATTACATTTTTTGTATCGCCGTCTTTCATCATCTCCCCACAAAAAAGGATCAACTTTTTGTTCTCAATCAAATCAAACGTCATCTCAAACCCCGAGGCAAAATACTCATCACCGCTTGGAATCTTTGGCAACCAAAATATTTAAAATATCATTTTGACCTAAAAACTAAGCTCCAAAACCCTCATTTTGTCTATATTCCTTTTCAAGGTAAACCGCGGTTCTGTTTTGCCATGACCACTCCCTATCTAAAAAAACTCCTCGAATCGGTTAATCTGAAACTCAAGGTAAAAAAATCCCCCCACAACTATATCCTCAACTAACATTGATTCTTTTTTAAAGGAAACAACACACCATTGCCTTGACACATCGGTACCTTTTTGCCATACTAAACTAATGCCCAACGATGACCTCGGAAGTTTCCCTATGCCTCAACAAACGCCCTCCGCCCCTGTAGAGCCTGTTGTCGCCGACAACGTAGCACCACCACCCATTACCTCACCGATACCAAGCGAAGAAGGGTCACCTCAAATCGAACCCATCGTATCCACCACCATGGAAAATACTTCTCCGGCAACTCCACCGATTATCTCCCCGGAGACTCCCACTTCCGAACCTCAAACTCCTCAATTTCCTACCTTTGAAGAAACTCCAGAAGAAATTCCCTCGCAACAAATGTCTACCATTTTGGTTGATGAGCATGAAAAACTTGCCGCCGCCAACGAAAGTATGATCGAGAAACAATCCCCTTCGTTAACTTCACAGCCCGCACTCCAACCTGAACCGGTTAAGCCAGCCGAAACTCCACCCGAAGCTGCTCTTCCACCAAAATCCCGGTCCCTGGCCCCCGTTATTATCGTCATTCTCTTAATAGTTGCCGGTGTCGGCCTCGCCGCCGCCGCATATCTCTCTTCCCAGTCAAATAAACTCAAAACACAGCTTTCCGAAATTACACAGACTCTCGAAAAACAAAAAACAATTCTCACCCCTACCGTCACCCCTACCGTTTTTCAAATCCCGACTCCCACAACTGCTACTCAAACTGCCGTCATTGCTACTTCCTCAGCTACCCCTACTACAACAACAATACCCATCAACACCGAGGAAATCCTCCCGCTAACAAACGCCGCTGCGGTTCTTAAAGTGGCCATCAACCACTCACCCAATGCTCAACTAATTCTCATTAAAGTCGACAACGCTACCGACCCCTCAACCGTCGTTACCAAGTACTTTTTCCGTGAAGACTTGACCACCAAAAAGTACTTCTTTGTCTCCATTTCCAGCAATGGTATTCCCGAACTTATTGATAAACAAATTTATGTTAATCCTGACAACAATATCCCTTCTCTAAACGACGCTGTTCTGACAAACAAAATGGGAATGGATCTTGGTGAAACCTTAAAACTTACCTACACTCAATGCGCCAACCAAACCGCTTGTACCTCTGCCCCCGTTAAGGCGATGTACATCAATACCAGCTCAGGCATCACTTGGCAACTCTCTCTTTACACCAATGGTCTCTCCGCGACACCTCTTTTGATTCAAATAAACGCCGAGACAAAAGCCATCATTTACAAATCCCCCGAGTTCGCCAACAAATAATTTCTAAAACAAAATTTAATACATCACTCTTGTGTATTTTTTCTGTGCCAAGGACAAGATTCGAACTTGTGTAGGCTTGCGCCGCGGGTTTTACAGACCCGAGTATTTGACCACTCTACCACCTTGGCATTACCCTTTTACAGGGAGCCGTTGTTGAGACTCGAACTCAATACCTTTCCCTTACCAAGGGAATGCTCTGCCAGGTGAGCTACAACGGCTAATTAACCAACACCATATTTTACCTCATTTCATGCCCAATTTCCCAAGCTCATTCATTATGTATGATTTTAGGTGGGTATTAAAGAATCCGACGGTCATCACTCCATGTTTACAAATCTTCTTGTAAGTTCCTTTCCCCATCGAGTGTATTGGTTTCGTTGTCTTTATAGTATCTGGATCAATACCAAGCATTCTTCCCCAATACTTCCTTGCCTTAACCAAATCATTATCTTTAAAGGTTTGTAAATAATAACCAAATTTATCTTCCTTTGCACGACAAATTATTCTTAAATACAACATAAACTGCTTTATCACCCCAGGATCGGAATTGGTCACTCGAACTGCATAACTAGTAGTTTTATTTCCCTCTCCCCAATACAATCCCAAAGCTAAATACTTTAGCTTCACTTCATCTCTGGTTAATCTCGTTTTTATACAAAAAGGTTCACCATCAGGATTGTGTTTAATATAATTGGCTTCAGAACGCTTTCTCCTTACAATCCCATACTTATCCATCCAATAAATTACTTTGTGTGTTTTAAACCCCAACTTTATCGCTATTTCCGAAAGCGATTGTTTTTTATCGATATATAGCTCTTTTAACTCATCCTTGGTCGGGATTCTTGCCATATATCCATTATCCCGAAAAATACCCAAATGTCAAATCATTTATGGGTATCAAAAACAAGATTGTAAGGTAAAATATAGATTGTTGCGCCACCTTAGCTCAGTTGGCTAGAGCACCTGTTTTGTAAACAGGGGGTCCTGGGTTCGAATCCCAGAGGTGGCTCCAATTATTACTTAAAATTCGACCCTACAATGACCATCAAATCGACTGCCGGCTTATCCTCGGCGGACTGTGTGGCCACTTCTCCTCCAACCAACTGAGCCAGTTGTATAGCCTGACTTCCCCATTTTCCGGTTAAGTCAATAACTAATGTTTTCTGATAATCTGTCGTCTTGGCGGTCGCTTTTGCCGTTACCGAAATTCCCAAAACCTTTTTATCTTTTATTCTCTGTTCCAATGTATTTGTTAAACCCACCGTCTTCGTCCCGTTTACCAATACCACCTTCAAAGGATTATTCACGTCTGTCCCTGTAATAGTCAGGGAACCGTCCCCAATATTCACTGGTACCACATCTACAATTACATTTTTTGTCGGGTTGTAAATGTATGCCTTTTGCGCAATCGAATATATCAATATTTTATCCCCATTCTCCGCCTTGGCAAAAACAGGCTGATCCTTAAGCTTTTCCTTATCCGTCACTGTCGCCATCACCGGTTCTTCTCCTTCGGGTAGAATGACCAACTTACCCACCAAAGCGACAACTTTTGCCGTCTCTTCTTTAGCAATCTTATTTGGATCTTCTTTCAGCACCTGTATCTCTGTTTTTAATTGCCGATTTTCTTTTGAAAGTTTTATCAATCCCCCTATACCTCCAAAAACGATTAACAACACCGCCGCTAAGATAACTTTTCGTTTGTCCATATGTTTGTAATTAATTTAACTAAAAAACCACAATATTTCAAGTGTTTTACAAATTTCCACTTTCACTAGCCGTCTCCGTCGGCGTTATTACTACCACTGGCGTTGGCGTAGGCGTCTCTGTTGGACTTGGGGTTGAGCTCAACTCAGTTGTAGGAGTTGGCGTTATGGTAGTTTCCAGTATTGGAGTTGGTTCAGGTGTTACCGTTTCACTTGGCAGGTCAACAACTCCCCCACTTCCTTCAAACTTGCCTGTTTCATTTACTGCTAGAGCAACCCAGGCAAATCGTAAATCCATGCCGACTCCTCTACTCAAACGAATCTTAAAGCCTCTGGTATTTACATCGGCAATAGCATAACCGGGAATGTCGGCAACCGAAGCACCTCCTACAATTTGCACCGTGGCAGTTACCACTGGTTCGTCTTTATATTCTCTCTCAAACAAAATCTCCACTTGGCTGCCTCCAGTTTTAATCGTGGCAAAACCTGCTGTGTCTTTATTAAACGTTGGCCTTCCGACAAAGTTTACCTCTCCTCTAAAGATCACTTTGCCCAAAAACTCTACTGTGTTCCTAAACACCTCAGCTATTTTCTTGGAAATTAGGTCTAATATATCAATCTCACTCGAAGTATCACTTTGTATTTCACCGGCAGCCGTGGCCACTCCTGCTACCCGATCACTCAACAGACTCAGTTTCCTGGTCAAGATATCCACTCCTTCGATCCTCCCGGCCTTTATCGTATCTGCGTAAAGTATTCCTGAAAAAGTGGCGTCACCCGACACTAGTAGGTCCTGTGTCACCACTTTTGGAGTTATTATTTCCAGTCCGGCAACCACTCTGTCAGCTATTATGTCGGACATGTTTGCCGAGTCAGTCGCAACTTGATTTTTTTCCATAATCAGATTAGTCAGCACCTCATAACCATTAGCTACATCAATTCCCTTCATCACTTCAGTAAGATTACTTCCGGTACTGTTACCATTCTTCACAAAAACAATTACGACTCCAACTCCTTCTCCGTCATATCCGGTCATCGCCGTCCCAATTATTGCTCCGGCCTTTGTTGCTCTCATCGCCACCCCAGGAATGGATGAAGAAGTCAGATAATCTCCGGCCTTGATTTCCCCATTTTCCGCCGACACTTTTACTGGCACCCTTCCCGAAAGAGCTACCAGTACCGGAGTTCCCGATACATTTCCGTCACCAAGCACCATTCCCGGTTTTGTCGATACTATTCCCAGTACTGTGGAATCATAAGTCTTTCTGGATTTCTGGACGCCATTCTGAATTGAACTGTCAACAGAAACGACGTCTCCTTCAGCTATTGAGCCATCATTCGATGAATACACTTCCGCCAAATCAGCCCCGCCGACCTTGAAAGCTTCCAAGAAGCTACCTGCTTTAACCGTCACGTTCGTTCCCACCCCTGCCGTATTTTCGGCAAACTGAAAATTGAAGGTCCCTGCCGTTGCTCCGGTAGTGATAATTCCCTGAATCCAGACATCAAAACCTTGACCTGCATCTGAAGCAATATTGTTATTAACCATCTCGGCTGGGGTTGTACAGTCTGTAGTTAATGCTTGTAGAAATACAGCTCCTACTGACTCAGATCCCGACTGCTGAACACTACAAGTGGTAGCTGCAGGACCAAGAATCGCTGCTTTCCAATCCGGCCCGTTACTGCTTCCGTTAGTTACAATCAGATGCAGTCTGAACACCCAAGATTCACTGGCCGCCATTGAAAACTGTAAAGCTGTATCATTGGTCAGGGTGGTACTATTGGTCACCGCCTGGTCAGTAGATTTAGTAATAAACAACTTATCTCCCCCAATACAGTTTGTCCAAGCACCGTTTTGGTAACATCTGAATTTATTAGTACTAGTGTTGTAATAGGTAGCCCCGTTTGTTCCGATTGGATCGGCCGTTCCGTTATCCAGCACCAACAAATCTGGTGTCGCCGTGGCGCTGTTTCCGATTACTACCCTTCCTGTCGACGATGTTGGACCAACCATAAAGTTCACATTTCCAGTTCCGGAATATAAGTTTAAAGCCGTTGCACCAGTTGTATTACCCATCGTTATCGTCTTTGCATTGGCATTGGTACCAATATTAATTGCTCCGGTTGTTCCCGAGTCGAGTGTCACTGTTCCTGTTGTTCCGGTTGTAAAGGACAGATTTCCGGAAGTACCGGTTAGTAAAGTAATTCCTCCTGTACCGGAGTTGATGTTGACGGCCGTAGCTCCCGTACTGTTTCCCAAAGTAAGAGTTTTGGCATTGGCATTGGTACCAATATTAATTGCTCCGGTTGTTCCCGAGTCGAGTGTCACTGTTCCTGTTGTTCCGGTTGTAAAGGACAGATTTCCGGAAGTACCGGTTAGTAAAGTAATTCCTCCCGTACCGGAGTTGATGTTGACCGAAGTAGACGTATTAGTATTTCCTAAGGTAATCGCTTTTGCCGAAGCTCCGGTTCCAATATTTAGAGACATCGCCCCGGTCCCTGTAAATAAATTTGCCGTCCCCGTTTGGGCAGTTCCTCCCATCGTAAAGGTTCCATTCGTCGTCGAAGTTCCGAAAGAATACGTTGTTGCCCCTGCTCCATCCAAAATAAAGTTCCCCGTACCCGCATACATATTTAGGGCACCCGTTCCCGTCGCGCTACCAATCGTAATTGTTTTTCCGGTCGCGCTATTACCGATGTTTATCGCCCCGACACCGGAATCGATATTAATCGCCTGAGCCAGTGTCGCGTTTCCAATAGTCACTCCACCAGCCGCCGTTGTATCAATTATCGGAAATGACCTGGCAAAAATACCCAAAGGTGCCGCCGTCGATGACGGTAATGTCCGAGCATTCAAAATATACTGTGATCCCGCACCATTTATTGCCGCCGTCGTCTCCCCAAAAGTAAACGCTGTTTTTACGGCTGTTGTCAAAGCAAAGTTCCAAGCCTGTGCATTGTCGCCATTAGCAATGGTACTTCCACCTAAAGCAGCCGAAATTGAATCGAGACTGGTACCACTTGCACTACAAGCCCACGCCGTCCCACTATATTTAAGAATCTCTCCCGATGAACAAGTTCGAAGTAATGACAAACCGGTACTATTTACTAACCCACCGCCGGTACTTAGTTGAACTGCCGAACCCGATACTTTATTTGCCGTTGTGATTGTTGATAGGCTAGTATCAGCAATATTGGAAAGTGTATTCAAACTGGCATCTATTGTTTTATTTGTCAAAGCTATCGCAGTGTCCGTCAAAACGACTTTTGTTCCGGTTCTGATTCTTGCCACACCACCAGTTTGATCAGTAATCACAAACTCTTCGGACGAAGTTGTCGCCGGTCCGAACTGAAGCGTCGTTACTGCTCCAACCGATGGAGAACCGTCTGATTCTGCCACGGTCACGGATCCTCCGCCTGTTGAATCCGCACTACATGTCCAACCGGTAGCCGCCGTCCATTTTAGAATTTGATTATCACTACAAGTCCTAAGTAGCGACAAACCGGAATCATTCACCAAACCACCATTGGCATTTAATGTCGGTGACCCCGATGTACTATCCGTATTACACACCCAAGACGTTCCATTGTATTTAAGGATCTCTCCTGATGCGCAGGTTCTGAGCAAAGACAAGCCAGTACTATCTACTAACCCACCGCCGGTACTTAGTTGAACTGCTGAACCCGATACTTTATTTGCCGTTGTGATTGTTGCCAAATTGGCATCGGTTATTCCCGCAGTCCCGGATAAATTTGAGTTCGTAAGTCCGGAAATAGTATTGGCTCCGGCGGCAATCGTTTTATTTGTTAACGTCCCTGACTCATTCAGAAATACAAAGGTGTCATTCCCCGACAAAGCCGGAATCGTCGCTGTTCTACTGGCACTTGGTGCTGTAGAGGAAATCGTTGTCGTATTGGTTGTTCCCAATACCAGCTGATTATTTACCTTGGTCAGTGTAAGTGAATTAAACGTTGGTGTCGCTGTTGAATCGATATTTTGGATCGTATTCACCGACCCACTAACTACACTAAAGTTTGTTGAGTTATAGTTTGCTACTCCTTTTAATGTTGTTGAGGCGTCCACTCCGGCAATTGTTACTGTTCCTCCAAGAGATACCGGTGAACCGCTCACCGAAATTCCACTCCCCGGAGAGACAAAGATACTACTGTTGGATAGCTGGCCATTGGTAATACCCGCAGAGGCCGCTAGATTAGCCGAGGTTAATCCTGAAATAGCTGTGTTCGTTACTCCACTCACTCTCCCGTTTGCGTCGGTCGTCAACACCGGAATGTCTGTCGCTGTGCCGTAGGTTCCGGCTGTTCCCACGCTGGGTAACACTCCCGCAATATTTATCGTTGTCCCGGACGCAGTTACCGTATTTAATCCGCTGCCGGTAATCGTAAGACCCCCGGTTAAACTATTTATACTTGATACTCCCGTCCCCACCCCACTTACCGACTGACACTCCCATGAATCTCCATCCCAACTCAACACCTGGTCTATCGAACAGCCCGTCAAAAGACTCAAACCCGAGTCATTTGTTAACCCCCCTCCGCCTCTCAACGATACTGCGGCTCCGGATACTTTATTTGCCTCGGTAATTTGAGCCAGTTTTGCATTAGTTATCTCTCCATCACCAATTTTTCCCGACGTAATTGTCCCATCTGTTATTTTGGCTCCAGTCACAGCGGAATCAGCCAGTTTGATGGTCGTCACCGCCCCGTCAGCCAACTTCAGAGTTGTTATCGAACCATTTACAATCTGGGCATCACCAACCACCCCACTATTGATTATGGCCAATCCGGTCACTGGATCTATCGTAATGGCTCCGGAAACTACCGATGGTGTAGGGGATATTTCTGCCCCTGGAAGAATCACCGTCACGGTTTCTTGAGCTTGATCTAACCATTTAAAAACCTCTTTTCCAACAGCTGCAGTAGCTATATCCACCTCCTGCAAAGACGGTGTAATGCTTATATTTTCAAAATTACCTCGAGTATCTATCGTACCCAAAATTTGGGAATTATCTTTTAGACTTCGCAGATCCACGTCCCCAACCATCTTACCGCCGTTTATTCTGCCGTTAATTATTTTTACGGGGAGCGTTGTTCCGTCGGTCAGTGTTATACCAACCACTCCGTGTAACACAATCATGGCGTTCTCTATTACTCGATTATCGTCATCATAGATATTTACCGTCCCCTTTATTTCCTGGGTCAGTTTTGCCTCACCATTTTGATAAACAAGTTCTGTAAGATCAACGTATTTTTCATTTTGAATCTGTGCGTTTTGAACTTTTACAAATGCGTACTCTCCGTTGGTTCGTGCTATTACCAAATATGGCTGATTGCCCAAATTGCTCTCTGACAATACCTCCGGAGTTACTTCCGAAACAGCCTGAATTGTCACTTGTTTTTCAACAACAGCAGGCTTGATCTTGCCGCCACTAATTGCAAAAACAACCCCTCCCCCAGTAATCACAAAAAACAGAATCAAGATAAAACGCACTACCTGATCATATTTATTTCCAGTAATTAGCTGAGAACCTTCCATTTCTATTTTTCCCCCATCCTTCTCGTGGTCTTAATAAAAATAATAGAGGTCAGCATCACAATCCCTATGATTAGAAATAATATAAGCAACCAAGTTAACCACGATAGGTTCACATCAAGCACTTTTTGAACCGGCTCGGAAACAATAACCGTCAATCCATACTTCGAAAGCTTACTTGATCCGAATAAGGAATGTAGTCCTCTCCAGTTATATCCCTCCATATTTACCGCGTTTGTTTTCCATAGATCGTAACTACCGTCAGCCTCATTCACCACTACCCCCAGTCTGTCGGCATTAGGGTGTACTACCATTTTTCCTCCCTCCCCAACCACAACGACTTCCTGTCCCAATGTACTATCACCTACCCTCTGGAGTTCACTTGATAGATTTACTCCTGAAACAGCCACAAATAAAACACCCGATACCACATTTTTTGTGTTGACTGTCGGAACGGCAATCAAGAAAACGTCATCAACTCCCTCAATTAAATTTTCTAAGGCCATCGAAACATATGTTTTCCCAGTGTTTAGTGTTGAGTTAAAAAACTCAGCACCTGCAAAACTAGACGAGTTAAACATTGCCGAGGTTGGATAAGAGGCGATCGGTTCCCCATCTGCCTCAATTACACCAGCGATAGCCACATCGGTTCTTCCTAAAGATAAAAACTTCAACTGGTCTGCAAGCTCTTTACTTTGCGAACGAACAAAGGCCTTAATAAACACTTCATTCTTTGATAAATCAGTCACTCCTTGTGTCAAACCATCGATGGTTCTTGATAACTCCACCCTGGCAAAATCGGCCTTTTCAGAAAGTCCTCGGTTTGCATTACTGATTAAAGTTCCCTGAACCACAGCAATCATCAAAATCACCAATATGAAGCACATGAGAACTGAACCAAAAACTTTAAACACCAAGGTGCGCTCTGAAACCAACCTGGCCTTAAACGAGTCCCAGGATGGCAAAACCATACCTATTAAACCTGCGATTAGAGTCGCAAAGAACCTTGACCAATAATTCTCTATACCGTAATAGAGTGCCAAACTACAAAGTATCAATCCATAAGCAAACGAAATACTCTTCAGAAATCTCTTGTTCCAAAAAAATCCATAAAGACCGAAGGCAATCAGTACCAATATTAACAGGCTTAAAAGCCATCCTAAACCACCAAATACCGACTTTAATCCCAAAGTTACTACTGACAGGTCTGAGCCGTCAGGAAAAAAGTTTAAAGCAATAAACACACTAATTAGTAATCCAAAAATATATAGCATATACAAAGTTGAAGACTCAACTTCGCTCAAAGCCTCAATCAAAATCACCAAACCAAACAAGCCGTGAATCAAAAAACCGTCAATGTCTCCTCCTGAAAACAAAACTACCGCTAACCCCAAAAAGGTAGCCCCCAAAAAATATCGGAAAATATTTGTCAGGTTCACTGTACGTCCAACCTCTTCTTGAATCATCGAAGCTAGAATCAAACCAAACCCTCCAAATATCATTCCCAAACGAACTGGATTTAACCAAAGAGACAGTCTTCCTAGGGATAAAACATCCTGTTGGTTAGAGTACAAAAACAGAGACATTCCCAAAACAATAGATGTCAGGCTTATTAACCAGTCAAACAGCGTCGGAAATCCTACTCTTTCCACCAACCACAGTCTCATCGTATGCAAAAAAGACTCTCCACTCAGATCCGACAGACTTTTTCCTGGTCTCGGTGTTGGTAATAATGCGCTAGGTAATACATCTTGTTGTGATAATATCGCTACTCCTTCTTTTTTACTCGTGGTAGGTTTTTCTTTGGACTCGATTATTTCTCCTTCACCCTTGTTGCCTTCAAACTTCTTAATTTCCAGCTCTGGAATTCTAAATTTTCCCTTACCGATTCTGACGGAATTTATCAAACCCTCTTTCAAAAAACCATAGATGCTATTTGTTGAGTAACCAAGAATCTTGGCGGTCTCTGAAACCGAGTATGTTTTCTTCATGATTTATATATTTGTAACAATTTTCACAAATCCCTACAATCACTCTAAGGTAAAAAACAACATCTGTCAAATCAGAAACCCTCTCCCTCTACGTACGGGTCCCAGCTCTGGAGTATTTTGTGTTAAAATACCAGTTGCTTCATATCAATACCAAAGACTAAAACATGGCAAAAAAAGGACCAAGACAAAGTATGGGTTTAAAATGCTCCAAATGCGGGCACTTCAACTATATCTCTGAACGAAACAAAACCAACACCCCCGAAAAACTTGTCATCAGCAAGTACTGCCGTACCTGTCGTGAGCATACCGACCATAAAGAGGTTTCCAAATTAAAGTAATCCTTCTTCTCTTGTTTTCAACTCTTCCCTATTTATTAGGTAATTTTTTGCACCACTGCATCAAACTGATATATAATCCATCATCTGAACTAAGTTCTGTACTTTGAATTTAATGGGGAGGCAGCGATGTCATACTGGATATGCTACGAAAACTTGGACCGAACAAGCGGTCATTCGGGTATTCGAGGTCGGGATAATCTAGAAAGTAAATCCGTGTCTCGACGAAAAGATAGTGTAAAAGAATACCGAAAAAACCCCAACAAGCGGATCATCGCAGAAGGAATTACTCACGATGAGGCTCTGAACTTAATGGCCCTCACGCCGGAAATCTGTCGACTAACCACCACCGTCGATGATATCTTCGGTCAGTTCAACAGGATTGATAAAGAAACTAAAAACGTTATCTCCTTCCTGTTCGACGCCTACGAACAAATCATCGAAGATCGAAAACTCAAAGAAAAAGCCGGTATTACTCCGACAGGAAACTATCTTGATGTTTTTGTCGATGTCCACTCGGGCAATACGGGGAAATATCTCATCTTTCGCAAGATGAACACTCTTTTTGATGTCCTTCCGGACGGAACCATCGTCGATCTCAAAGAAGCCATTTTGGCTTTAGGTAAGGAAATCATGGCTGTCGCCCTTGAAAATCAAATTACCATCTGGAATGAAGAAAATAACTAGCTTACAAACCCCGCCTCAGCGGGGTTTTTAGTGCCAAGGAAACCCCGGACCAATGCGAGGCGAAATCCGAGTCTGTCCGGAAAGGACGTCATTTATACCCACGATCTAGTCGTAACGGCCACTGTTCCGAAATAATTCATTCAAATCCGCCAATCGGCGGGTTTTTGTATCTAAGGTGTATAATCCACACCAAAGAACCTTAAATTTCAAAGGAGAAAATCATGTCATATTACGTTGTCTTTGAGTACACAACCAAAGCCGGAGGATACGCAGGGATACGAACAGCGATTGATTACCAAAACAAGGAGAATTTTACTCTCCTCAACCCTACTTTAAACGGCCTATCTACAGTCATTGCTGAGGGTATATCAGAAGGAAAGTCCTACCAAATAATTCAACTCACCCCAGAAATATGTCTTCTAACGGCTGCTATCGAAAAAATTGATCTCGCCACCAATGGCAGTTTCAACTTTGATAAAAGTCACGGTTTTCTACGAGAAGCATGGGAAACAATCTACAACAATCGTTTGAATAACAAGGCTGACGGTCTTGTTGTAAAACCTGACTTTCAAGTGGTTGAACCCACTCAAGAATATTCCAATAAAAACCATCTCATGATATTTGTCAAAAACAAATTTACCAACACCGACGGGTCAATTGACGATAATCTTCAAATCGCTATCATGGACATTGAAGGTGAAATATACAAAATGACTGAAACAAAGCACTAGACACAAACCCGCCAATCGGCGGGTTTTTTATGCTCAATCTGCTAAAATACGTATAACCCTAGGGGTGTAGTTCAATGGTAGAATCCGGGTCTCCAAAACCTGTGATGAAGGTCCGATTCCTTCCACCCCTGCAAATTATTTAGCCTCAAAAAACTATATCAGACTATCCTAGACCCTGAGGGAATACTGAACATTGAAGCTATTTCTTACTAAAAATCTTTTCAAATTCTGAGATTCCTTTAAGAGTGGCCAAGTCGATAATCAAAGCTTTAGCATCTTCTATACTTTTCCAGCCAGTTGTATAAAACTCCGTATCTAATAAAGCTTGGTCAGGTTTAAAATCCACCTCCGAGAGAGGAATAAAATACCAAATATCAAAATGTTGCTTACATTTTATTGTCGGGTGTTGAATTGGATTTATTGTCAGCAATTTTGGCTTACCAATACTTTGTAAATCCACCTTTACGACACCCCACTCTTCACCCATTTCTCTTTCCAGAGCTTCTTCAGGAATCTCCCCTTTATCTATATGACCACCATTAAAAAGCCAAAGACCTGACTTCTTGTGGTGTCCAACAAAAACTTTTCCTGCTTCGCGGTCAAAACCTGCAAAACAAACACAAAAATGAGAGTGTGGATTTTCGTCTCTGGTTAGTTCACCCTCTTTAGCTCTACTTATATATTCTGAGGCAACGGGCGAAGCTGGATGTTCCGAAGCGATTTCATTTATCCTTTCGGCAAGTCTTTCGGTCATAACGTAATTTTAACTTTTCAATATATTGAAAGCAATTACTGGTTGAGGAGCAATAAAGGTTTCCAGAAAGTATATGCCAATGCATGATATGCGAAGAATTTTTTTGTTTATTATGGTTACGAAGGAATCAAAACTGTAATTAATATTACTTTTCTGCTAGGATTTAGGTATGATCGAGTCCTTATTCTTCACCTCCTCAGACGATTCAAATCTGGCTCAAAACATCATTGCTACCGTTCCCCTTCTACGCCAAGGGAGGTATCGCTTTGGTCACTTTATTGATGGCGAAGTCATGTTCTATCTCGACGAACCGGTCAAGGGCAAGCGCTGTTTTGTCCTTGGACATACCGGACCTCCCGCCGACAACCTCCTCTCCATGTTTACCATCGTCAACACCCTCAAGCTCAACGGTGCTAAATCCATAGTTTCGGTCATCCCCTATCTCGGTTACGCCAGATCCGACCGTGACAAACCCCTACAACCTATAAACTCCAGACTGTTTGCTGGTTTCCTCAAACAGGCTGGTGCTTCCAAAGTCATCTGCCTTGATCTTCATAGCGAACTAAACAAAAGACACTTTACCATCCCCATCACCCATCTCTCTGCTCTACCTCTCATGGCTGACATCTATCAATCATTGAGTATTCCCAACTTGACCATTGCCACTCCGGATCTCGGTGGTTTGAATCGTGCCAAACTTTTTGCCAAAGCTATGGGGATCAAAGACATCGTTGTCATCGAAAAATATCGTCCCTCCGTCCAAAGCGCTGTCTCTTTAAAAATTACAGGCGACGTTAACAATAAAAATGTCATTCTGGTAGATGACATGATTCAAACGGGTGGTACTCTTCTCGCCGCCGCCAATCTTCTACGATCTAGAGGAGCCAAAGATCTCTACGTCGCCGTCACTCACTGCATCTATCAGAGTAAAGGTATCAATCTACTAACTTCTACATCACTTTTTAAGAAAATCCTCATCACTAACTCTCAAGAACCAATCGAAAAACTTCCCCCTAAAGTCTATATTCTCGACATCTCTCCGCTCCTCTCCAAAGCTATTGCCCGTATCACCTCTTCGTCCGTTACCTGAGGAAAGTTTCTATAATATGCCCCTACTGCTCCTCGATAATCCTTATCGATATTCAAACAAACTATCTCCTCCACCACTCCTTTAAGTTTTTCTTCAAACTCCGCTGGCATCATTGGCAAAGCTGCAATGATTTTATGTGGGTTTTTACTTCGCAGTTCTTCAATGGCCATCAAGTAAGTCAATCCCGTGGCCACTCCATCATCAACCAAAATTACCGTTTTCCCTTTAACACTCAGATCTTTCCTTCCCCGAAGATACAGCTTCTCTCTCCTTTCAATCTCCTGTTTTTCTCTCTCCACCTCTTTCTTTAACCAATTTTGATCAAGTCGGTTCTTTTCCTCCTCCGTACACCGTAACCCGCTCTTGGAAACCGCACAGACCGCATACTCCCTGTTATAAGGATGTCCGATCTTCCGCACCAATACAAGCCCCAAGGGAAACTTTAACTCACGGGCAATTACCTCCGCCAAAATCACTCCGCCACGAGGGATCGCCACTAAAACACAGTCTTCTTTTTGAAACTTTACCAAGCTCAAGGCCAATCTTTTACCAGCATCTACCCTGTCGTCAAACATACTACCTCCAGTATATACAAAACTCCACTAATTCATCAAAGCTCCGTCATCCCCAACGCCTCCGGTATACGCACGTTTTTCGGTACCACCACAAACATTAATCTTTTTTCATAAACATACTTTTTGCTGCCATCTGGCAGCTTATCTACCCTGTCATCCCACCAACGATTCAAGAACTGCTGAATCATATAAACTCGATCTTCCGCGTGATAATGACCGTATGGGTCCATCATTCGGATACTATCGTTTGCCCTATCCACATCCGTAACCACGCAGTAATGTCCGCTGTCACCTTTGCACATTTCCTCTTCATCTTCCATCTCTTCCCCTTCCTCGTCCGGATAGTCCTCATACGAATCACTCCCAAAAATTCCCTGCCAATCAACACCCACCGGATAGTTGTAAACACGTACCATCTGCTCGATGTCAAACAGGCTGGCATCTCGTTTCGCCCAAAGACGCATCCCGGGATAAGAATTTTTCACTGCCGTGGCCAAGAGCTCGATCGACATCCCGTTTTTTAAGGCTAATTCTCTTGTCGTTGCCGACTCGACCAGCTTATCCTGACTGGTCTCAATACCGTAATGCGACAACAAGATTTGCAAAGTAGCTGGACCACAAAAAGCCGGGTTCTCTTGACGAACTCTCGGTAAACTATCGATTGTCATTTTTTTCTCCAGCACCTCTTCCACTACCACTTCCTTGTCCATTACCAGATCTCTCTCCCACAAACCGTTATTTTCCAAATCAAAACCTCTAATCATCTTGAATCCTGCCTTCTCGGCCACCTTGATTGAGGGAATATTTCCGCTTTCAATCTCCGCCAACACTTTCAAACCATCCATCATCCACGGTTTCTTCTCCTGGAGGTATTCAAATACTAGCTTGCAACCAATTTCTATTGCTGGAGTAATCAAACCAGCCGGTGCTCCAGGACGCTTAGCATAGCTCATTTCCAACCTCCCCTGAACTATCTTTGATGGATAAAAATAAATAAAGCCGTGAACCCGACGATTAGCCACCTCTTCCGGCAAGTCGGCAATGGCAAACAAAAATGTATTTCCCTCACCTTTTTCGTCCATCCACTTTTGGTAATTCCAAATATTCAGGTTATCGACATTGTCCATCCATCTTTGCACCTCGGAACTCTCCACTATCTGGATCAGATCCCGCAAGTCACGACTGTCTTCACACTCAAAAAAGCGGACTACATAACCCTTTCCATCCTTCATAAAATACTTTTTGTCGCGATTCTCCATAACCCTGATTTTACCAAACAATCGTCCCCTACCCGATCTGACTAGATTGTTCTGGCGTATTTCGACAGTAAACTGGCCAAGACCTCATCAAAACTGATTCCATACATCGCGAGCACCTCGGTAAATGGCAAGCCCATATCCGGACCAAAGGCTGTGTTCGGATTTGAGTCGGTGAAATATGGAATATTTGTCTCGGAATCCACACGCACATCAAACTTAGCATAGTCCTTGTGTTGCAAGCCACGGAAGGCACGAATTGCCAGTTGAGAAATTTTACTGGCCAAAGGTTCTTCCACACTTTTGTAGGTATAGGCTTTGATATCATCGTAAGACTCAAAGCTGGTGAAATAATGCTTTCCGTCCGTCTTTTTCCTAAATACTTTTTGGCCCATAAAAACACTCTTTTTTGCCCCGTCATCAAATACCACCACTGTTACCTCCGGTCCATCAATAAATTGTTCCACAATAACCGGGATCTTATACGTCGACACCATCTTATTCACCTTCCTCTGAGCGTCCTTAATCGTTTCCTTGACCGCATGGTTATCGATGCCTACACTTCCGCCACTTTCATTTAACTTGACAATTAAAGGCAGTCCCAAGTCATCACGAATTGCCGTGTTTGATCTACGAATGAACTGAAACGCCGGAGTAGGAATGCCGTAGGCCATCAAAAGTCTCTTGGTCAAATTTCGATTATTTCCGATCACCATCCCCTCCATACCGGCACCGGTATAGGGCAAGTTGGACAACTCCAAAGCTGCTGGTACCGATGTCTGCAGTCGATCCATCCCTTTTAGGGTGTCCACCAGGTTCAAAACTAACGAAGGCTTATCCACTAAAAGGTTAGTCAAGAAATATGGATCACCAGGTAGAGTTTTAACCTGGACACCCATTTTCTCAATCCTCTCGGCGACCTCTTTGGCTCTGTCTTCCACTTCCACCTCGGCATAATAAGCCTCTTCTGTCGGGAACATCTCTCTTTCAACGTGAGAATATGCCACTACCACAAGACCAAGATTCTTTAGAGCCTCTTTGTCGACTCGAAGTCTTGGTTTTTTATGTGCTTTAGGTGTGATTGACTCCTGTTTTTCCTCTGACTTTACCTCTTGCTCGTGAAGTTCTGCCTCTTTTAGTTGCCGTTCTTTCTTTTTTATTCCCAACAAATCTTTTATTCCAATCATGAATTCAGCTTAGCATTTTCCCCTGACTAAAATCAACCGTTAATTTTCTTCTTTTCGATATCTCTAAGCTTTTTGTAATCCAAAACGTACAAGGCGCTCATCTCTTTTGAATCTTCTTCATAAAAATGTCGGCCCCTTCTCTCAAAACCACATGCCTCTACTACCCTCATTGAACCAATATTACTCTCGTCAATAAAACAAAAGACAAATACCCCCGTTCCCCCTTTGATCCTATCAAGTCTTTTTAGCTCTAAACAGGCTTGTCTCACCGCACTGGATATCTGTCCGCCAGGAGCCTTTGGTAGCTTGGCAAAACTAATCTCAAAAATTTTATTATCATTAACCTCGTTCTTTTTAATTAAACCCGCTCTCACGATCCTGTTAATGATTTTCTTCTCTTCACTGCCTGCATAAAGATATACAAACCCCTGAACCTCCCCAATCTCACTGGCTTGATCTTCTCCAAAAATCTTGTCCGTGCCCGACACCGCAAATAGGTAATATCGTCCATAAGCTCCTTTTTCATCCGCCCATTCATAACGATCTTTTTTAGACATCCCGGCCACACTATCCATCATCTCTTGCACCTCACGGTGATCGACAATCTTCCTCAGTCGCAACATATCTTCTTTACGTCCGGAATCAAAAAATCTAATTTCTACCTTCTCACCTGGGTATTTTTTTAGTTTTAGGTCATTTTTATTCATCTCCACACTAGATTATCACATCCGCTAAACATTTTGCGCTTGCTTAATTCGAAAACCAATATACAATTCACCACAAGCACTCTAAAAATCTAAAAGGAGGTAACATGGCCGTCCATTTTCTTGCTTCTTTTCTTGACAAAGCTTCCGGTCTCTTTAGTAAGAAGTCTCTGCCGTCGACAATCGAACTCTACGACCCCATTACTGTTAGTCGACCCGATGTCGAGTTTCGAGTTCTCTCCTCTCTCGCTAAACAAAATGTCTATTTCATCGACCTGGACACGACAAACTACATCGACGGACTGATCTATCTGCCTTCTCTCGGTTTGACGCTTACTCCCCCTCCCCCTCAAAAAGCCGCTCGCAGTAATTTGGGTTTCTTAAATCTGGAAACCAAACGGGAAACAAGCTCTCCCTCCAACCCGAACGTAGCCGAGGTTGATGCTGTTTTGTACTTCGAGTATGAGGGTCGGGAATGCAAAACAGGCTTACTTGATAACGGACTTGCTTACCTGTTCTTTGTCAAAATCTGGAATGACCTTGACTTCATCATCTGGGAAAAAATCCTCGAAGAAGTTGTCAGGGATCTAACTCTTGATTTTGAAGGGTATCTTCTTCCCAGGGTAAACTTCACGGTAGCCACCACCTTTATTCCCCACAAACCCTCAGAGCCCAGTAAGTTAATAATCAATCGTCAAGACGACAACTCCGACGCCTCATTTGCCGTATCCAACCACACGATTGGCACCCTGGAAAACAGTGACGGGTTTGACGACGATGACGACGATGAAGAATACGAAGAATTAAAAAAACCTAAACCCCGACACTAATCGGGGTTTTTCTTTATCTCCGCATTGCGATAATACCAAACCAAGGGTACAATCTCACCAAGCACACTAAAAAGGAGGTCGCATGATCGTCTTAACTCCACTGTTGTTCTGGATTTCTGTTTCCTTCGGTTTTCTCTGTCTCACTGGTGTCTACTTCTTCGAGAAGTGGTATCTCAAGGTCAACAGACCCACCCCCAAACAAGAACTGATTCATAAATATCTTTTCCCCTTCCTGTTCTTGTGTTTTTTGGTCTTCGGCTTTACCCCAATCTTCTTCTGGTTCCTTTTATTGCCCTTCCACTAAGTGTTACGCCCCGATTTGCATCGGGGCTTTTTTTATACCTCCACCACAATACTCCCTTGCCTCAAAATCTTTATTTCCTTCCCTGTCGTATCCACAATTGTTGACGGCTGACGCAGAAGTAACTCTCCCGCGTCAATAAATAAATCAATTAATTTTTGTTTTTCTTTAGGTACCGTTTCCAAAAACTCTTTCAGACTTTTCGCTGTCATCGCCCCGGAAACATTGGCCGACGTCGAGGTAATTGGTTTTCCAAAAATATCAATTATCTCCAAAATATCCTTACTGTCCGGATTTCGCAGTCCTAACGTATTAGTTTCTCCCTGCGCTTTTTTTGACACCTTGTTTTTACTTGTGGCTACAATAGCCACCGCACCCGGCCAGTATTTCTGCACCACTTTCTTACCCAAATCACTCAAAATTACATACTCTTCCGCCATCGCTACCCCACTCACCGCTACCAACACTGGCTTGTTTCCTCGCTCACCCTTAAACTTCCATAACTTCTCCAAAGCCATCTCGGAAGTTGCATCCACTCCCAGTCCGTAAACCGTTTCGGTTGGATAAACTACCAAACCGTTGGCTTTAAGTACTTTTACTACCTCGTCTGTCTTTAATTGTGAAAGCAAAACAGTTTTCATCTATCGTATTTTAACCCAAGACACTTAAACCACAGATTATTTTTTTGAAACCAACAATCTGTTAATATCTAATCAATGCAAAAAATTGTTACCTTAGGTGGTGGTACCGGTGCGCCCATTATCACCCAAGCCCTTCTCCTCGCCGGGTACAAAAATCTTTCTTGTATTGCATCAAGTATGGACTCTGGCGGTAAAACAGGCATTATCCGCTCCGACGAACGCGACCAAGTTATCGCCATCTCCGATCTTCTTCGCACCCTCATTTCCCTAATCTCCAGTACCAATCATAAAAAAAATATCCAGGCTTTTACTGATCTCGTCTCCTTCACCGATGGCCGCCAAAGAAATCTTGGCTACACTCTCTACTACGCCCTTCTGGAGATGTATCAAAACGACTTCATTAAAGTCCAAGAACATCTCGAAAACCTTCTGGGTATCAAGTTTGACGGCACCGTCATTCCGGTAACTACCGACTCCAGCAACATCTGTTTCGAAACAAAAAACGGCACTGTTTTCCGGGGCGAGCACGAGCTGGACAAACAATCCATGTCCAAAAACTCCATTACCGATCTTTGGCTGGATCCGGATGTGCCGGCTACTCCTCAAGCTATCGAGGCCATCGAAAACGCCGACTTCATCATTTACTGTCCCGGTAGTATTTATGGTTCAATCATTAGCACCTTTCTCCCTGTAGGTATCAAGGAAGCTTTAGAACTCTCCAAAGCAAAAAAAATTCTCATTACCAACCTTGTCTCAAACAGAAATCAAACCCATCATTTCACTCCGGAAAAATATTTAAAAACCTTCCGTCGCTTCACCGGTCTTTCCCAACCCTTTGACATCATCATTACTCCCCACATTTCTCAAAAAGCTTTCGAGAAAAAATACTCGAGGGTGGCCTGGTCGTATGCCCTCGAACACTCCCATTTTCTTGGCTGGTCAAAAACCGAACTCAAATCTATTTCCAACAAAGGTATCAAAGTATTAACTTCTGATATTATCTCTATCACCCCTCAACTCAACCGCCTTCGCCATGATCCCCAAAAACTCTCCAAACTTCTCAAAACGATCATCAAATAAAAACCCGCCATTTCTGACGGGCGAACTATCTTTCCTAATTGGTTTTTACTAAATCAACGACTACCGAACCAGGAGGTAACATCGAAGCTTCAACCGGAAACAACTTCATCCGATCCTTTACCTCCACTCGGAATAGCTTGCCGTCTGGACGACGAACATAATCTCCATTTTGACAGTGATATTCCCTGTCTTTAGTCTGGAATACTCCCTCAATCCCGAAAGAAAAGGTATCCATCACCATTTCTCCTTTCACTGAATGTGCGATATTTATGCGATTATACAACAAAAACATATACTCTCGTGCATCATATTAAAGAAAAATATTCTGCACCTCAGCATCAAAAAAAATAATTTTTGATCAACTCACTTTGTATCTTCTACCGCCGGTTCACCCCTACAACGGGTGCATCCTTAAACTACCTTGCTGACCTCAAGGCGTTTCTACAACTCTAAAAGACACTTCATGCTTCGACCTACCCTACTCAATTACTGTCCGCTTGTTAAGGATTCTATCTGTGTTTAAAACGATGGTCACGTAGACACAGATTTTGTTTTTTTGCCCTGACCTTGACACTTGGGATCTTTCCCCAAAACGTAAAGGTGGGTGAACTGTCCCGACACTGGAAATGTCGAGAACTCCGTCCCCCGAAAGATAGCTTGTAGAGGAAAAACCTCCCAATCTATCAAAGTTCAGAGCAACCTCATTTAATCACGTCATGAAAACTCGTGTCAAGTTTGCACAACTCGAATACCTCAAATCGACCCTTCCATGTTAAAATACCTTGATATGCCTCGTCCACTTGAATATATACGCTCGATAAGACTAGAAATGAAGCAGGTAAAATGGCCGTCTCACCAGACTGCCTTAAAGATGACCATCCTCGTCATCATTACTAGTCTAGCTGTAGCGTTTTACTCAGGAGGACTGGACTATCTCTTTACGACCATGCTTGCCAAAGCACTAAATCGCTAAAATGAAACTAAAAGAAGACAAAGCCAAACAAATTGATGAACTTGTGCCCAAAACACAGGATCCTAATCACGTCGTCATTACCGACAACGCCCCTCCCTCCGCCAAGTGGTACGTCGTTCACACCCAATCTGGTCACGAAAACCGTGTTTTGATTACACTAAAAACCAGAGTAATCTCCATGGGTCTTGAGAACTTCATCTACGAAATCCTCATTCCAACTCAAGAAAAGATCAAAATCAATAAAGGTAAGAAAACCACCATCAAAGAAAAGCTTTTCCCTGGTTATATGCTCGTTCGTATGATTGTCTCCGATGACTCCTGGCTCGCTGTCCGCACCACCCAAGGTGTTACTGGCTTCGTCGGCACCGCCGATCAACCCACCCCTCTTCCCGAAAACGAAGTTAAGGCCATCACCGCCTTTGGCCAGCAAGCTGCTCCCAAGTTCCAAGCCGCCTTCACCATGGGTGAGGCCGTCCGCATCATTGAAGGACCTTTCACCGACCTCCTCGGAACCGTCTCTGCCATCGACGACGCCAAGGGCAAGGTCACAGTCTTGGTCAGTATTTTTGGACGCGAAACTCCCGTCGAGCTCGACTTCCTCCAAATCTCCAAGATATAAGGGCTTTCTTGACACTCTTTTCTCTTCCTGTCATATTTAAGGTAGTCCCCCAACGGGATGTGTCATGAAAAACTTAAATAGTGAAGAAACACTCTGGGTAGTCCTTCCAATTCTTCTTGTAGTTGGTATTCTCATTGCCAGCATCATCATTCTCCCTAAAACCCAAACCGAAACTCGCAGCAAAGCCTCTGAACCCACCGTAGTTCCAACGATCGTCGCCACCCCGACCGTAACCCCTCTATCTCCCGAACGTCCCGAAATCATCTGCTCCGCCCTGTACTCTCCGGTCTGCAGCCAAAATGGCGTTACCTATCCCAGTGAGTGTGAGGCCAACAACGCTGGTGTCACGGCCTTTACCTCAGGCGAGTGTCCCCCGACCCAAGCCGCACCACCCAAGTAATTTCTCCGTCACTCTAATTCTCTCAGCTACCAACTGAGTTTTATTTGACTTATAATCTTTTTTCAGGTATGATGTCCCTCAATCCCGCACCCTAAAAGGAGTAATCCCATGTTAGATTGGTTCAAATCAAGACTAATTGTTGTTCGAATCATCTTCTTTGTCCCCATCCCCGTCATTTTAGCAATCTGGGCCTGGGGAATTCCTGCCGTCGTAATCTCATTCATCCTAACTGTCTTTTTTGCTACCGCCGTTACGGCATTTGAATCCAAAGACATCTTTAATATTTGGTGTTTCTGTGCCTCCACTTCCTCCATTGTGGCCTTGTACTACATTGCATCAACAAATCCGGCAGCACTTCCGGGAGCACCATACCTCGAAGGTTTCTTGTACCCTCTTTTGTATCTGATTACAGCTATTGTTCTCTTTCCAAAAATTAAAGAGTAACCTCACGCTATTATCCCGCCTTAAAGGCGGGATATTTTGCACCTTCTATGATAGAATACTTCTACCTCGGCCAGTCTGAGGGAGCTTACCAAAAGTAAAGCGAAATAGGTATCTCTACTAACTAATGCATCAAACCTATTCAACTTTCTTTTTGTGTGGCTAATATTAAATACATAAAATAAACATGGCAAAAAAAGTCAAAGCCATCCTGAAGTTAAATCTTCCGGCTGGCTCCGCCAATCCCGCTCCTCCCGTTGGTCCTGCATTAGGTCAGCACGGTGTCAACATCATGGAGTTCATTACCCAGTACAATGCTAAAACCGCCGAAATGCGTGGTCAGGTCATTCCTGCACTGGTTACCATTTTCGAAGACAGATCTTTCAAATTCGAGCTCAAAACCCCTCCCGTCACCGCTCTCATCAAACAAGCTCTTAATATTAAACTTGGTTCCGGCACTCCTAACAAAAACAAGGTTGGTGAAATTACTCTGGAACAAATCAAAACCATTGCCGAAAAAAAACTCGCCGACATGAATACCAATGACATCAACTCCGCTATGGAGATGATCAAAGGTACTTGTAAATCAATGGGTATTACTATCAAAGAATAACTATTATGGCTAAAAAAATAATCTGGGACAACCTATACACCGACCTACCTACACACGTCGCCGTCGCTCTTCGTACCGCTCGCTTGAAGCCGGAACAAATCATCCTCAAAGAAGATGGTGAGCTCATGGCCATCGAAGGCATCAAGGAAGAGGACCTTGACTCCATAAGAGCCATCTACAACGCCGACTCCATAGCTATTCCTACCAAGGAAGAGGTCAAAGAGGCCGAAGCCAAGGAAGAGGTCATAGAAGAAGCCAAAAAAAATGCTAGGAAGGTTGTTGCCCGCAAACGCAGCAATAAATACAAGACCATGGCTAAAGCTATTAAAAAGGATGAACTCTACTCGGTTGCCAATGCCGTCGCCATCCTGGCCAAGCTTTCCAAAGCTTCCAAGCTCAAAACCGTCGAGCTTCACCTTAACACGCGTGAAACAGGCTTAAGAGGCGAGCTTAAACTTCCTCACTCTACCGGCAAAGATATCAAAATCGCCATTTTCTCTGATGAAGTTGCTGCTAAAATTACCGCCAATACCATCGACTTTGACATTCTTCTCTGTACTCCTGCCGACATGCCCAAAATCGCCCGTTTTGCCAAGATTCTAGGTCCCAAGGGCCTTATGCCTAACCCCAAGTCCGGTACCGTTACCGAACACCCGGAAGAAAGAGCTAAACAACTTGCTGGAGGTGGCACTTTACCTTACAAGACCGAAGCCAAGTTTCCCATCATTCACCTCAATTTAGGCTCCATCACCCAAAAGAATGACGACTTGGTAGATAACATCAACGAAGCCATAAAAAGCATCAACGTCACGAAAATCAAATCCGCTTATCTCTCCTGTACCCACACTCCTTCCGTCAAGCTTGCCATAAGCAATATCTAAGTCTCAGAAAGTTACCAAGGTTGCAGAAACCCTCCCTCCGGAGGGTTTCTTGCAATTTGAACTATTATGAGATACAATTCGGCCATCATCAGCCACGAGCTGAATCACCTTAAAATTTTTGATTAGACCCAAAAGGAGGTCGTCATGGAAATCGGTAACAGTCGAACTAAATGGTTCATTATTGCTTTGTTTGTCATCGGATTCCTTGTGTTTTTCCACTTTGCCCTCGGAGATGTCGATCTGTTTTTTGCCCTAATGGGCGTGATCGTCATCGCCAGTTCGATTATCTTCCTCACTTCGAGGAATTTCTTTAAAACCCTTCTCGGTTTTGTTGTCGTCCTTGCTCTCTTCGCTTTTGGCATATGGTCATCTGAAAAAATTGACACCGCCTTTGCCGAATCGCAACCCCCTCGCCAGATCGAGGAGATCATCGTCGATGGCCAGGACACCTCTCTCATCATCCCATCGGAAAGCACCGAAGTCGCATCCGGCGAACCGCTGCCCACCTTCACTTCCGGAAACTGCGTTTCCGCTAACTTTCCCGAGAGTGTCCGACAGTGGTGTCCTCTTATTGAAACCAGTGCCGCAAAATACAACATTGATTCCAAACTCATCGCCTCGGTCATGCTTCAGGAAAGCGGCGGTAACCCCCACGCTGGGAAAACTTCCCAGATCATCAACGGCGCTGAGTACTACTCATCTGAAGACGGTGCCATCGGCTTGCTTCAGGTCATGCCTCGAGACGGCATTTCTGCTAACTTTCAATGTCCCAACGGTCCCTGCTTTGGCAACCGTCCGTCGATGGAACAACTATATGATCCGGAGTTCAATATCGAGTATGGCACCAAGATGCTCTCCGGTCTTATTGTCAATTACGGCTCCGCCCGGGAAGGCCTTTTCCATTATGGCCCCAAGGATGCTGGCTATACCGGCTATGCCGATTTAGTCCTTAAAATCTACGAAACATACTAAAACTAATAAGGAGAAATTCATGAAAAAACAACTCTCCATTCCACCTGTCGGGACAAAGATCCCGAAGGATCGTCGGGGTCGGCTGAAGTTTAATATCAATCCGATGATAGTTGCCATCGTGGTCATTGCCCTCATGGTCTTTCTTGCCGGCACGGCTTTTGGTAATGCCGGTCTTAACAACACCGCCCTTGCCAAGGCCTCAATGCTCGCCTGCCCTGATCTTGATATTCGCTTTGACGAGGCCAACAATGACTACCACGTCACCCTCCCGGAAAGCACCGAGTGGTGCTACACCATCCCCGACAATCTCAGTAGTGTCTGGAAGGGTATTGTTGAAAGCCCAATTGCTCTCGCCAAAGTCTCGGCCACAATCGCCGGCGACCAACTAAACCAGAGCTTTGTCGAAAAGGCTATGATTGAAAGCCTCCAAACAAGCATACTCATTCTAATCAAATAATCTAGGTAATAAAAAACCGGCCAACTGGCCGGTTTTTCTTTATTAAAGATTACCTACACCCAAAACAAGCCTGAACCTGTTTTTTCTCCTTGTCCGAGAACTCGACCAACCGCAAATCAAACAACTTTTTAATGGTTTTCAGGGGTCTTTCAACCCTCAACTCCCCCGACCAAGCTCTCAATAAGCCTACTGTTACCGGACCGGACTTGTACGTTTTCAACAAAGTAAGAAGTTTCTGCTCATTGATGCTCATCGCCATTGAGGGATTACAAAGTTCCACAAATTTTACGGGAAATGTGGAATCAACGATCTTAACCAGGCCACTGTTCAGCAGTTCCTGTATATCAGCACATCGTAGCTCCCATTCGGGAACCGCGACCGGACCCCTCAGAACCTGATACCACAAATTTATTGCGTTTCCCGTAACCGAAATCTTTGTCTCTTCGTCCAATTGAAACCTCCTGAGAATAATGTAAATTTGCTAGACCTATATTATATCTCACCTCTTGCAATACTACAACCATGGTGTTAAACTAACAAAGTTCCAAGACCAAGGGCGATCATTAAGTCCCTTGCAGAACCTGACTTTAGGCTCAACTTGGAATGGAGCCTTTTTTGTACTCAATCAATAAAAAAACAAAATGCCAAATCAAAGAAATATTCATCAACTGGCCTCAATTACCAAGGCCCTAGCCGACTCAAAAGCCGTCATTCTTACCGAATACGCCGGCCTTACTGTTGCCGAACAAAACATTCTCCGTGAAGAGGCCGAAAAAACCAACTCGTCTTTCATCGTCACCAAAAACAACCTTCTCCGTCTCGCCTTTAAAGAAAAGTCCAAAGAGCTTGCCGACACTCTCGACTCCTTCCTTAATGGTCCTACCGCCGTTCTCTTCGGTGCCGATGCCGTCTCTGCCGCCAAAACCCTCACCAAATTTGCCGAAGCCCACGACAAACTCAAGATCAAAACCGGTATCATGGACGACAAGGTCATCACCCTGGCCGACATCTCTGCCCTCTCCAGACTTCCTTCCTACGAAGAACTCCTTGGCAAACTGATGGCTCAGCTTCAAGCTCCCGCTCAAGCTTTAGTTCGCCAGCTCTCCGCTCCTATGCAAAACCTTGTTTATGGTTTGGATGCTCTTAAAACCAAACTGTCCGCCTAAATTAGTCTCGTTAATTAATAAATAATATAAAAAAACATGTCCGAGAAAGTAACCAAACTCGTCGACCAAGTTAGCGAACTCTCCGTTTTGGAAGTCGCTGAATTAGTCAAAGCGTTAGAAGAAAAATTCGGTGTTACAGCCGCTCCCGTCGCCGTCGCCGGTGCCGCTGTTGTCGCTGCTGCTCCTGAAGAGGAAAAGACCGAGTTCGACGTTGTTATCGCCGATGCCGGTGCTAACAAAATTGGTGTTATCAAAGCCGTCCGTGAGATCAAAACCGATCTAGGTTTGGTGGAAGCCAAAAACTTAGTCGAGAAAGCTCCCGCAGTCGTCCTTGAAGGTGCCAAAAAAGAAGACGCCGAAGCCGCTAAGAAGAAACTCGAAGAGGCCGGTGCTAAAGTTGAGCTTAAATAATACTCAATTTAAACCAAAGAAAAACCCGCTTTTGAAGCGGGTTTTTTGTACTCACAGGAATTAGTTGTTTATTGAATAAGCGACTTCAACGTTTGTGGGATTATTCTCGTATTTGAATATCAAGATACTCCACCTCAAAGGCATCAGGACCCTCAATCCTCGCTCATCCACCAAGACTTTCTCAGGTCTTTCGCCGACGTAATACAAGGTAAAATCTTGGTTTGGTAGTAGCTTGAAGATTACTTCTCCACCAGGCGTCAATTTTTCGAGCCTAGTCACTTGAAATACTTCAACTAAATATTTCAAGTACTTCTTTGGACCCATATCCTGGATAATAGGAACTAATCTTGGCTCCATCTATTACCTCCAAATGAAGAATGTAGTGTGGTTCTCAAGAACATTCAAAGTGCGTTACAGGGGCAAATATACCACTTCACTGCTCAATTGTCAATAATATAGGTCATTAACTCCTACTTGACGTTAGTGAAACTATCTGTTAATTTCTATATCAGACATGGACAACCAAGACCAAACCCCAATTGCCGTAAAATCAATCAAGAAAGATCTTGATCTGAACAATCTCCCCGACCTCCTGACCGTCTCCGAAGTTGCCCAGATCCTCCGTGTTTCCACACTGACAATCAAACGCTGGGGCAAACGCGGTAAACTTCCTGCCATCCGCATCAACTCTCGCGGTGACCGTCGCTATAAAAAAGAGTCCGTTCTCTGGATGCTAGGCATAAATCCCGGCACCACCAACTCCTAAAACCACAAAAAAGGGAGCAGCATATAGCTACTCCCCATCCTTAATCTTAAATCCGATTACCCCCCTATTATATTCATATGACGGGGTACCATCGGAAACCTGGTCGGATAACTTTCCGATGCAAAATCGAACTAACCAACCATCTTCCTTACCCAACTGATCGAAACCTGCTTCCGGAAAATTATCCATCAACCATTGGTTCAGATCCAAAATCGTCGAGTCGTACCCATCTACCATCTCTCGCGGAATTACCGCTACCGCCACGATTTCCATTTGGACCTGCTTACCCGGACACTCGCCCAGGGCATCAAAATCCGAAAGTGGCTTAACTTTACCCGACTCGTCCTGACACAAAACCGCCGTCATTCCCTTAAGACTATCTGCTCTCGCAGTAGCTTCGGAAAGACTCATTGTCTTGCTGTCTTCGTTTTTTCGAATATAAATGTCCAGGTTGGTCGCAAAGTAGCGCTGACCATAGATATTTATACCCGAGTGAGCCCAAGTGGTTGTTACATCTCCCAAGTAAGAATAAACTATTCCCTTGTTCGGAGAGAAAACCGTTTTTGGATCGTCGGTATCCTTGTATGACACTGTTCCCGCCCAGTTGCTAATTAGTAACTTGTCATCGCCAAGGTGAATCGTCAAAGCAACTGGTGCTCCGGAAGACAGATCAATCTGCTTTCCAAAAACATAGTTGCTTACAACGGGCTCCGGAGTCGGAGTAGGTTCGATGACTTCGACTGTAGCCGTTGGCGACACCTTTGTGGGCCGAAACGGGGTAGGAATAACAGGCATTGATCGTGTCGGTGTAGCTTTAGGTGTAACCAATTGACTCGCCATGACTACTTGCGGTTCACTGCTATTTCCGCCGATCAGTAGTTTCTCTCCGGTTAATACCAAGGACAAAACAATCAAAAAACTAGCAAGCCCGAGCATTACTTTTCTCATCGGTCCCTCCTCAAATTACAAAAATGGGTTGGGGTTTTACCCCCAACCCTTAGGTTGGAACTTGAGACTACTTCTTCCAAAAAAACCATAACAACGACACACCTGCGATCAACATGCCTACAGGTACGTTCCAGGGGATTCCATCATCACCGGCACCGGTCTTTTGAGGTACGGGCGTTGATGTAGGTTCAACTGGAGTCTCGGTCACTACCGGGGTCTCCGTTACGACTGGGGTCTCCGTTACGACTGGTGTTTCCGTCACGACTGGGGTCTCCGTCACGACTGGGGTCTCCGTCACGACTGGGGTCTCCGTCACGACTGGGGTCTCCGTCACGACTGGGGTCTCGGTAGGAATAACAACCAGTCTAAAAGATGCGTGGCTTAATTCCTGAACCTGATCATTATCGTTCTTGACCGTACTTTCAACGGTAAACGATTGCGCAGGCGGAATTACATAGCCATAGACCACCGTGGTCGAAGCCTTGTAACACCATTCGGAAATCAAAAATCCAGCCGGGGCCGTGTAAGTGTACGACGTACCGGACAACTCATCGACTTTCGTCCAGTCTCCGGTATGCGGACATGTTTCCTGACTTTGCAGTGCAACTGCCTGTGCAGGAACAAAGCTTGCAAAGACTAACACCAACCCCATTAAAAAGCTCAGAGCTGCAAAACCTTGTCGAATTTTCACCTTTCACCTCCAATGGATTTAGGGAAATATTAAGGAACAATACCAGCCTTCAAAATAGCTGATTTCTGCGGGAACTATATCACTATAAGTCGAAAAAGTCAACTCCTACCCATACCCAAAGCCTTCTTCATTAGGTACATTTTTGCGTCAGCTTCCTCAATCTTCTCTGTTATGCCCTTCCCCTTCTCGACCAAGGCTAAGCCATAACTAAAGCTCAGCTCTTTCTCCTTTGCCTTCTCCAGTACTCTACCCACCATCTTCTCCGCCCCTTCAAGCTGACTGTTCCATAAAATCAGTAAAAACTCATCTCCTCCCATTCTAATTACCAAATCTGAGTCACGCACCGTTTTCAAAAACAACTTTGCCAAACTTTTTATCATCTTGTCTCCGGCCGCATGACCGCTGCTATCATTCATTTTTTTCAACCCATTTACATCAACAGACACTACTACGAGATCCACACCCGCTCTTTCTGCCTGAGACACAATTTTATGGTGCCATCTTTCAAAAAAATTACGATTATACAAACTCGTCAGTGTATCAACATCCACATACTCACTCAGGTACCCGCCACGATAAAGATAACCCGCAAGACTCGACATTACTTTATGGCCAAAACCAAACGAAAATCCATTCCCGACTTTTGAACCCTTGTTTATCATTTCGAATTTCTAAATACTAACCAAGGAAACACAATCACTGCCTTCATTATCCTCCCAAACCTCTTCGGTTCAATCAGTACTCGCCACAACCACTTCAGTCCCATTTTTTCCATCCATCTCGGAGACGTTTTAATCTTGCCCGCGTACTCATCAAAAGTACCACCCACCCCAATACCGATTTTTGCCCTCAGTATATCCCGGTGTTTCGCTAACCATTTTTCCTGTTTTATGGGGTTGTAGGACACAAACAAGATATCCGGAGCAAACCGATTTATTTTTTCAATTACCCGTTTATTAGTTGTTTCGTCTGTTCCTACCCTCACTTCGCCTTCGTCATACTCCAACCTAAGCCTTGGAAACCGTTTTAGAAGCATTCTGGCCGTTTTTTCGCTCACCTTATCCCATCCGCCAAGCAAAAATACTTTCCAGTCTTTTTCTGCCGCCATTTTTACCATGTTTTCAAAAAGCCATACTCCCGTCACTGGTTTTCCCACTTTTCCATTTAATATCTCCCCGCCAACCCTTAGACCCTCTCCGAGTTTTTTCAAAAGAGACTCGCCTCTCACTCTGTCTTGATACTTTGCCGCCGCCAAAACAGATACGCCATCAGGAGTGACCAAATCAGTAGACTGCATGATCTTCATGAATTCACTGTCGGACTGTGCTCGAACATAAAACTCGCTATAAGCAGTCACCACCAACTTCATTTTAGATTCACCTTCAATCCAATTGGTCAATAATTCCAAAGTTTCAGCCCCAGACAACAAATCTACTGGGGCACCCAAAACATTCTTTCTCATGGTATTATTTTAACAGGCCAACGAGATAAATCCTCAAACTCAACTCTCTCAAAATCAATCTTCAAAAATCGTGCCTAAATCCCCGAACTGTTATCACTCATTACATTTGTCTGCCAAATGGGTATTTTCGAATGTTTGTTGCCTTATATCAATCTATTTATGCCATATTGAAAGCAAAAACTGACCAAAAATCACTAAAAAATGGGTCAGTGAAAACATCAAACCTAAAAAAATCACCAAATTTTAATGTTTTTGACAAAAAATATGAATAATATAAGTTATATATTGAAGACTCATATAAATATGCGTCTAATATTTACGTAAATTATGTTATTGGGCTCTCTCTTCAATCAGATTCAAACAAATTTATTTGACATTATTGAACAAATTCTCTACTCTATATTTATAGCTAAATAACATTTTTATCAAATATATTGCTTTAATTTTTACTATCTTATATTAACAGCTATCATTCCTCTTAAAATCTCATAATTTTACATCATAAATAGGTCTAAAATTAAACAAAAATATCCTATATCAGCAAAATGATTGATATAGTTTGTTCAACCATAAAAATCAAATAAGTAATTCTTTTCACAACTAATTCGCTAAAAACCATCTCTGACGTATTTCAAAAAATTTGTCTTCCATGAACGACGCATTGTTTCCCCACCCAAAAGTATTCTGTTTTTGGTACTCCGGTTTTCCAGGACTCAAGTTAAAACTCATACTCTTTTTTACCAAAAACAAAGAATGGGTCACTACAGGACCCAGCCAGTGGCTCAAAACATATAACTTCACCCTCCCAAAGTCCGGAATATACAAAAAAAATGAATTTCAACAATAGTAGCTGAAACAGATTTATATCAATTTTATGCCTGATTATAGGATTATTATCTACAATCTATAAATACCATTGCCCTATATTTCATATAAATAAATAATTTTACAATCACCAGACACTCGCGATAGTAATATCGCTTACATAGTCGAAAATAATCAAATCATCCCATAATTTAGAACACAAAAAAATGGAGACTAATTCTATAAACCACCCAATAATCATCACCACAAACATTTACTCATACCCCACCCCGGATATAAGTAAAAAATTAATTTATTTCAATTAACTTCGGCATACCCATACCCCCAACATAAAATATGGCCGGACATCAAGTGTTAAATATTTTTGTATGGGGGTATATGACATAATCGTGAAAACAAAAATTAAAAATAAAGACAGAAAATTCCATAGATACCTCACTCTCTCCATACCATTTCTTTTCAATTATCAATATTGAAAAAATTTCAAAATATTGACCGGAAACAAGAAAAATATTTACACAGGTCTTTAATAAAAATTTTTCAAAAAACTCCCCTTACACAATTATTATTTACTCAATATAAATAAAAAGACTAACTCATAGAAAAATCTTAACTTATTGCAGAATCGTGCCTAATTACAACATTAGCAATCATTTCGTAATACTGATACATTAAATAAAAAGGCTTGATACAAAATATATTTCTTCGTCAGTGCTTTAAACTACTGCGGTAAATATCTAAGTTCTCAATTGCTATCCCTATACCTTTTATTACACACCTCTGTGGATCCTCCACTACAAACGCCGGGACACCGGTTTCTTGGGTAATTAATCTGTCAAATCCCCGGAGTAGAGCCGTCCCTCCAGACATCACGATACCTTTATCAATAATGTCACTGGAAAGCTCTGGTGGCACCTCTTCCATCACCGTCTTCAACATCGCAATGATTTTACCGAGTGGTTCTCTAATGGCTTCAAAAACATCCGTTGATGAAACGGTCACCTGTCTCGGTAGTCCAGCGATACTGTCACGACCGGTCACTTCCACCGTCTCCTCACGAGACACTGGCATTGCCGAACCAATTTTTATCTTTATATGTTCGGCAGTTTGTTCTCCGATAACTAAGTTGTGTTTTCTTCTTGCCCATCTAATAATCGCCTCGTCAATTTTATTACCAGCCACCCTAACACTCTTAAAAGTCACCACACCGCCGAGTGATATCACAGCTGCTTCAGACGCCCCACCTCCCATATCCAACACCATGTTCCCTGATGGTTCGGCTATCGGTACTCCGGCTCCAATAGCTGCCGCCAGAGGTTCTTCGATAAGGTAAGCATTCCGAGCACCGGCCTCAACCGCTGCCCCCAGAACGGCTCTTCTTTCCACCTGGGTTACTCCGGCAGGAACACAGATCATTACTTCCGGTTTAATAAGACCATAAGCACCTACTTTCCGAAGAAAATACTTCAACATCGCCTCCGTCACAGCATAATCGGCAATTACTCCGTCTCGCATAGGCTTGCTAGCCTTGATATTTCCCGGAGTTCTACCTAGCATACTCTGGGCCTCTTTGCCCACAGCCAGAACTTTTCCATCCGTTACCGACACCGCCACTACAGTTGGCTCTTCCAGAACTAACCCTTCACCTACTACATATACAAGGCTATTGGCTGTCCCCAAATCTATGGCAATTTTTTTAGAAAATGAAAAGGACATTTGTCTCACATTCTATCAGGTGTTTGGTATAAATAGTACCCGTTTCTCTACACCTACAACCACACTAGTCACAATGGTCTTGATATAATAGACAGTGATGACAAAAAATCCGAAAGCTAAACGCCTAATCATCAATATTCTGATTCTTCTGTTTCTCGTTGGAGGCACCGTTGCCGCCATCCAATATGCCAAAGGCTACCGACCCAATCTCAGAGAAGGCTCACTCCAAGGCTCAGGACTTCTCAATGTCACCTCATACCCCAAGTCCGCGCGTGTCATTATTAATGACAAACTAACCACCGTTACCGACGACAAACTCTATCTCTACCCCGGAAACTACAATATTAAGATCGAAAAAGATGGCTTTCATCCTTGGGTCAAAACAGTTCCGTTGAAATCCGAGCTGGTTTCCAACGCCGACGCTCGTCTCTTCCCCACCATCAATGCCACTACTCCCTTAACCTTCTATCAAGCCAACAATGCTTCTTTAAACCCCGACGGTACCAAAATCGCCTACGTTCTGACCAAATCACCCATTGATACCGCCAACGGACTTTATGTTCACTCCCTTTCCGGAAACTTCTTTGGTTCTCAGTACACCCAGATCGCCGACAATAATACCAGAGACTTTACCAAAGCTCTTCTTATTTGGTCACCGGACAGTACCCAAATTCTGGCCGTCTTTTCCGAAAAAACCAAAACCACCGAAAAAATCACTTCCGCCCTGCTTCTTTCCACCAAAGGAATAAACAATATCAAGACTATCCCCGATGTTACTCTTCGACTCCCTCTCATCATTTCTCAATGGCAAGATGAGTACGCCAAGATTAATCTCCCCACTATTGCCCTCTACCCCGAGTATTTCTCCGACATCCTCACTCACAAAGCAGTAAACGTCTTTTTCTCTCCCGATAAAGAAAAAGTTTTTTACACTCCCACTCTCGATGTTAACCTTCCCACAAACGAGGTCGGCAAAGCACTACCCAACATCAACGCCACCACCGAGACTAGAAATCTCCAAAAAGACAAAACTTATGTCTACGATCTCAAAGAAGGCACCAACTACCTCCTTGTCTCTGCTTCCTCATCTGCCACCACCAAGAAAACCATCATTACCGCCGCCGATGCCACTCCTTCCGCCAGCGTTGCTACTCTCAGACAGCTTAAAGCTCAAACGGAAAGTTACTCCGTCGGCAACCTATCCTGGTATTCCAACTCTCGTCAGCTTGTTGTCACCAATGCTGATGGTGTCAGTATTGTCGACTACGATGGTTTGAATATGACTAACATTACCTATGTTCAACCACTAAATGGTTTTGTTGTCAGTAACCCGGATGGTAGCCGTTTGATTCTTTTGACAAACATCAACCAAAAAGCCGACACTTACAACCTTATTTCCTTTGACCTAAAGTAGCCCTTATCTTTGTCCAAACGGTGATCGACTGTGCATAATCATTTATATGATAGATGATAATTTGCCCTCGTTTCCGTTTACATTCGTGATCAAAATCAACTTTATGGCAAACTAACTTTTTGTCATGAGTATAATAATCGGTTGTATCCATCTTTTGCACACCCATCATTTTTGAGTCTTCAACTTTGACCAACTCACCAAAAGCTGGGTCTTTAAAACTTTCCCAAATTATTTCTTCAACTCTTGATTTACCATCGTCTGGAGGTTCACGATCAAAATACTCCGGCATCAACATCATGATTTGATATCCCCCACCACTTAGAATCAAACTGTACTCCCATTTATTTAATGACTTATTTTTCCCGTCATACTCGCATATCTCATCCAAAAACTGGACCTGGGTTTGATCCTTTTTTCTCTCTTCGATAGTCTTGACCAGATCTAGTGCCTGAGCTTCGACCTTAAAAAAGCTGTCGTCGTCAAAATGAACTTTGGCTATACCCTCAGCCAACATTGTTCCCCTCATTGTTAGCTCCGCATCTTTTAAAAACCAACCCAAAACTACCGCTTCTCCGGCCACCACATCCAGCCAGTTTTGGGGCCCAAGTTCATGCGCTAGATCGTACTCTTTTCTCATTGGCCAAATATTATCACAACCTTCGATGTAAAATACACTAATTGAGGTTGTAGCTCAGATGGATAGAGCATCTCACTCCTAACGAGAAGGTCGGCAGTTCGACTCTGCCCAACCTCACCAAAAACAAAATGACTTAATCCGACAGTTGACCACTAGTCGGGGTGGGCGGAATTGGACCGCCTGTCTCTTCGTCCCGAACGAAGCGTGATACCGATTCACTACACCCCGATACGGCTAATTCTACCATTTCTAAGCACAAAAATCCCCCACAAATTCCTATTTTTTTAAATCTTCTTCTCCATAAATCAAACAATCTGTCACGTTTCGATACTCAAAAATTTCATCGGCATTAAAAATAATACCCATTTCTTTTTCAGCCGCTTCGATACTGTCTGACGCATGAATCAAGTTTTGGGAACCGCTCATGGCAAAGTCACTACGAATAGTGCCGGCATCAGCCTCAATTCCCTTGGTTGAACCAACCATCTTTCTAACAGCTGGAATGGCGTCTACTCCTTCCCAAATCATAGCCACGATAGGTGTCCACTCCATAAACTTTTTTAGATCGTTAAAAAAGCTCTTGCCCACATGATGTTCATACCAATGTTCAATCATTGCATCGGTCATCTGTACCAACTTTAGACCTACAAGTTTCAAACCTTTTCTTTCAAACCGAGAAATAATCTCACCCACCAAGCCTCTCTGTAAGGCGTCTGGTTTTACCAGTACGATAGTTTTTTGCATCATGTCTCCTATTTTACCGCATAGATAACTGGAATAACTGAGAGTTAACACAAACCGTCTTTTCCCCAAAGCCTTACTTTTTATTTACCCTTTTCTTCCGTTCTCCAAAATCATGCTCTATTTTTGTCTTTACCTCCACCAACACCAAAATTTCTGCGTCTCTACAGACAATATTAATCTCCCCAAACGAGTACCAAAATTGTGCTCAATAATCCTGTAACCATTTTTCTCAAGGTGTTTTAATGCTCCGTCTCAAAACTTCATTTTCATCTGCCCGGACCCAAGACCCATCTCCGCCAAAACCTCTTCGGCCGAAGTTACCATTACCGCCTTACCTGTTTTTAGCAAATTATTTGTCCCTTCAGCCCCTTTATTGGTCACCAATCCCGGAACTGCCACTAATGGTTTACCAAACATTTTTGCCAACCGCGCCGTTATCAAACTCCCCGACTTCTCCGCCGCCTCGATTACTAAAACTGCATCCGCAATACCCGCCACAATCCTATTTCTCTGCGGAAAAGTCCAAACACTTCCTTCCAACTCTCCTTCATATTCAGACACTATCAAACTATTAACTTCTAGTATTTTCTGATACAGTTTTTCATCATCCGCCGCTACTTTCCGATCAATTCCCCAACCCAAAACTGCAATCGTTCTACCACCATTCTCAAGACACACCTTGTGCGCCGTTTGGTCCACACCATACATAAATCCTGACACAATCGTAATACCTTTCTGAATAAATGTTGGCATCCATTTATCAATCACACTCTTCCCATAGTCCGACATTCGCCTACTTCCCACGACAGCAAGTTTCGGTGCATCATCTAAAAGCAAATCAATATTCCCCTTGTACAGAACTCTCTCCACACTTGGCTTAATCAACTTCAAATCTTCACTCCACTTTTTCTTCGGCAGGTCCATTAAATAATGATAGATTATTTTTATAAAAAGGTAATAGATTGAAGGTAATAGATCGCACAGCAAAAATTAAGAAAATAAACCAAAAATGGAATATACTATATATAGTGATTATTGAGTTCCAAAACACCATCGAACCAAAGAGCCATTCTGCCATGGCCATGGCTATTGTGATCACTGCCTGTGCCCTCTTTTTTATACCCACCACACTCATTGTCCTCGGTTATTACTCCAGTCAGCCCACCGGTAATCTCATTTCCCCTCTACCCCAAGGAGTCTTGAGTGAGAGTACACCGACTTCTTCCATCACTCCAACGATAGCTCCCGACAACCAGCCCATCATCGCTGTCGATAACACAGCCACCGAAACCGCCACTACCGATATCGCCCCTGTTTCCGGCAGCAACATCGTCGACAAGGTTGCTACTCTCGAACCTGGTACCACCGAAATCCTCGTCAAAGACACAGACGTCGGAGAAGCCTCTCAAATCTATCTCTCTCCCCGCCCTGGTGATAAAGCCATTTACTCCTTAAAATCAAAAACCGTTGGTCAATTTACCATCGCCGTCGACAATGCCTCCGATATTCTTCGATACATTGACTATCACATCGTCAATCCCTAGAATATCTATATGCGTCAAGCTTTAGACAAAATCTCTACCAAAATCTTACGAATTGTCCCGTTTATCCTCAGCTTAGTCACCCCCCTTCTATTTATTCCCCTTACCGCTGATTATTTTGCCTTTAACAAGTATTTTTTTATCGCTCTTCTCGGCACCATTTCTCTAATTGCCTGGTGTATTCGCAACATCACCCGTGGCAAACTACACTTCACCTCCTCACCAGCCCTGCTTCCCCTCATCATTCTTGTTGTCGCCAATACTGTCTCTTCATTATTAATTAGCCCAACCCAACACGTCAGTCTTTTTGGACAAACCTCTCTCTTTTTCTTTCTGGCTATTATTTTTATCACCGTTGTCTCCTCTCAAAAAAATCGTTTTACGATCAACTCCAGTATCTACGGACTAATTATTTCCGGCTCACTTCTTAGTCTTATCACCCTACTGCAATACTTCGGCCTTATTGGCAAAATTACCTCCGCCGAGTTCATCACCAATCGCTTTTTCAACCCTACAGGAGGTATACTTCCCGCCATTTCTTTTACCATTCCCCTTCTCATCGCCACTACTCTTTTTACTACCGGTATCAAAAATTGGACTATCAAATCAGCCTTGTTTGGCTCAATTCTCCTGATGATCATCAGTACTGTCATCAATATCAGCCTTATTCTTCCCCAAAACGGCGTTCCTGTTTTTTTCATTCTTCCGGTACGAGCAGGATGGTCTATCGCCGTCGACACTCTGAAAATCTGGCAAACGGCTCTTCTCGGCACCGGACCGGAAACCTTTTTTACCGCTTTCACCCGTCTTCGCCCTGTCTTCCTCAATCTGGACAAATATCTCTGGAATGTTCGCTTTTCGGAGTCCAGTAACTATATTTTTACCCTAATCACTACCACTGGTCTTATCGGGGCTCTGTCGTTTTTACTTTCCTTCCTCCGACCACTAATTGTTTCTTTTAAAAACAGACGCGATGCCGAAGATAAAAACTCCTCCAACTTTCTTATCATCGCTCTTGCTTCTGTTATTATTTCCTTTTTTGTCATTCCTGCAGGCGTTGTCTCTCTCGTTTTAGCCTTTGTTCTTCTCATCTGTCTTACCATTGAACAAAAGCTTCAGAATCTTAAATCCGTAAAGGATATTTCTATTAGTCTTTCGACCGCCTCATCTGCCTCTCCTACCTATCATGACCTTCCGGAAACAGCCAAGTCAACCATCACCTCTTCCTTTTTGCCATGGATTGTTACCTTTATCGCTGTGGCCTTGCTTTCGTCATACTGGTTCTTTGCTGGCAAGATGTATCTTGCTTCTATTGCTTACAAAGAGGCCACCAATACCCTTCAGGCAGACCCCTATAACTCATACTTAAAATTCCAAAAGGCGGCCCTGTTAGACACTTACAACCCCTACTACCCCCAAAAACTTTCTCAGATTTATCTCTCTATCGCCGACACCTATCTTTCCAAAGAAAAATCTACCGAGGAAGAGAAAAAAGCTGGTACCGATTTCGCCCAACGCTCTCTTGATGCCGGAAAAACCTCGGCCAAATTGGATCCGCTAAACGTCACCGCCTGGGAAAATCTATTTTCAGTTTATACATCACTTATCCCTTACGCCGAAGGTTCTGCCGACATGGCCATTTCTCATGGACTTCAAGCTGCCTCGGTTGACCCGACCAATCCCGCCATCTATCTTCAGCTTGGTACCCTTTTCTACAACCTTGGCGATATCGATCAGGCCATCAAATTCATCGACCGCGCCAATGAACTCAAACAAAACTGGGATGTACCCTACTTCAATCTTTCCAGTATCTATAAAGCCAAGAAGGAGTATTCAAAGGCTCTCCAGTATGCCAAAGCCGGTCTCCAATACACTGATCCCAAGGGAGAAAACATTACCACGATTCAAGAAGAAATTAAGGCCTTGGAAAAACTTGCTCCCACCCCAACAGCCACCAATTCGGGCACTATTCAACAGTAACAAGATTATATAAAATCACAAAATACCCCGTCGAAACGGGGTATTTTTTTACTGTGGACTCGGGGGGAATTGAACCCCCATCTTGGCAATGCGAATGCCATGTTCTACCGTTGTACTACGAGCCCTTATAGGTATTGTAAATTAAAATCCCCATTATGGGGATTTATTTGTGGACCTGGAGGGAATCGAACCCTCTTCTCATCCATGCCATGGATATATTCTACCGGTGAACTACAGGCCCTTAAGTTAAAGGGTACTTTAACAAAACTGATTATAAATCATACTAGCTAGAGATTCCAGCTCCAGCTGAACTTTCGTATCCATATAATCAACTTTTAAAACACCTTTATATCCTACTTTTTTTGTTGGTTTGCCTATTGATCTGGCGTCAATTCTCGTTTTATAAAACTGTCCCAAAGGGACCCTCACAATCCTTCTCCAATATTTTTCAAGTTCTTCAATATCTTGGTCGGCGCGACACTGTATCGTGTATCTGAATTTGTTTTGGTTTATTAGATAACTCTTCTTTAATAATTTAATAAACAGAATAATTATTCTCGGATCAGAACTTCCCAAACAAAATGCTGACCCACTACCATACTTTGACGCTTCCCCCAAACACAACATCGCCAGTGCAATTTTGGCAGTATTCCCATCCTTAATTTTTTTACTGATGGGTTCATTTTTTTCATCAAGTGACTTCAGAAATTTGTTTCTCTTCTCTTTATTAACTTTCACCGCTTTGACACGTGCCAGATCCAGCTTATTTAAATTCATTATAGATATTCTTGATTTTTGTTCCTTTGTTAACTCAATTCCTTTAAACCAGCCAGTGTAGGTACTTTTGGGAATCTTTTGACCCAAAATAATATTAATTTCTTGACTTGTCTTTCCTTTTTTACGTAAATAGATCGCTTGAAATTTTAACAACTTGGGATATAGTTTCACGATTTAATCGTACCACAGAACTACTCTATCCGTACAAATCATTGACTAGTCAAAACATGTATGTTAACCGCAAACTCAACCGCACCCTAATATAAGTGTAAAATATACCCATGCCTGATAAAGTCCTCACCTGCCAAAACTGCCAAAGTCCTTTTGTTTATTCCGAGTATGAACAAGCTCGTGATGCCAAAGAAAACAAACCAGCCGCCATCTACTGCCCTATTTGCGCCAGTATCAAAGCCAGACAGGTCCAGCACCCTCCCAAACCGACCAAAAAATAATCCTGCAGACTTTTTTCAAATCTTAGTGTAGAATACTCGCATTATCCTTAAAGGAGGCACACATTGAAAAAATCTGGTAGGCTGAAAGATATCGCTTTCTACGTGGGGGATAAACTTTACAGAGCCAAAGTATTTGTAAACAGACCCACAGCTATTATCATCCCGGACCAAAATGTACTTGCGTACACCAACCTTGGTCCAAAACCTGACTCCAGCACCGAAAAAAATCGCTATCGTAAAATTGTCAATCCGACCGAGAAAGAAGAGGTCCGGATTGATGTAAAGCAGTCTCGAAAAAGGAACCGCACAATCTTTGACGAAACCGGCAGGCTCAACAACTTGACCGAGGTCAAGTATCCTGAAGGTGAACCATTTCGCTGCGACTGCACCAGCCTTGTTATCGCCATCCGAGAATACACCAACCCCCGATAACCTCTTTAACAACCCCGCCACAAAGCGGGGTTTCTTTTTGCTAGATTTGTTAGATATTAAAATCCAGCTTTTTGTAGTCCCCGACCACAGCAATCGACATATTTTCTTTTTTAAAGATTTCTGCAGCCAAACTACGTATATCTTCCATGCTTACACTTTCAATTTTTTCCATTATCTCCTCTGGGCTATATATTTTTTCTCTAAAAAGTGTGTCTTCCAGTGCCGAACCTAGTACTTCTTCGGGCTTGTCAAAAGCCAACGCCAAACGGCCGCGGAAACAGTCTTTGGCTATTTCTAGCTCTCCGTCCTTTATTGCCCAAACATTTCCCCCAGCCAAACCCACACTTATCTCGGTAATTAGTTCCACTGCCTCATTTAATTTGTTCTTTGGCAGTCCAGCCCCAACCATCACACTTCCAGCATCCGAAAACTCCTCCACTCCGGAGCCTATGGCATAAGCCCAACCTCTTTCCTCACGGACTTCACGCATCAAACGAGACATCCAGCCATCACCGTAGATAATGTTCAACAGTTCCAAGGTGAAACGCCTCTCATCAGTCATCTTGATGCCCCTAAATGCCACGTAAACCGCGGCCTGCTCCACTTTACGACTGACCAGCTTTATTCTCGGTTTTTTCTGAACATCCCAGGAAAATTTATCTTTCTTTGAAAGTGTTCTGCTGTCGTCGATAAGCGGGCCAAACTCTTTCTTGATTAACTCCAGCATCGATTCATCGGATCCATACTCACCCACCACGCCAAGAACAATGTTTTCGGCCACAAACCATTTCTCAAAATATTTTCGCAGTTCTTCAACCGTCATCGCCTCCAAACTTTCCACTGTTCCGATAATCGGTCTCCCCATATTGGTTTTACCGTATAGCAATTTTTCACACTCCTCGGCGGCCTTGCTGTTTGGTCTGTCCTCGTACATATGAAGCTCTTCCAGTATCGTGCCCCTTTCTTTGTTGAAATGTTCCTTAGGTAAAACAGGCTCTGTCACTACCTGCCCCACAATCTCGGTAGCCAAAGCTACGTGGCCTTTATCCATCTTCACCCAAAAACCCATCTCGTTCTGACCGGTATAGGCATTAAAAGCACCTCCTACTTTTTCGACAGCCTCATTAATATCAAACATTCTGGGAAATTTTCGCGTACCTTTAAAAACAAAGTGTTCCAAAAAGTGAGCACTGCCCGCCTCCTTGTCCGTCTCTTCACGGGAACCGGTGCCAATCATCACACGCACCGTCACCGACTCTCTCTCCTCGGGCACCAGCACCACTCGCAGTCTCCCCAGTTTATATATTTTTGGTGAAAATCTCATGGCTCAATTGTAGACTAAAATCGTCTCGATAGGCAAAGAAAAGGGGCTTGGTAAAAACCTCGCCCCCTGTCTCTTTACGAACACGAACAACTGGCACTAACAGCAGATACAAACGTGGCCTTACGCGAACACGAACACCTGCAATGTGCAAACAAACTTATTTAGCAAGTTGCAACCTGATCAGGGCCATTGAGAGTTAACTCTTGTACGTCTACAAGTCACTTTTCAATCCAACCAACTAGGATGTTCTTAACATCCATCTTCATAGTAGTAGATATTTTGATAAACATCAAGATCTTGTACTGGCCGGCCACATCGGTGACACTGGGTAATTTAAGGTAGCATACTCAATCGGGGTCTGGTAAGCAAGAGATTGGTGGGGTCTCTGGAAGTTGTACTCCACTAACCACTCCGTCATGTCGTGG
>Ga0209210_1000033_pt1 | contig 194326 bp, 268 predicted proteins | sample RifGroA1_FD_183991 | JGI IMG/M metagenome (GOLD analysis project Ga0209210, IMG submission 183991) | Contaminated groundwater microbial communities from Rifle, Colorado, USA - Rifle Groundwater A1 (SPAdes) (version 2) | ecosystem: Environmental > Aquatic > Deep subsurface > Groundwater >... | reverse complement strand
TGTGAGTAGACCTGCTGCTTACCGTAGTATTAAGATTAGTACCCAGTATGTATCCGGCAGTTCCTGCACCGTAGGCACCTGGGACTGCAGTGCTCCAAGGATCACCGGCAGAGCTAGCCGAGTTCAGGGCTAATCCAGTTGATCCGGCTCCTAGATGGTCAGCAATAGCTTCGTTCCAGACTGCATCAGCGATAGCACCTGTAGTGGGTACAGTAATGCTGCTTACAGCCGCATCTAGGTTAGTCTCTACAAGTAATCCATAGCTACCAGCTGTTCCATAAGTTGCTGTTGCAGCATTCCATACTGCTGTAGCCACATCAGTGGTACTTATATCGTTAAAGCCAGTAACTCCTGTTCCTTTAGCCAAGGCTATGTTAGTGCCTGCCGTGAGCACTCTTGTTGCTGTGCTCCATGCTTTATCAGCTCCAGCTTGAGTAATACCAACATCATTAGTGACTGTGGTAACTGTAGGTATTGTGGCCCCAGTGTGAGCATTATTACTAAGTAGAACCTTATTGTCACTTCCTTGTACAATACTGTCTGCTTCATATGTTGTAGCAATAAAGGTTAATAAGGTTACTATCTTGGTAATACCAGCTACCGTGACAGAAACTTTTAAAATAAATGTATCTCCATGTGTAAATCCATTTCCTACTGTTAGGGGCAAAGTTATAACATAGTTTGACGTAGTTCCAGATCGCACCGCTATAGAATTACCGGACAAGGATAAGGGGGTACCTGAATCATTTTTGTATACAGAGTATGAAGGCGTAGAATCTGCTACTGTAGCTACCCCTGTTTTAGGGTGGTAAGTATTAAAATCTGGATAAATTGTTCTCCCTATAAGTGCCATGTATTTCCCCTATGAAATAGTTACTCTAGTATGTTAAACATCTGATTGCCAGCAATTGTTCCTACAGCTATAATATCAACTGTGTCACCTACAGCCATAGTAAATATAGCAGGATCTTTTATCAATGTAATTGTTTTGGTGCTGCCAGTATATGCACCAATACTACCGACTGCTTTTTGTGTTGCTGTGGTGGCATCTGTAACGATGATAGTAGCATCAATGTAAGCATTATTATCAGCACTACCACTGGTTAAGGTAAAACTAGTCTGGGAGGCTAGTGTGGCTATTGTTGTACTTATGAGTACTTCTGGGTTTGTAGAAAGCTGAGTCTCAATTGCTGATAATCCATAGGTCCCGTTAGTAAGAACAGCATACCCATCACCTGTCTGAGCAATAGCTGTATACATATCAAAAGATACAAGTTGTATTTCATAATCTGCATCGAGCAAGCTTGTGGCCCCCGTAACGCTGATTATCAGTCTCTTTGCGCTTGCCACACTGAAACGAGCGTCTGCAAACTGGAACTCGTACAAGCCCTTGTGATTTGTAGCGTCTACCTCTTTAAATCTGCATTTTGTCGCTGTTGGAGCCGCAAAGGTGCCTAATGTTGTGATGCTCTCAATAGTGGACCCAGCGACTGTATATGCTGTGGCCGTTGCCTCATTGTCGCATATGGTTGAGATAATCAGCCCGCTGGAGGCAGAGGATAACCCCGTGAGACCAACGCCGGTTGAGGAATTCTTGAGAGTGAACCTGAGAATATTGCTTGTAGATGAGTGTTTCCGTAAATCAGCCATTTATAAATCCTCCTCTCATATTGCCGCTCACAGGACCACCCCCACCAGCTTCCGTTGCGAATGCCAGATATATTAATTGAGCCATTATTTTGCTTGTATCTGGAGTAAATGAACCTGGTGTTGCACCATTTACATATCCGATCAAACCCTGTGGTCTTGCTGCCAAAACATCCGCAGGGACTGACCCCTCGGCCATGCCCATGTTGTACGCATACCCCCAAGAATTAGCAGCCCCAGGGACTGCAACAATGTCATAATAGGTGTTTGCGGATAGGGTAACGTCCCCGTCTATTGTCCCTCCAAATCTCTGACGACCAAAGGTATCGACCACTATATCTTTTATAAGGGATGCGCCATTGTATATTCTGTTGTTCCAAGTTGTCGCCGCCACAAATGTTGCCACTATGCTATGTCCGAAGTAAATAGTTGACTGTGGTAGATAGATTCTATTCCCTCGGTAATTTGCATTGTTAGCTATAGTTTCTGTGGCAACATAAGGCATACCAATAATAGATGAATCATTAAATTTGATTACCATAGGGCTCAGTTGATTGGTAACTACTCCTAATGGATCGGTAGTAAATCCATCAGTAGTATACCCGGCCTGCATGGGGGATGTTGATGCGCTTGTGCTTGTAGTGTTATGCCCATCAACAGCCCCACGGTAACACCACGAGGCATAGTCCGTTGTAGGTGCCGCCGCTGTATTGTATATTACTAAATAGTATTGCTGCCCCGCCACCAGAGTCACCCCTGTGAGAGCGAATTGAATCCATGATGATGCTGAAGGAACAACATCTGAAGCGGATACAGCTAACTGTGCCCCTCCAGATTCAGGTCTGTCAGCATCATTCCCGGATGCTGGGCCATTACGAAGCTCCACTTTATACATAGGACTGCCTGCAATAGCAGAACAGTAGGGATAGAACGTGAGGTTCCCACTAGTCTGAGATACAGGACTTAAGAATCGGCAGAAAACAGCTTCTCCACTGGTTCCGAAAGTATAGGTGGAATCGACCTGATAATTAGTCTGTGTGCCAGCATCAGAAGCAAGACCAAGGAGTAAGGATGTTAGCCCAGGGCTATTTGTAGGAACACTTGTATCAATTACAGTAGTCAAGGAAGTAGAATAAATATCATAATTACTTCCATTTACCTGTGAGTAAATAATCCCGATTTTATTATTTGAGACACCGAAATAACCTGAGATGAAAGTTCTGGCTCCAGTTACTGTTTCTAATACAACCCAGCTACCCCAAGATGACCCATTCCATTTTGAATATCTGATAGTGTTGGCTGCATCAGAATCAATAATGAATAACCAAACATTAGTACCATCTGAGGCCAAAAAAATTCCAGCATCATCCTTACTAGTTTGTGTGGTTATCGCTTGTCCAGTACTCCACGCAGAGCCGTCAAACCTAAAATGTTCGTATGTATCTGCTCCTGTACGCATAACAATATGCACGTCCGTAGCTGCTCTGGTAACCATTCCCCAATTATTGTGTAGTAATGGACTCCCAAAACTCGTACCTCTGACATTTGCAGGAGATGACCATGATGTCGTCCATTTGGCCCAGCGGAGATTGTCCCATCCAGCACCTGCTCCGGTACCATTTCCCCATACAACCAGCATATTTCCTGACCCAATATCAGCTAGAACCCTAGTACGAACATAACCTCCTGGGGTTGTCTCACGTCGTGTTGGTGTATCAAATCCCCCTGTCCACGATGACCCAGTATCTGCATTGGTTGACCTTGCATCTACTTCGCAATTCCAATCCCCAACATAATCCCAACCACAAGCATGCCATATCTTGTTGTCTGAATCATATCCTAGATTTGGTCCATCTGGAGAAGCGTTGGAATCAGAGTCTGTGTTTGTACTGCCTACCTGAACCTCACTACCAAAAGAGATAGTCGTGCCGGAAATAGTCGCTCTTGTATGGTAAGAGCGTCTGTCTGTGGTACTAAGTTGATATGAGAAAGCTATGTGAATAACATCAGTAGATGCTATATTCTTGTAGGCAACTGCAAAATTCAGCCCGACACTGTTATGATTCTGTGCAAGTGTTAAAGATGCTCCTGAAGACCACGACAGTAAATCAGTTGAATATCTGGTTTTGAGTGTAGCTCCGTCTGTGCTATCAATGTAAAATATCCACCAACGTGCTGAATTCACGGCATAGATAAGATGATTCTGCATCCCTCTACCAGTGGAATTCGTGACTGTCCCTGCACTGACTATGTTTGTTGCCATGAATATCTCCCGTTAAGCACTACTAAAAAAATCTTCGCATTTTACTAGAGGCGCCTCTACTTTTTCTTGAGGCGTTGTGTAGCACCATATTACCTCCAAATAAAGCAAAGTAACTCATACCCTTATTACTAGAAGGGTGTCCCCATGTTATGTTATAAGTACCCCCAGTAAATACTTCTCTATAGTTAGTGGCATGCTGATGATAATGCTCTTCGGTTGCAGAAGCAAAATTAGCCCCGTTTGTTAATTCCCCTAGATCAACTAAATTACCATATAAGCCAAACAACAATGAATTATTCTTTGAAGTATTTATATTATTACTAGAGCTACTAACCCCAGCTGTATTACTCGCAGTATACCCAGTCAAAGAATCTATCTGTAAAGTAGGACTAAATTCTAGTATAGAAAATCCCAAATCACTAATACCAGATAGAGTCACATTAATCTTATTACTACCACTATTAGAATTAATTACATAGAAAATTTGAGAACTGCTTATGTTAGTAGTATCTCTATATACGGGAACAGAATTAATAACATTACTATTAGTATCTGTCACTGTACAAGTAGTGATATTATCACCCCAAACTACCCCCACAACGATAAGACTACCTTGCTGATTTGCTAAATCGAATAACAACTCTGAGGACAGAACTGTCCCAGCATAAATAGATCTTTTCTGCAATAGAAACATTAAAACACTTCCAATGTTATTCCAAAATCTATGCTAGTGGATGTACTGACAGAGACACGCAGTTGTGTAGTTGGTGTGGTTTTTTCCCATTTAGTAAATAAAGTAGGAGATTTATACCCCTTAATACCGGGGGTTGCACTCCCTTTATATCTAGCTTTTGAATCCTCCACCCACACACCAGAACTGTAGCGCTCTACTAAAATAGTAATGTCTGTATTGGTGTCTGCCATTATACTAGGAGATAAATCTAAAATCACATAGTAATTATCACTGCTATTATATGTTACACTTATACCAGAGGACACGTATGTTCCTGGTCCGTACGATGCCTTACTCTTTATAAGAGTACTTATGCCAGAGGTTAATTTGCTTACTTCATTGGAGTAACCACTCTCAACACTAACTAAGTTAATTGCTGTTGCTGCAAAATAATAAGTAGTGTTAATAGGAAGATCTATTACGTAATTGTTTATAACACCAATAGTAACACTATTAGTGTAGCTGCCTGAGGTGGTACCATAATAAATTTTAAACCCAGCTAAATCAGTTAATGGACTATTATCAGTATTAGTAGTAGGACTGTCCCACTGTAATCTTACAGGGGCTGCATTGGCTATTGGACTACCTAGTAGTAGACTAATAAAAAATAATTTTGTAAATAACTTACTCTTTATTATCCGCAACAACATCAGTGCCCTTCCATGCTTTAATTAGAGCTATAAATAACGGTATTTTTTTTGAAAAATTATATGCTAAAAAAATCAAAATGGTATAGAAATGGTATACTTGTATATCCTGTGTCTTATACAGCCATGTATATACTGCAGGAACTAAAACAAGCCAAAAACCAACCCTTCCTAATGACGCCGATGAATCCTCTGCGATCAAACCTTTTATAAAATTAATCATTCTACCCTCTTATTTAAAAATTTAATTTCTACGGATGACAAAATATAGGATTGTATTTCTTTTTTAGTTAGATTGTTTTTGGGTATCCCTCTATTAGTTCTTATTTGGAGGGCCTCCCCACCCAGAACTTTATGTATCTCTTCAAAAATTATATTAGAATTAACTGTTGTGCCGCATGTAGCTACATCAAGCATAGCATAACCATCTTCTGGCCAAGAATGTAAAGATAAATGAGACTCTGATAATAAAACTAAAACTGTCACACCAAATGGAAAAAATTTATGACTTACTTGCCCCAAAACTCCAGCTTTGCCTTTTATTGCACTACTAATAAGGGTATCCACTAATAATTCCTTATTATTTAATGTCTCATAATCACAATTATACAGCTCTACTAAAAAATGATTACCTCTAATGGTGCTGAACAAGGCTAGCTCCTGTTTCTTATTTTGGTGTTCCGAGTACCGGTGGATTAGGTATGCCCAATGAACCTTGGGGCCCAATTTGATTATTGCCGCTTCTTACCACGACGTTGTCCCACTTCACCCATTGATTGAGGGTTTGAGCACAACCACCACTGTCATTACGACAGTCTTCACGATAGTCTGTGAGCCACACCATATTATATCCTGAGTTGTTGCCTGAACCGCGGATCAGTATATTGTTGTAAGACAACCTGAGGGTTTGCGATGTGATGGGCAGGCTGGCATCATCGACCCAGAACTTTACTATTCCATTCGCAACCCCCGGATCGTTCAGTTTTACATAAAATTCGACAAGATACCATTTCCCGGGTTGAAAAGTAATATCATTCCCTTGATTCTGAAAAACAACCCCTGGATTTGCGAACGCATACGAACCAATAGCTGGCTTGCCTGACCCTGGGAAATATTCTGTCGCTGTCTCCCTCTCTCGGCTATATTCCAATCTTATCTTAACGCTATCATCAGAGCTATTACGAAGGTATATTCCTTTATCCGTCATCGACCCCCAAGGGTAAGGATTTGAGAAATAGAGATACATCCGTAGATGAAGTTCAGTATAACTTGAAGGAAACATATGGGTTCCATAGTGGTTGTCGTGTCCCCATGCATTATCAAAGTGCAAGTCTCCACTATATGCAGCGCATTTGTCTTGAAAACCAAAGCTATTGTTGGTGCACTTCACTGCTTCTCTTCCGTCTGGAGCATATCCGGCACTAGCGTCCCAGTCCGACCATGTTCCATCTTCAAAGTCATCGCACCAGACGACACCTGAAGCAGGACTGGCCCCACCGGGACAAATAGCTTCTATAGCAAAGACTGATGTCGGTAGAATAAAAAGTAATAATACTAAAAGTATTTTCAAGTAAGAATCCCTTCTTTAAAAATTATGTAATAGACCCATAGTAAATAAATTATCATTATTTGTAATTTCAAACTTATAACCAGGACCTATCTGTGCTTCTTGTATAAATGGAAGCAGTCTACCCAAATTCCACGTAATTGGTATAAAATATATACCAATATTTTCTCTATTCCCGCTTATACCTATATTCAAAAATCTGTACTCAGTATCTTTAGGGTGTAATGTTCTGCCATAGCTAAACAAAGAAACACCAACATTAGCATTAATGGTCTTATCATAATCAATCCCTATTAGAGAAGTCAAACTATATATGAATGTTTTATCTTTGTTAAGAGTTGTCCTAACTTCTGCGCTTTCAATAGAAAGCTCTTCCCCGGTGTCCATCCTAGTTAGGACTATATAGTCATTAATTTTGAAACGCCCATCAGGCAACTCGGTCTGCACTATTAAAGCTCTTAATGGAATATTACTAAGTTTGATAGTGTATGCTGCTCCAGAAGTTAAGGTATCTACATTAAAATCCAAATACTTATCGCTAAAGGTATACATACGTGAAGTAACATCACCCGCTTCGGATCTTGTTTCTTTAATCTCACCTTCCCCTTCTCCTTTTTGATCTTTAAAATTAAACTTAGCATCTATTAGTCTACTTACTTGCTCACTATTATTTTTTATATATGCTCTTACTTCATCTGTCAGTAACTTATTCGTTTCTTTTTTTAGTTCTTCTGCTGACATAATAGTATGCTGCAACTGCACCATAGCTGTATCATTAAATCTTTTAAGCTCACTTACTTGCTGTTCTAATTCGCTTATTTTTGCCAAGTTAGTCTTACTAGTAGTATCAAAATAATTCTTGATGTTGTATTGTAGCCACAGTAACACCCCAACTGTTACAAATATGACCACTAGAGAATTAATAATTTTGGTTAGTATGAGTTGTTTAGTATCCATGATCACCTTGTACATTTATCGGGATTACTGATAGTGAGGAAAGTCTGGAGTGCCCCAGAACGCACCACAAGTAAGCCCTATCTCTCTGCCTATTTTAGCAAGTTCCATATAATCAGGCACATCATTTTTATTTACATTAACTTTGACATTCCAGAATATTTCTCTAGTACCAGGTTTTACTAAAGCTATATCGAAAGCACGAGCTTTATCATTAGTAATATCCTTGTCATCTAAATTTACTATATGCTCGGACGCTAACGTCCAAGTTATTTTTTTCTTATTCTCTATAGCTGTTATCACGGGAAGGTTAGCTATTTTTCGTAATTTATTTGTTTCTTCTAATAACTGCCGTCCCTGGGCATATAGAGCTACCTGTTCTTTAAATGTTCTAGCAGTGCATGTTACAATAAAATCTAAACCTACTTTGTTAGCAGCTTCTTTCAATAAGATACACTTACTTTGCAATTCCGGAGTTAAGTCCTCTAAATTTCTACTTGCCATAGTATCCTCTTTTTAGTACTTTGGAGCCCACGCCTGTTATTTAATTTTTTTCTTAACAGCAGTAAATATTTTTCTAAATTCAGATACAAAAAATGGTTTAGGTAAGATATGTGTATTACGCATATCTGTTCTATGCTCTTCCATATCCGCCATAATTATAAATTCTACTTTCGGATTAGCTTTTTTTATAATAGACATTAACTTCTTTCCATCTATAAATGGAAGAATTGTGTCTAATACTACAACGTCCGGAAAAGCTCCCAGTTCTATTTTTTTTAACGCTTCTATTGGATTCAACTCTTCTGATTGTACATCAGGATAATCATCCAGTAATTTTTTATTATAGCTTGAATAAAAATCATTTGATTCCAGAATCCACGTAGAACACATATTACCCCATCCCTAATAATTTTAACAGTATAGCTTTAAGTGGTGCACTAACAAATATATATGAGAAAATAAACACTAGTACTATCAATGTTATTTGCAAGGACTTAGCTGGATTGTCTTTGACAAATCGTATTAGATCTGAACTTTTTCTATCCTGTTCACAATCATCCAACCTATCATCTGATAGTCTTAACTTAGCCTCAATTTCTTTAATCTGAACGGAGTAATCTGATATTTGGCTCATTACGCCTTTAAATTGTAGTATTACACTCCGTAAATCTTCTTTATATAAAGACAAGTCACTACTTATACTATCAAAATTTTTTTCCACCCTATCAATATCTTTTCTGATACCCTCTACAAGTACCTCTAGGACAGCAACTTTTTTAATTAACTCTGCCTCTGACACGTTGCCCTCCTATGTTTAAGAATTTACCAGTACCATATATAAATTTAAAATTATTATTTAAATTTACTGCACGTAAAAAATCTTGAGGGGTAACTAGCCCCTCATCTTTATGGAATTCATTTTCCACAATATTAAATCTTTTATCTACTACAATAAGTCTTCTTAAGATAGCCGAACTACAAATGTCTGCTTTTTTAATATCAAAATAGTTCTCTATTTGATATCTAAAAATTTTTATAGAAGCCCAACAAAAACAAAAACCTATTATTTGTAATATATTGTAAACTGTTCCATTAGCCTTTAACATAAGTGACTGACATTTCTCCAGTTCTTGTGTTGTAAAATTAGGTCTAATTATAGCTATTTGATGATTTTTGTTAAGATACTTTACAAAATTGTCAAACTTAGATATAGGAAACATCTGATCTAAACAAAGTCTTTTGTCATAGACCTGTACTACGTGGTTAGCATAAATAAAAAATTTGTCCCTGTCTAAGCTATGTTCATATTTTTGAATCATTATGGAAATAATGCTATTATCGGTATTGACAACGAGAATATCACCAGGTTGAATTACTTTAACTAGATGTATACTTTCTGCAAGAGTCACGCTATATGCCCCCCTAAACATACACTTTAATAATTTTATTATAATTGCTGTTTAAAAAACCATAAATAGGGAGAATTTTAAGTATAGATTTAGAAACATATTAGATATTTCATTACGTACTTATTCTGTAATGTTGCTTCAGCTAGATTTGGTGAATGACCAATATTTTTTTAAAAAACAAGCTTTCTCTGACATTCTAGTTTCAGAAAATTGATTATAAGCTATTACACCACAGCACCATTGCCCATTATTAGGCAATGCTAACATGGATAAATAAATCTCTGTCACAGTACCCACTCCCGTAATTGTCACATTATTTTCATTAGTGCATATAACTTTATACCCATCTATCTGTGCTAGAGAGCCATCGTCATTTTTAGTAAATGAATTCCATGATATCTTAGTTATGGTGCTGATAGTTGGGGAACTTGGTGGTGTATTACCCCCACAAGAATATAATACTATTAAGGATATAAATATACTAAGTATTTTCATAGAATGCTTACCCCTGTAACTACACCAACCAAATTAGATGGGGGTGATGGAATAGATTCACCCACTACCTTGAGAACCTCATTAGAATAAACACTCTCATTTCCTGATGTGTTGTACGCAGTTACTGCAAAATAATATGTTCCCTGTGATAGATTAAGTACGTATGATGTAACATTACCAACATTTACTACACTAGTATACTGTCCAGAACCGCTCCCATAATAAATTTTAAACCCGGCAAGATTGGTTAGGGGAAGTCCATCTGTGTTTGTAATTGGCGCGGTCCATGAGAGTGTAATTATTCCAGCGTAAGAGGTAGAAAGTAAAAATATAAAAAAAATAAACACTAAAAATAATTTTCTCATTTATACCCTCATGAATTTAATTTATATTCGTTCACAATGCGTTCTATCCTTCTATTTTCTTAAATCTATCAAAACCGTAAGCAATAACATTGAGAGCGTCCATACCTGTTAAATTATCTCGTATCTCTATAACCAATTTTTGTGTAGTTCCTGCATCTAACTTTACACCAAATGGAGGAACCAGTTTACTTAATTCTATAACTGGCATGTATGACTCGCTTGTGCCTATAACATTTGTTACTTGAAAAGCATTAGACCCCGTACCAAATGCAGGTTGAAATAATGCAAACCTTAAAAATTCAAAATTAGTTTTTATTCCCTCATGTAATTCTACAATTCCTGAATTACGTTCATAATAAACTCTACATCCATTTGTTAATACTGGTAAAGAACCGAATTGACTTAATACTGCACCAGCGTCTGCTATTAGTACAGATAAGTTTGTTATATATCTATCATAATGCTCATGTGCTTTTATATAAAAAGATATGGGAGCTGCACCACTACCTACCACAACCATATTATTAGAACCGGATGGAGTTCCATCTGTAGTTAGATACTGGCGTAATGGTAAAATCTTTTGTTCTTTAAATGGTGGGTAAGGTAGAGCTACAACATGTAACGACTCCTCAGAAACTTTTACCTTTTCATTAGTACCTGTCCCATCACCTATATGACTAGTAAGCACTTTTAGGCACCTATTCTTCTGGATCTTCAAACCATATAGTCATAGTCAATCCTACGGCTGCTGCTGCTGTTGGTTTACATTCTATCGCTATAGAATTACCTGTCATAAGAGTTATGGCCCCATCATTAGGTAAGTGCAGGGCTGCATAAGCGGAAGTCGTATGCTGCCCTAGTAAACTTCCCCCTGTAATTGTTTGTGCGTCCGAGCCTTTTTTAATAGTTGCGATTGCTGTTTTGCCACTCGAGAAATTAGAATTTTCTGGTACTATATCTGTACCTCCAGAAATTAGAGTTCCTCCGGTTGGATTTTTTAAAACCCTCCACTGAGCAGTGACAGAACTACTTTGTCTCCAAAAAGCCACATGCAACTGTTTACTAACATGTATATTTTTTAAATAAAAAATACCCGAGAAACTTGCTGTAGTAGTTAGACTAACAAAGTCTGTAGCTATCCAAAAAGCATCGCCCAATGTACCAAATTTTTCCATAGGAGTTTCAATCAGAGCAAAAGTATATAATCTATTATTACGAACTTTCGCCGAACCTTCCTTACCAGTACCATCCTCTATAGTAAATCCCATACTTAAAACTCCTTATAAGGGCAAATGAAAATCTAAAGTTATATCTATGTCTATCTGAATGCTACCGCTAACAGCATAATAGGCTATGGCAGTTCCTTGTGGTATTATAATACCTGACATTAACTGAAATTCATGAGTCAAATTGTCTGCTGGGACTGAGTAACGTCTAATAAGAGTACCACTACTTGTGATACCTGTTAAAGCGTTAGCACTTAAGGTCGTAGCATCTGCAACGACACCACTCCCTATATACACATTAACAGGTGTTACAGTACTTCCGGATACAGTTCCTACTATTGGGCCGTGCATCTCTATTGTCTCTACTGAGTTTACCTTAAACCTAACTGACCAGATTGTCATATCATGTAAAACAGAATTATTTTTTATGTAAAGGAACGGTGTATTAGGGGCAGAAGGTGTCTGACGTACTATCGTAAAAAAAGTTCTTTTTCTATGAGCACTAAAATGTTGATGTGCTATTGTAGTGGAGAGTGTTAATAATTGATTCTCTTCGTTAACCCCCGCCCTAAAATTCCCCTTTCCTCTACCATCTAGTATTATATCCGGCATATTTTATCCTTATATTTCTGCATTGGTAACTATATTATCCGTAATAAACGCTAATTGCAGATTAATTTTTTTAAGCTCTTTTAATATATCACTAAATAAAGCGAACAATTCTGTTGAAACAACATCTATATTCCCATCTACAGTTGTTTTTATTTCTTTAGAAGTTTCTGTGTAGTCTGCACCATATATAGATATTTTATCCCCAATAGTAAGCTGTCTTATATCTGTAACTAAACTCCCATCAGGATTGACTATTTTTAAGTAATTAGTTCCTGCTACACCAGAGGTTGTAGCTAACTTAGTTAGGTTAGTTCCATCATGACCAACATCTATATTACTTATAGTTAGATTATCAACAGTAACAGATAATTCTGTATCTACTTTTAAAGCGTAGGATCCATCTATTCTTTATATAATATCTACAGCATTACCGTCGTCCCCCACAATACGAATACTGAGTGGTACTCCTATAGATGTGCCTTGCACAGGTAATGGTGATGTTTCGGTTACAGGAATCCAGTCATCATTACTATCTTGATAACAAATCTGTGCTATACTATTAGTCTTAGTTTGAAACTTATTTTCGGACAATTAACTTACCTTAAATTATGGAACTTAATGTTTGACTATTAACTGCAATATTATAGACTACTTTTTTATCTGCTTTATGCACAATCTTAACATAAATAGGATATTCAACTATAATACCCCCATGATCTTGAAATGCCCAATTAGAATTTTTTTGACTGGCTGGGAACGTTTGTATATTATCCGTGTAGGTGACCATTTCTTTCGCACTAGTTACTGCACCAGATTGCTGAGCTTCGTCTCCATATAAAATACTATAACTGTACGTAGTTATATCCATCGGCTGAATTAATATTGATAAATTACTAAATGGACTAGAATGAAAATTATCTAGCTCCTTTACAGTATCATATATAGAAAATGTTGCAGCATTTGCTATATCAACACCTACGTCCTCTATTGTAAATTCCCCAGTAGTAGCATTATAGCTTGTTATAGTACTACTTTTACCAACTAATCCAGATGCCCCAGGAGTAGATGTAAAGTATGCAGTGTCTCCTACGTAATAGTTGTCAACAGAATTAAATATACTGCCAGCCGTGGCTACAGCAGTGAATGTGGTGTGTGGTGAAGACACGTCTCCAGTTACTACTACTGCATATGTAGTTTTTTGTAATACTCTTTTAACAGATTTGCTATTGTAATTGCTCATTATTTACCCTCATATTTTAATGGCTAAAATAAAAAAGGAAGAGTAGGAACCAACTATCAAAATTGTCCACGCTCTTCCTTATTTAGGAATTAATAATATTATAACACAATAGTTTTTAAAAAATTTTCAAAAAGTGAAAATAATTTATTTTTTGGTAGATTTCTTAGTTTTTATTTTCGGTCGGACTTTTTTATCTGAAATTTCTGAGACTACGATTGCTGCCTCTATTTCTGATTCCTCAAGTCCGTCAATCTGTTTTGCTAACACCCATTTCTTAATTATAGCATTACCACCAGAATGGGTTAAAATATAGTTAGACTCATCTTCTGTTGGGGCGAGTAGTTCCAATTCCTCTAGGGCTTCCATTGGATCGATAGGATTGTCTGAGTCTTTACTTAATCTCTGACATAGGCCTATAATTCTTGGTCTGACAATTGAATCCATTTCTACCTTTTCCATAGCTTCCTTGGTACGCCGCATTTCTTCTAGTTCTTCTCCGGTAACTCTTTCAGCCTTAAGTTCTGCTGTAGTCATTCTTTGTGCTTTGTCCGTTTCTTCTTTTATCTTATCTAAAGACTTCTTTGATGAGGAGCTTCTCCTCAATAGGAATGCATCCCTATCTTCCTGATTCATGACACGAACCCATCCCTTAGAAATTACTCTCCTAAGATCAGTAAAATTCTTAAGCTCCTCGTATGTGTACTCATCACTTATATTGACAGGGAGGGAGCCTTTTGGTACTCTGAATGGCTTAGGCTCTCCGTAGAGCGTCCTAAAGTGCATTGTTATTTGCCCATCGGCTTTGAGATTCAAGAGGTAGATAGGTTCTTCGTTCTTAATTAAAGTCATTAAATTTCTTGGTTCCATTTTAAAAGTCTCCTTGATTGGAATAAACGAAGCATATTTTAATAATTGAATAATGAACGGATTCCTAGAAACTACAACAGCATCTTTCTTGGCTAATAATTTCCTAGCCATCGCGGATGTAGTTTTGGAGATAATCTGATTATCATCATTTATTACTATAATTGTATTCACTTATTCTTTTGTTAATAAGTTAGGAGATGTCATACTTATATGACAAGCTCTTGTGACACTATGTCACTAGGTACATCTAGCCAATACTTCTGTGCCTCATTATGCATGGTTACATAATGGTGAAATTACTTCTGTACTATCTGCATCACCTCCTATTATTTAAAATTTGTCTATACTTACTTGGTAATTTGCAAGATTCTTTTTCTGTTATCATTTTCTTAAATTGTTCTGGCCAAGACAAATCGGGGATCCCTTCTTTAGACTTAACGTTCTCATAAAATTCTTTTATCTGCTCTTGCTCTAGTTTTTTTTCTTCTTCTGATTTAACTACTTCTACTTTTTCTGGATGTCTCTTTTTAAGCTCCCTAATAGCTTTGGGTATCATTTCATAAATTTTCGAACTATACGTTCCACCTGAATCATGCTCTTGCTCTCTCAGTCGTCTCTTTACTTCTTCTTCTAAATTTGGAAATGCTGACTCTTCGACTAATAGTAAGCTTTCTGTAAATTCAAGTAACTTATTATATTGGCTATCGGTGGGTAACTTATTGATTCTATCTATGTAGTCTGGATGGACGGCTAATTTAGTTTTACTTGCTACCAATCTAATATAAGGTATGTCAAATATATCAAAAAATAACTTACTCATTTTGTATTTTCCTTGACTTTAAAATTTAAGTGTGTTAGTATTCCCTACATGGAGGACTACAATGTTAAAATTAAAAAAAGATGAAATCATAAAATTTAATTTAGAGGGTAAAGAATATGAGTTACTCGAAGAATACAATAATTTTTTTAAAGGTGCTACTTATTCCTCTTTATCGGAGGAACTGGCACTGGTGTTACACACCAATACATATAAATTATTGGTATGCAAAAATAAAAAAGATTATCTATCAGCTAAATCTGGAATAGATTTTCTTAGCTGCCCATATATTGTGGCATATCATGTGGAACAGATTGTGTTAATTGTGCCATATTTTCCACTTCAACATAATACACAAGAGTCTTAGTTAGGATGTCATATATTCTGTCTTTTACTTTTGTAGAAAACTGCTCATTCCATCTATCTATTATATCTTCTATTGTTTCTACTGCATAGTATACATTCTGGCCGCGCTGTGTAAGTGCATGAATTAATTGATCAAATATACTTATAAGATATTCTTCTTGTCCTATATTAATCTTATCAACAGGATTGTATTTAACAGAAATTTGCCAATAACCCTCCCCATCTACTTCTTGTGATAAAAGTTTATAAGAAACTTCTAAGAGATTAAGTAAAATTAGATCTTCATCCTGTAGGGATAATTGCCGTTCGTAGTTCATAATAAATATATTATATCACAATTAATTTTCAAAAATTTTTAAAAAATGAAAAAAATTATAGTTGGGATTTGATTTTTGTTAATCTGAAACAGTCTTCAAATTGTAGGTCTTTATATAGTAATAATGCGTCAATAGCTTCATAAAATGAATCGTATCGGCACCAGGTAGAGTCTTTATCATACAATTTGATAAAAAATTTTTTATCTATATGAAGTTCTCTGCACGGAGGAAATAGAGAAAATTGTTTACTTGATAATAAATAAAATAATTGTTCAGATAGTATTCTCTCATGATAGTCTTTACACAATTCTTTGGGACATTTTTTACAATCTTTATTTTTCATATCACATACTCAAATACTAAATTTCCGCAATCACGTGTAATAATATAAACGAATTACTCTATATACTTGATGTGGCGTCTGTTCCCCATAATTTTTGATCTTCTTCAGTAAAAACGTCCATAACCACAGTACACAAGTTTTTTATGCTGTATAATTTTTCTATAATATTAGCAACCTCTAATGGTGATAATAAATTATATAGACTAACAGACGCCACCATACAGTTATCAATACTATCTATTACGCAAGATATTTTATTTTCTATAAGTAGGATAAAATTATTATCCTTTTCCCAATAGGATGTACCAACAATATCGTCTTCTTCGGCTATTAAATTTAATATAACATTGCCCATATCAATAAAATCATTTTTTATATGAGGACTATTCTTTATAAAGAATGGATTGTACATAACATCTATAACACCATCGGATTGCGCCTGCTTACTCAATGAGGCAAAACAGTCGTGCCTAACTTCTGTAGGAAAGGAATTGAGTATTTGCTCGACAGTAATGAGCCCACACCGATTAAAATCACCTAATAATATAGCATCTGGGTGGATAAATCCATGAGGAAATCCATTACTAAAATCATCAATATATTTATTATCTTTAAATAAATAGGTTAATACTTCTTTTGTCGGTTGGATAAAGTACGGAAGTTCTATACAAGTAATATTATTATCTTTATAGATAATTCTCTTAAGTTCATCTCTATTAATTGTCTTTGCCTCAGTAAAATGACGCGGTCCTTGGTACTCAATAGCTAGCTTTTGCTTCGGTAAATAATAATCCGGCCTAATAGTAAACCCAGATAATTTTAGGTTTTTATCGTGGATGATTTCTGTTTTAGGGAATAATATCGCCAGAATACTACCTAAATTATTTTCTGTGCACCAGATTTCTTATCCTTTGGGTAGACTTCTTAAGTATTTGTCTTGCTCCTTACCAATATTTTCGATACTTATTTTCATACATTCTCCTTTACTTAAATTTTATAAGTAAAGTATAGCACAAATGCTTAATAAAAACAAGTAAAAAAATAGGGAAGTAGGCTTTTACACCATACTTCCCTGATAATTAGTATTAAAATATTGAGTAATTACTACTGCTTAGAACCCTTAGCTATAGCGAAGGAATTTGGGAGCCCAATACCAATCTGCTCAATAAATGCCCAGCCTTTTCTTGTCTGACCAATAACATAGTTGTTAAATGGTTCGGAAAAGAGATCAATCCTTATTCCGAAGTCACCCAAATATTCAGGGGCAGTCACGGCATATACAACTCCTGCAGGAACTACTTCAAATGTATTGGTACCAGCAGAAGTGATTATCTGTGCATTGTATATATTACCGATGTAACCAGAAAGAATTAACTCCCTTTCGGTAACAGGGTCAACACCAGCTGACATTGTGGTCTGTATATCAACCAGCTCTGCCCTGCTGATAAGGAACTTGTCAACCATAAGCCTGTTCTTTTCTACCTGATACATAATATCAGCGAAAGCAGTGAGGCCCAATGATGCGAAATAAGTAACATCATTGCTGGTTGCGGCGGCAGCTTCTAGAGCAGCTACAAGTGCCTTGTCTTCCTGACGCTCTATATCCTGGCGAGCAAAATCCTGCGCCCTATCAAGACCATCATACTGCATCTGATAGATATCAGTGATATCGATATCAACGAAGCTTGTGATCTTAAATTCGGCAGGCATTATATACTTACCAGTAACCTGACTAACTGGGGTCTGGCCGTCCTGACCAACCATCCACGCTGTAACCTGCTTAGCAACGTCCTTGGTGATCCTGAACTGTTCGCCCTGAGCAAGAGGCCTTACTCTGAGCAGCTTCCTTGACCATGACTCGTAGTCTATGATTTCCTTGACTGGAGCCAAGAGTTCAGAGCCGATCATCTTAAATCCCTCGGTATCATTAAGGGCAGCTTGAATAGCTTCTCTCTTAGCCTGCTTATCGAGTGCGCTTTCTTTCCTAATACCGCCCTTAGAAGCATCAGCTACTGCTGACTGATAAGCATTGATGGTCTGTGTGAGAGCATCTTTTTTATCATAGGCATTTACCTGACCATTACCATCGAATGCCTTACCAGCACCCCTAGCAATAGACCCGTCTCCTTTTATCCCACCAAAAGCGGCTGGATTGTAAGCAGAACCATCCGCGGCTACATGTTTTGCTGTCTTTCTGTATGGATTAACCATTTTTGTATCACTCCTTTCTTAATTAGTTTTAGATTATGCTATGAAACTTCCTTCTACGCCAAGAAATGGATTAGATGCCGTAGGAACATCTGCAACTCTTCCTGCCCTATTAGTAAGAACTTGTGACGTAAACTTTCCATTAGCGCCGACGTAAAGAGCAGCACCTAGTGTGTAGTTCTGTGCAGTATCGAACTGATCAGTGTAGATCCTCCAGTTGCCCTGGAACAGTGTTATCCTATTAGAACCTGCAGTGAAATCATTAGTATTGTAAAGATTCTTACCATCCCTCTGAAGTTCTGCTTCGGTCTTCTGATAAGTATAAGTTACTGTAACAGTCTCGCCTGCGGCTATACCACTGCCTGTGCCACCATTGGTAAGCGTGCCATTCGTAGCATTAACTGTGACACCAGATGTTCTATCTGTAGAACCATCAGAATCTATTACTCTGACATTGGAAACATTAGCATGTGCTAGATTCTCTACAGAATCTACTGCATCAAATGTCACGGTCTCACTGACTACCACCCCATAAAGAGTAGTTGCCTTGTCCCACTTAAAAATACCAGCAGCATTGCTTCCAGTGCCAGCTACAGTAACTGTGGTATTACCAGCACTGTCAGTTGTATAGGCAGCAATCTGCCCAGCCTGCCAGGATGAGTTAGCATCAACTACGTTGTTACCGTATTCAGCCCCGCCAAGATTTCTCACTTTTTTAAGATCTATTGCCATTTTGTATCACTCCTTTCTTCGTTTTTATGACTTCTGGACTCTTGAAAGTCTAGAAATTCTGTTAAATACCTTGTTAAAAAGTTTACTAACATTTCTGTCGGGAAGAGTTAAAGTACTTACTGCATATCCTGCGCCAGGAACATTGGTGCTATATACAAACTTCTCCAATCCAGAAAAATTAGTGCCTTCGTAACTACCGTTTTTAATTGCCTCTACAATATCAGAAAGCTCTTCTAATACTAATGTAACATTAGCTTCTGATACACTTGTTGCTGTAGCAATTGTAGTTATTAGTGATGTAGCCATTTTACCTCCTATCTTAGAATTTTAGTTACTACCTAAATTTTGCTGTAATCATTTGATGTACTTTTCTAAAGCACTTCTAAAACTTGGTACAGGAGTTTTTAATTGGTAATTAGATAATACTACCTTTAATCCTTTTCCAAGATAAAAAGTTAAGTTATGAACAAGACTATTATAATCATCTATCAAAAACTCTTCTAAAAGTTCTAATTTTTCTTCTTTAGTATAATCGGGATGGTTGTCCTCGATTTGTATGACATACTCTTCAACAGATGCTTCATCAAGATTCCACTCAAAATAACCAGTCCCATCCTCAAATTGATTGGTTACGTTTAAGGAGGCTATCTTTATCTTATTAGCTTCACACCACATAAGAAAGTCATCGATCTCATTAGTAACTTTGTGGCCATTCTTAATTGCTATTGACTTATCTCTAAAATAGGATTGTTTAACCTCTGTTATATAAGGTCCAGTTGTTTTAATATCAGCACCTTGTGCTTTAGCCTTACTGAGAGCACTATCATACTCTTCTTGTGTAATCCATCGTGGTACAAGTGTTCTGGGTAGGATATTGACTGGAGCGAACGGATTATCATCTTTATAACGAATAGCTGGACCAGGGAGCCATTCTGAGCCGAAGTACAAATTTTTATTCAAGCCGTTATCAGACCAAACTAAGTCAAACTTATCGTTAATGTGCACTCTATTCATGCTTAACTCCTAAATATTCCTTTTATGCTTGGAAACTTGCTCTTAGCTACTTCCGAAGAAGACTTAAATATAGGATTACCCTCTACTGCTTCTTTGGCTTTGGTATTAACAACAACCTCTTTCTTAGCATAAGAAGCTGTTACTGGTGCAACATTAAGCCCATTCAAATCATTCTCTACCTCAATAAGAGCATCCTCAGAAAGATTCATTGCTCTATCTGACTCTGCTAAAATATTTGAGAAGAACTTCTTAGCACCTTTATTAAATGCTGCTTCGATAAGACAGTTTGCGTCCACACCTTCTAATGCAGGAACTACTTCACCAGTAGGAAGTTCAAACTCAGAAGTAAGTACATCGTACATTGCTGCCTTAAGCTCATTATCAATAAGATTAAGATTAGCCCTTCTTATTGATATATTGAGCGCCCTCTTTAGTCTTGCTTCATAAGATTTCTTAAATAAATCCATCTCCTGAGCAATTCTGGTTTCTGCTATTTCTGTTGCTGTCTTAGAGATTACTTCTTCGTACTCTTTGGAACCAACCTTAATAACTTCACCCTTGTCTTCTGCTATGTCGTCTTGTCCGCCACCATAAATATGGTCGGCGTTTGATTCTCTATCTACACCTTTGATATCATCAATTCCATTCTCTACCACACCATCTTTAGCCTCATCTTTCTTGTCAGCTAAATCTGTGATGGGACTGTCAAGAATATTAGCTACCTTTTCTGCTACCATTTTAGCGTAAATATTTGAGGTGACGGTTTCTCCGCTACTAAGAGTTTCTGATATTGGGTGGGTTTCCGCCAAATCAAATGCAATTTTAATCGCTGATATAGCGTCCAGCATCTCTGGTGAGCTGGTTGACTTGCCTTCTGCTATCGCCTGGTCTGTCAGAGCTTTAATTATCATTCTAACATCTTCTGTGGAGGCCTTCTTAGATTCTTTTGGTTCCATTATATCAGTAATAGGAGCTTCTATTTCGGTTTCAATTTTATCTTCTTCTTTTTCTTTCTTCTCTTCTGTGGGATGCAAATATAGTTCTTTAATTACATCAACCAACTTATCCTGTTTTGGTGCTGAAAGTTTATCTTTTTCTATAAGATCCTCAGCTATCTGCATAACTTCATTAAATCTCTTAATGTCCGCAGTTTTGGTAGCTTTTAGATCATTAGTAGCACCCTCTGTTACACCACCCTCTTCTTTGATATCGCCTCGGTATACATCAGCTACATCATCTGACCCGCCTTCTTCAACACCATTAGTGGGTTTCTTCTTCTCTTCTCCCCTAATATCATCTTCTGCCCCTTCTAAAATAGAAGCAGGCTCATTAGATGTCGCATCATAAAGAGAAACTCTGTATTCAGCCGCAGTCTTTTCAGCACCATCTTCTAAAAGTGACTTGCATATACTTTGACCAAATTCATCGCTCTCAAAAGCTTCTTTTGTAATATTAAAAGAATTATCTATAGCAAAAATATTCTTAGATCCTTCCTTAAAAATCCACTCATCTCCACAAAGAGCTATCTCTAAATCAGCCTTCTTAGTCTTTATCTTATTATCTATGTCAGACCAGAGCTTAGATTTTTGGTCCTTAGCTGCCTGTACTGAGTTGATCGCGTCACCAAGCTCTAGTACGTTATCTACTGCGATGGTGTCTATTCCAGCGGACTCCATTATCCCAGCAAACTTAGGCTCAATAGCTTTCATCTGCTCTACTGTGAGCTTACCTGCAAGCTTCTTCTTCTTAATGTCCTTGACAAGCTCCTCACCATAAGAACCCCAATACTTCTTCCAGTACTCTTCTGCTTTACTATCAAGAGCAAGCTTTTCTATGAAAGCCGCCTTCCAAAGAGAGGGAACCTTACCGCTACCCTTCCCAGGATTGCTCCATAATGATGGAACTTTTCCAGTTGATTTCCCTGGGCTCTTCCATGCCGAAGGTACTTTTCCTTCTGCAATCTTGACATAGGGATTTTTAGTAGCACTAACTGCTCCAAACTCATTGGCTGACATAGGCTTTAGCTCCTCTGTATTTGATTTTTCTATAAATTTATCTAAGTTAGTTTCAACTTCAGTTTCTGATTCCTGTTCTATATTAGTAATAGCAGAGTCTTCTACTTTCTTCTGCTTAAATTTAGTTTCAACTTTAAAGGCTTGTTTTTTTAAATCAGGAGTATCAGACGCGTACACCCATTCTGGATTATTTATTTTTAACCACCCTTTAGTAGGTACAAAATATTCTGTAGACAGTCTATTACCTTTAGCGTCAAGCTCGCCAGTTTCGTTCCAGGGGCGAAGTTCGGTATTAGGTATAGCATTATACTCCTCTTCAGTAAGCGCTCTATCAGATGCATTAACACTATAATTTTTTAGAATAGTAACGCCATTATTCTCTAATCTTATTTTTGTAAACACGTGCCAATTTGGACCGTTGACATCATGAATAAGCCTCTCTTCATTTGCTTTTTTATTCATAGCCCCAAGTGACTCCTCAATTTTAGATAGTCTATTAGATAATATTAAAATAGAAGATTCATCTTCCATCTTATGCTTCTTTTCAGCTTCTTTTAATTTAGCATTAATACCTAATACTTCGCTAACTAATGCTTGAGGATCCGCTGGGTCGTCTACCCAAGATTCTTCTTGAAAACAAACTTTATAACATTTTTCATAGGCTTTCTTGCCTTCAAATAATTTACCTTTTAATCCACCACGAATGTGATCTGGACATAGTTCATCAGAAGAAGATGCTATGTGCCCACATATGCTACAATGACATTCTTCGCTAAAACAACCCATTGACATACTATTAATATCACCCTTAAGTATGCCTTCTGCAATCTTTCTATCTTTGGTCTTATCTACAGCAACAAGAATTTCTACAAACTTATTGTCGCTATCCATATCATTATAATGAGCATCTAATATAACACCACGAGCTTGTGTTGGATCGTCTGCTCTATGGTTGATATGATTTGGTTTTAAATTAAACGTCTGGAATACTCTGCAACCATATTTAGGATCAAATCTTAAAAGTTCGTCTGCAGGAAATGCATCATTATTTTCGTTAGGTACATCTGCTGTAAGTGCTCTTGATATTACAAATATATAATCGTTAGGATTCTTGGAAATTTTATAGGTATCAGCCACATTCTCAATAGCAGCTTTGACGTCTACCTTAGTTCCGTTATTTTGGAAAAAGGATGATGTCTTTATTTGAGATGCATTTCTCGTAAAACCAGCTTCGGAGGTATTACGAAATGCTAATATGTCAGCCTTTGATGTTTTGTAAAATGACAAAAGTTAGCTCCTACTTACTAGCATTAAATTTAATAGAATGAAGCAAATCAGTATACATTGATACTGCTGTATCCTCTTCCATAATCGCATCTCTGATATCTTCTACAGTATTAAAAGTTTTTTTATTAGCCAAAGTTATCCTCTAATTTATCGTATTTACTATGATTTTTAAAAAATTTAAGATAAAAAAGATAGAACTGATGATATAATCAGTATACATTATATCACATTATTTTTTAAAAAATTTTCAAAAAATGAAAAAAATGCACTATAATATAATTTTTTTATTAGGAATAAATTTATATTGACTTTTATCAGGTACATTTTAGCGGGATTTGTACTTTTCATTTACATACCCCCCTAAAACATTAACGGAGCCTGAACGCTTGAGTTTCCCTAAGCTCTCCGTGCCCTTCAGTGCTATGTTTCTAGCAGCGTTTATGTCGGCGTGGTCGGCATGACCGCACTTAGTACAAACGAAGGAAACACCAGCACGACTTTGTTTGTCCACGTGTCCGCACTTGAAGCAAGTCTGAGAGGTGTATGCGGGGTTGACTTCCCATATAAAAACTCCCTGCTCTTTCCCAAGCACCTGACACCTGTTAGCAAAATAAGATCGGCCCCAACCGTGCAGCTTACCACTGCTCAGGTTTGCCAGAACCTTCGGGCTTTCTACAACCAGGTTAAGTTTAGCTTTCTGAGAACGTCTCACCGCTATCTTAGCCTCTAAATCCAACACCTGTTTAATCCTTGACTTTAAACCCAATGACTTCTTTACCTCCAAGCCATTCTTCTGTCTTGATGCCTGTTTCTGCCTCTCTGTTCTGATTATTCGGCTTATGTTCCTGCCTATGTATCTGTCTGAACGGATGACGGAGTTTCTATAACCAACATCACAACCAAGAGAGACTTCTTTCTTTTCGGCTTTACTTACCTCTTTTTGAACGAAGACTCTTGCATAGAACTTTCCGTTTTTGTCTTTGAAAAACTCAGCGGTATCATTTAGAACCCATCCATCACGCAGTGCCTGATTTAGCTTTTTGTGGGACTTACAGGGCAATTTAACACCCTTCTTTCTCTCGAATTGGTTCTCTATAGTTATCCAGTAATCAAATTCGATTGAATTCTGTATAATGAATAATGTGGAATATATCACGTTAGAACAACATCACAGTATAGACAGCCTCCAAAGGTGGGGTGCTACCAGCAATGTGCACCCATTATTAATTACTAATAAAATTATAGTCTATAAATGTTCAAAATTTATAATGCACAACAAATGTAAAATAACTACATCAGATACAATACAAGATCTAATAATTAAATCTGATTTAGAATTAGAAGACGCTTTGCAATTAACTAAGCTTCAGACTCAGCTTGAACTGAAACTGTAGGTGCTTCTTCTTTAATTTCATCAGATTTTTTTTCAGATAAATCTATCTGATCTTCTGATGTGGCTATGATTGGGCTGTTTCCTGTCCTAAAGAACATTTTTATCTCCTATTTCTTCTTAGTCTTCCGATATTTCTTGATAGCTTTATCTGATAAATTCCCACCACTTCTTACAAGAAAATCATTATCAGAATATATATTACCTTCACCAGTTAAGAACGCATCATCTTGCTCTTTGACTTTTTCTTGTATCTTAGCTATCTTATCCTTAAATATATCACTAATAGTTTTATCAATTTTAGAATGTAGCTCCGCATCAGTGGCAGCAGCTAAATTTAAAGTTTCTACTGCATCTTCTAATTTATCATTTAATGAAGCTTCAATTATATGTTTTCTTACTAATGCTTTTCTTACATATTCTATTTCAGCATCACTAAAATTCTCATCTTCCATATATTCACTTATTCTATCCCAATTACAATTCTTAATAAACTCGTTATTACCTTCTCCCTTAGATTTAATATAAGACCAAATTTGGGATTCAGTATTACCAGTTTCCATTAAATCAATTAAATCATCTACATCGTTAGCAGTAACTTTAAAGCCTCTTTTAGAGGGAGCTTGCTTAGATGCTGGGGCCGGTGTAATTGGAGGAGCCCCGGGGGCCACCTCGGCAGCTTCTTCTGGAGTTGGTGCTTCTCCTTCTGGAGGTAATCCGACAGGTGCTGCTTCTGGTAAACTACCCTCTTCTACTGGTGTCATTGGTAGTTCTTCTGACATTGACAATGGCATCCCACCACCGGGAAGAATTTCTTGGGCTATATCTTCTGGACGTTTATCCTTGACATCTTCAGGTAATATTTTCTTTCTAAGTTGCTTTTCTATCTTCTGCTCGGTAAGAGCATTAACAGTTTCTCCTTCAAAGTCAAGCCCCGCTGCAGCAAATGACGTGGTCTTGCTTGACTTAACACCAAGATCATTAAGGAGCCTAATTGCTTCTAACATATCCTTATCTACTACAGGCTCTAATAATTGTCTCCATTTAATCTTAGGTACTATGAGACGTTGTTCGTTGGCATTTTTCTTAATACGGACGCGATGGGAGATCTCCGAAGTTGATCTGTGGTGCCACTCATTTATCTCAGCCAATGGTTTGAAGAATTTATTATGAAACCACATAGATTCAAAGAACTTGCGCATACCTTTAAGTCTGAGTAGCAGAGTATTAAGATTGGTCTTGCTCGCTGCGAACGTTGACTCGCCGTGCATCATGCCTGCTGAAACGCCTAATGCAGTCATTTTTACGCGCTCTATAATATCATACTCTCTACTAATACTCATCATCCTATCAGTAGTCCCAAACGCCTCAAACTGTATACCATAATTAGGCAGTACAATCATAGCATGTGGGTCTGATTCTGCTATAGTAAATTGTTGAACTATCTCATCAAAAAATTCTTTGGGTGGAATAAATTGATGCTCTGGGGAGCCGATTTTTACGATTTTAATAGGGCCGGAATGACGTTTTGCTGTTTGGATACTAGCGTTCATGATTGAGGATTCGTACATCGAAATCTGCCACATTCTCGGCATAATACTTGTACCACGAACATCATACGGAAATAATTTTCTTGCTAAAAATGAAACATTAAATTTTGTATTTAGTGGTACATTTTGCCCAGACGCAATTGCCGAAACTATCTCTGCAGGTAATGTCTGTATATAATCCAATACTTGGGGGTGCTGTGATGTTATGAACTTACGTAAACCTTCATCTGGGCAGAACTCCAAGATAGTTGGAACGTTGAGAAATGAGGAACTCAACACATTTACTTGATCCGGATTATGGAATATTAAATCGCTCCATACTCCCTTAGACTCATCAAATATTAAATGAGGAATCACTTCCCCCACTACTAAGAATTCTTTTATAAAGTATTGAAATAGCGATACTATAGACGTATTATCTATAGCTTGCTCATACGCTCTCTTAACCTCTCCTGTAATTCCCTCTCCATATAAATCCATATCGGATGTAAGCATTTCAGAAAACATATCTATAACAGAACCCACAATGGGGTCGGTCCGATAAAATAATCTCCAATATCTATTGGCCTGGTGACGATCTATAGGGAAATTTATCTTAGATGGGTCGCCGAATTCGGGCTGGTACGGGGTTGGTACACTAAAAAATACCCCGCCAGTATCTGCCGTCTTGTTCATTTCTTTTTGTAATTCAGATACAGCGGCAGCTTGCTTATTACCATGCACCATCTGAGGAGAGACAAAAGATGATAAATTTTTAATCGCTGCTTGATTTGCAACTTTTTTTGCCATTAAGTTTTCCTTTAACTACAATTAAATTAATATTGACTTACTTAAAGATTTATGTTAATATTTATTCGTGAAGTATAAAGATTGTAAAAAATGTCCTAAAGAATTATGTGCTGGTTCCAATAAACCTATTATATACGAAAAAAATAATAACTATGACTATATTTACATATATGGACCTTGTAAAAAAACCCAAAAAAGATTCAAAGTCTACTTATATAATGAGATAAAACACTTTTGTACTTTATCAGACTCATTAGCTTATATAATAAACACTGTGGATTGGGGGCTAGAGCACACACTGAAACTTACTAAAATTAAATCACAAATTACTGCCGTGCCCTAGCTAAATCTGTTCCATTAAATCCAAATGGTTTTGTTGGAACTTCTAATTTCTTAGCTAATTCCCCACACTTCTCACATTTCATTTCAGTGGGATATTTAAATGTTAGATGCAACTCACAAAATTCATTCCCACATTTTTCACAGTGATACTCTATAAATGGCATACCTAAAACCTCCTGTATTAATAATACAGTTAGTATATCATATTTAACTTTTTAAAAATTTTCAAAAAATGAAAAAAATAATTATTTTATTTTTATAGGGTAGGCAGCTGGATTTTGGTAAGGTTCTTCTGATAATCCCCAATCACTAAAAGCTGCCATTATAAACTGCTTGGTCCCGATTTCCCCAGATGTGCTTGGGTCGCCATAGTTATCGCCAGCAAACACGTATTGGTCTCTTATTTCCCACGGCTCAATGTAACGTCCTTCTGTAACATTACCATCACGATCTCTGTATGTTACTTTTAGTAATAATTGTTTTTTGGCAGCTTCTTTAATTGCTGATAATATATCAGATATGTCTGCTTCTTCTTTCTCATCTATCTCCTCTTCATCCTCTACAGGTTCCTCTTCTACTTCGTCAATAGGCTCTTCTTTGATTGGGACAGAAATACCTACATCTGAAATAGAGATCTCTTCATCTTTATTTTCTTTAAAACGTTCTACTAATTCGTTATATTTATCTTTATTAATTTCCAGGAATTGAACATTTGGATTATCTTTTTGCCAATGTTTTTGTGCTCTCTCAAATTCTCTCTTATTTAATTGTTCTGTATGAAATATTTTGGCATTATCAATTAAAGCATAATATGCGGCATCTATTATAAAAAATGATTTTTTAATAATATCCATACTCATAAGGTCTGTTAGTTTAAATGATTTTTTTATATCACCTAACTCAGATAGTTTAAAAATTTTCATATTTCCGTGCCTATAAACTCTTCTAATAATTTTTTAGCATCTGCAAGATTATCACTTTCTATATAGTCATACATCTTTACTACGGACTCATCATCCGCTTCTCTGAAAAATTGCTGTAATTCTTCGAAGCCTTCTTCACCAGGCAGCACGAATACATACTTAGCATTTACAAAACTTTTTTTTGATTTCATTTTTTCAATCCTTTTATCTATGTAAGATTGCTGCTCTGGGCTAATATCTTGGTATTTCGCTATCATTTTTAAATTATCATATTTATGCTTAGATCTTCTTATTGCTAAATTAATTTGTTCGGGAGATAATTTATATGTTCTTAAAATAAAATGATAACCTTTTCCCTCTCTCAGTGCTTTACTAAACACACTAGTCTTTTGTTCTTCACTTAAATCTTCTTTGCGCAGTAAATATATTAATGCTATTCCTTTTTCTATACATTTATTAATAACAACTTTCTTTTGTTCGGGAGTTAAGCTAATATATTTAAGTAGATCTAATAAACCTAATCCAGTCTCTATTGCTTTTTTAACAGCGTAATCCTGCTGCTCCGGGGTAAGTAATCTATTCTTAAATAAGAAATGTAACCCAACACCTTCTTCTAATGCCTTTTGAACTAATACAGTTTTTCTTTCTGCAGGTAGATCAAAATTTCTAAGAATATATATTAAATTAGTACCATCATCCATTGCTTTTTTATACAATGAATTGATAAGATGCTTATATTGAGCATCTGATAAACTTTCTTTTTCATTCTCATATAAATATATAAGTGCAACACTCTTCTCAATAGCTCTATTAACTGCTCTCTGCTTCTGAGTGTCAGACATTTTCTGATATTTTAATAAAATGGATAAATCTTTCCCTTTATCAATAGCGTCTTCAATTTGTTCGGCTGCTAATTGATAATTTTTAAATACGTAAGACTTCTCAGTAAATGCATCGTATGCCTCTTGAGAAACTGCTGGCTTATCTTCTTCGTCCTGTGCTACTACTTTGAATGATTTATTTTTACTACCGATAGATTGTGTTGGCAGAATCTTTGATACTCTAACTTCTCTCGTTACTGTTTCAAATGGCTCTATAAATGTAGAAGAGGGTAAACCTACGCCTGTGCCTCTATATGGATAAATATTAGAGTCCCCGTAATAAGGTTTAGGATTTAGACCATCCGCGCGTGATTCGTCTTTTTCTATACCATCGGTTCTTTTTCTAAACTCTTCATATGCCCCATATAATTCTGTAGCATATGAATTATATATAGCAATAAATTCAGACTTATTTACTTTATCTAATTTATCTGATAATTCATCCCATTTAGTTATTATAGCTTCTCTACTTATTCCTTTTTTCTGCCATACTTCTACTGCCATATTGATTAACTTTTCCTTATATTCAGAAGTAAGTTCGCTAAGATACTTATTTTGTAAACTGCTCCCCCAGTTTAATTTAATAGACATAATATTAAATGATTTTTTATCTCCAGATAGTACGATATTTTCGTACTTTTCGGAGGAGGTTTTTACTTTCTTAACATCATATATATATTTTCTTCTTGGCTTAAATACCTTTGTTTCAAAAAATGGCCTGGGAGATAAATCCTCTACTGGGATTTTAGATAAGTTTTCTCCCGGTTCCTTGCCACGCATGAATGGTAGATGGCCTTCTCCTGGCTGAGTTACTGGGCGTTTATGAAATCCATCAGGAAAGTCTCTCCTGGGCATTAATTGATAACCTTCTTCCATAACATCTCTATTTTGAGTTTCAAAGGAGTTTAGATTAAATGATTTTTTAGATTGCATATCATACTGCTGTAAAATACTTTCAGCCCAATCCAATACTTCTTTTTCTTGATTAGGAGTAAAGAATCTTGAGAATTGTTCTGGGTGGGCGATTCTATATAATTTAACAGATGCTGCTGCTAAAACATCGTCGCCTCCCCATTGTCTTATAAACCCACCAAAATCTCTTCTGTTCCCCATAAAGTATGTTTTTATATCAGATTTTGTTAGTGCTAATAAGTCATCTAAGTGCAGATTATATTTTTTTATTTTTTCTGATAAGATGTCTTGTATTCTATAAGCTACTCTGCACCAATCGGGTAATATGCTGCTTAATTTATCCAACCACTCTACATTATTCTCGCGTACAGTATGTTGTGGTTTACGCACAGGAATAGGCTTAGCTTTATTTTCGTTATTTGTTTCTATCCCACTACTTCCTGGTCCTAACATACTGTGACCACTATCAGATGGATTCTCTGTAATAAATTTTAAACGTTTTTTGGTAGGTAACACTCCTAATTCTTTATATGATTTTTCTTTCTTTTTAGATTTATTCGGTAATTTATTTTTAATTCTAGAGTCGTCATTTACCATAATATCATCTGTTTGCTCTCTTCTCATGATAGGGGATAATGTTCTTTCCGATTGATTTTTAGGCTCTAAATTCCAACCATCGGATGGGGCGGGCATACGGATAGGATTCTGCAATCCTATAGATGGAGATTTACGATCCTCAAAATACATATCAGTAAAAACACTATTTAAATTAAATGATTTTTTCATAATTATTTATTTTTAAAAACTACATAGGCCTCATACTTACCATCTTCTATTTTTTTAAACCCCTCTATAATGGGAGTAGCATTTTTAAATTGTATGGATAAGCGGCTAATTTTATCGTTTAAAACATCTTTAAAAATAGAAGTGGCATCTTTTTCAGAAATTTTCCAAAATATAAATACTAATCTGACTTTGTTCTCTTCTGAAAAATAACTGGTATCTACTCTCCCAATTTCATCGGAAATATCTGAATCGGGTAACTGCCCGAAGTTACTATCTTTACGTATTCCAAAAATATCCTTAATTACTTCAGGTGGATGGTAGACCCCTCGCATTATTTTAATAACTCTCTCTTTGATATCTTGAGATGAGGCGGCTAAAATATCCTGCGCTGACACTCCTAATAAACCGGCTATTAAGGTAATCATTAACCATACCTTAGCTCTATCAAATATACCAGATGTTTTATTCTTTGGTTTGTATTCCTCAATAGCTTTTATAACATTATCCCAACTACCTCCAAATACTGTATTTAGTAAGTTTAATATTTGATCCTTAATAGCAGTATGTTTATCAAAACTAGTCTTGGTTTTCCAAACAGTCTCAGTCTTAGTGGGCGTTTTAACTTCTACTTTTTCTTCAGAAACATTAAGAACTTCCCCAGTTTCTCCCCCGTCTAACTGAACTTTATCTCCAGGTTTAGCTTGGTCTAGCCATGACTCTGCCTTGTGTAATAACATTTTTTCTTTAGGAAGAACATCATAAATATTTAAGTGGGCTTCCGGGCCTATTAATCTTACTGAGTCCCCATCTTGTATTGTATTAGGCTCTACTGAATCCCCTTCTTCGTTGAGCAAGATCTTACCATCCCATATAAAAGTAGATGCTACTTTTCTACTAATGGCTTCTATATTACTTTCTGCACCTGTTATATTGATTTCTGATAAATTAACTTCCATTTCCCAATAATGCCCATATTGTTTTTGAAATTCTTCTTCTACCTCTTCCTTAGTATAATACAATTTACCATTTGGGGCCTTAAACATATGAATATCATCTATGTCAAATTGTGCAATTATTGGATTTTCTTTTGTAATAATACCAAATGCAGTAGTTGGGATGGCTACATTAAATTCATTAAATTTTATAACAGTATCATTTTTAAGTTGTATTTCTTTTCCCACAAGAGTAGCAGCCTGTTTCTGTAAATACGGATTATTATTAGATTTTTTTATATGTTTGAATGTTTCTATTTCTTTTAGACGATTTTTAGCATCTTTCATAGAATCATATGTACCCATATTCTTACCTGATTCAGAGTATACTCTCCATTTTTCTTTATCTTTTAATTTCTTAATATAAGATACTTTTGAAAAATCTATTTCGGGAATATCAGAGAAGTCTATATTTTCTTTACTTGCTACCCTATCATAAATATTAGGGTATGCTGCTCTGACCCACTTAGCAAAAGCACGTTCAAATTCTTCTTGATTCTGATATTTGCCTTTCCCGAATAAAGGCGCTATTTGAGATTCCATCTCACGATACTTTTTGCCTATAGTGGTATATATATCATCTGAAATCTCACCTTCCTCATATAACTCATTTATTCCAGAACCAATATAAGCTGTCTTAAAAAATGTATTCTCAATATCACATATAACAGATTCATTGGGAGAAAATTCTTTTTTAATTTCTTTAATAATAGTAGTCTGATCTTTTCCTTCCTCTATCTTCTTCTGAACTACTTCATAAAGATAGTTCTTAGCTTCTGCTAATTTATCTGCAATTTTAAGATATGCTTGGTTTACTTTTGGCATAGTTACTCCTTGACTAAACTTAATAAAATATTCTTTACATGAATATTGCTTTTTGGAAAATCCACAAATTTATCATTATATATCTTTTCTAAAGCAGAGTGACAGGCTGCTGATCTGCTCTGCCCTCTTTCACAGTTAATATACACATAGCTGATTGGTAAATTACTATCTACAAAAGATAATATATCTTTAGCTTGATTTTTAGTAAATGCTCTAAATTTACCAAAATCTTTTTGTATATCACTAAATCTGATTCGTAGAATGTCTTTATATAAACTGTCATCTACATTAGCAAAATCAGAAGCTGTTCCTGTGATAGAAATAAGTATTGAATTATCTTCTGGGATGAGTTGTTCAATATCATTTTTAGAATAATGTGCAAATTTTATATTGGAGTATCTCTCCCTTCTATCTGTTCTATTTTTATATATAGGCAGATCAGCCAATCCTTTCAAGTGCCTAAATTTGTCTAAACTTTTTCGGAAAAATAGTTCTCTATTTTTAGGTAGAGTGACCACATCAACTGGGATAGACGTGTAACCAAAATCTTTGGCAGCTTTAGCTCTATTATTGCCATCAACAATAATATATTCGTCGTCTATTAAAACAACTTTTACGTAGGGAAGAGTTTCACCTTTTTTAAGTTTATTATATAGAGGTAAATACGATGTATATACGACTGATGGCTCAGAGGGAACCAGTTCATCAATACTAATGGTCGCTACTTCTGATATTTTACTTATGTGGCTTACCTTTAACATCCATACCTCTTATCTACTATGTGTTTTCTTTTTGTGGCACTTTAAACATAACGTCTGAAAATTATCTAATCCACATCCACCACCACCATCTCTAATTTCTACGATGTGATCAGCTTGCCAGCTGGATAGTTTCTTCTTGCAATTATTACATACACCATCGTCTCTTTGTTGTAATAATTTTCTTATAGTCGGTACATCGCCACGAATAACAAAATAATTATTAAGAGCATTAGTGTAACATTCTGTACTATGCCATATTCTACGTGGAGGTTCTATTTTTTTACCACAACCACATCTACAAGTACCATCTGTTTTAGCTGGGTACATTTCACTCATTACTAATTTTGTTTGATATCTACTGAACTTGTCAATCGGCATTTTATATTATATCACAAATATTTTTAAAAAATTTTTAAATAATAATAATTAAATTATAATTGACTTACTTTTAAATTTATGTTAACATCTATTTATGGAATATGAAGACTGTAAAAATGTCCAGAAAAACTATGCAAAGTATCTGCGACAAATATATTTAATGATGGTAAGTATTGCATAGTGCCTCCGTGTACTACATTTTTCGAAGAAATTTGTAGTGGTGCATATTTTATAGTCGGGAGGTGCAATACTCTACTAAGTGATGCTAAAAAACTAAACAATTTTGCAGAGTCGATTAAATATCTACTAAATGAATGTAACATATCTTTAGAAAGTGCCATATATCTTACCAAGCTATCGCCAGAATCCTACTCTAGCTGAGGTTGGCATTAGCCCACTTTGTACTGCTACACTCATTGCATTTTTAAAATTCTTAGACTTGCCTGTAGTGGATACCTGTTCTTGTACATTCTTGTGCACCATTACAGCCACTGCAGCGCAGTCATTATGCTCATTTGATCTGTGATCGACTGTCTTTAAATCTGCACTTCTTTCTAAATTTAATAATTCATGCACAAGTCTTCCATAATCTGACATACCTTTAACTGGTGCGTACGGGTCTAGATATTCATCTTCAGCTACAGGGGGTATTAACTGAACTTTACTTTCATACGCATCTATAACAAATCTCATATAATCTTCAGCTTTGACATTATATGTTGCTGTCTCGATTTGCATGTTGCTTAGATCTTGTAAAATACTTTCTGATTGCCAATGGTCAAATGCAACTGATTGTATTTTTTGTCTTTGCTTAATTCTATTTAATATGTCTACAATACAATCATAATAAATAGTTTTACGTGGTTTGACAGATGGTCTTATCGTAACGCACCAATCCATTATGGTGCACCATTTCTTTTCTATTCCGTTTGGCGTGTGAACATCTTTATACTCACCATGACCGCAAGCTAAAGCAAAACTATCCTTGGATTTACCTGCGTCACCAGCTATATAATATGATGTTAATCTATCAAAATCAGCATGCTTTAGTATTTTACCTGCATACATTCTCCCCATACCATCCACAGGAGTAGTGTCTTCAAATGTTGCTTTTGGTTTTAGATTTGGATTAATACATTTTCTAAAACGTTCTTCATCTGTAATAAGAGGCATTTCTGCATTGGGTGGATTTGCGCCAAAGTCTCTCTCTGCTCCAATAGGGTCTCTCTGAAATCTTGATTCTAAACTTTCTCTTGTAATCTTAGGATTAAATTTCCAAGTAGGGTAATGTACAGCAAAAACATTTTTATCTTTTTTAGCAGTCTTAAGAAGTTTCATTGTCATATCATTGTTATGAATGGGTGAACTTACTGCGTTCATCATTCCAAAAATATATGGCAATTGTCTTCTATCGGTTTCTCCTCTTACAGTAGCTAAACCATTATCAATAACATTATAAACTTCTTTTGCCCCCCTACGACTTTCTCCTACTGAAGTTTCAAATCTGCTTAGCTCGTCTACTACGGCCCAAACACGTGTTCTACCAGCTAGCCCTCCGGAATTGGAATTATAGGTACCTATATTACCTACTATATAAGAGTGGTCATTTGAAACTGTTAGATTATATACAGGATCAGAATTAATTATCTTTTTAATACTTTTAATTGGGAAGTAAATATAATCGTCGTCTACTTTACATAAATTTTTAATAGGGCTTATTTTTACATCAATAAATTTATTATTCGCGCCCCAGATTTCTTCGGCTAACTTAAATGTTTGATTACCCCCCATATTAACATAGTAGCCAATAGATTTACCATTCTTATTAAATTTAGTAATTCTATATTTATGCTCTACAATTCCAGAATAATAACCTAGTTGGCATAAAATCATTTGTACCTGTTGAGCTAAGATTTTTGAAGCCGTGTTATATGTGATATTAGGGCATCTTTGTTTTTTTAAATGATGAGTACCATCACCCCTAAATAGCCCTCTGATAAGTTCCATTTTAAGATTTAATGGCCATCTCATCACATCCTCAGAGAGTTTCTTTGTTTTTGAAAAGACGCCGCCGTTTGTCTCCAACCATTCTGCTGTCTCAATTGCATTTTTTCCAGATGTAAAAGTTACACACGCCTTAGCGTCTTTTCTTAAATATGTATTGTAGTGAATTTTATATTTATCACAAATATAGTATATATCTTTAACCCATGTATGTAGTTCATCTTTATGGAATGTGAACTCCGATCCCAACCTTTTATAGCCAGATTTGTACGTAGTTCTATTACTACAGCCCTCGGCGATGTAATAACCTAATAATCTAGCTTGCTCTGGGGAGACGTCTGTCTTGATCTCTTCAAATTTTCTAGGCATAAATAAGTAATCGTTTACACCGAGATCTTCCGCTATAACGTCTTGTAGTGGGTTATATTCCAGAGGAAGTCTTCTTACGTGCCCTCCGCTACCCTCTGCTATACGCATCTTAAATTTTCTACCATTACCTTGATGCCCCTTTATAAAAGAGCGCCCTGTATCGAGCTCAGCCCCACATCCACAGTAACATTTCTTGGGCCACACATATGCTGGAAATCTATGGTTATTGGTACATTTAAATTTAGTACCACCATAAACTGTTATTTCTAAAATTTCTTTGGGTGCGCCCTCACACCAAACACTCTCTACTTTTTGTGTGTAGCCTTTTCTATCTAGTACTTGATCACCAATCTGTATGTCTTCTATATTCTTATATGTGTAGTTGCTTAATAAAATTTGTGTACCTTTGGTAAAGCAATGCAAGGAATTGAATTCTGTATTTAGTTCTTTGTAATATATGGTTTTATTTGTTTCGTTATATAGTGTTTGCTTAAATAACCCTCTTCTTGTTTCTTCCTGTTTCAAATGTTCTATATAAGCTTGTATCCAAGGGGACTGTTCTCGTGCCGCTCTAAAATATGCATAAATGGTTCCTTCCGATTGAACCTCTGTGGTTGCTGTAAATGCCACCTCAAATGGCTGCCCAGGAAAAACATCAAAGTAAGATGAGGGGTTACCTAATGTTATTATTAAATGTTCTATGTAGGTGCCTAAATAAGCCCCTGCCATGACACTTTTACCAGAACGCATACCAACGCATGCCACAAAAGTATTATAACGTTTAAAGATACCATCTGTTTCAAATTCTCTTCTTGTAGTATTGCAAGATGGGCAAACATCGTCATGGTGCTTTGGGGACCATGCTAATAAATTCTCTGATTCTAAATATTCTCTTCCTTTATCCCAACAATCTATAGACTGTCTATCTAATTTATTGCATAATGGGCATCTTAATTGAAACAAATCTCGTATTGTTTGATACTGTCTTTTATAATCAAACAAAGATGGTTGATTTAAGAACTTCTCACTAGTGCTCCATTCTATAATATTAGGAGCTTGTATGGAAAAGTCTATAGCATATTTGTCTACTGCTTGTGTAGATTCGCCTACGCTATCTTTATTCCAATCAATTTTTTCTCCGCCAATAATATGCTTATCAAATAATCCTGATATCTCAGAACCAATATCATCTAATGATATATTTGACCGCATGTCTACTGTGGGAGAATCTTTTTTAGGACGTGCCATATTTTATTTTAAGTTAAACTGTGTTTCTGTTTTCTTTATAACTTCGTTAAATCCTTTTTTCAAATGTGTTCCTATATTACATTGCAATTCCTCTATTAAATCTTCTACAATTAAACCATCTTTAATATGCGTAGCTAAATTCTTTTTCATCATTTCTGATTCTCTCATAATAGTTTCTATAGTTAGCATAGTATATTCTTTTAATGCAAAATTAAATATATTCTTAGCTAACTGCTCTGTTTGTCTCATCTTATTTAATTCTGATAAGACATCTTTAAGAACTTTTGATAATGCTGTATAACCTTCTAAATTTCCTTTTTCCCCAGGCAATCCTAAATTAATCATCTTGCCTTGGGATTCATCAAAAGCTTCGAATCTAGCTTTCATTGTATTATACAGTAAAGTTAAATCATCATATAAACTAAATCTTTCTTTTTCTATCTTTTTTAGATCAGCAGATACCTCTGGGATGTCTAGTAATTCTTTTTTTGCATTCTCCATCAAAGCCGGCATAAGAGCTTGCGTCTTATATTTAGCTTTTAATCTAGGAGAAGTATGTCTTCTAAAATGATAAGATATTGCTACGTAAGAAGGTGGGTCCATATTCTTTATTTTTTCATTCTCACTAGTGGCTATAATCTCTTTAACTTTTTCTTCCATAGAACGCAATGTTACATCTTCTCTAAATCTAAGATTATGTATTTTTAATAATATACTCTTATCTTCTAATCCTAATTTACATAACTTACAACGATGCTCTAACATACATACCCTTTATAAATATTTTATTCTTCTGTTTCAGAGCTTACCAGAGCAGCCCAATTTATTCTATCAAAAGTCTGATCCAGATCATCATAGCCTTTAATCTGAACATCGTTTTCACTTATTTTATTAGTAGCTACCTGTTTAGCAAAATTCTTAGCTAATTTAATCTTTTCATCTTCTGAGATGCTCATCTTCTTAATATTTTCTATCTCAGTTTCATATTCTAAATCAGTAATATCCACCCATACTCGTATAAAAGCATTTGCATCGAATGCAATATCTTCTTGTTTAGCTAATTTTAGTAAAGAGGCCATTTTTATCTCCTCTTTGTGTCGGTCGAGATTATCTGTGATAGAGTTGTCCATCTGTAATCTTTCATTAATAGTCAAATACTCACTTTCGTCATCGTAAGCGCTGCCCCAAAAAAGTTTATAAAATAGATTGTTTATAAAAAGTCCTTTTTCTCTCCATTCCACTTTAGTCAAATAATCAACTGTAGTTATACCTTCTTCCGATAGGCCACCTGCTATGAACTTAGCGGCGTCTTTTATAGAAATGAACGCTATAGGCACTTCGACACCTTTAAACTGTAGATATAATTTTAAGGTATCCTCTATGGCTAGCTTTAGTAACGAGGTCATCTTTAGTTCTTCTTTATTTAGCATAATCTCTCCTACCATTTCCAAGTTTTTTCAAAACCTTTTTTATTTTTTACTTTATTCCAAAATTTTTCTGCTTCCTTTTCAGATATTATATTAGTATCAAAACGTATGGCCTGAAGAGCTTTATTTTTTTCTTTAATTAAATCTCCGACTAAGAATGTAATCCCAGCTGGGGCTTTTACTCCAGCCCACTCTGACCAGCGCCTAAATGAGTCTTTATCAAAGGCTTTAGGATCTACAAGTCTATGCCTGCCTTCTCCTCCGCCTTCTGGATTGAGTAAAATCGGGCTGTTGGGATCGTAGAATCCTGCATATAATCTAAAACTCTTAATTGGGTTTAGTACTTTTTGAGTATTTTCTATGTCATCCGTATCAAATTTTTTATCATTGCCTATAGCTTTTTCAATAGATTTTAACAACCCGACATAGCCGAATCTTTGTAAAAATTTAAATAAAATATTTCCTTCACTATCCCAAGCATAATCTTCGTGGCGCTTATCACTAATACTTTGCTCTACTTTAAGTAAATCTACAATATTATTATCTATTTCTTCTATCTTGGTATTTAACTTCTCTACAAATAACCCTTTTTGTTCTTCGGATAAGTAGTCAATCAAATCCTGAATCATCTCTGCATCTGTGACATCTCGTTTTAATTCACCTATTTGAATGTCTAATTCTTTTGCAATCTCTTTAGCTCTATTAATAATTTCAGGATATATTTTCTCTATATCAAAATCCACAGTAATAACTTTAGGTTCTTTTATCCAAGTATTATTTAATAAATCGTAAACACCATCTGAAGGTGCTACGGATAAATCTTCTGGTATTTCAAAATAGAACTCTAATGGGTGCTGCGTTCCTTCTATAGTCTCTGATTCGGCTTTATTTAATGTCTTACGCCAACTTTTATCTATTAATTCTATGAGGTCGGCTTCATTGCCCTGAAATATTCCTAACATATTTTGGAGATTCAAATAACAGTGAACGTCCAAATCTGTATTTCTATTATACTGGTATGAAGTTAAACTTCCCACTACATAAATTTTAGTTATAATTTCTTTAGCACTATATCCTTGCGATTCTATAAATTTGTTAAGTTTATTGAGTATTTGTGATTTTACATTCTCATTTATGGTACCATCAAAATTCCATACTTTAGGTTCTAATCCAGGCTTAGGATAATCTAATATAGAAGAATTTATTTTAAATGATTTTTTAGCTATCCTGTTGATTCCAATTTTATGGCTTTTAAAAAACCTAACTTCTTTATACTTATCATGATAACCTATCTTATCCATTAACCTATTTGATTTATCTAGGGCTTCTTCTACATACCCAGCTTCAGGATAAATCATTATATTAAGTATACCATCTCTTATAATGTACGAACCTCTGGTAATCTTATCAAAAATATTTGGGGATACTGGAAATCCTATATTGGTAAACCATTCTATGTGAGTAATATCTCCAGTAGCGGCATCTACTATATCATCATATATAGCCCAAGGACCATATATAATATCTTCGGCATTAATTTTAAATGATTTTTTACTTGCACTCAACTTCTCTAAAACTTTTTTTATAGTAGCATCTTTCTTTTCAAAAGTGTCTAAAGATTTAATATCCACAGGAACTGCTACTAATCCTGTGGTCTTATTTAAAGAATACGCTGTGCGCAAAGAGCCTCGTCTTTTTAATAAAGTGGTATCTAAACGTAACATATCATTTTCTCGCACTATACCCAACTTTATTTTATCAGATTCTAATGATTTAAGCAAGCGTTTTGTATACTCTCTTGCTCTATCAACTTCCCATAATTCCCTAAGTTTTGCTATACAGTGGAATCCTCTGTTCCCGCTATAGTGGATTTTTACATGCTTTACATTGGAGTCCTTGTTAAAAATATTATATATCTTTTTAGTTATTTCTTTTGTATCTTTCCAAGGGAAATTTTCTTTGGGGTCTACATCACAAAAAATAATATCAGTAAGACAAGTATCCCTTTTTTCTTGACATATTTCAGAGTGTATCTCAATCATTCTACCATTATTAATACGGTTAAAATCATTATAATTATCTACCTTGACTATACCATCATGTTTACGTTTTAATATATCACCATTAACTCTGAGATATAATAAAACATTCTTACCGCGAGTTTGTTGTAATATTTTGTCTTTTACTTTATCATAAAATTCCCACACATCTTTTTCTCTAAGATCATATCTTAAAAATTCTCCTTTAGAAAAAATTACTGTATTAGGGTGATTTGGGTAATAAGCTTCTAGTTTAAATGATTTTTTATCAAATAATTTTATTTCTCCAGATGGCTTGATAATACTTATCTTATCATACCCTATAGCCTTAACTTTATCCATGTCAGCAATTAATTGAGACAAGTTAGTAATTCTATCGGAGTACTTATTTAAATTAAAATCAAATCTATCTAATCTAGTAGAATGTATTTTTGTATCATTGAATGCTATATCTAGTGGCTGACCTTCGTAAAATCTTTGCATATACACATACTCATACTTAGGTAGTTCACCATACTCTGACAAAAACCAATCATCATAAGATTTAAGATCAGCATTTATTTTAAAACTTTTTTTAGTCAATTCTTTTTCTAAATCAGGAATCTGAATAAGTCTGAGATCGGTCTCTGTTACTTTTTTATCCTCGCGTAATCTAATAAATCTGGGTTTGATTAGTGTAGCAGCTAATCTTTCTTCTTCTAATTGTCCCCATTCGCCATTAATGAATTTAAAACTTTCTGTTTCTTTTACAATAGGGCGTTCATAGTCTACTTCTACAATTCTTGGATTTTTATTTATATCAATCCATAAAAGCTCATCATGATTAGGAGCTAGGGCTTTATTTTCGTTTGCATAATTTAACCACTCCACTCTGTCTTCGTCTGTCAATCCTGTACCAACAAATGAAGTACTTCTGAATATGCCGTCCTTATCCATCAATGCTAAAAATAAAGAACTAGCAAAGCCTTTTTCTAAATTAGGCTTAACCGCAATAACTAAACAATCTATAGTTTTGGTAGGCTTAATCTTAATAGTATTACCTTCTATATGTAAAACTACACCTTCGTGCCCTTCTCTTAAAACTTCCTCTTCCCACATTTTTTTAATAGCAGAAGATCCGTCTTCATTTTTTGCATATACAGGATGAACATACTTACCGTCTTCAAATAATTCTTGTACTAACAGCAATCTCTTCCAGTAGTCGTTCTCCTCTACTAATTTTCCATCATATTTATAAATATCAAATATGCCAAATTTAATTCTATGCTCATCTTCTGGTGATTTTGGTTTTCTTGTGATTGATATTGTCTCATTTAACGGTAGTTCTCTACCGTCAGCATCTATACCATACAATTCACCAAATAAAATTGTTTCTTGTTTATCATTTAACATCTTAGAAATCTCAGTCAATACAGGTAGTTCTTCTGTAATACGCCCCTCGCGAGTAGCAAGGTAAGTCTTACCATCAAGATATTTTGCTATATGCAAAATCCCATCTATTTTAGTTGAAACGACAAGAGGCTTATCACCAACAAAAGCCTCTATCTCCTCATAATTTTTTGATTTAAAATCTAGTTGTTCCTTGTACTTATCTAACAATAAGACCAAATCATCATTTTTATCAAAATACTGTTTTATTTTTTACCCCACAATTACAACTCTCAGATTGAAAACAAATTTCTTTTTATTTTAGGAACGACTCTATCTTTGAATGTATCCAAAATTTTCCTGTCCATCGGCTGGGAAGATGCCCTGGGATTAACTGTGGTGTAAAATGTCCCACTTTTGGTTAGATCGTCTATTGCGGATTGGGATATGATATAAGATTTGCCATCTACAGTCATAGTGGAGGGCTCTATGAAACTACCCTCTTTAATAGGCATTGATATATCAATATACTTGTGCACATTTGATAGTGTCTTGAATCCCAATGTCAAATGTACTTCCCCATTTAGCATATTATTACTTGTGGATGCATTTTTCATAGCATTAAATTTAATAGTTGGTGCTAATGGGAATCTATAATTTGATAAAAATTTACGTGCAAATGTAACTGCCCGTTGAGAAACATTATTTGGGTTAAGCTTATAATTGCTACTCCCGATTGTGTTAACAAAAGATGCTGCAGTTTTGTTAGCTTTCTTTTGTTTTAGATTTTTAGCTTCTCTGCTAGATTCTTTATAAACCATTAGAATAGGTGCAGCTAAATCTTTATGATAACCAACTTCATCTATATAAAGATGTGATGGTAGCATAAATACTGCTCTATCTAAAAATGAATTTTCTTCTGTATCTGGATTATCTAATATTTTGTCATTTAATTTTAGAGAACTAACATCTACCTTTTCCTGAGTTTCATAGTTTACTAAATCCGAACCGTTCCATTCATAACGTGCCGCCTCTACCTCTACTATAGCCACCTTTTCTTCGACACTCAACTTAAAAGACTTGGTCGCGATAATAGACTCTCTGTATTCCTCCCTTTCGGTTCTATCTATTAATCCGCCACCTAAATCACCCCTTGATGTATCTGTATAACTTGTTTTACCTGACTTAGCATCCTGAAGCATGTTATATGCTTGGTTATGCTCTATCCCATAACTATCTGATAATTTATTTATTATAGTGGGGTCATCTAAACCGTATGCAACTGCTTTGCTTATATAATCCTCTGGTGTGTTTACTTCGTAATTCATTGCTTCCTTTTTAGAGGCTGTCATAGGTATAACTGTTATAAATTCTCTAAATTTAGGATTTACTACATACTTATTATAACCATGATCTAAATAGCCCTCTTTTGTAAGCTTCTGTATCTTGCTATCAAAATTAATAGTCTGACCTTGCTCATTACGTGATTTGAAAAACTGCTTGATATGTGAATCAGTTCTTGGTGTATTGCATATTGCTAGTATCATTTTTTCATAATCATCTAAACCTTTGAATTTATTCTTACGTTCAGTTTTGTCTTCTGCTGTTTTTTCTATAGATATGCCAGTGCCAGATTTTTTTGTAATAAGACTTTCTGCTACTCTATCAAATAAAGATTTTTTATTTATCATTTTTAACCCCTTAAATTATTAATTAGATAGCCCACATATCAGGGAGTACATTAACATCGTTCTTAAGACCCTCAATTGTAGTATACTTATCCAACAGTATAGCATCAGAAGAACCATGCTTAGATGAATATAAATTAAATCCACCAAACATATCTTTTCTTACTATATAAGTATTGCTTGTTTTGGTATCAAACAAATGCACTATATCATTCTGAGCTAAAGCATCTTCTAATGATAATTTAGAGTTATCCTGATAATCTAACATAGCCCCCTCAAATTGTGCACTATTAGCTTTCTTTTCTTGTATTATTGTTTTCCAATCCTCGTTAAAAACAGCCTTAATAGTATCTGTATTAAATTCTCCTTTGCCTTTAAGAGATTCTATTGTGCGTTTAACTTTCTCAGATGATTTGAAATTATTTGTAGTAAGTTCGCTTCCTGAATTGGTATTGACCTTATATGCTATGTACTCTCTTATTTGTTCCATATCAGGCCTATCTAATGAAAAACCATTTGCTTCCATAGCAATATCAAATTGATCCTGAGAAGTGATCTCTGATGCTATTTTATCGAGCTTTCTAAAATCAAATCTATTTTTTATAGATGATGTAATCATATCACTAATAGCATCATGCACTAAAGAGGATGACTTAGCAAATAATCTTTTTGGAAGAATCCTGTCGGCATACTTTCTAATATCTTCTATATGTGCCATAGTAAGATAGCCATTAGGGTCACTCTCATACTTAGATTTAAAATGAAAGGCTAAATTTAATATTCCTTTATTCTCTGGGTGCTCATTGGCTACCTCTGCTATCTTCTCATAAGCATCTTTAGTTGCTACCACTATAGTAGACTTATCCAATTCCATAACAGTAGAGGCTTGCTTTTTAACTTTATCAAAAGCCCCTCTTGCTAGAGAATATGATTCCTTTTTTGTAACTTCTTTTGCTTCAAATTTATCTAACAGATTATCAAACATATTAGATAGACTTTTATTTTTATATAAACTTTGTATTTTCATTTTATTCTCCTTTATACTTATTATCTAAATATTTTTCAATATCTTTATCTGCTTGCCTAAACTCCACATAAGCTGTTGTATGATAGGAGCCATCTTTGGCATAAGATTCGTATGCATATTCTACAGCCTGAGCTTTAGAAAATATGTAATCCCTAATTTTTTTAATTGCGGCTGATTTATTCGATAAAAAATCTTCTTTGGTAGGAATTATTTCTTCGGGTATGGTAAAATATGTAATCGAAGTCCCCCCCATAGATAAAACAATCCTATTGTCTATATCCTCCATATACGCATGTCTAAATGTAAGCTTATTAGCTGCGCACCACATAAAAAAGTCATCAAGTTCATTAGATACTTTGTGGCCATTCTTAACTGCTATTGACTTATCTTTGAGATATGTTAGCTTAGTATTTTCCATTTTATTTATCCTCTAAATTATATTTTATATTTATCAAGAATATTTTCTATATTTTTCTTATATTCACTATCTAATTCATTTGATGCTATGAATTCCTTAATAGCTTCATTTTTAGTAAATCCCATATTAATCAGTAATGATATACCTTTAATAATGGCTTCGTCTGAGAATACTTTTTTAGATTCTTCTATTTCTGCTTGTCTAAACTTGGATAAAACTAGATCTTCTCCAGATATCCCATATTGTGGAATAAATCCCGTGTCAAACTTTACTTTGTATGATGGGGGGACATACCCTTCATAATCTGAGTGCTGTTGAACTTCAAGCACAATTCCTTTGTGTCCAATTAATTCTGGAAAGTGTGGGTCTCCTCTATCAAAAGGGTCGTAGACAACATTGTCACCGACTTTATATTTATTTAGTGCTGTCTTATTAGCTTCTACAATTATACCATAATCGCTAGCAATAGTTTTAAATGTATCCAAGTCTTTATCCTCTACCTCAAAATCAGTAATAAGTTTGCCGGATTCTGTGTCGGTTCTTTGGCTTCCTTTTTGATAATATACTCCACTTTGATTAAGATCATTTGAAAAATCATCTAATGGCATATCTGATTTTGTAGTAAGCCTAGAGGAGATCTTATCATTATCAATTATTCTAACTTGAGCATAGCCAGGGGCTTCATCAAAAGTTTCTCCAATAATATCAGGGTAATGTGTTTGATTAAATTCAGAATCCACAACTAAAAATTTTCTTGAGATTTTGGCTATTTTTGTAATATATCTACTTTGTATAAGATTGGATAGGGTGGTATCCATAATAGGAACTTCTCTACCCAACATATTCTGAATTATGGATGTTTGATATTTATCAGATGATACTGAAGTTTTGAAAGTTTCTATTTCTTCATCGGGAGAAAAAACCACATCCTCAAATCCTGGAATGGTGAACTCCTGCTCTACTTTAAAAATGGTAGCTGATTTTCTGAATGAATTTTTTACGCCTTTGTCTTTATAAAAATAATAATATTCTTTAATAGCATCAAAATATACATTATAAATGTCTGGGTAGAGTTCAGCAACTCTAGCTAAACTTATATCGCCTTCCTCAATATTAATTTTATAGTAGTCTTTATCAAAAGACTCTGTCCCATGATAAGGAACTTTATTGTGTATAAACCATCTTAAAGCACTTAAATTTGTAGCTTTAATAAACTGCTCAAAAGATAATTTAGCAGTCTTTGTTTCTTTTGCTTTTCTTATAGTTTCTTCATCAGCAGTTCTTTCTATGACATAACCTTCCCCATCCCGTGATAATTGCCACAGGTGATGTTTTGCATCGCGGTATATTCCCGGGGCTACAGATGTATATCCTAATTTAGGTAATTCTTGTTTGGATGAAATTTTAATAGAAGCTTCATTTGCCTCAGATAATAATTCGGTGTGCTCTACAGGGTAACTTCTGCCGACAGAATCATCATCCCAAATTCTTACTTCTCCTTCATCCTCTGGATAAAGCCATGCTGGTTTGGATTCGATTATCTCGTGCCCATTAAATATATGACCTTTAAATATACCCTTTGTCACACGATATTTTCCAGTAGGAATTCCGGCTATGATTTCTTTATCTGATTTTTTATAGAATTTACTAACAAATTCATCAGAAAGTGCTAGACAGTCCCCATAAACAGTTTGATTTTTTCCATGCAGCATAATGTGTCTCCTATATAATTATAAAATTACTCATATAGTATACCACATATATTTTTAAAAAATTTTTAAAAAATGAAAAAAATTATGCCTCCCTCAAAATTTTCTCTACTACGGCTATATCATTATCATTTTTAATTAATATATTAAGTGATATACCATCTTTACTTAAACAATTACATACTTTTTTACTTTTAATTTTGTCCGAAAGATAGTATTTATTCTTTACATGGGATACGTCTACTTTTTCACATACTTCTACTTTACAATAATTAATACGCTTAAAATCATCCCACTCAAGCCCATAGTATTTTTTAATCATATATCTAATAATAGGAATTTGTGATTCAAAATAATCAGCTATTGCTGACATTGATTTGTAATTAAACATTTGTGCAGTTAATATGATGAGCTCTTTTATGGGCCTATTATGCTGTGTTTGTAATTCTAAAACTGTAGTATCGTGCTCTATTAGGCAGTCTGCACAATATTTCTTTTTTCTATTTCGACTATCTGTATAGCTTGATACTTGATTAGTACACCATGGTGTACTGCAGTTTGTCAACCGACATTTTCTGTGTTCGTGCTTTTTTCTTATCATCTCACCACCCTATACATATAATTCTTGATTTCGTCTTAACATATTCTTAGCTTATTTAGTAACCCACTAATTTTATTATACTCCTTCTTGTTTTTTAGTATTTCGCCTAGTTTATCTATATTCGTGTTAGGATCACCTTCTACTAATTCACAGATATAAACTTTTTTGTATCCATATAACTTATCCGCTAATTCGTATGCATATTTAGTAGCATCACTGTCTAGCATTATAATTATACTATTAGCTTTTAACTTTTTAATTTTATGTATCTGCTCATCAGATGCAATCTTTCCAAATAAAGCTACACCATCAGTGGACATAGCATCAAATGGTCCTTCATTCACAATTACTTCGTCTTTGTTTATATTATTGTTTATATTAAATAATATCTCTGATTTTCCTGTTCCAGTTAACTCTTTAGATGGATTTAATATTTTCTTATCAACATTAGCAAAATAGCTACGGGCCACAAAAAATATTAATTCATTTTTATAATCGTATACCGGAATGATTATTCTACCACTATAATAGCCAGATACACAAAATCCTAATCTGTATCTTTCTATTTTGTCGTATGATATATTTCTATTTAATAAGTAATCTAAAACTTGTTTACCCGTAATTGACGTAGTACCCCTATGAAGTGGTATATAATCTTGTGGTAACTCAATATTTTTAATTTTTTTTATTTTACTTAATTCATCGTATAGGTTAATATCTAAATCATAGTCTGAATCTTCGTATAGTACCTCGTCTTCTACAGAAATTCCTAATAATTTTAATAACTTATTAATTCTACCAGCGGCACCACATCTCCAGCAATGATACACTGGCTTTGATATACTTACCCATAGGTTATAGCCGGTATCAGTGGTGTGACCACTATCTACACAACATGGGCAATTAATACCAATATTATCAGATGATACTAATTTTGTTTTATATTTCTGTTGTATGTTAATTATGTAATTATTCATTTAATAAATCAGGATTTTCATAAAAATTTATATTTGTTTATAATACCATTTCTTTTTTATCTAAATACCATCCATGAAACTCTATATAAACCTATTCATTTTGGAATCCTTCATTTTTAATTTTGGTTAGTTTAAGGGTACTTTCTAAAGATAAATCACTACACGTTAATAAGTAGTCTACACCGTCTTCTGGTGTCTTAAAATACATACTATGCTCCCTTCCTAATAAAACTGTAGAAAAATCTACAAATTTTAGTTCTTCGCGGAAAGAATATAATCTATACTTACCATCATCTATTATTATCATAATGAATTTTTAATTTAGTAAGTTGTATAACATCCTCAAGAGACATAGGGCAATCGAATAAATAATCGATGGCTTCGTATATGTTAAAGTACTCATTTACCCAATTATACCACTTATCTCTTACTTTATAGTAAGTGACATATTTACTATCTAGTAAAGCTCGACTATGCTCGGTTATTTCATACCTCCCGGTATGAAATAAAACATACTTATTCATTCCAAAACCTTCCACTTAATTTTGTTATCTTTATACACCCGCAACCTCTGATCTGAGTGGTCTTTGAGATACTTATGTATATTATCACTAAAATCAAATATAATGGCTTCTGTCTTGCCTTCTGCTAGTCTAAGCACCCTTCCTATTCTTTGAAGTAATCTACGCCCAGATAAGCCTCCTTTTTCTCCTCCGGCCAATACTAAAACACTAACAGATGGTAAATTTTCCCCCTCATCAAATACAGATGATGCTACTAAAATTTTACAGTTACCATTTTCTACATCATTTTTAATTCTTATACGCTCCTCTGTTTTAGTATTCTGATAGATGAACTCGTGCCGAAGCTTCATCTTCTTCAACATACTACATAATAGTATACCATGTTTTATGTAACGAAACAATATTAAAGTTGGTTTATCTTTTTTATAGTATAGTTTTGCTAATTTTACAATCTGTTCATTTCTATAAGTATTATTAATAATACCGATATCATATACATCTTTATAATTCTGTTTAAATACTTTAGGTTTGTCTATATTTATAATTTTAACTGAGAATGGTGATATGTGTTTGTTTTTCTCAAGATAATCTAAATTAATACTATATAAGATAGGGCCAGTATACGCTTCCAATAGCATGCCATTATCTGATAAGTCTACCGTCCCGCTTAATCCAAATCTATAGGGGGCATCTAAACGTCTGCATACGTTAACCCAAGTATTACTAGAGAGATGGTGAACTTCGTCACATATCATTACTTTAAATTGTTTAAGCCATTCTAAATCTTTTTCTGATTCTATATGACTAATTATAGTTTGTATACTAGCAACTGTAATAGGCTTTACATTAAATTTATTGTCACCAACAATACCAACCTCGCAATTTAATAAATTCTCAAATCTTTCTTTTGTCTGGTGTAGAAGTCCTTTTAGATGTGTTAAAAATATGGTAGGCTGCCCTATATCAGCAATTATCATTGCAGCAATATTAGTCTTTCCCCCAGATGTTGCTACTGAGAAGATACCGTTCTTTTTTTCTATACCAATCTTAAGAGCTTTTGTCTGATGTTCCCATGCTGTAAAATCTTCTGATAGTTTAAATGTGTCTTTCTTAGCAAATGATCTATTATCCTCTATTATATATTTTATATTATTTAGATCAAAAAACTGCTTTACTTTTGAAAGTAATCCTGTTGGAAATTTATTTTTGGTTAATAAGGATATCTTTCCGTCCCATTGTCTCTTTCTGTATTTGCATTCATCTTTAGAATTACATCTTCGTACTTGATGCTTACACGATTTGGTATCTTTACATAATGTTATCTTTTTTTTATTTTTATACCTAATTATTTTATCTACACAGGTAGAATAAAATATGCAATTACATAATAAACTATCACATTTTCTATTTGCTATACATAACCCTTTATACTTAGGGCTAAATTTATAGCCCGGTGAGAAAAATGATAAATGCTCTTTTAGTGAGGAGGGAAATACCCCATCTATTTCTGAGTAGATTGGGTTAACTATTATATTCATTTATCTCATTCTTAATTTTAGTATAATATAGTAAGTTTTCAAAGGATAGTTCTACGTTTTCTACTAAATAAATCAGAGCTTCTTGTAGAGAATTAAATTTTTGCTCTCTGTCTGTTTTAGATATAAACCAATAATCGATTCTAAAATGGTCTTTAAGTAAACAGATAGGTCTGATAGAGACCTCTGGAGTTTTTAGTATGTTACCTCGTGTAAAAATTTCCTTTGTTCTGTTATAAATACCAGAATCACAAACAAACTTAGGACACTCTTTACAATCTCCCCATTCCATCATATGGCCTTATTAATTTGTTCGGTAACTTCTATAGATTCTTCTAATCCTAAGTCATCACAATCATTTAGTAAAGCTTGTAATACACTTCTGGCAAATTTATTATTTTTAGTAGTAACAACAATCTGCCATGTTCCGTCTGAATCTTTACTAATTGTAAATGGTGGCTTATAAATTGTAAATGGTGGCTTATAAGTTGAATAACCATGGTAAGGGCTAGCCACGCTAGATGGTATAGTAGATGTAGATATGGATGTTGTTATACTGAGTGCAGATAAATCCATAGCAGGACATGTAAAATTATCCCTTGAAACTTTCATCATTGACTTCTCCTTTATTCTGTGCTATGCTTATAGCATTAAAAATTTATATTATAATAATAACATATATTTAGTCTATAGTCAAGAATTATTTTCATAATTTGAAAATTTTTTAAAAATATTTGTGGTATACTATTTCTTTGTTGACAATTGAAATATTTTCTGATAAAGTGTTTAAATAGAAAACTAATTGGATAAGTAAAAACATGCTAGGTACTGAATATGAATTGGGGTGGGCTAAGTGGGTGTGGATTTACATATAATAAAAAGAAAAAATACTATAAAGCTAAAAAAATTGTTATAGAAACTCCTATACAAGGTAAGAATAATAAGGAGTTGAGGTCTTGTAGTAAGTATAAATATTGGAGAGATTTTTGCTTAATTAGGGATAATAATTGTTGTGTAAAATGCAATTCCAAAATTCGTGTAGAAGTACATCATATTGTACCATGGGCTAGTTATAAAAAAGAAAGATTTAGTTTAGACAATGGGCAAACTCTGTGTCACGCTTGTCATTCAGAAATTCATCCTTGGTTGCAGAGTAAAAAAGAAAATATTAGTAGCACGAAGAAAGTAATAGTTAGAAAAGCAAATACCCTAAATTGCCGGGGAAATTTATGACAGTTGAAAGTGGGCCAGCTACTTTATGATACTGTAATAGGGCGAGGGATACAGAGTGACTCAGTTCCAGGTTGACACCATTACCTAGGATGTAGAGCGGAAGCGGCCAGCGCTTCTAATATCTACTGTAACGCTGAAGAAAGCATTTTGTTGACATATTAGGTAGGATAGGAGAAGTAATGCTAAGTATCGACGGGCATAAATTTCTATCATTAGCTGCGTATGAACGTTATATTGCAAATCGGCAAGGGACTAAAAAAGCTAGTGCAGCTAAGAAAGAAGCAGATGCAGATCGAACAGTTAAAAAGCAGAAAGAACTTTTTGATTGGCTAGAGAGGAAGGCAAAAAAGATGCGTACTTCTCCTACAGAAGCTGAGCTTCGACTCAAGCAACTACTAGATAAAGAAAATATAATGTATCATTTTCAAAAACCTATAGCTTATAGAAAAAAAGAAAATAATGCATTGGTTTTGAAGGGTTATATAATAGATTTTTATCTAGTAAAAGAGCAAATAATTATCGAAGTTGACGGGGGTTATCATACTGATTTAGCCCAACAAGCTTATGATAAAGCTAGATATAAACGCCTTTTAAATATCTTACCTAAACATGTAGTACGCTTAAAAAATGAAGAAATCATGAGTGATTTTTTTAACATTTTTGACGTGCTTATAAGGTGCAAGTCGGGGTTAGTTACAAATTTAAATGAAATAGATAATAATAAAACTCTTAATAAGAAGCCTATAGATAGTAAGACCTTAAAGAGAAAGAAGAAAAGAAAAAAAGATAAAGTAATTACACAAGTTAAACAAAAAAGTTTTACTGAACAAATACTTTCCTCTGGTCCGATTGTACGTAAACGTAAATATTAGTAACGAAACGAAGCGTAGCTGAGTTTCTAAAGATCTTGCTCTTGACTTTGGTTTGTTTTTATTAACTAAAAGGATCTGTGATGAATAATGAATTTATAAAATCTGTTTCGTTGATCTATGACGATTATACAGAGCAAATAATAAAGAGAGTTAATCACTCACTACCAGAGCTTACTACTATAGAAAAAGGGACTAATTATACTAAATTTAAGAATTTATGTACATTCCTGCAAGAATTAAACCTACTAGAATTAAATCAAGTAAAGCTATATCTGCGTATACAACATGAAACTGTCTGGAGATCTCCTATATATAAGAAGTGGAAGAATAAACCACTACCAGTAACTCTTTTTTATAATAAAAAATCTATAGATAGATTTACTAGATTTATAGAAGACCTACAATATAAAGTAGGAAAACCTAAAATAGAAGAATATCTAGACCACTACATAAACCTACCCTTAGTACCGGACGAAAATATATTATCTCTCAGCGATGATATAAATCTTGTAGTTCAAAACCTAAAGAGAGTTCAAAAGACTACAAGTCCTCTAACTACCGAGGACTTGACTTCTATTATTTTGTCTATTGAAGAGAGAAAAATACCTACTATTAACCAGAACTCAGTATGCCCTGCTTATTTGTACCTAAATAAAAACCTGAACAGAGAGGATCCAAGATTAAATATATTTAAACCTAAAATAGAGAAAATGAATAAGTCTCTTTATAATAGAGGACCTGCTTATATAGAAAAGCTTCAATTAAAAAAAGAAGAAGTAATTAAAACAATCAAACTTACTACGCAGGAAAAAGAAACAATCCTCCCTTATGTGTAAACCTGTACACCACCAGATCATTTATCAGTGACTACATTTTTAAACAAAGTGAGTGGTTTTGAAAATGATTTTCGATTTCATTATCTAGTAAATTTTAAGTAACGAAAGATTTTACTTGCATTTATTAAATGTTTGGTATATAGTAATTTTTATGATGAGGACGATAAATTATTTAATAAGTTCTGGAGAAGAGCTGGAGATTATTAAAAAGTACCCACACCCATCACAAAACCGATGTACAGTCCGTTTACTAAAGACAGGTAAGGTTATAGACGATGTAGATTATATGCAGATAGGCGTGGGGCAAATACCTGATGGTTTATCCGCGCATAATTTAACTTTTTGTGATAATTTTCCAGATTACCTAGGTTTAGGTATAGGAAAGAATAGATAACAAAATTGAAAATTGTAATATACACCTAATAAGGGCGCTAAAAAATGTCTAATGAATATACAGATAAATACAGTCCACAGTTTCAAACTAAGATATTAGCTCTCTTAGTTAGAGATAAGGATTTTTTGGTCAGGTATGACGATATAATTCAATTATCATACTTTACCCTAGCTGAACATAAAACTGTATGTAAGATTATAAAGGATTATTTTTATAAGTATAAATCAGTTCCTACATTTACAGTAGTAACTCAGGAATTAGAAAAGAAAATTGATAAGCTAACTAAACTAAAACCCAACGCTGATTGGAGTGATACTGTTGATCTAGTTCAGCAGATATTTACAATGGATGTTGAAGACTTAGAGTACATAAGAGACGAGGCTAAATTCTTTGCTCAAAGACAAGCTGTATTTGAGGCTATGACTGCTGGTATAGATGTCTTTAATACAGGGGGTAACTATGAGATTATTAAAAAGAAATTAGAAGAAGCTTTAAAAATAGGGGTTGATAAAAATGATTTAGGTAGTTTTTATATCAAAGACTATAGGCAGAGATTAGAAGATAGATTACATAAAGTGGAAAATTCAGATAAGATTAGATTTGTATTTAGCCCAACACTAACAGAATTGTGTAACGGTGGAATGGGGAAAGGTGAGCTATGGGTAGTGCTAGCCCCAGTTAATAGAGGCAAAACATCATTCTTGCTAAATATCGGTGTATCTGGATTATTGCAGGATAAAAAAGGAATATTCTATTCTATAGACGATCCAAAGGAACTTATAGAAAATAGATTAGATGCAGTAATGACTAATATAGGAATGAGGGAAGTAAATATATCATTTGAGGCAGTAGAAAATAAGATGAAAGGCCACAGTATTAAATATAAAAATTCAGATTTGCTTATAAAAGAGTACCACGCTAAAAGTATATCCGTTAATACCATTATATCCCATTTATCATTATTGGAAGGATATCATAATTTTGTTCCTGATTTTATAATAATAGATTACGCTGATATAATGAAACCGGTTGATAACTATGAATTAAAAAGAGACCAGCAATCTGAAATATATAGGGATCTAAAAAGGTTAGCACAAATATATAAAATACCAGTAATAACCGCATGTCAGTCTAATTCAGAAGGATTTAATAAGGAAGTTGTTGACTTGACTAATGCTGGTGAGAGCAGGGAGAAAACTCATATAGCACATGGTGTACTTTCTCTGAACGAAGATAAAGAAGCTCTTGACAATAACAAACTTATAGTTTATACAGCCAAAAACAAAGAAGGCAAGAAGTGGGATAAAATTTCCCTCACATTCGATAGATCTAAGGCGTACATAAATGAAGAGATGGATGATATAGAAACAAATCGATTGTTATTTATTTAATTTTTTTAAAAATTTTTTAAATTTATTTAAGGAATATTCTATTCTTATAATATAAATTATAACTAAAATTAGGAGTATGCTGTGATAGTAGATGCAGAAAAGATTATAAAAAATAAACCAAAAGATTGCATACTTTGCCCTAAATCTTTATGTGAAGCTGCAAGTACAACTAAGGTATTACAAATATACTATAATAATTCTACTCATGCAGCTATATATCCACCTTGTGTTTTTGGTGGCTTTACTTTAGTCGGTGCATATAGTAATATTTCATCTGCTAAAAAATACCCATCCTTAAGAGAGGCTATAGATGATATGTTAACCGTACCAAATTGTGAATTAGAAGAAGCATTACAATTAACTAAGATAAAGAATATGATAGATAATGGTGTATAAAGATGTATGATAATGAAGAAGAATTATTAATATTTAGGCAATCTATTAATAGTATTAAAGCTTTAGCTAACAGATTAGAAATGGCAGAAAAACAGAATGATCAACTTATGCTGCTAATAACAGCAATGATGGATACGTTGTTTATGAAAAAAATAGTCACACCAATAGAATTAGAACAAGCTATAAGTAAAATTGTTAACAAAGATGGTAATACAACAGTACATTAATGCATTTAGGAGGAAAATATGGAAAAGTCTACGCAAAAGGTAGCAAAAATAAATGTTGACTTAGCATATGAATTGCATTATAATAAACAATTGCTAATGAAATTATTGGCTCATGTAATAGCTGAAAGGGCGCATTATGGATTGCATGATGATGTACCTCAAGATGAATCAAAGACAGAATGGGTAGGTAGAACTGCTAAGGAACTACTTAAAGAATTAAATGAGCATTACGCAAAAGTACATTTAACACAAGATGAGATAAGTGATATTAAAGATATTATAGAAGAAAGTAAAAAATTTATATAAAGGGGAACAACATGCAGTTAACGCCGCACGCAGAAAAACTTATTGAAAAAATCTTATTATCTTAAAGATAAAGATGGTAATGTTATTGAGGATTGGGAGGGTTTATGTAGGCGTGTAGCCAATCATTTGGCTAAAGGTGATTATTGTAAGGAATTATAGGCTTAAAAATATTATATGAATTTTAGGATTTTAAAATAAAAATGGTGTAAAATTGATGTAAGATTAATGTCATGGAGATGTACTATGAAAAGAACACAAGTCTGTTTAACAGAAAACCAGTATGCTTTATTAAAAAATAATTCTGAAAAATTAGGAATTTCCATAGCAGAGCTATTGAGGCGCATTTTAGATACATACTATAAAAATAATTAAAGAGGAGATTCTGATGAATTTGTACCAAGAAATTATTTATAAATCAAAATATGCAAAGTGGGTAGATTCAGAAGGTAGGCGAGAGAATTGGGAGGAAACGGTAGATAGGTATATTGGATTTTTTAAAAATAGATACTCTGATAAAGATATTCCTTGGCAGGAATTAAGAGATGCTGTGTATAAGCAAGAAATAATGCCTTCAATGAGGGCTTTAATGACTGCTGGAAAAGCACTAGAAAAAGACAACATCGCTGCCTTTAACTGTAGTTACTCACCAATTGACTCACCTAAAGTTTTTGATGAGGCCATGTATATTCTTATGTGTGGTGCAGGAATTGGGTTCAGTGTAGAAAGACAGTACATTAACCAACTGCCAGAAATAGCTGAAACTTTTAGTGATACTGATACAATTATTATTATTAAGGATTCCAAAATAGGGTGGGCAACTGCTTTTAGGGAGTTACTTTCTTTACTATGGAATGGACAAGTGCCTAAATGGGATATGTCTAAAATTAGACCTAAAGGGGCAAAACTGAAAACTTTTGGTGGTCGAGCTTCTGGAAAAGAACCTTTGGAAGCATTATTTAAATTTGCTGTTCAGATTTTTAAAGGGGCTTCTGGTCGAAAGTTGACTTCTATTGAATGTCATGATTTGATGTGCAAAGTAGCTGAAGTTGTAGTATCTGGTGGAGTTCGTAGATGTTTACCTGAAAATTCTATGATAAGTACACGAAAAGGATTGAAAAAAATAAAAGATATCACTATAGATGATGAAGTAGCTACAGGGAAAGATAAATATTCTAAAGTTATTGCTGTTGAGAATACAGGTTTAAAAAATATGATAGCTATTAAAACACAGTTGGGGGTATTTGAGAGTAGTTATGAGCATAGATGGGCAGTATTGTCAGATTTAGAGGGGGGTGTTTCTTATAAAGAGGCTAAAGATTTAGCAGAGACTGATACTTTAGTGTTTATTCCAGAAACCACTGAGGGCACTAAAACTCAATTACCTTCATGGTTGTACAATAAACCTAAAATGTCCTCAACTTGTAAAGATATTACCATTCCTGAATTAGATGAAGAATTAGCTTGGTTTTTTGGACAGCTACATGGGGATGGTTATGTAGGAACATTTGATAGGAAGATAAATGATTGTTCAGATAAAGTCACAATAGCATGTGCTAATACTCTACCAGAGCAGCATAAGAGAGTCATGAGACAATTAGAACGCTTTGGTATAAAAATAAATCCTAAACATATGACTACTGAAAATTGTTCTAAACCAGAAGTTGCCTCTAAACAATTAGCGGAATATCTTTCTCAATTTAAAAAACCTAAAATAAGTATTGATATTCCTACCTTTATATTAGAAGGAACATCTGAAATACGGGCTGCATATATAGCAGGACTTTTTGATGCTGATGGAAGTCTAAGAAATAGACCCATTTGTGTTGCTTCTTCAGTGTACCCTGAATATCTAAAGCAGGTACAGGGATTATTAGCATCTTTAGGAATCCCTTCCTGTTTAAAATTGGATAGAAAAGAAAATTATAAGCCTAATTGGAAAAGTTTATATAGATTAAATCTTATAGGACAATTCATAGTTAAAGATTTTGGACAGAAGATAGGTAAATACTCTTCTAAATGGGAAAAAGACTCTTCTTTTGTAGAAAAAAGAGCTGAACGAGGATATGTTGTCCCCGAAAATCTATTAAAAAAATCCTCTTATAAAAAATTGTTTTCATCTTCCTACTGTAGTTGTAGAAGAAAATCAGCTATATACTTAAGTTTTCATAAATTCATTAAAACTACTAATAAAGAATTTACTTACCTACCAATTAAAGTTGTAGGTGTTGAAAAGACAGAAATAGAAAAAAATACTTATGATATTCAGGTGGAGAATGATGCCTGTTTCTTAGTAAGTGGGATTCTCACCCATAATTCATCATTGATAAGTTTATCAAATGTTTCTGATGATAGAATGCGTGTTGCAAAAAATGGGCAGTGGTGGATAGAAAATCCACAAAGACAGCTTGCCAATAACTCAGCAGTTTATACAGAGCGTCCAGATACAGGTATTTTTATACAGGAATGGTTATCTCTTTATAATAGTAAAAGTGGGGAACGAGGGATTATTAATAGAAAAGCACTACAAGCACAGGCAGAAAAAACAGGTAGGAGGGATAGTGGTAGAGATTTTGGAATGAACCCCTGCGCTGAGATAATTTTACGACCAAATCAAGTATGTAATCTTTCAGAGGTCATTATACGAGATTTTGATACTATAGAGGCTATTCAAACTAAAGTAAAATTAGCAACTATTTTAGGGACGCTACAGGCAACACTGTCTGATTTTAGATATTTACGAAAGATATGGACAGATAATACAAAAGAAGAGGCATTACTAGGTGTCTCTTTGACAGGTATTATGGATAACATAAATTTTTCAATATTATCAAATATGGAAAAACTTCCAAGTCTACTAGACTCTCTAAAAAATATAGCTATTACAACTAACAAGGAATATGCTGAGATATTGGGAATAAATTCTGCTATGGCTATAACAGCAGTTAAGCCTTCTGGTACAGTTTCACAGTTAGTTAATTCTTCGTCAGGCATTCATCCAAGGTTTTCAAAGTTCTTTATAAGAAGGATTAGATTAGATAAAAAAGATCCAATATCTTCTGTTCTTATTGAACATAAAATTCCATATGAGGAAGACCTCCTAAACACTTCTTTGTATATATTTAGTTTCCCCCAAAAAAGTCCAGATTCTGCTATATGTGTAGAGGATATTAATGCTATTAAACAATTAGAGCATTGGCTACATTATCGAGAAAGTTGGTGTGAGCATAATCCTTCCATAACTGTATACGTTAAAGAAGAAGAATGGTTAGATGTGGGAGCATGGGTTTACAAGCATTTTGATTCAATAGGTGGGGTTTCTTTTTTACCTTTAGCAGAGCATACATATAAACAACAACCTTATGAAAGTATCTCAGAAAAAGAATATCTTTCTTTAATAGAAGATATGCCTGTTAAAATTGATTGGGATTTACTGAAAATATATGAACAGGAGGATAAGACTATTGGTAGTCAGGAATTAGCCTGTACTTCTGGTAGTTGTGAACTTTAAATAAAAACACCTGCCCTAATTGCGGCGATGCTTTAGTGTTTCAAGAAGGCTGTAGAAAATGTCTATCTTGTAATTACAATAAATGCGGATAAGATTTTTCTTGACTTTGCACTAAATTCATGGTAATATCTATTTATAAAGATTGCTAATGTGTCACATACTGTCGGTGATTCGCCGAAAGACATGAGAAGAAAAGTAATTCTACCAAAACTAGACATTGGGACATAGCGAGAGCGAGCAGAAAAAAATTAAAGAAAGGAGGTTAAAAAAATGGCCAGCTTAAAAAAGAATGAATGGTTTGTGGCAGTAGATAAGATAGGAAATCTGGTAAAATGTGTGAATAGCGATCTTGCTGTAATGGCAAAGCGCAAAAGCACTGTGGAGAAGGAAGTAGCTTCTATGACTCTTAATCAGATTAAGAGTACTTATATTAAGAAAATTATATTTTAATAAAAAATTAAATTAAAAAAAATGGAGACTAGAATGAACACAGCAGAATTAGTAGAGACGCTAGCAAGTGAGCTTGATATTTCAAAGAAAGCAGCGGCAGGTACACTTGAAGTAATCTCAAATGCAATCAGGGAGACACTTGAAAATGGGGATGAATTCCTTATAAAGGGTGTAGGTAAGTTGGTTGTGCAGCAGAAGGCAGCACGCAATGGCAGGAACCCTAAGACAGGGGAGGCACTTAAGATCCCAGCAAAGAAAGTAGTTAAGTTTAAGACAGCAACAGCATTATCGGAGGTACTTAACTAAGTAATATTAGTTATGGGGGGGTGCGACATCCACAACAAACACGCATATTTATAGCCTTGTCTAAACCATACTTTAGTACATTTCTAAAATTAAATTTTTCTATTCTCACGACAGAGCACTATTTTAATTTTGTACTAAATATAGTAAGTTTATTAGCAACAAACTTTTTTGGTCAAGAAAAATAGACCATGCTGGTATCACTTTGGAAATATTCTTTTTTGGAATATATTTCATATTTTATATTGATGATACTTGTCATTGGGATTATGATAATGATTGCTATGTAGGAGATACATAATGTCTGAAAATAACTCAAATTTAACTTGTGAAGATCTAGAAATTGCTGTACGAGACTTACAGAATTTTTTTGAAGAGCAGAAGAAGTTGGATTTGCTCCTAAAAGCGATCTCTCCGTCTAATACTGGCGTAGTAGAGTTTGGTAATTATTTCATAGATGCTTATATTAACGTATTAGAAAAATCATTTGGTGATAATTTTAATTGGATAAGTTGGTTTGTGTTTGAGAATGACTTTGGTAAAAAGGGGATGCAAGCCAAAGCCTCCCCAGATAAGAAATTAGTTAAGATAAAAACCGTAAAACAATTGTATAGGATAATAAATGCGTGATATGCGTGATTTTTTCGGTGGGTTTTTCTTAGGAGCATGGATTATGTTTGTCATAATAATGTCTTTACTCCAGTAAAAAGTTAATAACACTAAATTTAGTATACCTAATACGTATAAATAATAACCAAAATAAGTAGGAATAATCCGAACAGGCGGTTATCAAGGAGAAATACTATGGCGGCATTACCTAAGTTGGTTAAAACCAGCAGAAAAAAAGTTTATGATTGCAGTACCTGTAAATTAGATCAGAATAAAATACCAGTATTTGGTGACATAGATACATCAGAAATACTAATAGTAAGAAATTTCCCATCTTTAGTGGAACTAAAGTATAAAAGCCCATTCGCCTCCCAAGAAGGTCGTTTTCTAAAACAATCCTTAATTGATGCAAATATAGCAACAGAAAATTGTGTAGTAACATATTCGTTATTATGCAATCTTCCTAAATTACCATTCACACTCCCCATTGATCAAGTTAAATCCTGTGGGATAAATCTAATAGCTTTAATAGAGCAAATGCCCAATCTTAAACTTATAATTGCTATAGGAGATTATCCTCAGAAATTTTTCTTAGGAAAAGCTCAGCCCAAAAAGACCAGAGGGGAATTATTTAAGAAAAATAATCTGAATATTTTTCCTATATATGATATTGAATACGTTCTTAATAATAAGAATGAAATAGAAATATTTAATAATGATTTAATAAAAGCACGTAAAATAGTTAATAATGAGATAAAATCAGGGCAGGATATTAAATTTTTGCTATGTAAAACTATAGAAGATTTAGAATATGCTAAACAAAAATTAAATGAAGCAGAATACTATTCATTTGACATAGAGACTATAGGAGGAGATTATGGGTTAGATGCTTTTTCTCCACATAATAAGATTATGACGATAGGATTTACTACAGATAAATTAGAGAGTTTTTGTATTCCAGTGGATCATCCAGAAACAATAGCAGACTATACAAAAGATATGGTAGTAAAATATTTAGATGAGATATTACATAATAATTCTAAGCGTTTAGGCCACAATATTAAATTTGATATTAAAAATACCATGCAATTATTGGGATTGTCTAATATAGATGCTTATGCTGATACTATGCTAGCCAATTCCCTGCTCGCACAAGGGGATGGTAGCTCTAATAATCTTAAACGTTTAGCAGTAGAATTATTAGGATACACAGAAAATTATTCTGTACTAAAAGACGGTGTGGAGAATGATAAGATTCCATTAAATGATTTAGCACGATATAATTGTGAAGACACGCACAATACAATGCTAGTCTATAGTATACTAATGGAAAAACTTAAGCAAGAAGAACTATACGATTTATTTTTTAGTGTAGTTATGCCCGGTAATGAAGTTCTTACCGAAATAGAATTAACTGGATCTAAAATAGATGTAGCGCAAGGTGTTAAATTACTCAAGCAGTATGAAGATAGTAAAAATCAGCTACTAGGAAACTTATACGAACCGGGAAGATTTAGGGCAATTAAAAAATTAGGCGCAGAGCTATACCCAGAAAAAGAAAATGAAATACAAAGATGGACATATAATGAGTATATAAATGGGCAGAATTCTTTTATTAAGTCGGTTAAGCTACTAACTGAATTTGAAAAAATGAAAGCAGAGGACTTTTTTAATATTAATTCTAGTAATGATATAGCTAATTTTATATATGATGAGTTAAAATTAAAATGCCCAAAATTAACTGATACAGGTAAAAGATCTGTTGACGTTGATTCTCTTAAGAAGTTAGAAAATCAAAGTTCATTTGTAGCAGACTTATTGGCATATAGAAAATACGAGAAGGCTATAGGAACGTATATAACACCATTAACACAAGATCATTTAAAAAATGATGGTAAAATACATTGTAATTATAATCAAGCTGTAACAGCTACAGGCCGCAGCTCATCCAGCACACCAAATCTTCAAAACGTACCCTCTAGGGGGGATATGGGAAAAGAAATTAAGAAAATGTTTGTTCCCTCTCATCCTGATTGGTATATATTACAGGCCGATTATTCTCAGATAGAATTAAGAATAGCTGCTATAATAGCTAATGAGACAAATATGCTGCAGGCTTATATTGAAGACAAAGATATTCATAAAATAACACCGGCAACTATTTTTAATAAAAGAATAGAGGATATCACAAAAAAAGAAAGGCAGGCTGGGAAGTCAATAAATTTTGGACTAATTTATGGTATGTCCGCTCAAGGTCTTGTAATATATGCGAAAAAAGGGTATGATACTGATTTTACATTAGAGCAAGCGGAAGAGATAAGAAATAAGTATTTTAAACTCTATTCGGGCTTACCTGGATGGTATGGTAAGCTTTTGTCGGGTATACGTAAAACAGGGTATGTTAAGAATTTATTTGGCAGAAAACGTAAGATAGAGAATATAAATTCAAATAATAAATATTTAAAAGGATCTGCTGAGCGTCAAGGGATCAATGCCCCTGTTCAGTCTTCAGCTTCAGATATGTTAATGTTAGCTCTATATAATATTAATAAGTATTTTAAAATTAATAATATGAAATCTAGAATCATAAATACAGTGCATGACTCCATAATTTTAGAATGCCCTCCAGACGAACTAATGAGGACTGCTAAAGTAGTTAAAACAATTATGGAAAATGTACCAGTACCATTTGAAAAGCTTTGTCCAATTAAGGTTGATCTAGAGTACGGGAGAAACTGGGGTGAGCTAGAGCCCTTAAAAATATAAAATATTTTTCTTGACTTCACAGTGAATATATGGTACATTGTTACTTATCGGAGAATTAACATGAATCTAGAAGAACTTACATTAGAAATAGAAAAGAAAGGAAAGATCTGGGTTGGGGCTAAACAAGTAGCAGAGCGACTAGATGATCTTAAGAAAACTGTATTAGCCAAAGTTCAGACTGATCTAGAACTACGATCTAATGGAACAAAAATTTCAGAGTCAAAATTAGAAAGATTAGCATTAGCATCGCAAGAATATCAGCAGCATATAATAGATATGTGTGCTGCTAAGAAGAACGAAAGAGAAGCTTTTATAGAATATGAAGCTTATAAAAATTTATTTGAGGCGACCCGTAGTACTATGGCAATGGAAAGGGCGAGGATGAATTTAATATAAAATATAAAAAGGAGGGGAATAATGAAAATTGATATTGCTAGTATGAAAAAGTGGAGTGCCACAGAAAAGAATAATGGTAAGACTGAGACAGATTCATTATGGTGGACACCATCTCAGGGCGAGAATGAAATAAGATTTATAAATAATCCTGTTTCTGATATTAATACAATCGCAGCAATGTATAAGCACTATAATGTTGGGCCAAATAACTGGTCTGTGTGGTGCCCAAAGTCTAATGGGCAATTCGATCCAAAGAAGGGAAGACCATCTAGAGATTGGAACGCTACGTGTCCTCTGTGTGATAGTGCTCATGAGCTATATAATTCTACTGCGCAGGAAGATAAGGCAATGTCCAATAGGATAAAAGCTACTCCTAGATATATATTTAATATAGTTGATCTCAAGGAGCCGGAGAAGGGAGTAAGATTATTCACATGCGCTCAGACGTTATACGAAATAATAATGAATGTTTGGGATGAGAAGCATGATCTATCTGACCCTGAAAAAGGTTATAATTTTATGATAGTTAGGGATGGCTCCCAGAAAGAGCCTAGATATTTTAAGAGTAAAAGAGCAGACGATCCTTCTCCTATACAGAATAAAGAATGGTTAGATAAGATTATAGACCCATATGCTATGATTAAGCCTACATTTAAATCGTACGAAGATTTGTCTAGGATGATGAAGGGGGATATGCTTTCTAAAGAGATTCCCCCAGTAGAACAACCGATAGTGGTACCTACAAAAATAGATGAGATACCTGAATTCTTTTCCATTAAAAAGGAAGATCCCCTAGTACAGAACGATCCTATTAAGAAGGAAGAGAAGAAATCCAAGAAGCAGCCTCCATGTTTTGGTGAATTTGATGAAACATCTGAATTGTGTGAGAAATGTTCATGGGAAGGACTTTGTATAGAAAATTCAGAAAACAAATCAACAGAAGATTCTTCTGAATTGGATGATGAGGAAAAAGAAATATTAGCTAGTTTGAAGAAGTAAATAATTTTATTGGAGCTGTATGAAACCCTGCGAAGCTAAAAGATTTATTAAAAATTATTTTGATGAGATTCCGGAAGGGGAGGACCCCGTAGCATATTTCATAAATTATTTTTATAATGAAAAAGGATTATCCCTAACAGAAATATCAGATTATATAATAGGAAACAAAAGTCACGCTACTGTGCTAAGGCTGGCAAATACACACAAAATTCCTAGACAAATATCTGGTGGGAATGTATTTAAGTATAAAAAAGTTATGAGATGCTTATCTTGTAGTCATACTCAGGAATTATTTTTACTAAGTAGGAATGCAGTAAAGCATAAGAGTTTAGAGTTGAAATGTAAAAAATGTGGTGGGATATTAAAATAAAGAGAGGAGGAAACAAATGACAGTAAGTGAATCACTACAGTTAGTAAAAGCAATCAAGCAAAGGACAAATTCACTAGAAAAGCTCAGGGATCAGGTGTCTGTAAAGGAGACATATTATTCTGCTACGAACAAGACATCTGAACCATTGTATAATGTGTTAGAGGTAGATAAGAAGTTGGTAGCCCTTAATCAGATATTGTTTACACTTGAGTCTGCTATAAAGCAGTCTAATGCTGTAACAAATTTAAATATTATTGTAAGTACAGATGATGTATTTGAGGCATTGAAATAACGTTAGACAGTGGGGGTTTATGGAAATAAATAACAAGGGATTTGTACTATGAAAGTATCTAGTTGCTGTCAGGCAACATTTCGTATTAGTGGGATTGTAACTTTGTATCATATTTGTAATAAGTGCAGTCAAGCATGTGACATCATTGAAAAACCAGATCTGTTAGTCTCTTTTTTGTGGCCACCATTAGAAAATAAATAATGACTGGTTATGTGCTAAACCTAAGTTTTGGCATAGATAGGTTAATGGCTTCTGTAGCTTAATCAAAGCCTCTACTTGTAGTAGAGAAGACGTAGGTTTGAATCCTACTGGGAGCTATAGCCGATAAGGAATATTAGATGGATATCATAGTACTTGGTTAGGGTTGTTGCAGACTTTTCGTTGTTGTTGAGCTGCTTTGCCCCAAAATTATTGTATAATTGTAAATATGCCATACGGCTTGTTATATTTTCTATTTTAATATTCTTTCTATGCCAAATTTTTTTAAGGAGGTAACTATGCAACTTATTAGCGCAATCGATTCAGCAGACTACGTGTGTAATGTTAAAAAGGATGGAGAAGACTTTATGCTGTTCATGAGAAAGCACTACCAATCAAAATGAAAATATTATTCTTTTCCGACCTACACGCACACCAATTTTCTGAATTTGCATATATTAATAATAATGGTATAAATTCAAGACTACAATACTGCCTTGATATTATCGACCAAATTAAAATATATGCTATAGAAAATAATATTAAGTATGTGTGTTTTGCTGGCGATTTATTTCATACACGGCCTGCAGTAGATACACTTACACATAATCTTACGCTAAAAAAGATTATAGAATTATCTAATGAAATAGATAGGTTAATAATACTACCAGGTAATCACGATTCATATACCAAAAATACTGCGTATAATTCTTTAAAAATATTAGAGAGTATGGAAAATATAGAATTGTTAGATACGCATAAATGGTGTACCCTATCTAAAAATATAAGTGACTCTTTAAATAATGATTATATACAAATACTATCATTAGAGCATACTGAACTAGTTGACGGGATTTTAGAAAAAGTTAAAGATAGATACTATTTAAATATATTATTATCCCATAACGATATAGTAGGCTCGCAGACCCCAGCAGGATATATATTCGAGGAGGGTTTAGATAGCAAAACATTATCAGATAATTTTGATTTTGTATTTAATGGGCATATACATAAATATCAACAATTTCATCACAATGTATTTAATATAGGATCACTATTACACCAGGATTGGGGGGATAAGTGGCAGGATAAAGGCTTTTTAGTATTAGATATCGAAACTAAAAAAATTGATTTTATAAAAACAAAATATCCTGAATTTAGGGAAATAGATGAAAATGATGTTGACAAATACAGCGGAGATTGCTATAATTACTACAAGATAAATTTTAATAAGGCACTAAAAGAAAGCGATATAAAAAATATAAAAGAGCAGTTTAAATTTTGTGTAATAAATTATAAATTGCAGAATGAAAATAAGAAACGCACTAATATTGATTTAGATATGTCATGGGATAAGATATTAAAAACATACGTAAAAAATAGTAAAACAGAATTAGATAAAAAAGTATTGCTTAGTAAAGGAATGGGGATAATGAAATGAGTAAAGTGTATTGTATAGATTGTGTATATTTTAGCCGCCACCAATATACGGCGGATTATTGTGCAGCTCCAACAGGAGAAGTTGTAACAGACTACATATATGGAGACTATAAAAAGTGCATTAATTTAACCATATATTCGGATGATTATCCTAATAAAAAAGATACTAATGGCTGTTCTTACTATAAGCGTAAATGGTGGAAGTTTTGGGTATGAGAGTCACCCCAGAAAATATTATGAGTTTAAAAAATAATGAAGTGTTTATTTTTGGTGCAAATTTACAAGGAATCCATGGACGAGGGGCTGCCAAAACTGCATTACAATGGGGCGCGGAAATAGGAGTAGGAGAAGGTTTATGCGGCAGCACATACGCATTGCCTACAATAGAAAAATTACGCCCATATACACCATTATCTGTAGCAGCTATAGGACAGCATGTAGATACATTCATAAATGTTGCTAAAGAACGTAGAGATTTAATTTTTCTTGTTACGGAAGTAGGTTGTGGGCTTTGTGGGTATGCACCGCAAGATATAGCTCCCCTTTTTAAGGATGCAATAGACTTAGAAAATGTTTATTTACCCGAAAGATTTTGGGAGGCAATGAATGACATACCAGGAAGCTAAGGAAACATGTCACGTAAGATCTGCTATATTTAGAAAAGGTGATCCAACGAAAATATACACAGAAGAAGACCTAGCCAAAAGTGCTTTTCCTGCATTAAATAAAAATAGAATCGGTACTATTGTCCCCAAGGTATACTGGAAGGATCATCCTGTTTCTTTAGATAGTAGAATTCCTGATATAGACAAACTATATAACGATTGGGAGGAATATGATCCTCGTGAGCAAGAAGAATGCTCTTCTTATAATGAGAAGCCCGCCTAATGAAATTACTTAGACTACAAGCCACTAATTTTATGCAATATAAAGACTTAGATATAGACTTTACTTCACAAGGTCTATGCTTAGTTCAGGGCGAAATTACAGATAGTGGATTTGCCACGTCAAATACTGCAGGTAAAACTACCGCATTTGTGCATGCCCCATTATGGTGCTTATTCGGAGAGACACTAAATGGATTAAAAGCCGATGATGTAATAAATGATGTAGAAAATAAAAAGTGTTCTGTAACACTAGTAATAGAAAATAAGGATACAAAATATTTTATACAACGTAATCGTAAACATGACTTAGCTAAAAACAATTTGCAGTTAGCTATGTACGAAGACTACCCAGAACATTCTACTTACTTAACGAAATCATCAATGGCAGAAACCCAAGCTGAGATAAATAGATTATTTGATCTTGATTGGAATATATTTACTAACACAATTGTATTCGGTCAAGGTAATATTAAAAGATTCTCTGAGCTTACTGATAAGGAGCGTAAAGAATTACTTGATAAAATACTGTCATTAGATGTCTTACAACAGTGGCAAGCTAAAACTAAAGAAACAATTAAGAATTTTAATACACAAATGTCTAATATAAACCGTGTACTAAACGATAATGAATTATCTTATAAAAATATTACAAATAAATTAGCGAATATAGATAATTCTACAGAAAATTATGATAAAACTAAAAAAGAAAAGATAAAAAATATACAGAATGAAATAACAGAATTACAAGCTAAATTAAATGCTCAAAACAATTCTGAAATAGAAAAGCAAGCTCTTCTATTAGAAAAGATAAAAGTAAGATTAAATAAGACACTGGGGAGCGGAGATGCCTATATAAACGTACTTGATAAGATACATAAAATTGATATAGAAATTAAAAAGGAAGAGTATAGTATAGCTGCCTTAAATAGGGATATAAAAATAATAAAAAATAAGATAGATAATATAGAAAACGATGGTAGAGACAACTGTGATAGCTGTGGCCAAACTATAACAAAAGAAAGTACTGAACATTTTAAAGAAACATATATTACACAATTATCTACTGAAAATATGCTGCTGGTACAACATGTTCATGCTAAGGAAGCTTTTATATTTGAAAAGCAGACGGCGGAAAAAGAAAAAACTAAAATACAAGAAACTCTTAGTAGTAGGAAAGAATATGAGGAGTATAAAAATTCTATAGAAAAGAATATAGCTTTGCACGAAGCTAATAAGAATGCTCAAGATCATATTAGAGCAACAATAGAACAAAAGCTTGAGAGTATAAATAAAATTCAAGATGAAGAAGCTCCTTATTTAAAAATGAAAAAGGAATATGCTGAGGAGCTATCCATTATTAAGCTCACTATTGCTAATTGCGAGGTAGCTAAAGATGGTTTATTAAAAGAAATAGAATATTATAAATTTTGGGAAACAGGATTTTCTAATACAGGAATTAAATCATTCTTATTAGATAGTATAGTCCCATTTTTAACTGAGAAAGCTAATTATTATTTAGATTTTTTAACGAATAGCGAAATAAAAATATTATTTGATACAACTACTGTGAATAAGTCTAATGATAAAGAAGTAGATAAACTTAGTATAAAACTATATAAGAACGGTAAAGAGTATGGATTTGAGAAGACATCTGGCGGGGAAAAGAAAAGAATTGATATATGTATTTCGCTAGCACTACAATCTCTATTGACTTCCAAATCAAATTGTGTTAATGTGGGTATATTCGATGAGATATTTGATAGTTTAGATGATGTAGGTATTGATTGTATCATGAAATTGTTACAAGAAGAAATAAAGCATAAAGACAGTATATTTGTAATAAGCCATAATGATAATTTAAAAGAAAAATTCAATAATATTATTACAGTTAAGAAAAATAATGGAGTAAGTATAATTGAATAAAATCAAGCATTTATATGTAGGTATAGATCCTGGAATTGCTAATGGTGCAATTGCAATAATAGATAGTGATAAAAATATCTTATACAATGCTAATTTGCCAACAACAGATAAACAAGTAAAACGTGTTAGTAAGAAAACAGGGAAGTCTGTTAATAGAAAAATGGCAGAGTTAGATATATATGCACTAAAAGACACAATAGCATCTTATGATATAACTACCATAACAGTGATTATCGAAAAAGTGCATGCCATGAACACGGCTGGGGAGAAGCAGGGTATAAGCAGTTCTGGTAGATTTATGAAAGCATGCGGGCTGATAGAAGGGTTATTAATAGGGATGGGGATAAAAGTTGAACTAATTTCACCGCAAGCGTGGAAGAAATCATTGGGGCTTCTTAAAAAAGAAAAGGAAGACTCAGTAAAATTAGCAGAGGAATTATTTGATGTGAAATTTAAATATAAATATCAGCATAACTGTGCAGAAGCTTTGCTAATAGCATATTATGGGATGAGTTATATATAAAATTGGGGCGTAGCTCAGATTTAGGTGTGGACGCACAAAGAGCGGCTGCAGCGATGCAGAGGGTCGAGGAAGTGATAAGGGATAGACAGACTAGAATAGGATGCTGACAGTTCAGGGGCGTACCCCGGCAGAGGCGGAATCTGCAAGCTATCAACCTATTTGAAATGGAACGACGTGAAATCTCCTGACCGATACCTCCGCCCCAAACATATTAAATGCAAAGTAGGAGCAATTACATGGCAAGAGAAAAGAAAGTAAAAGAAGAAACATCTTATCAAGAAATAGAAAAAAAAGGTAAAGTAGAAAGCCTAGATAAAGCGCTTGCTGATATAAAGAAACAGTTTGGTAATGGTGCTATTATGAAATTTAATAGTGCTAATATAGAAAAGACAGAAACCATATCCACAGGGTCCATGGGGCTTGATAATGCTTTAGGAGTAGGAGGGCTTCCGCGCGGGAGGATAGTTGAAATATATGGATTCGAGGGGTCTTCCAAGACGACGTTAGCGTTGCACGTAATAAGGGAAGCCCAGAAGTTGGGTGAGACGTGTGCTTTCATAGATGCTGAGCATGCTTTGGATATTAATTTAGCTAAAACATATGGAGTTAATGTAAATGAATTACTTATAAGCCAGACGACAACGGGAGAAGAAGCACTTGAGATAGCGGATACATTGATAAGCAGCGGTTCAATAGGGGTGGTGGTGATCGATTCTGTTGCAGCCTTAGTACCAAAAGCTGAGTTAGAGGGGGAGATGGGGCAGAGTCATATGGGGCTCCAAGCCCGCTTGCTCAGTCAAGCATGCTTGGCGGAAGATACAGAATTATTTGACCCTTTGACCGGAAATATTGAGACTATCAAAAATATTGTTAATAACAAATTAGATTGGAATACCACAACATACAATGAAGGCACTAAGAAATTTATTATCTCTAGTATAGGCGATTGGTTTGACCAAGGAAGTAGGACAGTATATAAAGTAAAATTAGATAATAGTAGTGTACTGAAATTAACCGGGGATCATAAAGTATTAACATTTATCGGCTGGAAAGATGTTAAGGATTTAACACCAACGGACTATATAGCAACCCCATACAGAATACCAGAAATAAAAAATTACAAGACAACGCTGAGTTCGGACGCCATAAAAATAATAGCTTATATTTTAGGAGATGGTAATTTTACAACACCTAACTATGGCCTTAGCTTTACTAAGATGGACCCAGTAGTAATTAGTGACTTAGCTGATGCACTAAAAAGTTTTAATTGTAAGTTAAAAGCAATAGACCATAAAAGTTACCGTATAATAAAAGACGAGAGTCTACCTTTAGGGTCTTTTAAGTCACCAGTAAAAGAACTATTAAAGAAATTAGGGATGCATGGCAAAAAATCTCCACAAAAATACATACCAAGCGAAATCTTTACGCTAAATAATACTGAGCTGGCTTTATTTATCTCTAGATTATGGTCTACAGACGGGCATGTTGTTAATGGTAACATTGTGTACAGCTCAACGTCACAGAAAATGATTAAGCAACTAAAACATTTATTACTACGCTTTGGGATTCATAGTAAAATAATAATGTCAACTAGAGAACCTTACCATAATTTGTATAAATTAAATATTTTAGGACGAAAAAATACTAAAATATTTTTGGATAGCATAGGTTTGGTTGGTTGTAAGGACGCTAAACTTAGAGCCTTATTTAAAAATAAGGAGTATAAATCAGATCAAATTTCTAGAGAAGAGATGTTGCCTTACTCAGTTTTTGAAAAGATAAAAAAATATACATATGCTGCTGGTTTTACTGGGAAAGACATATCACATTTGATTGGTTATACAAACAGAACCTCCTTCCCAGAATTTAGGCCAAATAGATTAAAAATTTCACGTGATATTTTATTTAAAATATCTAAATTTATAAAAAATGAGGAACTATTTGATTTATCTAACGGAGAATTATGTTGGTCAAAGGTGGAATCAGTAACAGAATGTGGCATGTCTAAAGTATATGATATATCTGTAAACGATTCTCCTAATTTCATTATAGATAATATGGTTGTACACAACTGTAGAAAGCTCACAGCTACTATATCAAAAACAAATACAATAGCAATATTCATCAATCAAATAAGGCAAAAACTTATTTCGTATGGTGACCCGAATGTTACTACATCAGGAAATGCTCTCAAATTTTATTCTTCTGTTAGGTTGGAGACAAAGAAAAGGGAAACTATAAAAGAGGGCGATAAGATACTTGGGCAAAAGGTTCATGTAAAGGTTGTTAAAAATAAGGTAGCACCACCGTTCAGTGAGTGTGATTTTGATTTAATTTATGGAAAAGGTATTGATCGTATAGGAGAAATTGTTGACTTATCTGAAAATTATGGTATAATAGAAAAGTCAGGAGCCTGGTATAAATATAACGGAGAAAACATTGGACATGGCAGAGATAAGACTATAGAGTATTTAGAAGCTAACGATAATATTAAAAAAGAAATTGAGAGTAAGTTAAAGGAGATTAAATGAAATATCAAAATGATACATTAGTTTTGGTGGACACAGGTGGTTCATCATATATTGGTAAGATAAAAAATTATGATGGTGATTTTGGGCTTAGCCTATATGATGCTTTTAAAATAAGAGATGTAAATGCGCTTACTCCAGAAGGAGTAATAATGCAAGTTGGTGCTATGTTACAGCCAATTATTCATGGGGTAGACAAGCCATCGGATATTCACGTTCATATTGGAGCAATATCAGAGATTACTGATACAATGCAATTATACAAAAATTATGAAGGAATTATGGCAAAGTGTTCCGGGATAATATTAGCTCCAGCAAATGCATTAAATAATATAAAGAAAATTGAGCTATGATTAGAGATACAGACATAACAGAAGAACTTATTGCTAAGATAGAATATGAGATAGGGATGGGATCTTGTGCTTGGGATATGATTGACCCTAAGTATCTCATAGCATCTATAATAAATGTATGGAGTGCTAAGTAAAAGCAATGGATTTTAATTTTATAATATTAAACGATAGTAATCAGTCAGGAGATGCAGAATTATTTTTTGGAGATCACGAAGGTAATTTACACGATGATATAACAATTGAAATAACCCCAGATAAAGATATGTATGACATCCTGGTTATGACAAATATTTTCAAGAGCAAAGGAGATGCTCGTAAAAATTGGACTAAAACAGGAAAAGAAATACCATGGGGATTTAGTTACTTTAGAGTAGGTAAACTACGGCATACTATTTGTATTTTAAATACATTAAAAGATAAAGGAGATGAATGTAGTGAAAATAAGAGTGGGACTGAGTCAGACTATTAATATAGGAAATTTTGAGAATGTGCGTCCTTCTGTGGAAGTAGAAGACGATCCACAATTCAAGATTAAGACTAAGACTATCTCCTCATTGGGGGAGAAGGAAGTAGAGACTACAGAAGAATGCTACGAAAGACTATCAAAATTATGTCACAAATTACTGTATAAGGAAATTATAAAGCTTGAGCAGCAAACACAAAATAATAAATAATTCCCCTGGGAATGAATTATGTAAGGACTGTCAGTATGCGATTTTATTATTAGATACTGTTGAGGAGCACTCATATATGTGCTTAAAGTGTGCAAAAGTAAATAGTAAAAATTGTACTAGACATTTTATAGTAAAAATGTTAGACTGTATTACTGATTGTAGTATTTGCGGCTACAAAAATTGTGATTGAGATATAGCTAGTTTTGAGGATCAATTACAAATAACAAATAAATATATTAATAGCACAACAAGAAGAAAAAAAGGTAGAGTTGAATTATGATAATCGGGGTTTCAGGAAAAGCTGGTTCTGGGAAGGATTGTTTAGCTAGTTACTTAGTAGACAAGTACAATTTTATAAAATTGGCATTTGCAGATGAACTAAAGATAAAATGTTCCATAGATTTTGATTTGTCTAAAGAACAGATGTATGGTGAATTAAAAAATGCGGTAGACAAAAGATATAATAAAACACCAAGAGAAATATTACAGATCACTGGTCAATTTTACCGAGGAATATATGCTAATTTTTGGGTAGACAGATGTATCGATAAAGTTTTACCTAATAAAAACTACGTTATTTCTGACATAAGATTTCCAAATGAATATAAGGCGGTGTCCGCTTACGGAGGAAAAATCATTAGACTAGAACGAAACAGTATTTTTCGCAAATCTTTTTTCGGCCAAGGGGATGTGAGTGAGACCGCCTTAGATAACTTTTCATTTGATTCAGTTATATATAACAATAGCTCTATCATAAATTTATATAATGAGATAGATACATGGGGGGTACATAATGATTTATTCAAATAAATATTACAGTATCTCGGATGCATGGTTTGGACTGTTATACAACATACAAGAGTATGGATACAAACAGATCATACAAAGAGGGTCTTTTTCTGGTGAGGAAAACTATAGAATACAATACCCTTTTGTCGCAATAGAAATAGAGCACCCAAGTATAGATATGATTCCTATTATGCCGCAGGGAATGGAATCATTGGCCCCCACTACTATGTCATATGTAGAAGATTATTTTGCTATGTATTTAATGAATGATGAGTTAAAAGAAAATGAAATTTACACGTATGGTTCTCGTATAAAACCATATATAAACACACTGATAGAGATGTTAAAAGCTACTCCATATACGAATCAAGCTGCGCTTGAGATAGCTTCTTCTGGTGATATATTTAAGACTGACCCACCATGCCTCAGAACGCTTACTTTCAAAGTAGTAGACAATAAATTAAACATGTCTATATTCTTTAGATCAAACGATCTTTACGGAGGCTTTCCAACAAATTTGGCGGGGTTAGAATTATTAAAACAACTAGTATCCTCCGAGGCAAATTTAGAAAATGGTAAAATATATTACGCCTCGGATGGGCTGCATATTTATAGTAATCAATTAAGCATTATAAATACAAGATTAAACAGAAAATGTTAATATTGACTTTTTAAGATAAATGATATACAATGTAACGCCTAGATTATAACAAGGCAGTTCGGGCGTCCGGTTGAAGCGCCAGTTAGGCGCAAAAGAAATGGAGAGGATGCAATGATTCGCATAATAGTTCGAGTAGATGATGCAAGTATGGCTGCAAATGTTGGTGGTAGCGTTAGCGTGGAAACAAAGCACAAAACATTTGATCTGGATATTCCAGAAGTAGAAAAGTACCTGCGCGATGCCTACGGGGCATATTCACATGCCAACGTGGTCGGGGTTGAGTTGTTGGAGCCTAACGCCAGCATCCAGCGGCAGGAGATATATGGACAATATAGAGTTTAAAGACGGCAAGACATACGAGAAAAGCACAGGCCGGGAGATAGTGAGTCCGCTGGATGCTGGCGTTAGTCTTGAGACTTGTGATTGTGATAAGACTGTATTGCATGATGGTATTTGTCCTTTTTGCAAGTTACGATATCTCGAAAATGAGAATAAGCATCTCAAAGAAGAGCTTGCTACTGAGAAAATGATAGTGACAGACTTATTATCACAGATCAGAGAGTTAGAAAAGCATTGCATAGATTAACACCAAAATGACGCGCAAGCGAAGCGCGTCGCCGTCGATTTTATGGTTAGGATTGGAGGAGCTTTGAATATACCACGCGGATTCAGCGGATATTTTTGTATCGGGAAAACATACGGCGGTTTCAGGATCGAAATTGCGGCAGGATTCTTGTACCGCGTTTGTCTTGGGTGGGTGTCTTTTGGTTTTATCACCTACGACCTCGAACAGCTCATCGTCCACGGAGCGGAGCATATTAAAGTGCATGATAAATTATCCGACGAAGAAATGGCCGATATTCTCAAAGTGAAATCCTAACGTATTTAGCACAGCAGCAAGCGGAGCGCAGTCTGTCTGCTGCGGCTTGTTATGTGCGGATTCAAGGGGGATTACGTGGCAAAAAATAGAGCGAGATTGATGATACTGAGTGAGTTGATGTCGTTTCCGACGATCAACAATAAGGATTGGCGGTCGGATTTTGGTAACGATAAGCCACAAGTCGGCGACCTCGTTTCGCTGACCTCTGCACCGCCGTCAAAGTGGTATCTGTCTTGGTTCCGGGAATATGACCAGAACAATGGATGGCCGAAGTACCTGCTGGAAAGTATCGAGGATGGGGAACTTTGCTGGTGGGAAAATGTCGGGCTCAACTTCTATGACCGCGAACGGGTAGCAAATCGCCCACAGTGGAAATGGGATGACAAGCAGTTCGAGTTTAACGACCGCTGGCACAAGGTCTGCCGCAAGAATGACGCTTACATTGTCCTGGGATGCCAGCCCGTTTTTCACGATGACGGTTCCGTGACATTGGATGTCCGTAACCGCTTCCAGTTCAGCGACTACCGGAACCCTCGGACGTTCCAAGACTGGAAGAAAGTGACAATGAAGCAGATGGATGCCTACTACAAGGAATCCGCAGCGGAGTATGAAACAACGGACAAAAAGAGCACATAACAAAGAATTGAGCCGCGCAGCGAAGCGGAGTCGGCTCGAATGACTGGTTATATTTTGAGGTTTTTATGAACGTACATTTTTCGTCAGAGACAGATTTATGGAGCACACCACAGGCCACGTTCGACAAATTGCACGAGGAATTTGGTTTTGCTCTTGACGTATGCGCGATACCGGAAAACGCAAAGTGTCCGCGCTTCTTCTCGCCGGAACAAGACGGCTTAAAGCAAGAGTGGCGCGGGATCTGCTGGATGAACCAGCCGTATGGCCGGGAAATAGCCCGCTGGATGCGTAAGGCATACGAAAGCTCACGCGCCGGTGCAACGGTGGTTTGTCTTGTTCCGGCGAGAACGGACACGGCATGGTGGCACGATTACGCGGTAAAGGGTGAAATAAGATTTATTAGAGGACGGCTGAAATTCGGAGGGCAAGCCAACAGTGCGCCTTTTCCGAGTGCAATAGTGATTTTCAAAATATAACGAATGAGTTAAGTCGTTCATCGGCTTGAACGGCTGGTTGGGTGAGATGAGATACGTATATGGATAAAACAAAGTTTAATTGGAAATGTATTCATTGTGAAAAAAGAAATATTACCCCTCTTAATTTCCAGTTTGATGTCCCTCAAGGGTATTCAGTTGAATGGGCATGTAGGCATTGTGGAAAGAATACTACAATATCATGGACGCTAAATATTGCTTATCCAAAAAAACAAAAGTAGGATATTAACGCCGAAATAACGGCAGATGGAAGCCGTCCGCGTTGATTGACGGTTAGGATCTGCAACAACTACGGAGGAAACAATGAAGCAGGTTTTGATTTTTCACACAGGCGAAACGACATGCAGCGAACCGCCGTCTTACCCCGGCTCGATGTGTCCGTTTGTGTTCGCCCGCAGGTTTGGAACTGAGGGGGTATGTCGTCTATTCGGAGATGTGCCACTGGATGATGTTGATGGATGGCTGCAACGACTGCCAGAATGCGTAGCCAAGTTTCACGGGGCGCATGACGAGCTGATGGGTGGCGGGTTCGGCTTAGCTCCGCATTCTCACGGCGCGAAGCACCGGGAGAACGCCGTGTTGAGCGGCGCGGCCAAGAAGTAAAACTAGGCGCGGCGTAATTCCGCGTCCGCCTCGAACACACAGTTAGGTGCGATTGCATGAACATTAACAAGTGGACTCGCGGAAAAACTTTAATTGGAGGCAAATTGTTATTTGCGGGTGGATACCCAAAGTACCGGATTTTTCCAAAGATTGTTGTTTGGGGCAAATGTACCAGTATTTTTTGGCTAGGAACTGAAGTGGTGTGGGTTCGCACCTAACGCCAAGCTAAGGGGTGCGGCCTTATCGCATCCCTCTTGAGCGACTGGTTATATTTTTAAATCTGCGCTGGCTGGAAGCCATAGGGGGTTAGAATTGGAACTGATGATATTTGGGATTATTTTTTTGCTTATATGTATTGCAGCCCTTGGCGGGGGGACATCGGGAGACGGGCCACCGCCAGGAGATTACGATTGAGAGTTTTAGTCGCGTGTGAATTCAGCGGAATAGTTCGGGATGCGTTTATTGAAAGGGGGCATGACGCAATGTCCTGTGATATTTTGCCGACTGATTCCCCTGGCGCGCATTATCAGGGGATATCAGAGACGTAATACATGGATGTTGGGATATAATGATAGCGCACCCGCCATGTACCCATTTATCTGTATCGGGGGCAAAACATTTTACCGCCAAGAAACTGGATGGACGGCAGCAAAGTGCAATCAGCTTTTTTATGATGCTGGCAACGGCTGATATTCCAAAGATTGCAATAGAAAACCCAGTATGTATTATGTCATCACTGTGGCGGAAGCCTGACCAATTGATACAGCCGTGGCAATTCGGGCACGGGGAGACAAAGGCAACGTGTCTTTGGCTGAAAGGTTTGCCGCCATTAAAACCGACGAATATCGTGGACGGGAGAGAAAGTCGGATTCACAGGATGCCGCCAAGTCCTGATAGGTGGAAAGAACGCAGTAAAACATTCCAAGGGATAGCCGCTGGAATGGCAGACCAATGGGGTCTGCTTTTAGCGCAGGTTTAAAAATATAACGTAGAGTTAACCGGCTCCGCGCTTTTGCGGAGTCCGGGTTGAACGATGGATTGGGCTGAACTTTAATCGAAGAGGTGAGTTATGACAAGGCAAGAATTTTACCATAAATATGGGAGCGTGAAAGTAAAGTTTTCGAGCTACTACAAATACACTTTCACTTATGAGGCAGACCTTCCAGATGGAAAGCGGCTGACATGCGGTTATGGTGGTAACAGCGATGACATTTACCGGCATGAGTTAAGCGCAGATGGTGAGGAAACTGTGAGTAGTTTACAGCCACACGAAGGTGGCATTTATGCGGACGGGAAAGAGATCGAAGGCTTCTATGACTACTAACGCCCAACGCCAAGGATCAATAGTGTAGCAAAGTGGAATCTATTGCATCCGCCTGTTATAAGGAGGTTACATTTTTGTATGACAAGGCATAGTTGTGATTATACTAAATTTTACGAAGTAAACAACTATCAACAGCAACTTGATAGTTGTACTGAAGAATCTAACGGGACATTTTGGGTACAGGGAAAAGAAGGATACTTAGGAAACCCAGTTAATTTTGTCCCTTTTGCGGCTGTAAAGCACCTATTAGTGCTACACAGCAATTTGAAGAAATATCTCCTCTTCAGCAGTAGGAACCCAGCAGAGTAGTCACGGTTTTGGGATGAGATGAAAATGAATCAGAAAGCACGAGAATGGTTTGTACATCATGGCTAGCCACAGAGACTATTAAAACGATGTTAATCCACTAATCAGATAATTAAGGAATTACATAAAATGACAAAACTATATACCTGCACAAAATGCGAAACCAAAGAAGAACCGCCAAAATTTGCAAGAGAAAAAGCATTTCTCTGCAAAGAATGTATTAGAGGTAGAGAGGAGATAGAGAGGATATGTAATGATGAAGGCTTAGTAGAGGAATACAAGATAGTAGAGTACCTAGTATCTAAAAATTATACATTATCTAAAACAGGAATACCTTATAAAAACTATAATAATATACGAATATCTTTTAGTAATATGTGCGGTGCTCCCGCTTTAATGGTAAAAGATAAATATGATAGTGTGTGTTATACTGATAAATCTATATTATATAACATACCAAAAGAGGCTATAATAGATTTAAAAAAAGTTATTAACACCATAGATATGCTATGGCAAAAGTAGTAGTCTACAGAGGCTAAACAATAAATGGAGATAAATAAATGGCTAGGAAAATAGCAGAAACACCAATACTAACCGATATGGATGCTAAAGATTTTATTAAAAAAATAAAATCTAATGAGGAAACTCCAGCAGAAAACTTAAAGAAACTTAGTAGGGAAAAAAGTAAAAAAGATTACTCTGTTATACTAAGAGATCATGCTGTAAATACATCTAAGCTTAAGTTTCCAGATTTGAATTTTATGTACGATGGTCTGACTAAGAGTCGGTCAATTTTTCCTCCTATAGACGATACAGTTAAATTTACGCTAACGGGCACAACTGCAGTCTCAGCAGAACCATTTAGAACATTTTCAATGGATGAAATAATAGAAAGATGGGAAAAACAGAGAATAAAAGATAGTAAATTCCCAAGAAATATCTATGTATATCTTCGTAGAAAATTTTTGGGGATTTATCATAAAATAAAAGATTTTCCTAGAGAAATTAAATACTTTGTACAAAGAGGTCGTCGTGGTTATAGTGACAGAGATATCTGGTCATACGATTATTTCTTAGCTGATATAATCGGTAATGGGCTAAAACAATTAGCCGATACTACGCATGGTTGGCCTGATAGTAAGTTTGAAACTTTTGAAGAGTGGCAGGCCGAACTACACAGAGTAGGGGATGCGTTCTTAGACTACGCGGATGAAAATACTGACATAAATTTTGCTAATTGTAAAACTGATAGAGACAGAAAAAAAGTAATAGTAGAACACACTAAAAAGTGCAAAGAAAGAAAAAAGATATTAATGAAGGTTATAGATCATTTTGAATGTTTATGGGATTAATAACATGGAAAATATAAAAATGAAGAGGTTAACTCCATCCTCATACCGATTACTAAAAAAGAAAGACACTACAGTTCTACAAGGAGCTTTTGAATGGAAGGGTGTAGATGATAAAGGTAACGATATCATAGGTATTAATTGGGAAGACATTCCAGTGGTAGTAGTGGAGGAGCAGTAGATAGATGCTTAAAATAAAAGAAGATGATTTTGAAAATCTAGAGCATTATGATGAAATGTTATCATTATTAATGAAAAGAACAGACGAAATAATATCAGTATATAAACAAAATAGTCAGCAGAATGCCTGAGAATGTTATTGAGGAAAAATGAAGATTTGAAATGGGGTTATGAATGGTGCGAGTAGAGAGCAAGAAGTAAAAGACTACCATTCTGTTGGTAGGATGCTTAGCGTAGGGCATGAAAGAGAATACGTCATTTTAAATCAGCAAAGCCACTAAACTAAAATAATTTCATTATTTTCAAACATAGGCTCTGCGCCCATATAAAACTCACCACCAAATATAACGGCAATATCCCACAATTCAGTTTCCAACAGCCCATCTTTAATTCTATCTAGACTGTTATATAATCCTATATGATATTTATATATATGTTTACCTTTTTCTGTTAACCTCACTCTTACTATATCATTTATATTAATAGTAGTCACTTCTTTCCCCTTTTAAATACCAGTCTAACTCTAAGGTAAACTTTACTACTTTAAGTGTATGCTCATTAATGCAACATAGTGTATCTTCTTTCAAATTCATAGCAGTAATTCTATGCACTCTATCTAACACTACCTCTAAATTTAATCTATCTAAATAAGTATTTACAAAATAAGAATTTAATACATGATTATGTGATATAAGACGCCAATCTAGTTTATCTGAATATTTATCTATGATGGGTTTGGCTAATAATTTATTTTTAGAAATAGAATAAAAAATTATTTTGTGTATAAATTCCTCTACAAACTCTACAGAAGGTCGAGCGGAGCTGCATAGACGCATCCATTCAAGCCCATTAAAATATTGGCAGAATACCCAATTAGCTTTGTTATCAATAATGTTTTGAAAGTCTTTTATTGTTTTTATTTTCTGTTGCATAGTCTAATTATTTAATATATTTTTCTACTTGAAGAGCTTCTTCTAATGTTACGTCTATGATATTTTTTGCTATAAGCTGTTTAATTAGTTTAAGCGAATTAATATTAAGATGTACCCCGTTAATAACTACGGAAATGTTCTCGGGCAGATTTATTCTGACCATATTGATGTCATGCATATGCATATTGGTTTGGTTGATTATATCCTCAAAGACATGGCTAGAGAACTTATCAACTTTTGAATCAGGCGGTAGTGTGTGCACTTTAATTTTCCTCCTTTATATCAAATATATCTTTGTAATACTTCATACAAAAACCCCTAACATCAGCAGATCCATGAGTATATAATACCATAGCCAGGTGAAATAAATTTCCTAATTCCGCCATACCCTTAGTAGCATAATCTTTTCTATTTAAGTTCTTATTAGAATTATAAAATAAATTAACAGTACTGTCAATATGATTATATTTAGGGATTACTATATTTTCTACATTACGTATCCTATTTAAAATAAACTCATTATCAATGAATAATGATTTAACATCATCTATGGTTTCATATAGTATATTCTCAATAAGGGCTTTAGCATTATCTACTGATTCTTTGCATCTATGCTTACGTAAGTATTCTAATGTTTTTATCTTAATTCTCTGACTAGACTTAAGTAAAATAACAAATCCTTCTATATCAGTCATAGTAGGAACATCATTAATAAACTTTTCTAAATTGTCACAATGAACCTCACTAATTAAATATTTTTCTGATATTTCATACTCATTAACAACATCAGAAAAATTAAGATACTCTCCAGTATAATTATGTCGTATGTTTAATACCACAAGTTTAGGTTCAGGATATAATAATACTATCCTATTGAGCGGCGAGATCCACTCCAAATTTGTAGTATAATTATCTAAAGCTAGCTTATGTAGTGATTTCCTAAATAACTCATTACGGGGCGAATTAAGCCACTTGGTGGCATCTATGACCTGCTCACTGTCTAAACTCATTTTAGATTTTAATCTTAGTTCGCCATTTTGCAAAAATGTACTGATAAGGCTACCATCGGCTTTTTCATAAATATTAGCTATTGTTCTATTAGATAACTCTAAATCAGAGGTAAAAGGATTTTCGTTTAGCCCAAAAAACTTTTTCATAGGACGGCATACTAAATTAGTATATTTACCATCCACATCTACCACAAACATTATACCACGACACTCTAATGAAGAAGGTAGTAAGAAGTCTGAATACGAAGCTAGTCTATAGTTGAAGATACGATAATAAGTATTTTCTATATAAAAGTCCTTGTAATAAAAAGCTTCCTTACATAATGGATTTTCTACTAAAGACATTAGCTCTTTATATATGGTTTTAGGTTGAGTAGTCATAAATTATTTACCATACCTATCAACACCGAGGTAGTATTCCTCTTCATCATAGTATGAATCCATTATACAGGCTTCATACAAATCTTTATCCACCCCACCATGTTTAGGATTTTTAATATTTTCATATGCCCACATAATATAATCAGGATCTATATTAGATACATCATATATTAATTTATCTTTGTATTTTCCAAATGTAAATTTAGTAGTCATAAATCTCACAATGATACTATACCACAATTTATTTATAATGTAAATATTAAATATAGGTAAGACCACTACATTCAAAATAAAATATTACGTCAATTTTGTTTTCGGTAATTAATCCAAATCTTTCTGCCATACGAAAATTTCTACTATATTTTCTTGCAGCCGCAACTTGCTTCTGCATCTGCTTTCTAAATTCCTCTACAGAGTATATGCTTTTCCAATTATTACACACTCTGCATGCGGGATTAAGATTTTTAATATCATTCACATTGTATCCTATTTTTGCATTAAATAATAGTTTAGGAATGATATGGTCCACCTGCATAGTTTTAACAGTGATCCCACAACCACAGTATGCACAATGACCATTAAATTTACTATGCACTGCTTCTCTATTTATTTTCATACTTAGTAATATAGTATAAATAATACTAATTGTCAATACTAAAAATATTATATTGCATTAGCATTACAGATATGCTATAGTATATATAATAAAAATTAGAAAGGTACGTATGTCAAGTGTAGTTCAGAAATTATATAAGCAAAATTTACTAAGCGCCCCACCATGGCTCCCTAAAAGCATTCAGTATGAGGTAATGGTGGGATCAGTAGCTTATGGTGTATCTGATGATTTATCTGACATTGATATCTATGGATTTTGTATTCCTCATAAGGATATAGTATTCCCTCATCTAGCCGGAGACATAATAGGATTCGGTAGGCAAAAGAATTACTTCGAGCAATATCAGGAGCATCATTTAATAGACAAAGATAATAACAGAGAATACGACATATCAGTATATAATATAGTTAAGTATTTTATGCTATGCATGGAAAATAACCCTAATATGATTGATAGCCTCTTTGTCCCATCAAGATGTGTATTATATATGACTAAGATAGCTAATATGGTAAGAGATGAGAGAAAGGTATTTCTTCACAAAGGAGCATGGCATAAATTTAAAGGATATGCGTATTCTTCTTTACACAAATTAAGAAATGCACAAGAATCAAAATACATTATAAATGTTCGACAATTTGAGAAAAATAAAAATTTAAAGTGCTCTTATAGTTTAGAAGATATAGAAAAAGAAATATATAGAAGACAATTAGTATAAAATATAGAGGTTGCATTATGATACAAGAACGTTTAAAACTTCTTATAGAATTCAAAATAGTTCAATATAGAAATAAAAAGACCGGAAGTCATTTAGTTTTACACCCACACAAAAAGCTATATCTGAGCAGGCTATCAGGGCTCGCAGATATAGAAAAGTATAAAGGAATAAATATTAATGAGAAAATTTTTAGATATTTATGGGATGATAATATAGAACATACTTGTCGAATCTGTAGCGAGTCAGTAGAGTTGCACACCCTCGGTTCTGGTTGGAGAGAATTTTGTAGTAAGAAATGTGTCGAGGTATTTGTTAAGGACCAAAAACTTTTAACTACAAAAGGATACAGACACTCTGAGAAAACAAGAAAGAAAATGTCCCTCAATCATGCAGACATTAGTGGAGATAAAAATCCTTTTAAAAAGTCACTACAAGACCCACAAAATCGCGAAAATCATAAAGTACGATGCAAGCTTATATGGGAGGGTAGAGATACTACTTGGCGCAACAAATTTAGTGTAAAAGTTAGCAAAAGTTTAGCTAAATCTGAGTTTACTAAAAATTGTAATTTTCATAAAAATCATAAAGCTGGATTTTTCTTTTCAAATAAAACGGGTAAAGAATATTTTTATAGAAGTTCTTGGGAAGAGTACGTTCTTAATTATATAGAAAAGTGTGAAACTATAACTTATTATGCACTAGAAGATAGCGTAGTGCCATATTTAGACTTGGAAGGACATTTACGATATACTCGTATTGATTTTTATATTAAATTTTTAAATGGGAAAGAAATTATTTTTGATGTTAAGCCTTTACGTCTTTTGATTAAAATTTTAAATAATAAAAATAAAATGAATGGACTAAAACAATACTGTAAAAAGCAACACATTCAGTATAAGTATCTATCTGGTAGAGCTATTCACAATGATGCATTAATGGAAAGACTAGTTACAAAAGCTTTAAAAGGAGCATACTATGCAACTTTGTGATTTGTCAGATAAAGAACTAGTAGAATATGCAAGGCTAGTTAAAGCAGGAATTAAGCGACAGCTCACGTACCAGACACATCAAATGGATCTGAAATTTGCTTATCATATAGTTCGATTATTAAATGAAATAGAAATGATTCTTATAGAAGGGGACTTGGACTTAGAACGTAACAATGAGCAATTAAAATCAATAAGAAGAGGTGAGTGGACCCTTGCTCAAATTAAAGAATATTTCTTTAGTAAGGAAAAAGATTTAGAAAAGTTATATATTGAGAGTAAGCTCCCCCACTCCCCAGATGAACCTAGGATAAAGAAGTTACTTTTAAATTGTTTAGAAGAATATTTTGGAACATTAGAAAATTGTATAGTAGAGCCAGATAAAGCAGTAGAATACTTCTTATGAAGTAAGCAATACAAACTTTAAAAGAAATTAATGAGATAATAAGGAAGTCAAATTTGGTATAAGAATTGAGGGTATTGAGTAATCAATAAGCACTACATTGTTAATAATTTTAAGTAATAGGCATATAATTTTAGAAGTTATGGTGGGTTTTATATGATGCAAATATGAGATGAGTATTAATAGATATTATATAAGTTGTAATATGTCACAATGATAAAATGAAAATTATAAGAAATGGATATAAATAAAATGCTCCACCGTCAGCCAGCTCGAATACCCCCCTTTCTAGGATTATCTTCCAATATGACTATGTAAGATAGTCCTACTTATATATAGCACTATATTACAATATGACTATGTAAGATAGTCCTACTTATATATAGCACTATATTACAATATGACTATGTAAGATAGTCCTACTTAATAAACTTTCAAATATGTAAAAAACTACTTGACGAGTTTTTAATGATATGAGATAATTGACTTGAATATAAAAAGTCTTTTACTTATTAAAGATATTTTAGAAAAAGTTTAAGTTTTAGAGAAAACCACTTGACAAGATTTTACAGCTATGTTAATATTATAGTCAAGAGTAAGAGATGAAGGTTTAAAGGATTTATAAAAAATTAATAAGGGAGGTTAAACGGAAACTAAAAACTACAATTTAAAGGTGAAGGTTAGCACCTGATAAAGTTTAATCAATTATCACTTTCTTATAAAGTGATATAAAATAGGATTATCTTACCATAAGTATAGTATGGTAAATATTTAATATAAAGTAGGATAATCTGGGATTTTAGAAATTCTAAAATGGAGGTTTTAAAAATGATAAGTATACAAGATTTAGAAAAAGAGTTTAACGGTTTTAAAGATGTTAATGAGATTGCAAGCTTAGAACATACAAGAAAGTGCGACTATGCGTTTAATCTTGACACTAAGATTAATACTCAGATTGTTGGTATGAAAAAAACCGACTGGGAAAATTTGGGTAAGTCTTTTACGGTAAAGGTTGCCTCAACAGCAAACGCATATAAGGACATGAAAGAAGGTGATTTGAAGATTGTAAGTGGGAAGGGCACTTTACTTGCTTATCTTGCTAACGGTGATTTACCTCTTGCAAACGCCTTTTCAAGTGCTGCATCTGAGAAAAGAAACGCAAGCAAAGAAAAAGCAGCAAAGAAAGAAACAGATTGTCTAACAGCTTTTACAAAGTACATAGATAGTCATATAAAAGACTTGTCAATAGGTGATACCAATATATTGATAAGTGTTATTCAAACAAAGTTGCATGACAAGGAAAAGGCGGAAAAGGAGAAAGAAAAAATGCTGTTACTCTCTTCTCTGACTACTGAAGAGATTATTGAAAAGCTGGGTTTACAAGTGCCGGCTGTTAATCCACTTAATCCAATAAGTGAAGGTAGGATTTAACATCATATCAAAATATCAAAAATTGAAGGGGTAATTTTAACCCCTTCAATACTTTTTTAATATTATAAGTTAGTCTTAATTTATAATATTAAAAAAGTATCATCTAATCAAAAATTAAATAAACAAATTATACTGAAAGATTTTAGATAACATTCTAAAATTAACGGTATCTTTTTGTTTAAAAGTCAATTAGAATATACTCCAATTTATTTGATTTTAGAAATTCTAAAATGTAAAATTTAAAAATGATTTTAGAAATTCTAAAATGAAATTAACTAAAAAGATTAATGGGGGTTACTCACAGGAAATAAAAATAAATAAATCGTAAAGACAATTAAATATGATTATCAGTACTTGAAGTGAAACCCTGTAAAATGATTTTAGAATTTCTAAAATGAAATAGCTAAAGTCAATCAGATAGACAATAAATATCTTGTTTACTTCATAAGAAGTATTACTACTGACTGATAATCTATGTCCTGAATAAACTTATATAGATACACGCTGTAGTAGGTTCCATTAGACCGATAGAAAGGTCTACTCAGAAGCTACAGTTTGAGTGTGAAGATTTGTATAAGCTCAGTGGATAAAGACCAGTGCTGGGCAAGGTGACCGGTGGGCTTGTGTGTCACGCACAATGTGGCGGTATGTATATTACCGTGGTAGCTATACTTTAACTAATGGTGAACAACAACCCTAATGAGGGGGTAGTGTTATAAAGACACTGTACCTTAGTAAGGTAAAGGTTGCTAGTAGTATACTGATAAGAGATACTCTGTTGAACTGTGATAACGAACTGAGTATATACGTTTTAGATTTTCTAAAACGTATATAATAAAACAAATCAGTCTGAACACTTAAATATGTTCTAAACAGAATATCCAATGGCTAAGGCAATCCGTCAGTGACAAGTGACCACGACTACCTACTAAAAAGGTAAACGGTGGCCCCTATGATTCGGTGGGTAAAGAATCAGACAACTAAATAGGTTAAGAGCAACCTATGTTATAATGCTCTCTAATAAGATATAATAAAACGTTAAAGGCTACGTGAAAAGCCTTCTAATAAGAAACAGTGTTCTTTGGTGGTTTGATTAGACTGATACTATAGGAATGCTATATAGTATGAACAAAATGAAATCACCACTACAATTGAAAATGTTGTACCTTATCCGTGGGCGGTGAAACGGAAATGATATTATATCAGTGGCCAATATGAGAAACACTATACGTGTTATTGAGGCCACATAACAAAATAATAGTGAGTTATGACGTTATCACTCAAAACAAAAACGTCTTTTTATTTAAATCCTTAATGTATTATGTTACGACAAATAAACAAATCGTATACTATATGATTTATAGGAAGCGGATACATCACTCGATATGGTCACCGCCATTGAGGATTTACGTAAGAAAATATTTTAGAATTTCTAAAACAATTTACATAGGGGGCTAAAATGTGTGAGCATAAGATGGAGTATTTTGTATCTTTTGATCAAGATGAGAATCCGATTGCTATGAAAGCTTGTACATGCAGTGATGCAATAGCTTGTAAAAATACTGAATGTGATGCTTGCTTTATCAACTCCGAGTATAAAAAGACAGGTGAAAAAGTAAACAAATTTTAGACGCAAATATAGCGTTGGTTGTCAAGAGTAAAAAAATTGACAGTATCATTTATTAAACAAATCAATTGACATATAATATTCATTAGGTACGAATCAGGATGGTCCAAATTCCATCTTTACGGAACTGCTTATGTCATCCAGATATACTGGAAGCAGTGTGAAGTCTTCTGATACAAGTATCAAATTCACTTTCAGATTGTGTAATAAATAATGTATGATACTGATTCTAATAATAAAGATATTAAAACATTTACATCTTGAATCTACTACTTAATTCTACTCATCAATAGTTAAGCCCCAACAAGGTAGTCTGCGACTTTTATGATTATCTACTAAAGCTTGCTTCGCAAGAAGCATCCTGCAGCAAGAACGTCATCGACGTATGAACCTTTCAATAATCTTTAACCTTAGGATTGTACTATAACTATCTACATATAACATTAATTATAATCAGGATAGTCTGAGACTTTTATGATTAATTACTAGCAGATTTGTCAGCGACATATGCGTTCTGTTAATCTATTATGAACCTTTACTTTTATGTTATATAAATATTATAACATAGAATAATTTAAAAAATTTTTAAAAAAGTAAAAAAATGATATGTTAAATAAATAATTTTAGAATTTCTAAAACAAAAAAATGAGGTGCAAAATGAAAAATATTAATTGGGAATTTTTAGTAGCATGGCTTGCTATATCAATAGGCGTATACTGGTTTTGGAAAAGTGTACTGATATACATTTTATAATTTACTAAAATATAAAGGGGGGTATCAAATGAGAATGAAGATACTAAGTAGTGTTGTGCAAGTAGTGGTGAGTGTAATACTTTTTAAATTAGCTAATAGTTATTTTCATTTTTCATTAAATGAAAACATGCTAATAGGGTGTGGGATAGCTGGTATAATTTATCTCGAACATAGATAGGTTAGTTATACTCACTATAAGACTTATTTTAGCTTTTCGTTTCACTTCAAAGAAAAACTTGTTTATAAATTCTAAAAGGAGAAATATGATAGGGTTATTAAAAAATATTATTCCTAATGATGTAATGATATACTCAGAAGAAGAGGTTAGTGTGGCTAATCACATGCCATTATCACAAGCTAGACTGTGTGTAAATTGTGAAACTATACATGCCAGTAAGATCTGTCCTAGATGTGAGTCTAAACAATTCTTGTCAATTAATAATATAGTAAAGAGTTTAAAATGAAGCATACAAGAGCATGCTTGAGAAAATCAAAGCATATGAGAGTGTACGTGAGAAATCTAATAAAATATATTTATGGTTTAGGTTATATAACCCCCGTAAATTTTGACATAAGTTATTGAAATCATTACATGTCAATTTTGCTGCTGCGTTTTTAAAATCTGTTGAAATCTGCATAAAATAGAGAAATAATATTAAGGGGTCATCTAATGGTAGGGCATAGTTACCCGTGGACTAATGGCAAGTCGCTGTCCTTTGAAGTCAGATATCCTCGTTCGAGTCGAGGCGGGTAAGCCATTTATTTATTACAAAAGGAGGACAACAAATGAGAGTGCTACTAGCTATACTATTATGTATAGGCAGTATATCCTATGCAGAAGATAGAACAATCAGTATTACTGGAAACAGTATAAATGACAATAGTAATGATATTCGTATAGTAGAAGATACTCATTGGATAACCTTTAGTAGTTCTGTAGTTGATAGATATGATATGATGATCTTTGGTGATGAGTATCTTAGAGCTGCTGTAGATAATAATGATATTCTTGAATGGGTCATAGTAGGCGCATCAGCTACGCATGAGGCTGGTGGTTTCTTGCGCTATCTTATAATAAGGAATATGTAATATTTTATACTATGCAAACTTTTCATAGTAAAATTATTAAATAAACTATATAGTTATAAATGCAATCCTTATTTTATATGGGTTTATATAACTATGCAAAGTTTTCATAGCAAAAACTGTAATGATATAATACAGTTATGTATAGCTATGCAAAGTTTGCATAGTGGAATGTAAGTTTTACATAGTAAAATGTGAAAATTTTGGTTGGTAAAAACCTTCTTATATATGTATTACTTATCAAACCATTTTAGAATATCTAAAATAATAATATGTATTAACTAATAACTTTATATTTATAATATCAAATCTATATAAAGTATGTTAGGTTATATAAAATATATTTAAAGAAGAGTGATTAATCACTCTACAATTTCTTACACAAAGGAGAAAGATATGAAAAAGCTTACAATTACTGTTGGTACTATTGGTGTGGATGGGTTCTTACAATTAAGAAATCAATTGGATGATTTTGTAGGAAGTAACTTTAATATTCTTTATACAGGTGCTTGCAGGTTAGGGTTTAATATTGATAAGGACTACTACGCACCCAGAAGAATTCAGATTAATTCTACTCGACTACATGAATTTACATATTTAAAATATGCCGATGGACATAAATATAATAGTAATACCTCACCTTCTGAAGAAAATTTAAGAAATACAGTAAGGGATTTACAACTACTACTTGATGCTGCTGCAAAAAATATAAAACCTCCTTTTACCATAGAAATAAAAGAGGCTGTAGCCCAGGAGTAAGCGAGAAGAAAACTTCATAAGTTTTAAATTCTTAGTTAAATTTATAAGGAAAGATATAAAATTATAAGTTATTGACATTATTAAAGAAATTAATTTTAGAATTTCTAAAATAATAAAGGAGGCTTTATGTTTAGTGATATAAAGATAGGAGTTCAGAAACAATTTGATAGAATGAAAAGTCACAGTCTTTTCAGGGTTCAGGTTGATAAAGATTTGCTTTGGCAGACATATCTCAATAGTTTTCCAGAGGGTACTAACACTACATTCAGAGAACGAACAGAACATGACTGTCAGTGTTGCAGGCAGTTTATTAGAGCAATAGGAAATGTAGTTGCTGTAATTGATGGAAAGCTTGAGAGTATTTGGGATGTAAAAGTTGGTGGACATTATCAGATAGTAGCTGATGCTCTCTCTACATTGATTAAGAAATCATCTATTGAGAATGTTTTTCTACACACCGAACATACTGCTGGAACTGATAAGAATTATCAGAATCTTGAGTCAGGAGAAATCTTAACTTGGGAACATTTCCTCATGCAGATTCCGGGGGAATCAGTTGTTGGGAAAGCTGGTATAGGCACTAAGCTTGCTGATTTCCAAGGTTCAAAAGATGTATTGTATCGCAGCTTATCAGAGATTACTACTGATGCTATTGATACTGTTCTTGAACTAATTGCACAGAATTCTTTGTATCGAGGAGAGGAGAATAAATTTGCAATAGAAAGTTTTCAGAAGCTTAAGAAGCAATTTGACAAACTGAAGACTGCTAAAGAGAAAGATATATTTTGCTGGTCTCAAATTAAATCTATATCGCAGTCAGTATCCCGTATTCGTAATACTGCTATTGGTACATTACTAGTTGACATATCTGAGGGGCGTGAGCTTGAAGCATCTGTAGCTTCTTTCGAGTCAAAAGTTGCCCCAACAAATTACAAGCGTCCAACTGCTTTGATTACAAAAGCTATGATAGAAAAGGCAAAAGAGAAGATTGAGGAACTTGGGCTTACCTCTGCACTTGAACGTAGATATGCTATCATGAATGATATAACAATCAATAATATTTTGTTTGCTGATCGTGAGACAAAAAAGAAATTAAATGCTGATATCTTTGATGAGCTTAGTAGTAAAGTACCAGAGACTGTCAAGAACTTTGACAAGGTTGAAGAAGTTACTATTGAGACCTTTATCGACAATATCCTGCCCAAGGCCGAATCTATAGAGCTTATGTTTGAAAACAAGCATGTAGGAAATTTAGTTAGCTTGATAGCACCTGTTGATTCTGATGCCAAGAATATGTTTAAATGGCCTAATAAGTTTTCATGGTCGTATGCTGGTGAACTGGCAGATTCAATCAAGGAACGAGTCAAGAATGCTGGAGGTAGGGTTGACGGAGATTTAAGATGCTCTCTATCGTGGTTTAATTTTGACGACCTTGATTTGCATATGGTTGAGCCTAAAGAACATATTTACTATGGACACAAGGTATCTTATCACACAAAAGGCAATCTTGATGTTGATATGAATGTAGGTGTAGGTAGGTCAAGAACTCCTGTAGAGAATATCTGTTATCCAGACCGTAAGCATATTACAGAAGGTATATATAAACTACAGGTGAATAATTTTAGCAGGAGAGAAACTGTTGACACTGGTTTTGATGTAGAGATTGAATTTGACGGGATAATTCATTCATGTTCCTATACAAAGCCTGTTAAAGATGGTGAGACCATAACTGTTGCTGAGATTAAGTATACACATAAGAATGGTTTTGAGATTATTAATTCTTTACCACCTTCTCAGACTACAAAAGAAGTTTGGAATATTTCAACACAGGCATTTCATAAAGTCTCAATGGTAATGTTTTCACCTAATCACTGGGATGATAAAGTCGTTGGTAATAAGCACTATTTCTTTATGCTTGATGATTGCTTGAATGATGGTAAGGCAAGAGGATTCTTTAATGAATTTCTAACCGATGAACTTAGTGCACATAGAAAGGTATTTGAAGTAGTTGGAGCAAAGATGAAGACTGAGGAATCTAACAATCAGTTAAGTGGTCTTGGTTTCTCATCAACACAAAGAAACAGTGTATTATGTAAAGTTAAGGGAAGTTTCAATCGTGTAGTTAAAATTAACTTTTAAAGGAGGAAGTCATGGAAACAATGTTTGAACAGGCAAGTAGGCAGAAGGTACGGTTTGATACAGCAAAGGGTGGAGTTACAGTGGAGGATTTGTGGGATATGCCACTAATCACCACAAAGACTGATGGAGTAAGCTTAGATAATATCGCCAAGGATATCTTTCATAAATTGAAGGATAGCGAAACTGATGTGAGTTTTGTCCAGAGAGCAAGGAAGACTGACGAGGCTCTTCAGCTTAAATTCGATATAGTTAAGCATGTTATTGACATAAGATTGAAGGAAGCTGAGACAGCAGAGTTAGCTATGGTTGCTAAGGAGAAGAAGCAGAAGCTTCTATCCATCATTGCACAGAAGGAAGATGAGAAGCTTTTGGGTGTGTCTCTTGAGGAGCTTAAGAAAATGGTAGAAACACTGTAATAATAAATGAGTCGTAGGATTCTATTTAGTCTATCTAATTATACTCCAGCTACTCATTTATTTTTTAGAATTTCTAAAGGAGAGAAATTATGCTTGCGGATAGCAAACTATCAATAGAAGACAAAATATTAAAAGGCTTGCCATTGAGGGAAGAAGAAATTATTAAACCTTTCGCGTTTGTATTTAATAACATAGCTAGTAGAATTACTGATACAAAAACTACCGGTAATGTTATGCTATTTATACTTACATTAAAAAGGGACGAAGATGTATTGAACTGTATTTCTCATATATACAATGGTAATAAGCAATTCATTATACACCCAGATAATACCAGTACATGGGTGGCCTGTGCTGAGAGATGCTATAAGTTTATTGGTATTACACTAAGCCAGTCTACAACCTGCAGATTGTAAATTTAGAATTTCTAAAAACTAATAAGGAGGGTAATATGTCAGGCGGTTCATTTGATTACGGGTGTTTTAGGATTTCACAGTTTGCAGAGAACTTACAAAATAAAATAGATGAGAATGAGACTAAAGACGATTTTGGTTACTCTCCTAGTGTCAGCCCAGACGTACTTAAGCTTATTCAGGATTGCCAAAGGACCATTGATTTAGCTGGTAAACTGGCACATGATATCGAGTGGTTTTACTCTGGGGATATTGGAGAAGATACTTTAGCTAAGCGCTTAGACTGGTATTTAAAAGGGGGAAAGAAGTGACTACTATTAATATAAATGATATAGTAAGATTATGGTATTGGAGATATGGAGTTTAGTAACAGTTTTATTGTAGACATAACAAAGGAGAGTTAGCCTATATGAATGCTAATAAATTAATAGAAATATTGGAAGAGCAGCAAAAAGTATATGAGAAGTTATTGAGTAAAGAAATGCCATCAGAGGGGAAGGCATTTCTTTATGGTAAGGTATCTGCGGCAAAAGAAATAATAGCGATAGCAAAATTAGTATTGGAGGTAAAATGAAGTTTCAAATGAAAATAATAGTAGGTGTTCTTGAAGTCAGTTATGTAACACCAATACGAGTAGAGACGGCCCCAATAAGATGTAGCTAAATCTGTATATAATGCAGGTAGTTCCAATGATGACTTAGAGGATGTGCTTGAAAATCTTGGCATTGATTTTTGCTATGCCTTGTCAATTGGGTTTTAGAAATTCTAAAATTAAGTGGGAGCGCTATGATAATTGCAATGGAGATATGCAAGATATTAAAAGACAATGGCTACCAATCATATTTAGTTGGTGGATTTGTTAGAGATTTAATATTAGGAAAATCATCCTCTGATATAGATATAGCGACTGATGCACCACCTAATGGGCTACTGAATATGTTTAGTAAAGAACATTTTAAAGCTATACCCACTGGAATAGCACATGGCACAGTTACTGTGATACATGAACATCTTAATCCCAACAAAGGGTATGAGATTACTGTATTCAGGAAAGATGTTAGTTGTGATGGGAGGTATGCTAAAGTTGAATTCATTAATGACCTAATAGAAGATCTAACCAGACGGGATTTTACAATTAATGCAATTGCATACGATCCATTTAATAATAAATTTATTGACCCCTACAATGGTATAGCTGACATACATAATAAAATAATACAATGTGTGGGTAACCCACATGACAGATTTAAAGAGGATTATCTTAGAATGCTTAGAGCATTTAGATTTGCAGCTACACTAGGGTTTACTTTGGATACGGCTACAGAAGAAGCTATATATCTCTTAGGTGGAAATATTAAAAATATATCAATTGAACGAATTAAATCTGAGATAGATAAATGTTTTAACAAGTCTGATGAACCATCTGTTATGTTTTATATGCTGTACCAATCTCATTTGCTCAATAATATTCTGCCTGAACTTGAAAAGTGTTACGGGTTTCTGCAAAATAAATATCACAAACATGACGTGTTCAGACACACAATGGAAGCAATAGATGCAGTTCCTAAAGAGTATCCCTTAATAAGATGGGCAGCATTGTTTCATGATTTAGGCAAAGTGTACACATGTACATACTATAGTACACCAGAAGCATCGTTTCATAATCATGAGTACGTATCGGAGGAGATAGCTAGAAAGATAATGACACGTTTGAAGTTTAGCAATGATGATATCGAGTATGTCTGTAATCTAGTCAAGCACCATATGTTCATGGCTTCTATGGAAATGAAAGATTCTGCTATAAGAAGATTTGTAAATAAGTTAGGGGAAGAATATGTAGATGACATTTGTATACTAAAATGGGCGGACATGATTGGGAATGGTCTAAAAGAACCACGCGGGGGGGTGCACTGGACATAGAGGGCACATTATTAAAGCGTAGATATCTAGAAATAAAAGCTAAGTCAAATGTATTCAGTCTAAAACATCTCGCTATAAACGGTAATGATATAATGGAAGAGTTTGCTCTTCCGCAAGGAAAGACTATAGGCAGTCTATTAAAGGATTGCTTTGAGATGGTAATGGAAAATCCTGCATTAAATGATAAAGATATTCTGATACAGCAATGTAATTATCTACTATTTAAATACCAAAATTTAGAAATTCTAAAAAATGAAAGGAGAATAACAAATGAGAGAAAATATTTTTGATGCAGGTGGCAATCATATTGGGTGGAAGGATAAGCATGCTGATGGGACTATACATGTGTACAGCAGTGATGGTTCTCACAAAGGATGGGCTGGTGACTCTGGTACATTTAGTAATGATGGTGCTATCAAGAGCTTTAACAATATACCAGATACATTATTAGAAAATTAAGAGGTGTAATAAAATGAAATGTATAACCGAGTTCCAGGATATTAAAGGTAAAACAATTAGGGAAATTGTGGTGCTTGATTGGGATAGTGTTGGGTTGGTATTTATAGATGACACATACTGTATAATTAATTCAAAATCTGATTATATTGATGGGTCATCTAGTGTACGTTTGCTAGCCTACAATGCTACTAACTATGGCATAGATACTGAATTTAAGCTTGGTATTATAACTAAGGAAGAATATGAAAAAAAGAAAGCTGAGAATGAAAAAATTGAGAATAAGAGAAAAGAAATAGCAGACTATTTTAAGTATATGGAACTTAAGGATAAATTTGAAAAGTAGTGCCCTAGGGTAAACATAGGTCAGAAATGGTTTTAAAGATACAAAAGCTAGAAGGGTATTTAGAAATTCTAAAAAATAATGTAAAGGGGAACGCATGCTAGTCCTGTCTAACACAAATTATCAAATATATAGAAGCATAGTCAAAAATAAAAAAATAAAAATTCATAAATGTTTAAAATGTAATACAGAACTTCCTGACTATAATAAAGTAACCATGTCAAGGCAATCAGAAAATATTATAATAAACAAATACAGACTCTGTGATAGCTGTAATATCTCTAATAGAGCCCACTCTCCTGTAAATGGGAGATATGGAATCTGAATGCTGATATTTTAATTTCTTGACGGAGGTGCAATGATGGTGGCATTTTACAAGCTAGAAAGGACTGTGCAGAAGAAACACCTTGATGTAGTAAAAGAGACCGTGGTAAAAAATCCCAAATCATTTAGTGATTTTAATTTAACAGAGGAGCAAATTGATATGCTAGCATATTCATACTGTAGTAATGCTTTATATAACTCAAGCAATAATATGATTAACTCACTAATGATTCAGATGGAAGAAAGTAACATAATAAATTAGTATGGAGTGATTATGGCAAAAGCTACTGAGTTAGAACTAAAGGTAACTGAATATCTTGATGAAATCTATGAAGACAGGCCAGACTGCAACCATGATACAGCTAAAGAACTAATAAAAATTATTAAATACTCAACAGAAGTTCGTAATTTTTATACGTGGAAATAATTTTAGAATTTCTAAAATGATTAATTGGAGGCTAACATGAATACTTATAAGAAAGGTGATGACCTTATGAATGAGTTTACATTTGAACAACTTCTTATTAATTATTTTAATTCTAATTTAGGAGACGAGCAGGCTATAGTAAATAATGTTCTTGCTGCATTAAAAGAAGACTATATAGTATTGGTAGACGAGGCAGATGAGTGGGACGTTTCCAGAATGATATCAACAAAATGTTGAGGGGTTGACTATGAAACATAAAATATTATGTGATAGTTGCTATAATGCAATCAAGTTAGAAGATAATGGGTTTATCATGTATCAGTGTAAACTAAAATTAAGTCCTAATTCTACAGAATGCTACGATGAGTATATAGAAATATAATTTTAGAAATTCTAAAATAGGAGAAGAACTTATGTCTTACTCTAGCAAAGGAGAACTGACTCTCACCAATCAGAATGGTAAAGTTTATAATTATAAGGTTGAAACATTTGGTAATCATATGATTATAACTGGGGAAGGTGAGCAATGGTATTATATTTCCGAGAAGCCTCCGATTCTAATAGAAAAATTAAAAAGAGAAATTGAACTTTTGGTGGAGGGAATAGCTATTAAAGAGGAATCTATTAATAGTATTTTAGATGCGCAGACCGGATAGTAGCTGATTACTATTTGATTTGATTTGTTATGATAGGAGCTAACTGTGAATGACGATGAAATATGTCCTGTGTGTGAGAGTGGTTTAGATGAAGTACATAGTGGGTTACTCTACTGTGAAACATGCCATAACTGGTTTGCATCATGAATAAATTTAAAGTAGGTGATTTGATATCTTCCAGTTATGCTAGCTCTTTATATGTGATAACTAGAGTATCGGAAGAGGACAGTAGATATTATGTAGAATGTTTACTTGATTGGGACAGCGCTGGCTCACATAGTAGCACCATGAAGTGGTACGTATTATTCAAGAGTAGTCAAATACCTACATTTGAGACTATGCTTAGGTACGAGAAATTAAAAAGAAAATTAGGAGGCGAATAATTATGAAATGTATAATAAATGAGAATGAATTAGTAGGAAAAACAATCAGTAAGATTAGGCTCAATGAATTTAATGGGAACTTAGGTATAGTATTCTCCGATGATTCTTACTGTATAATAATCGCAGCAATACACGATGACGAACCAGAATTAGAATTAATAAAATTAGATGAAAATAACAAATATGATATAGATGAATTATATAAATTAGGAGTAATAGCAGCGGAGCACCATAAGAGTATACTACTACAGGAGGAGAAGAAAAAACAAAAGGATATAGATACGAGAGAATTAATAGAATATAATAGACTTAAAAATAAATTTGAAAAAGCTCTAGGCTCCGCCTAGAGAACTACATAGAGGAGGAAACTAACATGAGTGACTTTGAAAGAGAAGTTAAGAACTTAGCAGAAAAAGCTGTGCTTAGATTTATATCGGATGGCGGGTGGGTAATACCTGACTACAGCAGTAGAGTAAAAATTCCAGCTGACTTTATGGCAGGCGTATGGAAGCTTGTTGATACTAAAAAGTTACAGCAAGCTATGGCTACTCGTCTTGAGAACGAGCTCGCAGATAGAATAGTAAATCATATAGCGGCGGAGTTATCTACAGATATAAAACAAATACTTTCTGTAGCAGAACGGCGCGAAGCATTAAGAAGCTTAGCTAGGCAGCATATAGAAACAATTACAAAACTTGGTATTTAAAATTTACTATTAAAATGGAGGATACTAAAATGGAAGGAATGTCATTTAAAAGAAATGCGAATGGGGAGATACATGTTGACAATGTGGACGCTACAAAGGCACTTAATCCCAATAGTGTCGAGATAACATTGGGAGCGAAGAATGAGGTACGCTTCACAGTAAAGGCATATTCTGAAACTACTGATGAAGCTATGGCAGAAGCTACCAAAATATTTGATGAACTTACGAAGAAGTATGTAAAAGAATAATTTTTAGGTTGTGTTAGTTACTTAACTTTGTAAGAGGAGGCTAATATGTTAAAATGGAAAGATGCAAATTTTCAAAGTAATCAAATACTCAGCTTTGCTTGGCAAAAAGATTTATTGTGTATTAATAAATATTTAACAAAGTTTAAACGACTAGGTGTTCAGATAACATTATTTGAGCCTACGTTTATGTATTGCGTTATGGAGCTAAGCCTGAACATATATAGATGTGGTCATTACATATCTATTATACATACTATATTGGGAGATTTATTTACAGTAGATATTGAGTGGACTAAAGAGCAAGACCACGCAGGATTCTATTTTAACTTACGACTAATGGGATTATTTATATCATTCACAATATCAGATACAAGGCATTGGGATGATGATGAAGATTGTTGGGAGAAGTGCTTTTAGAAAATCTAAAATTAAAAGGAGAAACAAAATGACTAATGATGAATTGTATAATGCTTTAGACGGAGTATTGAAGAGTCTATCAATCTGTGCCGGAAATTGCACGGTGCTTATGAAGAACATAAAAGCAGAGACACTGACAGAAGAATACAAGATTAAAATTATTAATGAGTTAAATAGTAATCTAAGGACTGTCTTTGAGGGGGGTGTTCGCCATACCTACTGAGGAAGACGAACCAACCGATATCAAGTTAGTGGAGAAGGTAAGTAGGTGGCAGGAGATGGCCGGCGACAACGATGCAGAGAAGGCAATAAACAGTTATTTAACTTCAACATTTGTAGGAAAGAATAACATGCCAGCAGACGAATGTTTAGCGGAGGCTAGAGTAATTCTCTCTATAATAAAAAAGAGCTAATAAGTATTTTTAGAAAATATAAAAGGAGGATGTAAGATGGAAGACATAATAAAGGAAGGTATTCCTGCACGACTGATGCATGCTAGGCGGAGGGAGGTAGAAAAAATATTAGATGACCCTAAATGTTATAGGCGTGAATTTCGCCCAAAAACACTTGACTTTCTAAACGAACTATCAGTTGCTGAGCAAGTAGAAATTTTAAAAAATAAAGACCATGCTATATATGATGATGTCAAAGTAGTGGAATACAGGCACAAAGTCTGGCCAAAAATGTTTGGGGTAGTTACTAAACTTCTTACAGCAACTATCGGAGATACAGATTACGATCTAGGCAATCTTGTCAGATTGGATGCAATGACAGCGGAAGAGATATACGATGAACTTTTACGTAAAACATCAGCTCTTGCTGCTTTGTAGAATGGTAATGCCTACTCCAGTCCTCTACATTTATAACGAAAAAATGGCCTTCTCATGTGCTAATTCTTCCTCATAAGTAGGGAACCCCACCTTTACTTTTATATATATATTTTTTAATTCATTAGCAGATTCTATAATATTATTAATAGTTTCTATTATCACATTATTATGTATAGGGTAATTCTCTATGGCTCTTGTAAGCTGAAGATTTAGTTTACCAATTACGGAGGTTTTATCTAGTAGCATATTTATTTTTTCATCTTCAGTAACAGCTTCAATCTTAATCTTATTAGCTGCGCACCACATAAAAAAGTCATCAAGTTCATTAGATACTTTGTGGCCAGTCTTAGTCGCTAGTGTCTTGTCTTTGAGATATGCCTGCTTAATATTTTTCATAGTAACCTCTTTACTTAAATTTATTTATCTACTATTATAACACATAATTTTTTAAAAAATTTTCAAAAAATGAAATAAATTTATAATTTAGAAATTCTAAAATATAGTTAGGAGAATTATATGAAAGATAGTCTAGGCGATAGAATTAAGCATAACTATGAGAATAGAAACAGAAGCTATCTCCTCAGACGAACTCCAGTTATAATGAGACTAGATGGTAAAGCATTTCATACTCTCACGCGTAATTGTAATAAACCATTTGATATAGAATTTTCTAGCGCTATGATATACGCCGGCCATAAATTACTTAAAGAAATACAGGGTGCTGAGTGCGCTTATACACAGTCCGATGAAATATCTATATTAATAACTGACTACGAAACGTTGGAAACAGAAGCATGGTTTGACTATAATGTTCAAAAAATGACGTCAGTTGCAGCCTCTGTTGCTTCGTTAGCTTTTTCTGATGCGTATAAAAAGAGGGTATATTTGATTGTAGGGTATTTAATATTCCTAAAGAAGAAGTATGTAATTATTTTATATGGCGACAGAAAGATTGGATTAGAAATTCTATACAGATGCTGGCCCGTAAATATTTTTCTCATAATGAATTACATAATAAGAAAATAAAAGACATACATGATATGTTATATACTAAAAATATTAATTGGGCGGACTTAGAAGATAGATGGAAAAACGGTATACATATAGAAACAATTACAAAACTTGGTATTTAAAATTTACTATTAAAATGGAGGAGACTAACATGAATGGAATGTCATTTAAGAAAAATGCCAATGGTGAAATACATGTTGACAATGTGGCACACCTAGATAAAGAATATTTTGACACATTAGAGCAGGCTATCGATTGGGAATATTGTAAAAAATGTCCTAAACAAATATGTGATAATTATCGTACGTCCTTATCAAAAGAAGTCATGGTAACTGTTGATAACGCATACTTTTACTTATTCATGCCATGCGATCATAAGAAGCTTGCTGCAACAGAATGTGAAAAATTCATAGTTGACAATGTGGCACACCCAGATAAAGAATATTTTGACACATTAGAGCAGGCTATCGATTTTGAATTATCCGAACCAGTTGACTTAGAGACTGCACTTGCTTTATCTAAGATTAAAAGTATGATAGAAGTTCCGGACGATAGAGGAGAATAACATGGGAAACAACCATAGTTCATTAGCAGAACAATTTGCAAGTGGTGCGACTAAAGGGCAAGCATCTAATATGTTTATTGAGGATGATACTATATATTCTTATGGTAAGCACTTCCCTATCGCAAAAAGATTATCCCATAATGAATACTTAATTAATTCAAATAGTTATAGTGTATCTACTGCGAAGCATATGAGTAGGGTGAGCTCTGCACTAAGAAATAAAATAACATGGGATTGTCCTAATTGTGACAGCAACAATATACCAGAGTACATAAAAGAAAATAGTACAGAAACATTTAATAAGATTCAAACTGCTAAGTCTTATATATCTCATTATATTGGTATTCTTAGTGGTTATGAAAATTATTGGAATGAGTGCAAAGTAAGATTCGAATTTAGAAATTCTAAAATAGATAAGATGTTTAAATCATTTGTATTTAATGATAAAATAAAAGCTAAGATAGCTAAGTATGCGCTGATAGATAAATTCTTGTTTGCAGTAAGAGATGATAATGTGGAAGAAGTGGCAGCTTGTATAAAAGCCGGAGTAAATGTCAATGCTAAAAATGGGGATGCTCTGAATAGGGCAGTAGGAGGCTATGTTGGTACAACAAAGTTATTATTAGACAACGGAGCGAAAATCACAAACTTGACCCTATGTAACGCAATATGGGCACACTCTCCAGCTACAGTTAAACTCCTCTTAGAATATGGTGCCCGTATAAAAGATTATACTCAATTCAATTATATAAAAGAAAAAGTAGAATTGACAAATGAGATAAAAGGAAAGCTCTTAGACTTTGAGTTACACACGAATAGTAAAAAATAGTTTTAGAAATTCTAAAATAAAAATAAAGCTCTAGGCATAGCCTAGAGAACTACGAGTGGTTAGACATAGGGAGATGATATGGTCAGACTAATTTTTAAGCGTACATGGCAGGACAATATTAGCGGCTCTAGGAGCGAAAGTTTTGAAACCGTTGACATGGATATTCCAGTCATTGAGGAGAAATTATCAGCAGGTGGATTCGGTGAGTCTGGGTTCGACCGAACCGATTTAATCGGCGTGGAGATATTGACGCCCAACGCATAGCTCAGGCGCGGCGGTGCTTTTCCGCCGTCGCGCTGGAGCGCAGGGTTAGCACACAATTACGGAGGAAAAATGAAAGACAAAATTCTTGACTGGTTTGCACATGGCGAGCGCGGAATCAGTTCCGAGGCGATGGCCTGTGCTGTCGGTGGCGTGAAGCCAAACGAATCGTGGGCGCGGTTCGGAAACCACCCGAGCGACCCCGACGACCTGAAACGGTGCATCAAGTTTTTGGACGCCGTACCAGAGGCGCGGCAGCACCTTGGCGAGGTAGCAAAACTCAGCAAGACGTGGGCGAAGTTGGTTGAGCATTGGGACGAACTCGAATCGATGTTCCGCGAAGAATTCCCGACCGGCAAAGCCCCGAAGCTGTACGAGCGGATGAAAAATCTTGGGTGCTAACGATGAAGTCAGCGGCGGGTCTTTTCGCCCGCTGGACTGACTTGTTATGCAAAGGAGAGACTTATGACTATCGGAGACAAAGTTAAAGTTAAGCACGGGGCAACAAGGTGGCTTAAAAGTCGAGATCATTGGGATGATTACATAGATCACGATATTGATGAGATGGTCGGCGTGATTACTGATGATTATAGTCATTTATCTGGGGACGATTCTCATTTTTGTGTTGAACTTGGATTTGATTATGTTGTTGGCATACCAGAGCGCCTACTTGAGTTGTAGGCATAACGTAAAAGTCACCGGATCGCCGGCACCAACGAAGAAAGGAGATGAGCATGACAAAGGGAGAATTACTTAGAGCACTAGATGGATATGACGATGATGCGGTTGTTGTTTGCAGAGACGAACACTGCGGGTGGGACAACATCCTGCGAGTAGAGCCGGACGGATGCTCTGTCGCAATCGTATTTGGCGGCGGATCACCGTTCAGCGACGAGTGACGCACAACAATTAGTTGACCCCGTATGGGGTCGAACGGGAGGTTAGAAAATGCACTGGCTCACTTTGGATTGGTGGAAATTTCTTCTCGGAAAACCAGCCGACGGAATAAGCCGATGGACTGCGTTTTGGTGCAGAGCAAGAGGACACCCGTATGGTGTAGTTTGGTACAACATGGGACTTGAACCAGACATGCACTGTAAAAACTGTTACGACGATTTGGGATAACGCCGGAATTCAGCCGTCCGAGCGTAGCGAGGATCGGCTGGAATGACTTGTTATGCATCTTTGGAGGTTTGAATGAGCGAAGAAAAGATTGTAGTGATCGACAAAAGAGAAAGCGTTCTGGAGTCTTTTTACAAAGATTTTGTGACGTTCTCTTTGCTGGCGTTTTGCATCTACATAAGCCAAGGCAGCACATTTTGGACATTCGTTACCGGGTTGTTGTTTTTGCTTTTCACGTTTGCCAAGATTTCAATCATCATGAAACGGCACAATGTCTTTAAGAGCAAGAAGGAACTTCTGGATTGGGCGAACAAGCTAGATGATGCATAACGTAAAGTTAACCGGCTCCGCGCTTTTGCGGAGTCCGGGTTGAACGACAGGTTAGAGGGCATCATGAAGCTGTTTGACGAAAGTAGGTTGGCCGCGCTATACCGGAAGTTGCAAGCTGAGTCGGTAAGCTCATGTTCTGGCGGGCTTGCAGCAGCCAGAAGCGGAAAGAATCGAGCCACGACAAAGGGCGCGCGACCTTTGAAAATGGAAAGTACCCAGACAGTTTCATGATGCGCTCTAACGCTGGCGTAACCGGCGCGGAGCCGAAGGCGAAGCGTCCGCGTTGACGCAAATGTTGGAACTCAGGAGAAGCAAAGCTAGGCACAGCCTAGAGAATTTACTACGTAAAGGGAGAAAATAATGAGAACAATCACCACATTTTCAGTAGATGGTAAAATATATGAACGTTGTAGGAATATGAAAACTATAAAGATAGGTAGTAATGGAACTCCGATATGTTCTTGTGGTTTAGATATTTCAAGACAAAAGATAGTGATGTCTCCGTACAGAGGCATGCAGTATGATAAAGATTTTTTAAATAAAATGGACAGTATGGAAGCTACTATAATAGAATGTGGATGCGGACAACTCTATCTAAAAAGAGAAGGTAGGGACTATGACTATTTTACATACACACCCATTAAACAGACAGGCCTAGATAATAGTCAATTGAATACAAATATGCCAAATCCTGTAATAGATAATAGAGTAAATGCTGTAGAAGATTTTATTAAAGCTCTTCATGGGTAATAAAAAATTTTAGGGGGTAATCAAATGCTAACACTGGAATATGATTTAAGAAAGACCAAAATCCTATCTAAATTTATTTCACTAAAAAAGTGGTTTGAAAGTAGAGATTATAGAAGCTATGACCATGATAGAACTCAAGGCTTAGCCTGGAATATTAAAGTGCATAATAATGATGAGACAGGCCATTCTGGAAGCGAGAAAATAAATAGTAAGTATGATAAGCTGTGGGAGAGATATTTAAAAGGGTATGAATGTTTTTTCGACGAATGCTGTGAAGACGGTCTTGGGTTTGTTGGTGATGCTAAATATAGACAGTATGATTGGAATGCTGGTATACCGGAGATAGAAGCTATAGATTATGACTTAGCGCAAGCAGGAAGAAGTGGCGGCTGGTTAATACTGAGCACATTTGATGGGGTAGAGATAAGCGAGTTAAAAGATAACATAGAATCTTTTATTGACAGATTAGAAACACACGAAGCCGATGGAAACCTAGACTTAGCAGATGAATTATTAGACGAGACAGAAAACAATAACAGCATAGATCTTTTAGAGAAACTAAAAATATTCTGTGACAGTTTAGATAAGTTTAATGCCACACAGGAATGGAATCATCAATGCAGTTTCAGAAGATATAATTTAGAATGTGAATGGGATAATAAAAACTTTGATTGTTTTGATGCTAATAATTTAGTAGAGTTATATGAGGATGACGCGATAGACGATAGTATTAAAAAGAGTATATTTAACTATTGGAACATAAAGTACCAATTAAAATTAGCAATTTAGGATAAAGGAGTAAATATGAAACTAGCAAAAGTGCAAGAATCTATATATGATATACAAAAGCAACTTAATTTTATAGTTATGCAGTTAAATGATTGCATATCATCCTTGCCAGATAACCCAAACATCCAACGTAAAAATAGTAAATGTTTTACTATGAATTCAAAACATTTAAAAAATAATTGGTCTGTGCTGTATTATAATTATAAGCAACAGTATGAAGAGATTATCAAAATAATATCTAAAGGAGAACCTCAATTTGTAGTTAGTAAACTAAAAAGTATAATTAAAGAAAAAAAATACGAAAAGACAAACTTTCATCTTGCTGTTATTAAGAATTTAAAAATGGTTTTACTACGTGGGTAAAAGGGGGTACTATGAAAAAATGGCGCTATGCAACTAATAGTTATTATAAAACAGCTTCTATATCATTAGATGAAGCACCAGCTTATATATTCATACTAGCAAATAGTATAAGGTGGATATGTGATAAGACGCCGCATATTAAAATTCCTTTCTTAAACAAGATTAAGATTACAAGAGACAATGAAGTATATGATGTGGCAGAATATTATGGAGATACGATTAATCAAATATTTCATTGTATGATATGTCTTCCAATTACTAGATTTTGTTGGAATAGGATTGATACTAAACATATTGAGATAGGATGGGATGAATGCAAAAAAGTATTTTATAAGGGGGATAAAGAACGATGGGATGAAATTGAAAAAGAATATGAGGAGTGCCAGAAAGAGATAAACAAAAGTGAATAATTTTAGAAATTCTAAAAATAACAATTAAGAAAAAAAGCTCTAGGCACAGCCTAGAGAATTTACTACGTAAAAGGAGGAAGGAAAATGGAATCAATTACACTAAGACAAGCAAGAGAGATAGTGAAGGCATGTATTCGTAGGAAGAGGTCTGTATACTTGAAGGGTAGCCCAGGTATAGGAAAGTCTGCAATAGTAAAACAGGTAGCTAAAGAAATGAATTATGGGATAAAAATATTTGAGGGGTCGTCATTAGACCCCACAGATGTCCGTGGGGTAATGGGGTATGACACAAAGACGCAGCGCTCATTCTTTTCTGTATCTCCTCTCCTCCCTACATCAGCAGACTTAGAAGGAAAAGATGGTATGATAATTCTTATTGATGAGCTAGGTAGTGCTATGCCTTCCACTAAGGTAGCACTACAGCCGGTTTTTCACCCAGATGATAGGAGGGTTGGAGAGCACAGGCTTCCTGATAATGTTATCCCGATAGCTACAGGTAACTTGCTTACAGATGGAAGTGGGGCTACGTCAGACTCTGAAGCTATGAAGGATAGAGTAATGATGCTTAATGTCATGCTCCCATTCCAAGATTGGAAAGAAGACTTTGCATTAGCAAGAGAGTTTCATCCTCTTGTTATGAGCTACCTAAATGAATTTAAAGAATCAAAATTTAATACATTCGATAAGAGAAACAAGAGTCATGCCTATAAGGATTTTGTTACAGCAAGAACATGGGAAATGATATCTGAGGCGTTGGTGGACGCAAATGCTAATGGGATGTCAGACGAGCTTGTTATGCATGAGATAGCTGGCTATGCTGGAACTGGTATTGCTAGTGAAATAATTGCGTATAAGAAATGGTTTAGAGAACTTCCTGATATAGATAAAATATACGCTGGTGATAACAAAGTTCCTAAAGAACCATCTGTATTGTTCGCGTTGTGCAGCATGCTGATATCAAGATTTGTCGAAAAGGCAGATAAGATGGGTGTACAAAAGGCAATGGACAGAATACTAGAGTATAGCCTTGGTATGGATGCAGAATATGGTGGGTTGCTTGTGAAAGACCTGTATGCCTATAATACGGCAAAATATAGGGAAAATATTATCAAATCCAAATATTGGAATGAGAAAATTGCCCCGCGCTATTTCTGAGTAATTTCAAGTACTTAGCTCCTGTAGGTTCGATTACTATAGGGGCTATTTTAATTTTAGAAAATCTAAAAGTAAAGGATTACAATGCGTAAATTTAAAGTGGGGGATATAGTATCCACAAGTAAAAATCCTGATAGGTTATATAAAATACTAGAATGTAAACCTGAATGGTATATAGTAGAGTGTATTCCATTGTCAGGCCCACGTAAATCATTTTATTTAGAAACTACTTTAAATTATACCCACAGGCCTGCTATCATACCAAGCATAGAACAAACAATACTATTAACTAAACTAGGATTAATATGAATAAATTTAAAGTAGGAGATATAGTAGCATTTAATAAAGATACAGGTGGTTTTAATTTTAATAGAATTCTATATAGCTATGCTGACGGGTGCTATGACGTAGAAATAATATGCATGGCTGGAAAGTCTGTGGGAATGCTGAAAGAGTACCCGTCCGATTGTCTTTCTCCACTGTCATTCGAGCAGACATTATTAGCAACTAAACTAGGAGTAATATAGAGTGGGAGGGTAGGCATGGGATACTGTTCGACGATGGAAAATGATATAGTGTTTAAAAGTAGATACTCCTTAGAAGAATTACAAAATAAAATAAACTCATCTCCTATAAATAGTTATTATGAAGTACGACAAGATGGTGATAGCTTTGCTATGTATCCTGACGGGGGAGAGTACTATGCTAAGCATTATGAAGAAAAAGAACTAGCACAATTCGTGTCGTCTGTAATGCTGCCTAATACTTCTACTACGGTAGAGTTTACTGGGGACGATGGGTGTAAATGGGGCTATGTAATATTTCATAGCAATGTATTTGATATTTCGCTTGGCAAGTGGCAAATATTTGATATAGAATATAGAGCATCTATAGAAGGAAAAAGCATAGGTGAGTTTATAAATAATTATTTAGAAAATCTAAAACCTGAGAGTGCAGAATGAAAACCTATATTAAGAAATGGAAGAATTGTAGGTACTGCCCAAGAGAACTTTGTAGGAATTTACACTACTATAATTATTTAATAATAGGTGAAAATTTTACATTCGATGCAAAATGTACAGGTAAGAGATTGCATAGATATCGCTGCTCAGTTGAGCTAGATACAGAATTTCCTATGCACAAACAAAATTTAAAATCTGTCATCCTTGGATTATTGAAGTGGCCCTACCTTACGTTTGAAGATGCGCTAATGCTTAGTAGGTTTAAAAAAGATTTAGAATTTCTAAAATAAAGGAGAACAATCATGGCAAATGAGTTATCAGTAAAGGATAGAATAGGAAAGTGCAAGTTTAATTTTCTTCTAAGGCACCCATTCCTTGGGGAGCTGGCCTGTAGGTTAGTTACAAAGGAAGACAAGACATTACCAGCAGTAATGGCAACAGATGGTAGATCGTTATATTTTAATGCAGAAAAAATACAAGAAGAGAAAATTGATGATGATTTGTTAGAAGAAATAATTGCTCACGAAGTTGGGCACAATCTCATGGGTCATACAGGAAAAAGAGGAGTAGAAAGGTCGAGGCATAAGATAGAACCAGTATGGAGAATAGCCTGTGAGTTTACAGTTAATCATTTTGTTGTTGATATGTGTTGTACACAAATAGGGCAGAATGGAACTTTTAGGCCGTCTAAGATAGCGGCTGGTAAATATTATTATGATAAGAAATATTCAGATGGTAACTGGACTACAGAAAATATCTATGATGATTTAATGAAGAGCGATAAGGTTAAGTTCTGTAGCGTAGATGCTGATGGTAATGTTACAGACCAAGACGGAAATGTACTAGGTAAAATAGCAGACGACCATTCTAAATGGGGAAAAGATAAAGAAGGAAAAGGTGGGGGTAGGGGCAAGACCAAAGAGAATGGGCAAGGGGAGGGCGGAGGTAAGGATGAATCTGATGGAAGCTTAGATGGTGATTGGAAAATATGGGTAGCACAAGCAGCCCAGAGTGCACAACGTCAGGGTAAACTTCCCGCTGGTATAGAAAGAATGGTTGGAGATTTATTAGAAAGCAAAATTAATTGGCGGCAGATGTTAGCAGAATTTCTTTTAACTAAAACCAAGGATGATTATAGTTGGAGAAAACTTAATAAGAGAAATTTAAATAGAGGGGTGTTCAGTCCAGCATTATACAGTGAGGCTATCAATGTAGGCTTCGCTGTTGATACCTCCGGCTCAATGGGAGAAAAAGAATTAAGAGAAGCATTCTCAGAAGTAAATGCTATATGTAATTCATTCTCCTCATATAGATTACATCTTATAGCTTGTGATGCTGCGGTGCACCACTATCAGGAAGTACTGCCTGGGGATGAGATAGATTTTAAGGGGTTAGCTAAGGGAGGGGGAGGAACGGATTTCCGACCAGTCGGGATGTTCTTCTCAGAGCATGATATTAAAATAGATGCGCTTATTTATTTTACAGATCTATTCGGAACATTCCCAGAAGACGCCCCGGAGTATCCTGTCATGTGGCTGACTAAGACTCCTAATATTGAAATACCATTCGGGCAGAAGGTTATGTATGAAGATTGATTTTAGAATTTCTAAAATATAAGGAGCAGTGTGCTAAAATGGAGGCTATTAATTATATAATAATTAGGCTAGATACATTTGCTGTAGGGTGGTGTGCAGCTCTACTATTCTGGATGTTAATTTATTATACAATTAATTTAAGAGGTAAAAAATAGTTATGAAATTAGTAAAACAATGTGAGGATGTTTACAAAGGAGTGGCATATGCTAGAAACTATAGATAGGTTATTAAAGACTAAAAATATAACTATGGGGCAAGTATACTGGCTACACAATTTACAGTCGATTATTCCCAATCTCTCGCTAGAACAAGCTATAGCATATACAAAAATATTAAACGCAATGTAAAATGAAAAATTATGATAAACAGGATTGATGGTCTATTAAACAAGTATGAAGTAATTCTGAAAGAGCATATCTATCTAAGAAACCAATTATATCATATCAGAAATATACTTATCAGGGAGCGCGCACCATCGTTAGAGAAAGATTTATATTATACTAAAATTATAAATAAAGCAGAAGACATGCTACAACGTAGACAGGAGAACTAAATGCCAAATCATTGTGATAACGATTTATATATAAGAGGTACGAGGGTTGATTTAAATAAGTTCAGAAATTAAACTGTCATGAGTCTCGCAATAACAATTGCAGTTGGTGCTTCGCCAACAAGTGCAAAGATTTAATTACTACAAACATATTAACCTAATTATTATTATAAGATCTTCTTGTGAAAAATTACAACTTCCAATTTGTCACATTCAGATACTTATAATAATAATTAGATCAAATTCTTTAGTCATGATGTTTTAGAAATTATAAATTAATTAATTGTATTGCTTATTTCGTAAGAAATATTATTGCACGTCTATGGTCAATAAAATTGACAGGTCAGATGCTTCGTCTGATTAGAGAAGTACTTTTAATACTACTAATTGTTTGATCCGCTTCTTTTAACTACACTACGTTTCGTTAAAAGCTTAGGATCAAAAGTGGGTGCAATAAAATAATAGTAAGTTATGCGTCTCAAATTGGATAGTGCTGCGCTATCTTTACACAAAAAAGTTTTGTGAAAACACATACAATTTTAATGTTTTGCGATACTACCGCAAAAAGCTTCGCTTACGAATCATTAAAATTAGTCAATAGGCATAACTAGAAAATAAATGGAGGGAAAATATGGAGACTATTAAGGGCATTGTAATAGCTGGTCTGTGCACAGATGATGGACACCATAAGCAATGGTATCTAGAACAGATACTAATAAGACTAGGATTTGACTTAGAAGTTCTAAACCCAGACTAAATTAGCTGGGAAAAGGGATACCAAATTAAATAATTATTGAGCGTCTCTGTCTGAGTGACAACTATAGTGGTTCGCTATATTATGTAAAAATTTACTACAATTTATCCAGGCGACACGCCTGGATTTCTTTGGCTCAATTAACAAGTATTTTGCTCGTCTATGCAATAAACCTTGCCAATTCTATAAAAGTATAGAATGGTTATAAAGGTGCTGGAGGTAGATGTTTCATCTACTCGAAAATAAATTAAAAGATAACAACACGATCGGAGTCGTTCTCGGCGCAGGACAGATATAAAATGCTATGGTACGTGTGCTTTAATTATAGCACTACTTATTGATTCGATAAGTATTAGTAAAATTAGTAGTTAACATCTACCACATTAGGTAAGCATAGTATATTAAAAAAAGGAGGCTAAAAATGAAAATACATGATGATGTACTCCATGCAATAGATATAGATGAGTGGAAACATAGCTGGCATCTTAAAAGAAATAAGTGCGCTGATGTGGATTGGATGGATGAAGACAATATTAGACAATGTAAAAGAGTTATACTAGATAAAATATATAGTAGAGAACATGAATTGAAATTGTTACGTATAGCTCGGGATGCAATTAACATAATAGATGTCAGTAGTAAGGAGGGCTAAAATGTCTTATACAATTTTCAGAATTCCTAAAAGGAAGGGCGGAGAGAGAATCATAGAAGCCCCAGATGCAATACTAAAAGCTAAGCAGCAAGCTTTAATTCCTATACTACAAAAGACATTTAAAGTGTCACCATTTGCCCACGCATTTCAGCCATATAAAAATATAGTTACAATGGCAATACCGCATGTAGGGAAGAAATGGGTGGGTTGCATAGATATTGAGGACTTCTTTCCGTCAATACAATATAGAATATTTATGGAGGTGTCTTCTTGCAAAACCAATAGTTTTAGTAAAAATAAAAACTTTAAATTATACCACGAAGGAAACGAAAAGACTAGAAAAGAATTTAATGAGAATTATAATATTTTGAATACATGTTTTAATGATTTCGAGGATAATAAATACCAAAGGTTACCACAAGGAGCCCCCACTTCTCCTCTTATATCTAATATAATTATGTATAGTATTGATTGGAAAATGGCATGGAAATGTTTTACTTATCAGTGTGACTACACAAGATATGCAGATGATTTGGTTGTATCTGGTAGTAGTAAGCAGGATGTAGTTAACAGTTTGAAGTACGCTGAAAAATTACTTACTGGGATTGGGTTAAAAGTTAATCATAAGAAAACCAAAATAATGCATAGATCTAAGAGACAATTAGTATGTGGTATAGTAGTAAATGAAAAATTAAATATACCACGTAAGTATAGAAAGAATCTTAGAGCAGAGATCCATCAGCAGAACTTAAGAGGAGAAGAACTGCGTAATGATACTAAAGGTAAGATGGCATTCCAAGATATGGTATTAAAAAATAAGAAAGATACTTGGAGTAGTTATAGTGTGGTTAGAAGTATCTTATTTACTAAGCGTATGGACAGTGAGTTAAGGGTGCAGATATGATTTACTTATATGATATGACTACTGGACTAGCTATAGAAAGTCTCAGCACACCATATTCGGCATTTAACATGATAGTCGGCCACCCTATGATTAATGGTGTACAACATAACACTTATAGTACTTTAGCAGATGCAATACAATTTGCATATGACAACCGTTATAGATGGGATATTTCTTTAGAAATAGAAATACAATTACAAAAATTACATAAAGAATATTGTGAAAAATAGGAGAATAATATGTTTGATGCAAAGGGTGCATATGGGTTCTTATATAGGATTTGTGATTTTACAGATATAGATCATACTATGGACAGAGGCGACTTGAGATTCACAAAATTATCTGATGTTGAAAAATTAATAAAGATATGTAAATTTAAGCATTGGGATATAATTAAACTTAAAGATAATGACTATTGGAACTACGATAGTATCTCGGCATCACCAGCAGTATTAGAGTACAAGGAAAATGCAAGAATAAAGACAGAAAAAGAAGAAGCTATTAAACAAGCATTACTAGCCAAGATTAATTCATTACCAACAGAGTTTCATCTGTTTCCAGATATTATTGATGGTGTGCATGTATGGATAACTAGGGAAAAAGACTACCAGCCAAATACGTATCCTATCCCATGCAGAGTTATGTATACTCTCTGTTTACCTCTGTGCGAAACTGAACCATCATTTAAATTAGCGCGAACATTAGAGTTGGCCACTAACAAGAACTATAAAGAAATATCTATTCATATAGATAGTTTTGTTACTGGTGATAACAAAATATTAGTTGCGTCATTTCTTGGTTTAGGGGGTAACTGGTGTAAACATGATGACCTGGCTGCTAAATTTAACGGTGATAAAAAACTAGCTAAAGCATTCATTAGATACGTCTATGACTGGAGTAAAAAGGTAACTGCTCATATTAGATGTGTCATTATAAATTAGAGGTAATCTATGAATTGTATAGAGGCTATAGGAGAGTGGGAAGAGGTCACTTATCTAGCAAAGCGTATAAAAATTGGTAAGTTAACTTTGGTGAGCGTTGGGGGTAATAGCTTTACACTATGTTCCGATAGACATGTGTGTTATGGAACAGACTTGTCCGCAATACTTAACTATGCCATAAGTAAGCTGCCAACAAAATGGAACCTAGATTTAGAGACAACCCTCCAGTTAACAAAATTACGACATAAAATATATAATTTTAGAAATCCTAAAACTAAGTTTTTCTTAGGAACGAATGAAGAAGCTAAAAATAAGCTGGGGGTAAAATGGCAAAGCAAAAAGTAAGAATGAGTGATGTAATGACTGCATTTTTTAAGCACCAAACTGCCGCATCGGGACGGCATAAAACAGAGAATGGTGAGTATTATTATTGTGAATATTTACTAGCAAAGATTACTAAAACTAAGTTTATAATTAATCCTAACAAAAAGGCGTGGCCAAAAGGTACTTTTAATGGGGCATATGCCGCAATGTTATTAAGAAAATATTTAACAGATAGAAAAATAGTAAAGTCTCATTGGAGAAGCGAATACCCTTTTATAAGTAATAAAGGTTGGGAGTACACATATAGGTCTATGATATTTGATTTTCCTTTAGTCTTGGATAGGAAGACTAATAAGATAAAAAATAAAATAGAGTATAAGTATGTAATAGATAAATTTAAATTTGCTAGAAATATTTATAATATAGATAAAATTGTTCAATGTATTAAGCATTTCGATATTAAAGTTCCAGACGATACTATGAATAGAAAAAAAGAAATATTATGTGGTCATCTATCTAAGGAGAGGAGCCCCTTCTCGGAAATGACATTAATTGTTTTGCTTGATCTAAAGACTAATGATACTGATATCATAAATATTAAAAATGCTATAAAAGACTATATAGTTAAGTGTACTAATTTTAACTGTGCGGAGAATGTAAGAAAAGCTATAGATAAATATTTTAAAAATGATGCTGGGTTGCTTACTGAACTTAAGCCTAAATATGTAGAGTTAAAATTTGATATGGAACTTAATGCGAAGAAATGACTCTACTTTTGTATGGTGCTACAATCAGCATTTGATTATTTACTAATTAGCACAAAGATTTAGAAGGAGCTATTTGTATAACGTAAAGGTGAGGGTCGCCCTATTTTGGGCAATCCCTCTTGGCCGCCGGGTGTGCGACTACAGTGCCGGATTGCACCATGCACCGCTACCATGCAATGCAGAGGTGGTGATATGTTGACTCGCGCAAAGGTTGTTCAGGTGTGCCCCACACCACCAGCCTTGTTATCACTTTTTTATGGAGGACCACATGAAGTTCTTAATTTTCATTGCAGCATTGATTGCCATATCTTTCGCGGGAGACTATTTTCGCTGGGCCTATGACGTCACTGACGACTACAGACCGGGAAAGCTGTTCGGGAAGCGTTCCGGCCTGTCGGTCTATACCGATCACGCGACGGGCATTCAGTATGTCAAAGCCGGACTATTCGGAGATATTACTCCGCGCCTCTACAAAGACGGGGCACCGATAGTTTTAAAGTGATAATGCTGAGATAACGGGCCTGTCCCGTTCAGCTATTGGTTATGTGAAAGGCAGGTGATGTGACGTGGAAGCTGATGCAGCTGCACAGGCGCATTAAAGGGGGATGTGCATCCTTACAAAACACACATAACACCCAGGATGAGCCGTAACGTCGGCTCCATCCGCTGGTTAGCTAAAAGGAGATAAATTTGAAAATAAATCCAGTAAACAAAACCATCCAGATTAATATTGATAATCTGGAATCAACCTACTATGCGTTACGACATGCTATTAAATGTATCCGAGAAATGTCAGGGTTGCCTTTAACTTCATATGAGAGAGATACAGCGGTATTGGAACTTCCAGATCACGCCATGAAGTCCATAATAGAAGCCGGAGAAAGTATCGGCTTGGATATGGGCGGGAAATGGGGCAACCAGGTAGATGTAAGCAAAGCAAGCTAACGGGCTTGCCCCGTTCAGCGATTGGTTAAAAAATATTATGGCGAGGCGAGCGTTGCGGGAAACCTCCTGTCGGGGATGACTGACTGGAAAATTGACAAGGGAATAGTGAATAGGCTGCACCATCAGGCGGCCTATTCAGATGGTTCGACTCCATTCCTCGTCTCAATTTAACACAGAGATAACGGGCCTGTCCCGTTCAGCTATTGGTTGGGAGGATGTATGGCAAAAACAATAAGCATTGATTGGAAAAAACGGATGATAGAGAAAATAGACACAGGGCAGGAAATAGATATAACCTCTGGATTTCTTGCGGGAATGCAGTGGCTCATTGAAGCACTGTCTCGCAAAGGTGTCCCATTCGCAATCTACAATATCGGCGCAGGAGTTAGGAGAGTCACGACCGTTACGGACAAATGTCCATGCTGTAAACGGGTTTTAGTATACCGTGGAGGTGAACAGTTGAGCAAAGCGAAATCTGATTCCAGCAATTTGTTAGCTTGCCTTTCTTGCGGAAAAACCGAAGCCCATATGGTTGTGATAAGGGAGGCATCATCTCGGTGTGGCAAATGTCTCTGTGTGCAGTGCGACGAAGAAGAACGGCGACAAAATAGAGCATTAAACTGGCTGAGCAGCTAACGCGGAGCTAAGCCGCGAGCGGTAGCGAGTCGGATTTGATGGCGTTGTTAAATACATGGGGGTTGATATGGGACCGGCAAGACTTTGCGCGAAGGCAGCAACACATGAGGAATTGTCCGACCTTCTTGAGAAACTGGAAGAAGAGAATACGCGCTTTCGGATGGCGATTCTTTGGGCTCTTGGTGAACATGAGGAGTTTCCGCTGCCGCCTGAGGGTGTGGATGGTAAACCGAAGCGGCGCTATTACTGGCAAGCTGAGCTGTAGATGTATAACTAAGATTAGAAAACAATTGAGGTTATGATGATGCTTAGAAGAAAATCATATATAGTAAATAAAAGTGGTTATGTAGTGTATGATAGAGATGGTGGCATAAGTAAAAAATATTTAAGTAGATACTGTAACACATACAAAATAGTTAAGACATATAAATGCCCAGGATGCACACAACGCAACTGTAGACTTCCTTCCGGAAAAACACCGTTCACAATTATAGATAAAGATTTAAATTTTGAATCGGGATGCTCAATTGGTCTACCTGGGCACACCTTAAAAATTAAAGACGGATACGAGCTATATTTAACAATACAAGAGGCTATAAAAGTAATATACGATAACTTACTTTATCTAAATAACTTATCACTTGAAACTACTTTATTAATAACCAATATGTATAATTTCTTTTTATCGCAAGGAGAATATAATGCCAACAATAAAATGTGAGGCATTAGCCTGCCTATATAATTTAGAAGGGTACTGCAGCGCACATGACCAAATTGACATAGCTAGGGATGGTAGGTGCTTAGATCACACTCCACTTACAGATGAAGAATATGAAACTATAAATGGAAGAGCAGGGAGCAAATAATGAAACTATTTATATCTATAGCTTGCATCACAATGGGGATTGCGATTGCAATATGGACAACGATAATGCAAAGTAATTTCTTATCTACAATAGGTGTAAGTAAGTTAGGTGCGATTGCAATAGAACCATTACTAATTATAGTATCATTTCTAATTGGTTTTAGGATTTCTAAAACGCACCAAGTAGTATCTGTTATATTTATTGTAGCAATTACTACAGTATCATTACTAACAATATCCTCAATGTATATTCAAAATGTGCAGAAAGAGCTACACACTATGCAAGCTAATAGTCAAATAATTGACAGTAGCAAACAGACACAGAAGTTGATTCAAGACAGCTTAGCAACATTATCTAATAGGGGAATATCATCCAGATCGACACTAGCATTAGTGGATAGACTACAGAAGCAAGAGCAAGTTATTACTACACAAATCACAACTACTGAATTAGTGGTCATTGCAACAATACTAGCAAACATCTTGACAACATCACAAGAACATGCTATAATGATTTTCACAATATTAATATCGTTAGTCACTGCATTTGCTCCGTCGTTCTTATTTTTTAGCGCCGGATTACTTATTAAAGATTACGGTATGAAAGATACTAAAGAAGTACCTATTGTGAGGCGAAGTAGACCAAAGAAGGCTGTTGAAATTAAAAATGATACTCCGATAGCTGCTCCACAAGAAGAGCCAAAGCAAGGGCATTTTGTTACGTTTAAAAAGAAATTAAACAATGTTTGGGATAGTACACCATTTAGGAGAAATTAATATGTACTTTATTTGTAATAATGAGATAGCTATACAAAAGATTTCTACGCGGCATATCTTTGTATCCATTATTTTTAATAAAAAGCAACACACTGCAAATTTTAAAACATTTAAAGAGACTATAGATTTCCTATATGAAAATCATATTGATAAGTTATCTCTAGAAACTATGCTGCAATTAACTAAGTTACATAATGAATTGCTAAATGGAGGAGTATGCTAGTAGTAGAATGGAAGATTAGGGATATTGAACAAAAGGCTGAAAGGGCGGAATGGCGACTCTATGATTGGAGACTGTCTCGAAAGAATCCAAAGACTAGAAGATGCAGCAATTAATTAAGCTAAATATAATGAGTATTGTGGAGGGAATAATGGACTATAAATTCCTTAAACCAAAATTAAAAACCTGCTATAAGCATACTGACGTAGGTTACAAAAAAAGATGCAAAGATTGCTTCGATGAAAATAAAAAGGAAGACAGAGACGGCTCTTGGCATACCTCATAGGAACGAGATAATTTTGGAGATAGAGATTAAATTGGTAGGAGAAATTAAATATGATTAGTAGAGAAGAAATAATAGAATCTATAATACATGAACTACCTATGCCAGACAACGAAATATTACAGGGGGTATATAATACAATACTACCAAAAATAAAATATAGATGGGATAGTGATGCATTTGAGGAGGAAATTGAATGAGGATTAAAGACATTGAATTTGGAAGCTTTTTCATAGGCCTACTTTGCGGCGGAATTTTTGGGGTATTTATTTCAGTAATAGTTTGGACTTTAAAAAATTAAAAGAGGAACAAATGAAAACATTTAATGTAAAATGGGAAATTGAAATTGATGCAAATAGTGAGATTGAGGCTGCTAAGATAGCATTAGAAATACAACGCGATCTCAATTCTGTTGCTACAGTATTTATTGTAGACGGGCAGGAGATAGATGCTACAGATGCCTTATTTACTAGTGAGGATATCAATAATCTATTTAATGCTTTATCTAAAGAAGACCAAGTAAAAATATTGGAGACTACATTTACACGCCTAAAATACTGTCATGATAAGTCTCGTATTGACTATATTGCATCAGCGATGGGGTCTATTAATAATACTTATACCAAGGCTGTTAAATGAAGTACATAATACTATTTTTATTCTTACTATCTATATCTAATTTTATTTTATTGGTGGATAAAATACCTCTTCCTGTGCATATAAAAAAAGATAATAGAAAAGAGTTAATATCTGTTATACTAAAGGATTTAGGTATATATAATACTAAGGAAAGGAACAAACTATCCGACGCCATACTACTATCAGCAGACACAATAAATGCGTCCCCAATGTTGATAATTGCGGTAATGAAAACTGAATCTAATTTCAGAACCAATGTGATATCACCAAAAGGATATGAAGGACTAATGCAAACTCCGACTGCTACTATGCAATTTCATGATGTTGATACTTTATATGGAGCTAGGATACTAGAAGAGAAATTAAAATATTGTAATAATGATTTAATGGAAGCTCTTATATTGTACAAAGGGGGTGGGGGTGGTCCAGCTGCTAGACGACAAGCCGCACAACAAGCGGAAGAAGTCTACAGTCTATATACAAAACTAAAATCTAAATATGATAAAAATAAAAAGGAGGCACAATGACAAACATTATTAGCAGGGAACAGATAGCCAAAGTATATCATGGTATGATTAAACATCTTAATTTATTTGCAATAGCTATGTTGATAGGAATTACACTTGGGTTTAAAATTGCAGAAATATATTTTAATTATCGTATGAATGAGGCTGTACTACTCCAGGGCTTTATCCATAATAATATTGTATATGAAATTAAAACTAAACCATAATAAGAATATATGTGCTAGAGGGGGCTAACTAATGAATAAAGTAATACAGTTATTGGGTAGTATGTCAACCTTAATAGTAATGTTTGTACCAACATATATAAACATTTTTATTTGGGGTGGGCTTAAACCAGAAACATTTTATCAAAAATTTGTACTAATTCTCACATTTATAATTGTTGCCCCGATACAGTTACTATTTTTACTCTTAGGAACTGTGCTACTATTTTCAATAAACCGTAAGTAGATTACTGTGTGTCAACCCTAAGTGGGGATATAGTGTATCGCTATAACTAGTAATATCTTTAGAGTTACTGATAGGCTATTCGGTTTGGGGCCTACGGATAATACCCTGCGGCTTAAAACCGAATAGCTTTATAGACACAGTAAAAAATATATAAAAGATAATTTGTGAAAAAGGAGAACCTAATGGGATTACGTGGACCTAAACAAGATATTTCTATGTTAGAAGAAACTAAAAAATTATATGATAGTAACAATTATAATATGGCTAAGGTGGCTAAACTTTTAAATATATCAAGAGAAGGTGTACGACAAAGACTTCTTAACTACAACAAATACCATTCAGATTACATTAAGAAGAGTACTATTATCTCTGTCATTAAAAACAGTCATGCAAAATTTGAAGAAGCTATCATCAGTAGTAGTAGTAGCATAGCAGAATACATAAAATATATAAATTACCCGATACAAGAATGTACATTTAAAAAATGTCTGGATAAAGATAAATTAAAAGAAATAAAAACAATACAAACAAAAAATAGAATTAAATCAGATTTTAAAAAATTATGTGTTGATATAGGCCATATACCGTGTACCATAACAGACTTACGAAAAACAAATGCAGGTAATAGTTTATATGTTAGGCTTAATAGATTATTTGGTACATATAAAAATTTCCTACAAGAATTAGAATAGGCGGAGCGATCAGAATGGATATATTAAAAGCCACATCATTGCATTCTATAAAAGCTAAAATATACAGCATTCCAATACTAACATATGAAGAAGAACTACTATTAACTACTGATTACTACACTAATAAAAACAAAGAATCTGCTAATAAAATAGTCCTACATAATATAAGACAGGTGTATATTATAGTGATGACTACATACAATAAGTATACGCATATAGCATTAGATCTTATACAAGAGGGCGTCATAGGGTTAATAAAAGCTTTAGATAAATTTGACCCAACTAAGGGGGTTAGATTTATTCAATATGCTGGTTGGTGGGTTAAATCTATGATTAATAAATATCTAACCAAATATAATACAATTGTAGAGAGACCATGTTTCGGGGGCGGCCAAACCAAGGTAGTAGATGGCAAAAAAATATATAGTGGAAGTTCTACTATAGACAAAATACGAACAGCTCTACAGGATGGTATGAGTAGAAGTGATATTATAACTAATTTAGATATCCCTAAAAAAAATATAGATATGCACTTATCTAAGTTAAACTATAAAGAAATATCTGTGGATATAACTTATGAAGGTGACGTTGATGAGGATCTTCATAGTAGAGATCTGTTAGTAGACTATAACACACCGGAAGATATAGTGGGGCATAAACTAGAGAATAACAACAGAAGTAGCATACTAAACAAAATTTTAAAAGATAAATTTAATGAAAGAGAACTATATATTATACAGCATAGATTAATAGAGGAAGATATGTCTATGCAAGAAATAGGTATTAAGTATGGTATAAGTAGAGAAAGAGTAAGACAGATAGAAAATACTATTAGAAAAAGATTAATGACATTACTTAATAAGAGGAATTGTGCGGCACTACATATGTAGTAGATCACCAAATAATTAAAGGAGACAAATATGGAGCAACAAAGAATATCTGAAGGAGTGCGTGACACAGCAGAGGTAGAGTTTAATGAGCAACCAATGATTAACATTATAATGAGAATGAAAACAGTCATGGTAACACTCACAAAAGAAGATAAAGAAGGCAACAGATATGCAATACGTTTGGCTGGTGAGGAAGCCACTAAGTGGGCAGAGGCAGTAAATGGACAGGGCATGTTGGCGTATCAACATGGAATTAAATTTCCTGAGCTTAAATGGGAAGAAATATGATTCCATTTTGTATTATATTAGTGATCTTGGCATGAGTAGCTTTAGGAATATTTTGTGGCTAAAAATGAAAGGAGAAACAAATGAATTTAAAAGCATTGTATAAAACATGTGGAGATATTACTACAAGTAAGGGCTTTAATACTAGTCAACATGCCACACAGATATGTCTCATAGCAACAGAAATTGCAGAAGCATTAGAGCATGTAAGTACAGCATCCTGTGGATATGAAACTAAAATGTTTATTGAAACACTAAGAACCATATCAGATGTATACGAGAAGTATAGAAAGGATGAAACTATCAGTCATGAAGATAATTCTAATTTAGAAAATCTAAATGATTTCTTAGAAGAGATAGCAGACATACAAATTAGAATAGCATCTTATGTGACTACTCTACTGGGGCTAAAGCCCAGTAGCTTCCTAGTTCAACGACCCGTCTGACAGCACGTGGTCTCCCTGGGCGTTTAGTTTCCGAGTGTCCCTCGGTACTCTGTAATAATCCGAATTGGAGTATATTCTTGGCTGCATTGTTGTCTCTATCAATTATAGTATTACATTCTCGACAAGTCCATTCTCTGTCCTTTAAACTAAGAGATGTATTAATCCAACCACAGTTGTTACATCTTTTAGATGAAGGAAAGAAACGATCAACCTGACCAAAATATACTCCGTTCCAATTTGATTTGTATTTAAGTTGCTGGATAAATTCTGACCAACCACTATCGGCAATAGACTTAGCCAACTTATGGTTTGCCAGCATACCTTTCACATTTAAGTCTTCAACAAATATAGCTTGGCTCTCGCTAACTAATTTATGACTTAACTTGTGTAGGAAATCTTTTCTTTGATTAGTTATTTTATCGTGTACACATGCAACTTTGATTTTTGCTTTGTTTCTTCTATTACTTCCTTTTTGTTTACGAGAGAGTAATCTTTGTAGCCGTTTCAGTTTAAGTTCAGATTTTCTTAGGAACTTAGGAGCATCTATTGTTTCTCCAGTAGATGTAACTATAAATGATTTAATTCCTAAATCAATACCTATAGTATCTCCTTGTTGTTTTTGCTTGACATCAATATCTAATTCACATAATATAGATGCGAAGTACTTTCCTGATGAGGACTTAGATATGGTAATGCTTTTCATTACCCCATCTATATCCCTGTGAATAACAATAGGTATGGAGTTAAATTTCGGGAGATATAATAACTTACTCTGCACATCAATAGAAAAATGTTGAGGAGCAAGGAAAGATTGTTTTGAGTGTTTGTTTTTAAACTTAGGAAATTTAGTTTTATTATTAAAGAAATTATTATAGGCAACATCGAGATGACGTAGTGACTGCTGTAATGATTGCGCATTAATAGCTTTCAACCACACATACTCAGGTTGATTCTTGAGTGTGGTTAACATCTTCGATGTATCAGAATATGTTAATCCTTTTTTAGCATTACCTTTATTTGCAGCGTAGTAGTCTATTCTTTGACGGAGGAAATAATTATAGACGAATCTGCACGCACCAAAATGCTGTGCAAGCAAATCCTTTTGGTTGTCGTTAGGGTAAAGTCTAAATGTGTATGCTTTATTTATCTTCATTGATTTATAATTTAATTAATTATTTTGTAGATATGTATAGTATAGCACATAATTTTTTAAAAAATTTTCAAAAAATGAAAAAAATTTATTAAAATAATAAGGAGGCATAATGACACAGCTAGAAAAAATTAAAGACATGCTTAGACTTCAGGATGAATTTAATATAGCAGTGATAGGAGAAAATTGGAAAGTTACTAATACTCCTTGGTACAGGGCGATATGGTTAGAGGCTGCTGAGATGCTTGAGCAGACAGATTGGAAATGGTGGAAACATAAAGATGAGAATATCAATCATATCGTAATGGAGCTTGTTGATATATGGCACTTTGGTATAAGTGACATGCTTATCAATTTTAAAGAAATAGATAAGACGGCTGCAATCATAAGTAAGTTATGCGATGTGCCCTATGAAGAGACTACTCAGAAACAGGACTTACCATTTTTGATAGAGGGTCTGGTAGAGGGAACTTTATTAAGTAGAAGTTTTAACGTGAGTAATTTTTTATCACTATGTAGGTGTTTAAATATAGATATCGATAAATTATATAATCTTTATATAGGAAAAAATATATTAAATATATTTAGACAAAAATATGGATATGATAAAGGGCATTATATTAAAATGTGGGATGGTAGGGAAGATAACGATTATCTTATTGAATTTACTAAGACTTTAGATATGAGTAGCTCATCCGACCAAAATATACTTATTACTCGCTTAACAGAAACATATGAGAAGATGATAAATAACTAAGGAGAAATTATGAAAAAAGAATTGCAAGATAAGATTATAAATGATTTTCCTAAACTATTTAAGTGTAGAGATACTCAATATGAATTTTATTTTGAAACGGAAAATGGATGGTATAATCTAATTTATACTGCATGTAAAGAACTACAAGAATGGAGTGATACAACTACAGCACAGATAACTATCCGACAAATAAAAGAAAAATTTGGGGCGATTAGAATCTACACCAATGTAGATAATGATAAAGACCTAGATATCGATACATCTGAAATAACTGCCATAGTAGATAGAGCTGAAGACCTGTCAACGCAAACTTGCGAGAAGTGTGGTAGTATGGAAAATGTAGAACGCACTAATTTTGGTTGGATAAAGCATCTGTGCACTGTGTGTAAAACCAAAAGAGCCGTAGCAAAAAATGCGCATGAATTTTGGAGCGCTACCTAATTGGGGGGTGTATGATAACAAAGTATGAACGTAATTTATTATACGCATTAGCAAGAGACTTATCGGAAGATAGAGTAGGATTATACTTACATTGTATGAAATGTTCTGCTACTCCCTTATATCAATTAAAAAGAATTAAAGAAGGAGAAGAGGTTGTGGGCTACGAATGCCCAAAATGCAAAAATATATGGATGATAAAGGAGGTTTAAATGCTATTTATACCAAAAACATCAAATAAGAAAACAGGAGCAATACCAGTATCATACTCACCTGAAGATACCTGCCCAGCTACTTGTAAACTAAAATACCATGGGTGCTATGCTAAATACGGGCCAACATCATTAGTGTGGAAGAAATATTCACAAAGATTATCTTATAATGAATTTATAGAAGAAATAAAAAAGCTACCCAAGAAAACATTCTGGAGGTCCAATATTGCTGGGGATCTACAGGGCAGGAACAATAAAATAGATATTAAAAAACTAAACATATTAGTAGCGGCTAATAAAGGAAGTATAGGGTATACTTATACGCATTACCCACTACACACCAAAGCCGAGAAAGATGCTATAATGAATGCCAATAAGAATGGATTTACAATAAACTTATCCGCCAATAATATTAAGCATGCGGACGAATTAGTAAAACTAAAAATAGCTCCTGTAACAGTAGTGGTAAACTCAAATGTAATTAAAAATTTTAAAACCAAGGAAGGAAATAATGTCATAATTTGCCCGGCTATTACTAAGGTAGACATAACATGTGACAAATGTAGGTTGTGTGCTAAGGCTAATAGAAAATCAATAATAGCATTTCCAAGTCACGGTGCAGGAAAGAAAAAAACTAATAAAATAGTAGGAGGGGATAATGTATATAACCGCTTCTCCAGATAAGACGAACATACCAGTCGTTAGTGCACAGCAACCAAAAGTCTGTGTATGTGGGGCGACAATAAGCCAGTATGACATAAAATGTAGTAATTGCCTTGCTAAAGAAAGGTATATTCCTATAAATGTAAAATGGGAAAAACTTATATCTGACATGCGCCAATTCAACCCACACTATAGGCTAGAATACAGAAAAGAAGAAATAATAGGAATAATTAGAGAAAACCCATTTGATAACGTATATGCAAAAATATATAGGCGTAACATCTATGGTAGTGGTAAATATGCTTTAAGAATAACTACTAATGCGTGGCATAAAGCTAACAGGCTAAAGAAGGATTTTGATGCGAAAGATATAGCTAAAACACTACACAAAAGATGTAGTGATATACTAGGTAAAATGACTGATGAGATTACTCTGCAGCAAGCAAGGGAACGCAAGAGAAAAGAAACATCAGAAAAATTAAAAAATGAGTTCTCTACTATCAAAAATTACTCAAACAATACTGACACCATTATTAATCTTAAGCATACTAAAATCTATACTAATATCAATACTACTACGCTAGGGGATGGTACGACAGAAGAAAAATTTATTGGCACGGTAACTATGAACTATAGCAGAAATTTTAGTTTAAAAGAATGCAAAGAATTGATAGATAAATTATATAATATGTTTGGTGACTTACATACAGAGAAATGCTGCTCACTTATATTATGTAAAGAATTTAATTTAGATGATACAAAAATTATAGTATCTACTATAGAAAATATGCTAGCTTAGGAGGGTAAAAAAATGAGCTCGGAAGAAGCTGTACACTGTGCGTGTGGTACAGAAAAAAAATCATATCAAGTTATCTGCAATGATTGCGCGGCAAAAGAAAGCTACACCACTAGAAATGTAAAATGGAAAAAGTTCTTTTCTGAAATAAAGCAATTTAATCAACATTACAAACTAATATATTCTAGTATGTACCCTGAAGAGGTGATAGGTGTGCTCAGAGAAAACCCATTTGATGAGACATATGTAAAAATATATAGACAGATTATGTATGGTATTACACACAGTAATGGTAGTAGTACACTAAATAAGTACGCTCTAAGAATATCTACTAATTCACGGAAATGTGAAGCTGCTAGATTAAAGAAGGATTTTGATGCGAAAGATATAGCTAAAACACTACATAAAAAATGCGATGATATGCTAGCAAAAATGTCGGATGACATAACAGCAGAATATAATAGGGCGCGCGAAAAAGGAGAAAAAATAAAAAATATAAAAAATGAGTTCCGGAATATAAAAAATTATAAAGATAATGATAGTAAGTTTGTTAGTTTCAAGAACACAAGAATAACGCTGTCAGAAGAAAAGAAAATGCTAGAAAACGGTATACTAGAAATTACTCCATATAATACAATTAATATAAATACAGTTACTCGTAAGTTTAGTTTAAAACAAATTAAGGGTATGGTAGATATACTATATAATAAATTTGAGAATGTCAGAGACAAAAAAGATTTTGAATTTAACATTGGCACAAGTTTTGATATAGAGGGTATTAAAGAGGTAGTAGAAGTTGTGGAAACTATTTTAGAAAAATAACATTCTAAGTTAACTACTTTGTAAAGGAGCACAGCATGCACAGACACGCAATAAATAGTGAAAGATTAAACAAAGAAATTAGTAGATTGATTGACCCTGTAAAAAACAAGACCAATACAGAAACCGAAGTGAAGCCACCACAGCCTCTAAATAGATCAATAGATAAAACATACAATATGTACACCTGGTCCTCTCATAGCAGAGCTACATTTTTAATTAATGCTTATGTAATACAGAACTATGTTAAATCAATTGCTGGAGAAGTATTGTCCTACAATGTAGAGGCTACACAGGAATTTGAATATGACTATAAGAAGCAAGATATAATTAATGTTCACGGTCAGCAGGTATTTAATTATGAAAATAAATTGTATGTAATAGACATTAACAGCAACTGTGGTACAGTTACAATAAATAGTAACAACGATATATCTGAGATTATAGAAAAAATAAAATATGAAATAAAGTATAATAATCCAATAAGAAATAAACATATTCAAATAACTAATGGTAGTGATGGCGTCAATTATATATTTAAAAATCCGCCGTCAACTACATTTGATGATATAATAATGGATGAAAAAATTAAGGAGGACATATATGATAATACTATATTTCATTTAGAAAATCTAAATGATAATAATGGAATAATATTTTATGGAAATCCTGGTGTGGGTAAATCTGCAATATGTCAAGCTATAATTAATAAAGCATTAGAAAAGAAATATTCTACTTGTTTTGTTATATCACAAGTATATTATACAGCATTGTCAGAATTTATAAATAACTTCCTTGCACCATGTATATTAATATTTGAGGATATAGATTCCTTTGGGCAAAGCAGAGATGTAGTACGGGATCATGGTGGAGGCTTAGCTGATTTCCTACAATTTATGTCAGGACTATATGAAAGAGATGATGCAATAATTGTAATAGCCACTACCAATTATATTGAACATTTAGACTCTGCTATCGCAAATAGACCTTGTAGATTTAATAGAAAGTATGAATTTAAATTACCCACTAATGATGAGATAAATAAAATGATTGATATGTTCTTTGGTAGTGATATTGTAGATTATGATCTTAAAAAATTATGTCATAACAAAAAACTAACAGGATCACATATCAAAGAAATACAAAGGACTTCTATGTTATTATCTAAGAAAAGACAAAAAGAAATTTTAGATGTATTTGAAGATTCTGTTAACATAGTATTAAATAACTTTAGTGTAGCAGGAGAGGCTAGTAGTGTGGGGTTTGGGAAATGATACCCTCTTATGTGTCAATCTGTAGAGGATGTACACATGCAGTATACTGCGCTACAAACAAATATATTGATACCAAGAACAAATCTAGTTTACAAATAAAACTACTGTGTAGGGTGAAAAAATCTGATAAAGGGGTGATCCGAGTAGAAACTAGACAACCAACTAAAGAACCCAGATTATATAATTCATTACAAGACATGATAGAGAATTGTGAAGAACTAACATTAGAAGATACATTAATGTGGACTAAATTTATAAAGGAGAATAAAATATGAAAAAATTTCCTACACTTTTTAAACTCACATCCACTAATGCCATACAATATTGGAAAATATCTGTTGAAGAGTTCATATGTAACTATGGTAAAATCATCACAGAGTATGGCCAACTGAGGACGGATAAGCCTCAGATAACTACTGATATTATTTCTGTAGGAAAGAATAATGGTAAAACTAATGAGACTACACCATATGAACAGGCTATTAAAGAAGCAGAAGCAACATGGAATAAAAAATTAAAAAGTGGTTATGTAAAATCAGAAGAAGAAGCTACTAGTGGAAAAGTAGATAGCATAGTAGAAGGTGGTGTACTTCCTATGCTAGCCTTTACATTCGAGAAGCAAGGGAGTAAAATTAAGTACCCATGCTTCTCTCAGCCCAAACTTGATGGATTAAGAATTATCTGTATTTTAAAGGATGGTAAGGCTACTCTGTGGAGCCGCACCAGGAAACAGATTTTCTCACTTCCACATGTCATTGCTGAGATAGAAAGAAATTTTAAAGAAGATATTATACTAGACGGTGAGGGCTACTCCGATAAATTAAGTAATAATTTTGAACACATAGTTCATTTAGTTAAGCAAGAAGAGCCGGATAAAGATTGTACAGAAATATCTTATCATGTCTATGACGTAGTTAATAAAGATACATTTGAGAATAGATATAAAAGTTTACTTAAACATTTTGAGAATACTTCTAAATTTAAATATCTAAAATTAGTAGAAACATTTATAGTAGACAATGAGGAACAAGTAACAGACTTCTACACTAAATTTAAAGCAGAAGGAAAAGAAGGAGCAATGCTGCGTAATGCTAAAGGCCTCTATGTAAACAAACGTTCTTCGGACTTAATAAAGGTGAAAGAAATGCAGGACTCCGAATTTAAAATTGTGGGGATAGAGGAGGGCAGAGGAAAGCTCGCAGGGCATGTTGGGGCTTTTGTTTGTGCTATAGGAAATGAAATATTCAAAACTAAGATGTCGGGGGGTACTGCTAAGTTAAAAGAGTATTTTGAAAATCATAGCTTATGGAAAGACAAGCTGCTTACGGTGCAATTTCAAGATTACACATCTTATGGCATACCAAGATTCCCAATCGGTTTGCGTATTAGGGAAGATGTATGATAGTATATAAAATTGTTAATTGTGTGAATGGTGATTTTTATATAGGTAAAACTACCAAAAAACTTTCCCACAGAATTCAAAGACATTTCTCTAACAGTAGTGGGTGTGTTAAATTTAAAGCAGCCGTAGCCAAATATGGAAAAGAAAATTTTTTAGTAGAAATATTAGTAGTATGTTCTTCCGTAGAGGAACTAAATAATACTGAGATTAGATTGATTAGAGAATTAAAACCAGTCTATAATATAACCTGTGGTGGAGATGGTGGGGCTACTAGGATTGGTTATAAGCACCGAGAAGACGCTAAACAAAAAATTTCTAAGGCCTTAACGGGTGGCAATCACCCGATGTATGGAAAAAAGCATAGCAAAGAATCTATCTCTAAAATTTCAGTAAAATTAAAAGGAAACAAAAATCATAAACTAGGTAAAGAATTTTGGTTAAAATATAGAGATAAAATAATTAAAGGCTCATATAAACCTTTAATAGATAAAATTACAGGAAAACAATATGCTTCACCTAAAGAATATTCAGAGGCAACTGGTTACTCTATGAGTTATTTATACTGCATCCTATCTGGGCACAAGAAAAGTAAAAAATTAAATATTGAATATTTATTAAAAGGAGGTGGTTAAAATGGAAATACCTATAACAATTTTTGTGGTAATTGGAATAGTAGTTCTGTGTACGTTTGGGATAGTAAATATCGTAGACTATGATTACTATAAGAAAGGGATAATAAAATTCATATGTGCATTGCTACTTCTTGGTGTAATAATAGGAGTGCATCATCATAGACAAATATTGATTCAGACCAGCCCCAAATATATATCATCAATATCAATAGCCAATTCTAATGATCAAATTTATATAGTTTCTATTACTACTGAAGTTCCTTATTATACAGACCCCATAGAGATTTTGTATACTACAAGGCTGCCTAAATTGGGGGAACAAATAAATTAAAGGGGGGGAAATGTTTCTATCAATAAAAACTAAAGGGACAAATGCTGATAAGTTATCTTACGCACTAATGAAGCACCCAGCTAAAATATTTACTAAAGATAATCTTACATGTTTCTTTCCTAAATATTTACAAGATGAATGTGAAGTAGTAATATCTTGCAAGTTTCCAGAATACAAACTATGGAAAGAATCTAATGCATATGATATAGACGGCTACGTAACAGATCGGGAGTATGCATTGTCCTCCTTATTTTTAAAAGAATTGAAGATCTCATTCAATACAGCAATTAACAACAGCTATGCAGAAGACATTATAGAATATAAAGATATAGTTTTTAATTTTGAAATAAAATTATTACCTTTTACCACGTCGTTACCAACAGATATAATAGAACAGTTATTTACTGGTTGTGGCTATACTGGTGTGGTGGTTACACAGCTATCAGAAGATATAGAGTATCTGCGGAATAAATTTAAAGTATATTCTATAGAATATAAATCTATAGGAACCATCTCAGATTTGTTTAGTAAGCTGATGATACTGATTCCTACTGTAGATAACTACATTCATTTCAATCCAGATGCTGAACTGTTATCAAACCAGTTTGAAAAACATGGGCAGGGCTGGGTGAAGAAGCATCCACTACAGACATTGATACTAAATAGATTTATGAGGTATAAAAAGAAGTTAGTAGAAAAGTACTTTGCCAATACTACAGAGAACCAGGAAACAGAAACTTCCTTAGAAGAAAAAGTAAACTTAGAAGAAAAAGTAAACTTAGGAGAACACAGACTGAGGTGGATAGAAGAACAGATAAAAAATCTTAACGTAACTTCAGTGGTTGATTGTGGCTGTGGGAGCGGAAGATTATTAGAAAGACTAAGTCCTAATAAAAATTTAGAATTATATGGAGTAGATTGTAATCCAACGTCAATAATACATGCTAAGAGACATAATAGAAAACTACAGGATAACATATGGTTTAGTTCTTTACTATATAAAGATGAAAAATTATTAAACAAAGATTGCTTTGTGCTGCAAGAGGTTATCGAGCATATGGAAGAATTTCAATTAAGTAAAAGTATAGATAATATATTTGGTTATTATAAGCCTAAATACGTTCTTATAACTACACCTAATACGTTATATAATAGTATCTTCGGGATTACTGGGCTGCGGCATAAAGATCATAAGTTTGAGTTTACAGATACAGAGGTGACTAACTGGGCTTTCGGTGTACAAGATAAATATAAACAATATCAAGTACTAGAAGTACCCTCCCCTATAGGAGAAGGTAAAGAAGTAACACAAAAAGGAGTCTTAGATTATCCTACGTTTGGAGTTGTGCTTAAGAGGAGGGCGGTATGAAAGTAGTATTAAATGTTTGTGACAGCTATAGTGTAAATTGTCCTAAGTGCTTTCCGAGGTGTTAACATATGGAACATGTGATTAGAAATTTTGATAAGGATATGCATGTGTCAAGAGTAACTGTGAAAAACGATTCTACTAGTAGGATTTTTGTATTAGTAATGGAGAATATTAAAATACTCGATACAGCCATTAGTAGTTTACAAAACTTTAGGTACGAATTTAATCAACAATTAATAGTCAAAGCTAATGCCGCACTAAAAGCAAACCACCCATTTAGTATAGATAGAGACACAGAAGTTGCCGAAGAAAGAAATCGAGAGGGCTAAAGAACTGAGAATTGCCTTCTATCAGGAGAAATGAAATGACAAATAAAACTGCCGCAGAATGGATGAAAGAAAAAATAGCAAAATATGAAGACTCCTTTGATTTCAAGCACGAAGAGTTGGTATTGGGTATCACCGAACAGATATGCAACGCGATGGAGGAAAAGGGTATCGACAGGGCGGAGCTGGCTGACAAACTGGGCGTATCTCGCGCTTTTATTTCCAAATTGCTGAACGGGACGCCTAATCTGACCACCGAGACGTTGCTGAAGATAACACTTGCATTGGGCCGGGAACTAAGCGTAAAGCTGCCTCCAGCCGGTTTTACAACAGCCCATCAGAGTTACACAACTATATCTAGTCTAGCCAGTAGGCTGGATTCTGCCCCATGTGGGTGGACTAATTGTAACAAAGAACTATGTACAATATTTAAAACAAATGAATTAGCAAGCGATGAATGGAAAATGTTACCTCCATGTAAATCTACAGTAGATAATAAATTTATGCTATATGAATTTGGAAGGAGTTATGAAATAGATATCAATGATAACTTAAGTATGTTATTATTTCAGATGAAAAATCTTAGCTTAGAAGATGCAATCACAATTACAAAGGTGAAAAATGAAATGGGAAACTTGTAAAAAATGTCCTAAATATTTATGTGATGAGTATAAAGATAAGACCAAAGATATTAACAGTCCTACTTGGCTTATTTGGATAACTAACATCTTAGTATTCCCGAAATGTGAATGGGGTGTTATGGCAAACAAATTTAGACTATATTTAAAAACAGCTGACGCACTTCGTTATGTCCCGCATAAAAATTTTGATACATTAAAAGAATGTATTGATTACATAGACAAAAAATTTAAGAAAGAATTAGATTTTGAAAGTGCGCTACAGTTAACTAAAATTAAACAGGGGATAAAGAATGCTAATAAAAATACCAAATAATTCTTTAATAGCAATGGTAGGTATTTCTGGTAGCGGTAAAGACTACTTTGCTAATAAATATTTTAAATCTGTAAGAAATATTAATGCAATAGTATCATCAGATAAGTGTAGAATAATGTTACATACAGAATATAATAATCTCACACAACAAGAATTACAAAAATTTAACGATGGCGCTTTCACTATTTTCCACGCAATGATAGAAGCTAAGTTAAAGCATAATCAACTTACAGTAGCTAATGCTACTAATCTTAGCCCTGAGTCTAGACACAAACTAGAGGAAATAGCTAAGGCTAGTCATGTTCCTATATATTATATAGTAATGAATACTCCACTAGAAACTTGTATTGAAAGAGACAATCTTAGGGATGAGTTTGCTAAAGTAGGGGAAAGCGTGGTCAAAAAACACGCAACAAGATTTAAGTCTGCATATTCTTTCCTCGAAAAACAAAATAATGTTTTCATAGTAAACCCAGAAGATGAAATTACTGTAGAATTATTAGATACAAATAATATAATTAATATAGACCACGGAATAGACATAATAGGAGATGTTCATGGAACGTTCTCAGAGCTTAATGAATTACTCGGTAAGTTAGGGTACATAATAGGTGGGCAAAAAATATGGCACCCTAGTGGGCGTAAGATAGTATTTGTTGGGGACATTGCAGATCGTGGCCCGGATAATTGGCGGTGTTTAGAACTGGCTAGACATATGATGGAAAATAACACCGGATGGTGGGTCATGAGCAATCATGATAATAAACTTATGAGATGGCTATCAGGAAGAAAAGTTAGGATAGCGGACGGCCTACAGAAAACAATAGATCAAATTCCGGAAGAAGCTAAAGAATCTTTAAGAGAGTTTATGTATAAGAATTTAAAATCTTATTATCATTTTAAGCATACTAATGGAGAAGAGATAGTAGTAACTCATGGTGCGTTTAATAAAAAATTTATAGGAAAATATCATAGAGACATATCAGATTATTGTATGTATGGTCCTACCCAAGGAGAAGATGATAATGGTCACCCAATAAGAATTGATTGGGCGAGGTCCTATACTGGTCCGTTTGTAGTCTTTGGTCATGCGGTATGCGGGGTATCCCCCAAAAAGTATAAGAACGCAATCAACATCGACACTGGCGCGGTTTTCGGGGGAATGCTAAGTTCTTATTCTTTTCCTGCGAAAGAAATAGTACAAGTAAAATCTAAGCAAATTTATGATGGTAGTAAACCTGAGTTGTTTGAGATACAGGAGAATACAGATTTAACAATTCAGGATATGATAAATACTTCTATGATAGAAGTAGAAAATCATAGAGGCGAAATTATTAATTTGAGGCTATGATGTGGAAAGCATTTATAGTGCCTGAACTTACGCTAGCGTGGGACACAGTAGCTAATAACTATATGTTGTATCTCGTATCTGCACAGTACAGGCAGTTTAATACGTATGAAGATGCAATTTGTTACATCTATAATATGGTGTATAATAATGCCCTAGAACTATCGTTAGAATCTATGATAAAACTTACTAAGGAATATAATAAATTAAAGGCGGCGTAATAATGGGACCATATTTTAATCTACCAGAAGTAGAAATAAGCACCGTATGCCCAAACAGCTTCCAGCAGTACTTTAGAGTATGGTACGATAAAGAGACTCATGAGAACCGGAATAAATTCAATACGTATGAAGATGCAATCTGTTACGTATATAATATGACTCTTAATAATGAACTTGAATTGTCATTAGAATCTATGATAAAACTTACTAGAGAATATAATAAAATATGAGTGCATCTATCAGACAAAAAATTAAAGATAATAGTGCTTACAAAAATTGGAAAAACGAATTAAAAATTAGTAACGATACTTGCAGGGAGTGCGGTGCCTATTTACTCCTCGAAGAAAAACAAGTACACCATATGATAGAATTAAACATGTTAATAAAAAATGCTAAATTAAAGTTTACAAACTTAGGTTTGCGCAATAGAGATTTTATTAAAAATGTTATAGTAGATGTATTAAAATATCAGCATGATAATAATATAGGAATAATAGTATGTGATGATTGCCATAACAAACTACATGGGAGGTTGGGATGAGAGAATACCATAAAATTAATACAATATACAAAAGGGATGAGCATACTAAGAAAATACTAGAGGGATATTATTCTATTCCTGAATTTGAATATCTTAAAAATAACATGTGGTCTTTTAGTGAGAAGCTTGATGGAATGTGCATAAGAACTCTATATGATGGTAATCGTATAACATTTGGTGGGAAGACAGATAATGCTAGTATCCCCGCCAAATTATTAAATAACCTTAATTCATTCTTTCTTCCATTGGAAAATAAATTCAAAGAAATATTTAGAATAGAAGAAGGCGCTCCATGCAACATATGTCTGTATGGAGAAGGAATAGGCGCAGGTATCCAATCTGGGGGAGGCTATTCTACTGTTCAAAAGTTTGTTTTATTCGATATTAAAATTGGTGAGTGGTGGCTTCAGCGTAAAGATGTAGAAAATATTGCTAATAAACTAAACTTAGAAATAGTCCCTATTATAGGAGCAGGAACTTTAGATGATGCAGTAACTTTAGCTAAAACTGGTATGCAATCTACATATGGAAATTTTAAAGCAGAGGGAATAGTAGCACGTCCTGTCATAGAACTTTTTACACGCGGAGGCCATCGTATTATAACTAAAATAAAATGTAGAGATTTTAAATCATGAAAACCCCTATATTATACTATCTTAACAAAGCAAAAATAGAAAGCAAAAAATCAAATCATTACAAAGTTAAGATAGGAGCAATACTTGTGAATAAAGGAAAGGTAGTAAGTACTGGTTTTAATAAACTTAGACACAACAGACATAGACAATACAGTAGATGGCAAAACTCTGTTCACGCTGAAATAGATTGTTTGTTAAAAGCAGGTAACTCCGCCGGAGGAACTTTATATGTTTATAGAGAAAATAAGAATGGCGAATTGGCTATATGTAAACCTTGTATATTTTGTCAAATACTTATAAGGGAAAAGAATATTAAAAAAATAATATATACTACCTCTTACTACCCTAATTATGTGGAGGAATATATATGAATAGTGAATCTTATTTAGAGAAATGGGAAGTTTGCAAAAGGTGCATAAAAGAGATATGTAAAAATGTTCATGACAATACAGATGTGGACTATGTTCCTTTAGATAGTGAATTTAGATTTTTAGTTGATGGTGTAAATTTTAATATTGATACGATGTGTATGGCCAGCAGCAGTATTATAGGACATTCTATTTCGCCTAGGTTGAGTGGGCCAGTTATTTATGAAAATAAGAGTTTATTATTAATATTTACTTATATATTAAATGATTTTAAGGAATTACAATTAGAAGACGCAATTAAAATTACCAACCTAAGAAATAAGCAACTAAAATTTATGGTAGACAAAGGAGAGTAAATGTTAACAGAAAATCTTATGCACAAATGGTACAATCTAAAAAGAGAGACTTTACGTACACATAGGTCGCATAGTCCCGCTCTAACATCAGCTTTATCCTCTTTTGGGGTGAATAAAGAATTGACAGAGTACGAGAGTATACATAAGCTAAATTTTATTACAATAGAAAATAAATGGGATTTTAAATTTGACTGCTGGTTAGACATAGTAGAAAAAAACATTAGTATGTATAAACCATCGCAACTGGATACCATAATAAATAATTTCGCTAATAAATTCTATAATGATATTATAAAAGAATTTCCAAAAAAAGAGTTGATATTAAATGAAGAATAAAAAATAAAAATTAGAAATCCACTAGTAGAAGCTGCTAAATTTAGAAACTCGGCTGGAGTTATGGATAGTAAATATGATAAGCAGAACCGTAATAAATTAAAAGGAAAACTTAGACAAGAAGTAAAGGAGCTTACTAATGAAAATTGAAATAGTACAAGACATTATAAATAAGCTATCAACAAAAACAATACCACCAAATAAACTTATATGGTTGTCACCGACAATGTGTCCAGGTCCAGTATCAGACCTCCCTCAATATATGGAGGATCCTATTACTACTGCGGAATGGATGTTTAATAATTCAGATGAGCCTAGTACTGAGTTGATTGCTGAAGTAAAGCACATGGGTAGTCGATGTACATTTGCATTTTGGAGGGACGGTGAGTCTGTGGCGTGGTCTAGAAATGGATTTACTTTTTTTGGTAAAGAATATGAACCATTACTAGATCAAATGAATAAAGATATATTTGAAAAGATAGAGGAGGATTTTATATGTATAGATGCGGAAGTACTTCCTTGGAATTTTAAAGCCGCAGGATTAGTAGAAGAAGATTTTTTACTAGCAGGATACAGCGGTCTAGTCACTAAAAAAGAACTAAACAACTATCTAAATGATGCTAACTTAAATAATGATATCAGCAATTTAAAAGACTATATCGAAGTGATTAAAAGATATTGTTGGGATGTTAACATAGATAATATTAGAATAGCTCCATTCTTTATATTAGCTATAGGAAATAGAATGGGCAAAAATGTATATAAAACTCATAAAGAACACCTGGTAGCTTTGGGCAGTATTTTTGAAAACAAAAATTATTATCAATACGTATTTTCAGAAGTTATTAGTAAAGATCAACTTGACATATTAAATTCTTTATGGTATACTATTACAGATAAATTTAAATATGAAGGATTCGTATTGAAATATAATAATGTACATCAATACTCTAACACAAAATATCCACAGCAACAACTAAAAGTACGAAGTAGCGACTACCTCAAAATAATATATGGAGCTAATTATCAAGAACCTGAAATATTAGAAAAATTAAAACATAATAGAAGACTAGATAGAAAAATGAAAATTGCTTATTATGAGACTATACTAAGTGATAATGCTCTTAAAGTTTATCTAAATAATCCCGATAAATTTGAAGCTTATCATAAATTCATAATAGCCTGCATGGCGGTAGACTACGGTGCAAGAGAAATAGATCCTCGACTATAAATTATTAGGGGGGTTTGTATGAATTGGTATACAATAATATTTGAGATGCTAATACTTACTTTAGCATTATTGGTTGGTATGTACTACGGAATAAAAATAGGAGTTGGTTTGGGTAAACGCTATATGTTGTTAGAATTTACTAAAAATAAAAAACTTATAACTGATTTACTGTTTGATGACTATATTAAAACAGATAAGGATAGCCTAGTGGAAAAGCTAAAGAAAAGCGGCATACTTTAGCTATCTTTGTATAAGTAAATAAACTTAATAGGAAGGAATAAATGCCAATAAAACAGTATCATCTCAATAAGATAATACGTCAAGTAACTAAGTCTCCTGATCATGGGATAGAAATGAGGGCACTAACAAATCTATTAGTTAAATCTTTTTTATCTATAGGAGATCTAGCTCCTTACATAGATTGTGTTACACATAATAAAATATTTTTTAAATCAAAAAAACATAAATAGGAGTGTAGATATGCAGTTATATTGTCCAGTTTGTAATTGTCTAAAAAATAGCACTGAGTCCTCATCCGTTATTCCTATAGTACTAGAAGACGGCGGTAGACAGTACAAAACATATTTTAATTATTACTGTGAAGAGTGTGGGGTATTTCTAAGAAGCGAAGAACAAAAAAGTGAATTTAAAAGATCAACTGAAGAGATAAAACCAGGAGTATAATACAAATATTTAAGGAGAAATCATTGACTGAGATCAGAAGATGTAGAAACTGTAAATATTATGTGCCCTATGATAAAGATTCTAGATTTGCTAAATGCAGTAAAGAATTAAATTCTATGGGTGCTCCTAAATACTATTGTTCTACACAAAGACTTTCCCCAACCTCATGCGGAAAAGAAGGTAAATATTGGGAAACTAATAATAGATATTATTAAAGAATATCATCTATTATACCATACTTAAGGGCTTCTTTAGCACTGATATACCAATCTGTCTCCATTTTATTTCTAAGCTTGTGTTTAGTCATGTTGGTTTTACTAACAAGTAAATCATAGATGCTATCGTCTAGTAATTTTAATCCATGCCCTTGGGCCATAAGATCTTTTCTTTTAGTTGAAACTTCCCCTTCCATACGAACCAAATGAAGCATGACGTTTGAGTACTTATAAGCGAATCTTTTATGCCCACTAACTAATAGAAAAGCAGCGGCACTTCCAGCCATACCCATACAGTAAGTATACACAGGGGTTGTAGAAGACAAGATATATGAAATGACAAAAAATGCAGTAGTAATATCCCCACCAGAAGAATTGATATAAAGGTGAATTGGACTCTTCTTACTATCCTTTTTCATTAGCTCCATATTGTGAAAAATAGTATATATGATATCGTTTGTTACATCACCGTTGAGTATTATTTTTCTATCCTCAAATAGCTCCACCTGAATTTTGTCTGTACTATACTCTATAGTCTCTTCTGCTACATCTTCTGTATACCCCATCATTCACCTTTACTTACTAAGTTTAGTAAATTCATTAAGCATATTCAATACATCAGGTTGCTCTTTATTTATCAGTAAAGATTTATTCCATATGTCTATAGCAGCAGATTTATCTCCAACACCACTATAAGCGATACCCAGTAAATTATATGCTTCATAGTCGTATGGTGCCAATAATATTAATCTTTTTAAAATAACTACCGCTTCTGCTGGGTTATTTACTTTTAAATAAATTAATCCCAAGTTAAAAAGACTATTAATATTATCTGGATTGTGTAGTAATGCTTTTTTGTATTCTACTGAAGCTCTATCAAAAATTCCCTCTTCATCGTAGTACAGTGCCTTATTATGATGTTCTATAGAAAGTTTTTCACTAACATCAGATAGCTGTGAGTATTTGGGGATAGAAGCTATCGATGTATTGAATTGCAGGCAAGCAACTATTATATAATTAAATATCACTCTCCGCATCAGCATCTAATCGTATCCCCCATGAGTCAGTATCCTTATCAAGAATCAGATGAACATCCGATAATACTTCAAGTGCCCCACCAACATATGATGGTACTGTACACTTAATAGTGACTATCGCGTAGGAACTTACTATTTTCTTGCTTACTATAGTCACGGTCATATCTTTACTAAAAGATAATACAACATGTTTAAATGTATCTATATCTAATACCGTATGATTCTTAGCTAACATTGCATATGCTTTTTCTAAAGAAGCATCATCTTGCTGTCTTATACTAGCATAAAATTCTTTAACCACCTTTTCAGGCGCTTTTATTTCCTTACAAAATCCAGTAACAGGAATAAATAATAGCATAAATATAAGTAATAATTTATTCATTTTATCCTCCTACATCTATTTAATAATAGACCTTAGTGTTTATGGTGATAAGTTCTTCTACAGCAATTTTAGGTATTGGCTGCATAGCGTAACAAAGTTTAAGCTGTTCTGTATCTAATGTAAGTTTAAACTTTCTCTTTTCTAAAATACTATGCACCTCTTGCTCCCATAACTCATAACTAAATGGTGTTAAATGCCCATAAGTAAACCATGTGGGCAGCACCCATAAATTATTTTTATTATCTTTAAATAAAATTTTAATAGTAAAGTCATTCTTTTTCTGGTTAATCTCTGTGCTAACTATATCAAGACCACCATCAGGTTTATCCATCACACCTCCTATACAAAAAGTATTGGGGCTACAATTGTTTTAAATCTTTTTTTATCTATTAGAAAAAATGCTTGTTTTGGTGGCTCAAAATTTGCTTTAATTGAAAGAGCAAAAGGTGAGTAGCCTATTAAACTTCCATTAGATATAAATTTACCGCCGTCTAAGAAGCTATGATAATGCCCAAAGCAATCAAGGTCCGCCCTTTGTAATTTATCCCACTGACTAACTGCTTTATTAACAGGTACAGATAGTCCTAAAATCCCACCGCTGTATTGAATACAGTGACCATGATGCATACGAACTTTGTATGAATACACGTCTATATAGGAATGGTAACCTTCTGCAATAAGGAAAGTAACACGCGGTTCATTTCTAAAATGGTTGGCTATCTGATGGTATATAAAATACTCTAAACTATTACCAGCTTCAGTAGATATTCTTCTGTCAATTGTTTGACGGCCATGATTACCTGAGTGGCATGGGACAATTATATGTTCTAATGATTTATCTTCTAATAGAAACTCTATACCAGAAGCTAACAAATTTTGTACAAATATAGCCTCTTCAATGGGAAGAAGATAGTTGCTTTCCATCAACTCCGGATGGATATTATTTGAAATGAAATCCCCCAGCAAAGCTAAGACAAGAGTGTTTATCGTAACGTCTCTTTGTTGTAGTTTAAGTAATCTAAGGCCATTTCTAAAGAATGTTTCAGCACGTTTCTTGGCAATTGTTAGATTATATTCGTTAAGTCCATTTACCTTATGGGAATCAATTCTTTCTGCTATGTGCCAATCTGATGCCAGCATAAATGCAGTGGCCTCTGATTTTAGCATTGTATCATGCTCTATTGAATAGGTTTTAAAGTTTTGCCCTAGTTGTAGTAAAGCATCTCGTTCTTTTTCTACCTTATCTATTCTACTCAAAAGTATTTTGTACTTCTGATCAGTGTTCTTTTTATCATCTCGCAAGCGCCTTTGTATGATATCGTCTTCTACTTCTTTTTCAAAATCTATTTTTTCTTCTACAGAAACTACTTTCTTCTCCGTTTTCTTAAACGGTTTATCATAGTAATTTCTATTTCTATTCACATGTTTTCTAATCCCATTCCTAGTCCTCGCCACACTTAGCCGCATAGATACCTCTTCGGCCACCTCTCTATAGGCATATTCTTTATTAAGTAACTCTTTAATCAACTCCATTTCTTCACTGCTATAAAAGCCATCAGTACCACGGTTAGCCAATTTCGTGCTCCTTAAAATGAGATATACTACTAACAATAGTATACACAAATTTTTTATAAAATGCAAGTACAAAAAAAATTATTCAGGCCATAGCGGATTATTAGCTATATCATAGTTCTGTATCTCTTCTACTGTTTGAAGACTATTTATCCTAGCTTCTATTAAATTTGAGGCTTCTCTCATAGCTTCTATTTTATTCCACAGTGACTGATTATCTCGTAATTCCTGTTCTTCAATTACAGTCAGTGAAAGTGCCACCTTTTTACCTAACAATTCTGTAGAACGTGCTAAGAGATTGCGCTGCTTATATTCTGGACATAGTGTTGAAATCTTATCAGCCGCAAATATTTTTACCTGTGTTTTTTACCAATTTTTGTATTAGCTAAATACGTAGAGTCAATATCACCAAAAGAATTTGAAGTTTCATTATAAATAGTCCCTAATAAAATATTTTTATTTGTTACTTCTACCGCGTAAATACCATCTGGTGTATTTTGGCTTATCTTCTACGTGGGTAAAATTAATAACACAATTATTTTGTATGATAGCAAAAGTTTTCATTTAAATCCACTTTTTATAATTACCACATGACTATAACAATACCCTGTTTTCCATCCCCACCATCACTAGTGACCCCACCAGCTCCGCCCCCACCATAAAGCTTTCCATCGGCACCAACAGCAACACCACCAAATCCAGCAAAAGTTGCTGGGAAGTCTCTGGCAGCGTTCCCACCAGCTCCATGAGCTACACCAGGGTTAGCGTTACCACCAGTTGTCCCTGAGCTACCGAGCGACCATCCCGGAATGATAGCTCCTACGGTCCCCCCATCCCCACCATAATCTCTATCAGAAGCCTGCCCACAGCCAACCCCACCGTAAGCTAAGTCATTCCCATTAAAAGAAGTTGTTCCGCCACTTGTTCCATTGGGAGTACCGAAGATTCCGCCAGGCCCACCAGCTCCAATAACAACACTAATGGGTGACGCCCCCGCAGTGGTAACAGTCCCGTGCCAATAGGCTCCGCCACCACCCCCACCAGCATAGCCACTGGTCTGTCCAGAGTAACCCCCACCACCACCACCCCCTATACCTATTACCACAAAACTCACAATCCCAGGAGCATCAGTAGCGGCATCCCAGGATGTACTGCTTGTAAAAACTCTCATTTTATGGAAATTAGATGAGACAGCAATATCAGCGTCAGATATTGCTGTATTCAATTGTGCAAGAGTAAAACTTCCAAGTGCTGTAGCGTTACCCACAGAAGTAACATGACCAGTCAAATTAGCATTGGTAGTTACGGTAGCTGCATTACCCGTGATATTACCGGTAATAGTTCCAGCAGAAAAATTGCCACTACCATCACGTTTAACTAAAGTATTCGCTGTATTAGAGGATGTAGCAGATGCAGTTAAATTCAACTCAGCAGCAGTAGCAGTTACTCCGTTTTTATCTATAAGTTTTATATTGTCTATATAAATAGCTTGCGCCGCCCCGGATTCATTTCTAAGTACTACTCTGGCATATTTTATATTAGGCAGATCTGCTGAAGTGTGATTCCCACCATAAGCTGGTGTGGTATACGTCCAGTTAGCTAATAAAATATCCCCCGCTAATGATGCCCAAGAAGTAGTTACTGCCCCATTATAGAACGCATAGTTATACCCTATGTTAATCGGGTATGTTGCATCAGCATTAACTTCTGCGGCTATATAATCTTTACTTGGATAGCCTCTAATATAGGAAGAAAAAAATGATTCACTAGTAGCCCCTTTTACTACTGCTTTTATTTGATAAATATTGTTACTATTAAAAGGGATAGGAGCAGAAATAACATATTGTCCTGGAGTTAATTTAAGGACTTTACGCCCAGCATCTAAAGAACTATCTAAAGTACCTGTACCAATCCATCCAGTAGGAAGCCCCCCAATAGTACCTTCCTCAAAGTCCCCATTGACTATTAGGCTATCTCCATTAAAACTATTCTTGCCATCATCACTAAGTCTATCCGCCCCCATCGTACCGAAAACTCTTAAATCAGTTATAGGATTTGTAGAGATACTAGCATCGTATCTTTTGTCTCCATTAAACGCAGAAATCTTTGGGGTAGTAGTATCTGCATACACAGACCCCAAAATCAAAACTCCATACCCAGTACCATCTGTTGGGTATGCGATACTGATTTCAGAAGTTAACTCATTAGTTGTCTCATTATATTTTAAATAGATATAATATGTATTAGTGGTTGCAAAATCAGCCATTAAAATTTCTCTCTCTGCCAGAGGAAGATCATTTATACCAACTCTATTTCCCTTAATAAAAGCATATTCATCTGATAATAAATCTATAATAACTATCTTATCTGTAGTTACACTGGCGTCTATAAAACATTGGTATGCACTATGACTACCTATAATTCCAGTAGAATGTTCTTCCCTAACATGTGCAGTTTGTGCACTCTGTAATATACTGCTTACATCTATAACATCATTATCTAATGTAAACTTAGTGCGGCCACTACCATCTACAGTATTTGCTGGACTGACTAAAATTCTTCCTAAAAATACAGAATTATATTTTGTAACAGACACCCTAACTCTTGGGGATGGTACGTCTGTGTACTTACCAGCACCGAATGTATCCCCAAGTTCCTCTTGAGTTAATGATGTTATCGCGGAGTGATTAACCGCCGTCCAGTCAGATTCTATACCAGTAGTAGCTACCTGATTATGCTCCCCAGTAGATAATTGGGCTATAACATACCCATCCTCTTTTTTAGTATAGTAGTTAACCCCAGCCTCATCCGCCTCTCTATTTTTATGTATTTCTATGTATACAAGGTACACATAGGTGTCCTCTGCTGTTAACCGTCTACTAATATTTGTCAATGCAGAGGGGACATAAATACGTTCCCCACTTCCAGTGTACATCTCATCAGCACTATCAATATTAAAATCAGTATATGCCTCCCCAGCAGTTACATTGATGACAGAGGCGGTTGGGGCTGGGTAGAGGTATAAAGGACCACTAACACCGTCCTCATTAACAATGCCTTTACCTGCGACTGTCCCAAAGCGTTCTTTAATTCCAGCTGTTTTAGAATTATCTGAAGTTTGTAAATGTTCTTGTGTAGCAAGAACACCATTTAAATAACGTGTACCTTTCATACATACCCCCCCGATTAAATAACTTTAATAACAATACTCTCTATCTCTATATCATTTTTATTTTTTAATTTATTGTGATATGCAGTTACTCGAACATATTGCTTAATATCTGTTGTTATAATTGTAAAATTATCTCCAGTATCTATAAGAGAACTAAACGTATCTGTTACTACTACCTTAGTAGTCGCATCATATGATAATATTTTTTCGTAATAACTTGCATTTACTCCAGTAGTAAATTTTAAATAACTTCCCGCATAATAATCATCAATATTACTTAAGTGATTTAAACCACTTGCAGAAATAGTAAATGTATTATATGGGTAGGAACCAATTCCTACAGTTACAGTACCATCTACTGTCGTGTTCAACCTTTCATTCTGCTGTACTCTTCTGGGAAGTGTGTATATGACTCCATCATCACTAGATTCTATATATAGATATTCCTCTATAGCAGGATCCAACTTTCTAGTAAACCACCCAAAAGTGTATAGAGAATTAGTCAAATTTATCCCTAATTCAACTGGTTGTATATTAATTAATGGTGTGACATACTTTGTTTGATACGCTATATGTTCTACCCTAAATATATCTCCTGGCATTATTGTATATGGGAATGAGTCAGTTGTGAACTGTTTTTCTCCACCCAAGTAGCTCAGTACTCTCTTGCTTATTCCGGCGTTATTTCCTGTTAAAAATAGGATATCTTTATTCTTATAATAATTGTACTTAGTAGTGATATTATCCCCAGTAAAAACATAGTCACCACTAACTACAGTGGTTACTGTACTGTTAAAATTATCTGAAAGTCTACTATATTCTAATAAGCTATCAACTACTGGTACTAAAGTGTTAGTCTCATAATTGACCTCCAGATTAGTCTTATCCCCCATCCACTTATCCCATGAAGATTCTCCTAAGACAATAGGTTGATAGGTTGTTATATAGTCTACATGAAGTGGCATAAACTTACGTAACAATGTTTCAAATGATGTTTTATCAGTATCATCTAAGTATGGCCCGTGCACTGTTACTCTAGCCCCAAATGTATATGATAATGTGCTGTGTGGTGATGTATTAAAATTGGTAGATGTATCTGTATTAAATAATTGTACTACTGCACCTACAGGTATTTCATAGTCAATAGATTCAATAGTAAATGTTGCATTACCACCACTAGTACTATAGTTTATAACAGAAAACATCTCACCATACAATGATTGATTAAACACAACCCCAGTTGGAACAGATACAAATGCTATATAATCACCAGTGTGATCCACATCCAACCCAGATGAAGATGTAGTAAAAGTATAATATCTCTCTGGCCCAATCGGTACCGCAGTAACAGTTAATGACTGCGCTGATTGTGCGTAACCTAACCTATTTCTCCCGTACCTCCACCCAGTTTGTGCTAACGATTCAATTTGTGGGGTAATCCTATAAAATGCTCTTACAATATTATATAATCCCTCTGTGGTTCCTGTGTTTCTAAATCCAGAAATTAAATCCATAATACTTTTTCTGTATCGTATATAAGAAGTATTTGTATTTTTTTCAAAACCAAAGTTTATACCAAAGTTATTATAAAGTTTTATATCTCTAACTGTCTCTATCCCAAAATCAGAAACTTGATCTTTTACCTCTATCTCAGCTCTAGCATGCCCTTCTTTTGTAACACTATGCACCAAACTGTACACATTTGTATTTAGATTAGTATCCCAATAACCATTATTAAGTGTAGTAAGATAATTCTGTGTGCTTACTGCTGGGTAGGTTACAGTCTCAGTGCCAAGTATAGGTTGCCATGTAAAAGTGGCGGACGCAACATTAGAATAACCAGAATCTCCTCCCGTATTAAATGCTTTTACTCTAAAATAAATAGGTTCCCCATCTATTATACCGGTAGCGGTATATGTATTTACACTGGGGGCTACTGTGTCTATTTGCACCCATGATACACCATCAGAGCTCTTCTCAATTTTAAATCCATCCTCATCGAGAGAATTATCTTGCCATACTAGTATAACACTGTGAGTCGCCATATCCCCCTGCTGCACTACGTTTAGTAGTAGTTAAATTCCGTTAGTAAGTATCATTTTAAACAAGTAATTCTCAATATCACTAACCAAAGGCAAACTGAATGTGTTTACCGAAAAGACATCTCCTATTTCTATGATATTAGGAAAATAATCCGTGGTGAATTCTCTTGTATTCATATCAAAATTTCTTACTGTCCTTGACAAGCCTTTGTTAACCCCAGTAATAAATGTTATTACTGACCCTATATAAAATACAGGATCAGTAATATTTAGCAATGTAGAATTTTCGTCTCTAAAAGAATTGTAATAATAGTTACTCTCTAGTAAAGTTCCCGTTGGGAGCGCAGACACCATATAAGTTAAATGTGCACTAACATCAAAGGTCTCACCTTTATTCTTGCTAATATATAGTTTAGGATAGTATGCATTTGTTAATACGAAATTTTCTCCGGGGAGTAGTGTTAACCCACCAGATACAGTAAAGGTTTTTGTGCTGCTATCATAGTTAGTAAGAGTATGCTCACTATCTGTATAAGTTATAGTACTACCGACATACATCAAAGAGTCATCAATTAACCCCATGCTCTCCACCAAACCAAACCTGTCTCCGGTAGCAATAGGGAACTCTAATTTATCAGTAGTAAATGTTCTACTACTTCCTGCGTAATCTTTTATTTTCTTTGGTGGAGACCCAAAATTCATACCAGTAAAAAATATAATATTACTATTATTGTATATGTCGTCTATACTACTTACTCCAGCAGAAGCCGCTACAGTAAACGTATCATACGGATATGTACTATCACCCACATCTACTATAGTAGATAGGTGTATGTCATTACCATCCACAGCTAAAGCTTTGAATGGTATACTTCTACTAATAGGATCCCAATATAATAATATTCTTTCCTTATCTGCTAGTACTTGAAAGTTGGTTACTTTATCATTAATAGATTTAAATATCCGGATTCTACTTATAGCAATAGATTCTCCTAAGCTATACGTACCACTTCCATATACACCTGATCCATAAGTAGACATTTAATATATTCCTTTAATAGTTACTAGATATATCATATTAACCTTAATTTAGCTTCCCCGGATGAGTTTTAAGCCAGTCGGGCTGACGATCCAGCTACACTGTATATAAACTATGTTGCTATAGCTGCTATTATCCTCCCCCTGGTAGGCTCTTACCCTAAACCACCGTTCTTGCCCACTGCCAACCCCAGTGATGACATAAGAAGTTGTACCTGGCCCTACAGTGGCTATCTGAGTAAAATCAATACCATTAATACTTTGCTCTATCCTAGAACCATCCTCTCCTATATTGTTATCCTGCCAAGTAAGAACAATTGTATTAGGACCAGAAGCTGTCTCACTATCCACCCATCTTGCTATATAAGTTCTCGTCTCCCCATTAACGATATTAAATTTTCCGCCAATTAGTAATTTACCGTCTGTCTGTGTAAGCAGTACGCTCCCTGGCCAATTTAAATCTGGATTAAAATCAGGGTCTAAAATACCATCGGGGGTGATTCTAGCAATATAGTTTCTTCGTGTTGTTCCTATTGAATTAAAACTACCAACAAATATAACTTTACCACTGAGCTGAACTACAGCATCATATACAGCTGTTGGCCACGCATACCCAAAAAGGGCCCCCACACCAACATTATTAAATTCTGTGTCTAAGTTACCATTTGAGTGTACTCTAGTAACACATTGCTGTGCAGTATTATCCACTTGTGTAAAAGTACCACCTAGTATAAATCTATTATTTGGGTATGCTTCAATAGTATAAACATACCCATTAATCGATGTTACAGCAAAAGAATTATCTAACCCACCATTAGAAGTAAGTCTAGCTATGTAGTGCTTAGTAGTACCATTTACTGTGTTAAATTTTCCTCCGATTAGTAACTTCCCGTCCGACTGTATATACATAGCATGCACAGATCTATCTGCGTCCGCAGTGAAAGACGTGTCTAAACTACCTGTTGAGGTTAGTCTTGCTATATGATTTTTTACTACACCGTTAACTGTGGTAAATTCTCCGCCAATTAATATTTTATTGTCTGGTTGAACTATTATTGAGTGCACATACCCATTAGTATAACCAGTAAATGTATTATCCGTTGCACCTGTAGAGGTAAGCCTGGCAAGATAATACCTAGTTACTCCATTAACGGTCGTGAACCTCCCCCCTACCAGAATTCTACCATCTGACTGTATCACTATAGAATTAACTCCGTAAGAAAGCAACGCAGAAAAAGAAGTATCTAATGACCCATCTGAATTTAACCTTGCTATACACACTTTAGAAACAGAATTTACAACAGTAAACTCACCGGCTATTAATATTTTACCATCTGTTTGTACTGCTATTGCCTGAGTGTAACTGTTTACATCTGGTATAAAGGTTGCATCTAAACTCATTTATTCCCCTATTTTAAACAGCGTAAATCCCGCATTGTGCGACTAAATTAGTTGGCGCAATTAGGTTAATTGTCTCTGTCCATCTTGCTATATAATTACGTAATACACTGTTAATTACAGTAAAATTTCCACCTATAAGGATATCATTATTTGATTGAACACCTATAGAGTATACTTGATTATTAGCGTTTGGATTGAAAGATGTATCTAATGTACCATTTGAATGTATCCTAGCAATATAGTTACGTGGTACAGTATTAACTGACTGTATTAACCCACCCATTAAAATTTTTTCATCCACTTGCTTAGTTATAACTAATATATCACCTGAAACATTTGGGTTAAATGACATGTCTAATGTCCCCATAGAAGTAAGTTTAGCCATATTATTTCTGCTCTCATTACCCACAGAAGCAAAATTACCCCCTACTATCATATCACCGTTTGGTTCTACGATTATTGAATAAACTGTGCCTAATATGTTAGGATCAAATGTCATATCCAAACTTCCGTCTGGATATACCCTGGCCATGCCATTTCTTGTTATTCCATTTACGGTACTGAATGAACCCCCTATTAGTATATTTCCATCCGATTGTGTAATAGTATTTCTTACCCAAGAATTTATAGAAACATTGAAGGACGTGTCTACTGTGCCATCTATATTTAACTTAACTACTCTACTTTGCGGATTACCATTAACAGTGGTGAAAGCCCCACCAACAAATAATGCCCCATCACTTTGTAGGTTTAAGGATAATATATAATCATTCATGGTAGGAATAGAAAAAGTACTATCAGAAGTGCCATTGTAATTTAATTTTTGTATGCTAGCATTAGCAATACGTACAATAATTTTGTTGTCTGGCTGGATGACTATTCCCGAAGTAAAATCCGGCAATGTAGCCGTGAATCCAGTATCAACTGTACCATCTAAATTTAAACGAGCTAGGCCATTCTTAGTGTGCCCACCTATGGTAGAAAAACCTCCACAAACTAAAATCTTCCCATCACTTTGTGTTGCTATTCCTAGTATGGCTGCACTGGCACTGGGGTCGAATGTTAGATCTAAGGGCATTATTTATCCTATTTTTAATAAAGTGGAAAATACTTAATACTAATTCATCTCAGACTTAGTCTTCTTCTTAAGTTTTGCCCCATCCCATTTGTAAGCAATCTTCTTAATCTGTTTTCCATCTGGCAGAGTTACGTCTACTATAAAGTCTGCGGGGATATCGGAGGCCCGAACCTCCACAGACATGCTCTCCATCCCGTCTGGTCCTTTAGCCTTGATTGACTGAATCCCCTCAAGTTCTACGGCCTCAACAAAACCTTGATTAAGTCCCATCACTTCCCCCGTTATGGGATGAACCATAAGGATATTCCGAGGGACAAAAAACTCTGCATCTCCTTCTGTCCCGTCAGGGTTTAATGTAACCTTGATAGTCTTGTTTGCCACGCTATAATATTTGTAAGGATGTTTATCTATGATGCTTCCTGCTTCGTCAATCTTTAACTTTCCTGCTTGTGAATCAATCCATTTATGTGCCATTGAGCTCTCCTTTAAGATTCTGTGAGTTTGTAGACTTTATATTCTATAGTTTTACTCGCCCCATAGCCGTTGATAATGTCAATTATCGTTCCTACATCTGCCCGCCTTGTTAGAGTAAAATGCACAGAAGCATTAACAGTTTCTGTTTCTGTGACTCTAGCACCATACGTTATGATGTCAGACGTAGGGGAACTACTTAAATATGCAGAATAATGATAGAACTCATGCGCCGCCCCACTACTACCGCTAATAGTTATCCCATATGCTGTATCTGCATTAACTGTCTGGCTCCCACTCGCCACCGCAGTCCCCATCCTCGCCAGAGGCACGACTGTACTCCCTAACGTCCCTCCTGATATAGTTGACCCATTCTGGGTTCCTGTATGGTTGCCTCTTGCAAGTAAATCCGAGGCATGGTAACTGTCCACTGTATCGGCATTAGTTATAGATATAGAATGCCCGTGTAAGCTATCTGCAATGCTACCACTTCCGGCAGTTAATGTTGTAAGGTTAGCTTGTGTAACTGTCCCTGATATAGCTATCTTACTGCTTAATTGTCCTTGTATACCAGATGTAACCCCAGAAGAATAATTTATTTCTGCAGTGGTAGCTGTTACACCATCCAAAATGTTTAACTCTGCAGCTGTTGCAGTCACATCAGTAGCTCCGGCGGATACAGCGTGTGTATGTGTGGTACTCGCCTTACCACTTAATTGTCCTTGTATACCAGATGTAACCCCAGAAGAATAATTTATTTCTGCAGTGGTGGCTATTACACCATCCAAAATGTTTAATTCTGCGGCTGTTGCAGTCACATCAATAGCTCCAGCAGATACAGCATGTGTATGTGTAGTACTTGACTTACCACTTAGTTGTCCTTGTATACCAGATGTAACCCCAGATAGATAACTTAATTCGGCTGCTAAAACAGTCCCAACATTGGTGTTAGCTGGGAGGTTGGCTGCTGTAGCGCTATTTAGGTTAATAGTGCCTGTAAAAGATATTCCATTTAATGCAGATGTTTTAAGTTTACCGCCATTGGCACCGGCTGATTCGTGTGCAATAGACATAAAATCGTTAAGCTCTTGTCCCCATGTGTTATTACTTCCTCCTACTGCAGGTAAATCTGCCATGCCATCCCCCAAATTAATTAATAGTTAAAGTTTTTAAAATCGCATACTCTCTATTAGAGAGTGTTATTATGTCAACAGCAGAAAAATCATCTATAGTCTCATCCCAATGTTCAAAAAAAGTACTACTTGATAAAGTGTCTACGGACACGTAGTCTACTTCTGTTATAACATAATCAGTACCTATTCCAGTCTGTGCGGTAACAATAATATCTGATGTCTGTATATCATCTCCAAATTTTAAGTTATTTATGTACTGTGACACCGCCCCCTCTACTTTTGTTTTAGCAGCTACGAAATCATAGCCACTAAATACTTTAATAGATAGGGTTAGTGCCAACTTTCCACGTAGTCCATTTTTAACTAATGTATTAGCCCCTACAACATTATATTGTGATTGTTCTACAAAATCCTGTAATACTGCAATGTCTGGATTATAATTATAATTTATACTTACTGAATCTCCTATATTTGGTCTTGGGTCTAACGTAAATGGGTCTCCTGCATTAATTGCGTTAGTGAAGGGGGTAGTTGTAAAAGTCACAATATTAGATGTAGTATTATAGCTATAAGTTAAAACAGTCTGCGTCTCCCCCGGATTGTTGCTCCCAAGAGTCATAGTTACTCGTGTGTTTACATATGCATCAGCAGAAGTTACACTAATTTCCCCACCAGATACAGCATAGGTAAATGTGTCACCTCCTATAGAGCCTATTAAAGTTACCCCAGCCCATGAAGGAACCCAATCTATTCTAGCTACTGTGGAATCTGATATAGTCGAGTTTGCATAAGCCGATTGTGCTTGCTTATTAAATTGATAAGAAACATTTTCTAACATACTCCATGTACCATATGCTATTACACTATTAATATCTAGTACTGGCTGGTTGATTAACTCTGTAAAATTAGCCCCCCCATATGTATTGGTTTGCGTGTACGTTACAGGGGCTGAAACCGTGAGCGCATATATATCAACCCCGGACCTTACTGATTCCGTATCAAAAGGCCCAACAGCATATACGTCTTTAACTACTTCGTTATCTAGTATTAACTTTTTATAACCATCTTGTGTTCCTACAGAAGACACTACTAAGGATAGAGCACACCTTTGTTGCAAATCGACATCTGTCTCCTCATCAGTTCCACCACTTATAGCATCATTATTTGTAATACCTTCTATTTGTGGAATATTCGTCTGGAGAGTGGTAACAGTTCCCATATCTACGTTACCCACCTTACCCGGAATGGTACATGCTATGGGGATAGCTGTAGACTCATATCGTCCGGTAGTAGAATTAAAATATGCAGATTTATTGCTGAATAATAGAGAAATGTCTCCTATAGTTCTGAAAGTGACGTTCGGAAGTCCTACAGTATTCTTAGTGCTAAGTACAGTACCCTCTGGTATAATTATATCAGTTGTCCAAGTTGTGGTGTAAAATATAACATATCCTAAACTTACTGTGGCTGGTTTTCTTACTAGACTATAGTTCCTAGATACTGTATCCAAACTGCTGCCAAATGTAGTAAAAACACTTTGTAGATTTTCCACCTCTTGTATAGATTCAAAGATTCTAGCAGAGGTCTGTGCATTACCTCCAAAAATCAGATCATAAATGTCAGTCCCAGTTTGCACATCTATCTGAGGATTTTTAGCTTTAATGAAAGATTTTATGTAGTTAAGTATATCACTAGTAGTTAGTATGTTAGTTGCCATGGATACCTCAGTATTATCTTGTTTTCAATAAGTTAATTTGTGATTGTGTCATACTTTTATTTGTGACTTTTATTTTTATGTTTAATCCCCTAGGATCCCCAAATTGTGTAAGTATAATGTCTATAATACTCCTTAATTGCTCTTCCTCATTTAACTTCACTGGGATGCTCCAATACAAAATAGCTGACTTATTTCCACTAACTAGTACAAAAGTATCATTAACTTTAGCCTGAAGAGAGTTGACGGTGCTAGCAATAATGTTCTCGTACTTATCTATATTAGTTTCTGATGTGTTCCCAAGAGTATCCCTGTACACAGTAGTTACTGCATAATAATAAAATATGCTAGGTATTAGATTACTATCTGTATAAGTATTAGAAGAGATAATATGAGAATTTATTTTTCTCCAAGAAGAGGCGTCTGTTATATCCATTGTCCTGTATATATTTTTACCTAGTACTTTTAAAAAAGAAGTGCTAGTTTGTTGTTGTAGTTTAGCGTAGGTAGCTAGTGTCTCCCTAATCTCAGCATTCAGAAAAATTTTATCCTTAATAGTAGCATTAATAATATTAGATCCCAAAGATTTGGCGGTCGGATAACTGCCTTTTTTTACTATAACAGCTTTTTGAACTTGTTGCTCAAGTTTATCTAGCCCGATAAGTCGGCTTATCGCGCCCGATGAGTTAATATCTATATCATAGCCATACCCAGTCTTAATAGACTTAGAATCAAATAGTTGTGTACCATCCGGAATTAATTTACTATTATTTGTATAATATATCGCCATTAAGTTTTTTGTACCTCAGTACCTTTAAATTGTTTTATGTCCCCGGTATCATCTAATTTCACAACAATATTAATCCCGACAATAACAGCACTTGGGTATTCTCCAACAGTAGGAATGTGTCCCGATAACGTTACAGGATATTTATTGCCTTTAGAATCTTCATTCTGTGTGTATACACGCACCACATCTCCGCGCTCTAAATTAAAGGTTGCTAAATTATCTAAATAGTTAAGCATGGCTGTGACCTGATCTAGCTGATTTTCTAACTTGCTACGGTAATCTCCAAAGTAAGTATTTGCAAACCCAAATTGTGTATACTTATACGTAAGAGACCTTAGTTCATTTTTTCTATCAAAATATATGTTCTGTATATCCAAGTCTAATTTAGAAACCGACTCACATGCTTTAAATTCTTTAAAGGGTATTTGATTAAGAGCCTCTTCCAAAGGTTTTAGTGTTTCTTCAAACCCACTGATAACTGTGGTAAACGTATTAGCTAACACATCCTGTTGTGCTAGCATAGCTTGAATTCTAGCCAATTCAATTTGAGTAAGTGTCTTTACTGTAGACAGCAGTACTCTTAATTGCTGCCGTGGTCTGGCTGTTAGTGCATTAATAAATCCTTTTGTACACTCCGCTAATGCTGACATTATGTCGCCTTTACATTCTGTGTTTTGTAGTCACCAATATTTATAGTTATGCTTCCGGGGTATACTGGTTCCACAGCAGGTATCGCTGTTATAGGTACGGGTGTGCCAGTCCCAACAGCAACTATAGGAACTGTAGTGAATCGCTTGTCAGTTGTGGCCTGGGTAACATCGACATACCCGTGCAGATGATTATTAAATTTAGTCTCTATCTCAGCCAAAACCTCTGCTTTAACTAAAGCTTTTAGGTTCGCTAATGTAGCATCGGTAAAATTACCTAAGTTTACTTCATTACTTACTATATTAGCTACTTCAAATTTTATAGTTATATTACTATTATCCCCGATTATCTCTAATCCACCAGTAAGTTTGCTAGTGGGATTTATGGGGTTAGTTGCAGTTGTTGGTAACTTTAGGTATGTATTACCTAGATTATCTACCAATTGCTCTACACCAATACTACCATTCACATAGTGAATAGTTTCGGATATAAGGGGGACAAGTGTGGAAGGGTGCACCTTAACTTCGTAGGTTTCTGCAGTGGTCTGTGTATCTGCTACTACATAGTTTCCAATTTTTTTTGTATATATAGTTTGCCCAGTCAAACCAACTTCAGTTATTTTAGTAGAATCTTCTACAATAGTTTTTAACCCCGTAGTAGTTGTAGCATCAGCTACACCACCTAAACCAGTAACAGTTGATATATTGGTATCTTTGTGTAGTAAAAAAGAATACCGTTTAGCATACCCAGTAGCCCTATCTATCCCTGCAGTATCTTGTTCAAGTGTGTTTGACCGTAACACAGCTAGGCCATCATTTTGAAAAATCTCAAGCCCTTGGGACAGCCAATTTGTTAGAAAAATTTCTCCACGTTTGTTGAAGAGTAATTTTTGTCCGTATCTCGACTGTGTGACAACCTCTCCCTCTTGTACATTATAAAATCTATTTTCATCTAGCTGATCCTTATAGTACGCTGGGTAAAAACCAATTACACACGGAGTACTTTTATTATCCCAAATAACAACACATATATCGCCAATCTTAGGTAAATTAAAATTTCCTGGATCGCGTATCAATAATACGTCATGATACTGTTCTGTACCTCGTAAGAGTTGCACACTACAAGTATGATTATTTGTATTAACTGCCTTTATCTCAGCTAAATAATATGAGGGAATAAATCCCATCGAACTTCTACTACCGAACATAGTCGTTGCCTTTTCTGACATTAGAGTTTTGAGTTGCTGTTGTTGCTACCTCTTTTGTCTTATCCTCGCTGTTCCTGTTTGTAAGTTCCTTAACTCCAGTACTACGTAAATCCTCTAAATCTAATGATATAATACTCTTGGTTCTTAAATCAGCAAGCATTTCTTTTACGTTTTTATACTTATGCGCTATAGCAAATACATTACCACTGATGTCTTCCCCCTCACGTCTGCCAGCAAAGCAATCAATAGATGTCTGCCATTGCCCACCACTGTTGACAGACCCTGATATATACGTGTGCGTTACTTGCCTTATCTGGTAAAACTTACGCTTACCATAATCCCAAATAGGTCTATCTATTTGTAGTTCGGGGCGCAGAGGAATAGTAGCTGACATTTGAAATCTTTCTTGATTTCTCTTTAAAAGAAAAGCTGCCGTGTACACATCCAGGACAAAGTTATCGGTTGTAGATGCTGTGTCTATGGTGGCTTCTCTGTAGCCAAATCTACGTATTCCATCCGGCCACACTATTGTGGCTGTATAACTATTAGGCAATTTTTCTCCGGTTTTTTCAATTATTCCAAAATGACCTTGTGCGTTGCCTATGGCTACTGTTACTATCTCCTGCTCATTCTGGCTGTAGGATTGCTGAGAAACTTCGTCTGGGGCTAAAAAATGCGTATACGGATGCTCCAGGTTTTTACTAGTTAAATCAGTTCCATTTTTAACTTGTAGGTATACTTTCTCATTATACTTAGCAGGGTGATAATGTATATTTCCCGCCCCGTCTATATAGGATAGGTAGTGTGTTAAATTGGCAGTATCAGTTATTATATCTTTTCTTGTCTTCCATTCGCTATTATATAAATTAGAAAACTTGAATAACTGTTGATACACTACTCCAGTATTTCCCCAAATCAATCTTTTGGGATAAATGTTAGCTCTAAAACTGTAATCATTAGCTGACGCCACTGGAATTACAATATGATAGTTATAGTTGTAATCATCTTTAATATCCCCATTATTGTCGTCAACATCATCAGGCAACGCTTCTGTCCACTGAACGGTTAAATCCTCTAATTTTCTTAACTCTTTTTCTACTAAATTCTTTGGGTTTAAATCCGTCATTAGCCTTACTATTTCGTCTCCCGGTTTTCCAGCTAACACATTAGAATATGTTGTATAGCCTTTAGGTATACTAGCTAAATTAGCTTCAAAAACAGCAGGATGTACATTATACCTAGTGTAAGACAACCATCTACTAGCATCTGATGACGATATAGAGATATTTTTTTCAGTCGGATTATCAACTTCATTAGTACCTGTAATGTACCCTGTCCATATTCTGTATAAGTTATCAGTATCTATACGACCTCTAGCATCGATTGTAAAACGTAATCCCTCTTGGAAGATAGACTGCCCATAAAAGTAATTGTCTAGGTTAGTAACTATCCATTGATAATTAATATTTTCCACAGTAAACGTACAAGAGTTCCCACCCAGAGTAGTACGTAATGTTACAGTAAAATTTGTTATAGACTCATTTATCGCTTTATTTAGCAGCGCTCCATAACCACTACCACCCTGATAAGCCCCTGGATAAATCTTGTCTAGGGCCCCCCAAACAGCCTTCTTAAATTGCTCCTCTAAGTTTTTATTATTACTCAATATTAGTGTGTGGAACTGCTCCCAATCAAATAATATCAAAAAAGAGTTACCACGTAACCCATGATCGACATCATCATTAACAATAATATAGTTAGATGGGGCATAATGTAATTCGTCTGCTCCCGGCTGATCAATCTTGCTCATTATTCTTAGATAAGCATCTGTTCCATCTGCGCAGTAGATGCCATCTCCTCCCATGATAGTATTGTAAAGTTTATACTATATTTCCAATTCCAGGGGTCCTTAGCAGAATCAGTAAATCCAAAAGATTCAAAATACCCATCAAATATATAATGACGGTATACTACTTGGATTAAGTTACTACTAGCACGAGAGTTTTCATAAAATTTTTGAAGTTTTTTAAATAACTGATATTTTGGTGATAGTTTTAAAACATCGGTGTGAGACGTATTTGCAAAAACTGATTGGCTTAAAAAATTTTCCCCCACAAATGGTAATGGTGTTCCCATATCTATAGCTCTTGAGTTTATAGTTGTTTGCGCAGTATTTAACTCAATCTTATATTCTTGTAATTGTCTATCTGCTTCGGCCACTTGAAAACTTGTTTTGCCATATCTTTCAGCTAGTACAGTTATATTGTCTTCTAATTCAGATATTAGGCTAATTAATTCATCTTGTCTTTTTGAAAAAAAATCAATATCAGCAGTAGCTTCATTATTTTTTGTGGCTACATGCGCGGATCTAAGTTCTTCACTTGGGTAGAGATTGCCTGTCTGTCCTTGATATGTAAAATTTATAGGTTGCTGCCCCCAATAGAATGTAACAATCCGTGTTTTAGTTCTTACTGGAGTAACTATTTTTTTGAAATTTAAAGTAAGTGCCTCTGGGTTGATGCTTAGCGTAATGGCTGTAGAGTCATCTGTTGGTGGTTTGTATCTAAATCTTAAAGGCTCTTGTACATATCCCATTAAAAAATTCCTTGACAGTACTATATTTACTATGGTACTCTATAACAGAAGTATAGCATATATAAATTTTAAAAATTTTTAAAAAAGTAAAAAAAGGAGAGTGTATGCCCACCAATAAAAAAACTATAAACGTTAATAATCCAACCCAGATAAACATAGAGCACACAGAAAATGGGTATCAATCTTTAAAAAATGATGTACGAAATTTTGATACAACGTCTTTCCTGAGCGGTGCTTTTGACAGTATTCTTTCTGGATTGTTACTTTTTATTCGGTCTTCTGTTGTTCCAGCTATCGTAGCTATACTAGCATTTGTTGGCACCATGGCGTGGTGGCATAATCAAAAACTAACCATGGCATACAGGGAAATGTTCAAAATATTCATATTTATTGTAATGAAAGTTATTCCATTTCTATTTGTTAAAGGGTTTCCATTTATAATTATATTGGGATGCTGTTTCCTATATGCTTATCTGGGTATAAATAAAATGGCAAAGATTCTATACAAAAATGATGTTAAAAAACAAAAAGACTATATTAAAGCGTCATCTATAATAGGAAGTTTGCTGTTATTTTTAAATAGAAGATAGTTACTGTCCTGGAGTTACTTTATCCATTAATTGCTTAGTATTTGTAGCCCAGGAAACTATTACATTAGTAATACCATTCAATGCATCTCTTGCGCCGGCTTCATAGGCATCAGGTATTTCACGCATAACATAATTAGGCACTCCCCCCGCAGCTACTTCAGCATTTATTTGCGTTGCTTTTTCTTTCCATTCTTTTTGTTGTTGTATTTCTGACTTTATACGTTCTTCTCGCTCCTTCTTTACATCTCTAGTTGGATCGAATTCCCCCACATCTCCCCAGCCTGCCATGGACGCCTTCTCTATCCCATAACTCCCCAACGCTGCCATAGTAGCAGCTTGTTGTCTAGTTAACCCATATTGTTTCATTAACTCTTCTGTGGACAATGGCTTACCTTGACTTACGCTTTCTGCGTAGGCTTCCCCAGCTATAGACAAAGTTTGTGTAACGCCCATAGCATGCGCAGACCACCTACCAAGTATAGATTCGATATTACCTACTGAAGTGGCCATAGTCTGCGTTGCTACAGCTACGGTGGCTGCTTGTTGTTCCCTAGCCTTGAGCATGTCTTCTGTGCTTTTTGCACTATCTCTAGCTTCTTTAAATCTGGCTACGAGTTCTTTATTAAACTCTTTTGGTGCCACTTTGTCCATAACATCAGCAAACTGACCCATTGCTGCTTTAGAAAATTCCATACCTAATGTCGGGCCAGCCAATTCAAGAAAAGACATAATCCCAGCACGCCCACCGCCCTCTACTGTTGTCCCCATCTGTTCTTTATATCTTTTCTGCAGCCATTCCACCTGGGATTCAATTAATGTCTCTGGGGCGTACTTCTCAGCCACACCATAAGCACCGACCTCTCTCATACCAGCAGGTAGTTTTTGCATTTTTTGATACTCTATTACTAATCCAGCCTCTCGTTCTGAGAGAGCCTCTCCCTCAGCGGCTTTAGCTTGAATCCTTCTATACTCAGCTCCCATCTTTGGGAGCAAAAGTTCTTGCGTCATAGCCGCTCTAACTGCAGTTTGTTCCAATGCTATAGTACCGATACTCTTGGCCAATTCAGGAATTCTAGCCTGTTCTACTCCCAATCTTGTTAGTGTGGACGTAAGTGCTACAGCTTCTGCTGCCTCCAATCCATATTTTCGCATGTGTAAAGCTACTTCTGCTGTCTGCTCAGTAAATTTACCAGCATCCATGACTAAACTTGGGTACTCACTCTTTAAATGCTGAGCTGTCTCGAAAATCCCAATCATAGTAGCCCCAGCCTCTTTGCCAGTCATATTAAATTCTTTCATAAAAGTACTCATCAAAGCTACTTGTTTTTCTGGGGTTAGCTCTGACCATAATTTAGAATAGGTGTATACGCCCCTAACAGCATCATCCATATCTTTCTGATGAACCCCGGCTTTAGCTAATAGATTGACAGTATTTGCTACATTGTCTGTATTCTCTTTAAATTTCCATGCTGTGCTAGTAATTGTATCCTCAAACTTACTTCCAGCAATACCTAAGTCTCCCATGGCGGCATTAGTATCATAAATATTTCTATTAATAGCTGCAGTGTGCTCGTACCAATCAAATAATGTTTTTGCTGCGAGCATAGCTATTTGATAGAAAGAACCTATTCCAGTAACCCATTTAGCTATGTCTAAACTACCTTGCCCCAATGTATTTCCTAGTTTACCAATAGTGTTATCTAATATACCAAATACATTTTTTAGATTATTAGAAGTTTTCTCCCACCCAAGCAAAGCCTCATTAACAGTTTTAGCTTCTTCAGATATTTCCTCCATTTTAGCTTGTATCTCAGCATAAGCTTCCTTACCAGCTTTTGTGTGTTTATTTAATGTTTCTGCTTGTACATTTAGGTCGACATACACTTTCTCAAGAAGCTTCAATCTATCAATAAGTTCACGAGCCGCTGATGCGCCCTCTTTTTCTAATGCGCTAATTCCCATTTGCGCGGAAAAATCTGCTTTAGCTGTTGTAGAAGCTGATTTTATTCTGTCGTCTAAGTCAGACATAAGTTACTATTCCTCAATTATTATATTATCTCCAGTAGGATCTTCAATAACATTTTGTACTGGGAGTCGTTTTTTGCCCCAATTAGAATTGATATGCGTATTTTCTTCCTTTTCTTTAATATCAAAATACATATCTTTGTCTAACCAAGGTTTTAAAGCATTGAAGCATGACGTGATTAACTTCATTAACTTATCATCTTCTTTATTTATTTTATCATATAATAATAATTTTTGATATATACTGAGAGAGGTAAATCTTTGTTCGGTGGGTAAAACTTTGAAGTGTTCACATATGGCTAAATCTATCTGTAAAAGAGAATTATCTTCTATTTTTTTTTTAGATTATCGAACTTAGTTTCTTGTTCTTTTAAAAGTTCCATATATTTTTCATAAATAATATGAAGTAATTCTGGGGAAAATTTATGTCTAAGATAATATCTTTGTTGTTCTATTTCAGAAGGATTTTCTTTTGTATTTCTAAAATCTTTCCATGGTTCTATCTCAGAATCAGGGAACCGTAAAAGTTGCCCATTAATCCTAACAATAGCTCTAACTAATACTTCTACTCTAAGAAGTATTTCTTTAGTATGTACACTGGCCTCGTTGTCCAGTGCCCTAGATACTTCTATGTTCTCCGCTACAGTAAGAACCCTAAGTGTAACTTTAAACCCATCAAATATTTCAAATGTCTTATTTTCTATATTACCAAAAGTAAAAAGATGATTTAAGAAATTATCATAGAAAGCAGAATTAAAATCATCCTCGTGTGGAACCCCTAAAAAATTTTGCTCTTTTGAGCGCCCCATATTGTTCTACACCCCTTAGCTTACTTTTCTGACCCTAGTTACCCAAAAAGCTGCTGTAGCCGTTATTACATTACCACCAACAGTGATTCCGGCCCTTGAGTACGTATTAATCTTACATCCCTGCCAGTCAAGCACAGAATCTACACCATTAGGATCAGTCCTAACTTCTCTTATATCTATGGGGTCTTTAAGATCTTCAATGGAAGCAAAATTACTATACCCCATAAATTCTAAAACCTCTTTTCTATACAATTCTAAAGCAGTAACTGATATAGTGTGGTCTGTTACCCCCTCTACTATCTCAAGGCACTCCCCTGCTATAGAACCTTGGGCCAGCGCCCTTACTCTTGTCAAGGCCCTTGATGAGCTCGGGGTAAAACTTTGAAAGTTACCTACTTCATTACCATTAAAAAGTACACTATAGCTAAATGCACTCACAGTCTGCGTACGGGGTATTAATAACGCCATTTTTACTCTCCTTTATAAAAGGTTAATTATACATAGAATGAAAAATCAAGTGAAACCCACCACAAAGAATACTGTGGGGAAACTTGTGCACTAACTTCTATAAGCCTAGGCTCAGCTAAACTCTGTCTCACCTTAATATCCTTATACGCTGTAATTACTTGGGAATTTATCATACCTTCAAATAATGAAGATAATTTAGCTCCCATAGCACCCACAAGTCTACTAGTTATAGCCTGTCCTATAAATGTTCTACCTAAATCCTCTCTTGTTACTTTCTTTATATGATCGGCTATACTCACTACAGCAACATCTTCTGTGTCTGCAGTAGAGGTGTCTGTAGTCTTACTTGCTATTATTCTAACCACTCCAGCATCAGCCACTAAGAAAGAAATACCTTTCCCAGTTAAACTTCTCTGTTGAATTGGATTATAAAATGTTGACGCCACAGAAACCCCAGTTAAAGACTCATTCAGCATCGACCTAAAATCACTTCTACTGCAGTATTTACCAGCCCAAGCCGCCGCTCCTATAGAACCATTTAGTGTCTTACTAGAAACCTCATTGAAACGAAGGTCCCCTGGTGCGATAACTACCATTCTCTGGGAAAAATAAGCTGGACCAAACCCTTTAAAATCTGCTTCTGTAGTAGTAGATAAGAAACCAGCGATACAGGTCCTCTCACCTTTATTTTCTGGAGTGGACATTAATTTGCAATGATTCCAAACAAGATTAATAGCATTTGTCTGTGCGCTGGAATTTAGCGTAAATGTAGTGGTATTATCTGGTAACATTGGGACTATGAAATACGGCTGCTCCGCTATACTCTTTAGAGATTCTAGATGTGTGGCTAATGCAGTACCATACTCGCTAGCCGATGGTGCCAATTTATCAGAAAAACTAGCATTGCTCAACTGACCTACTATAGCACTCTGCGCCCCGTTTCTTAGAGCTAGTAGTGTTCCTGTTGTAAGCATGTTAACCATTGGACTGCTATTTTGTATTAAAAATATATCACCGACAGAAATAGCACTAGGGAAAGCCGTGGAAAATGTAAAGGTGCCGGTACTATAATTAGATACAGTTCTACTAATACCGGCGTTACTCCCAGAAACAAATTGTATACTCCAGTTAGTGTATGGAGTATTAATAGTCTCTTGGTTATTCCAGGCTAAAGTATTACCACCAGTAGACCCTACCGTGGCTGTAGCAAACTGCTTCGTCGCTGAAAAGACTATATCGCCGTGGGCAGACTTAACATCAGATTCAGCTGAATACTCGGTGAGAATAAAATTAGAGATACTCTTATAATATGTTATATAGTACTCTGCCCCTGTCGATGGTGCGCCACTTACCCAGGTGATCTGATTTCCAGAAGCAGTAAAAGTTGTAGTTTTTGCATAATCAGAACTATTTGGTGTGTCACCTATTCTTACTACATTGGCTAGGTACTCATTAGCAGTAAGAGTACCTGCGTAGATAGTTTGTGATAAGGTATCACTCCCGCTAGATCCTTTAAGTACTTTCTCATTTTCTACTAAAACTTTAACATCTCCAGCACCCAAAATTATGGGAGTCCGTATGCTAGCGATTCCCGAAACCAGGGCTTGGTTGGTTGTTACAGACGCAATAACTCCCGGAAGTCTATCAGACATTTATTCCTCCTATTATCCTATAAGCATAATTTATTAACTTCCGCCACGAAGTTCAAATGTAGCATTATTTGGTATCACAATACCTACATTATCTACTACAAATGTTCCCGTAGCAGCCGTATATCCTAGTACATTAACTACTATACTATTAACCGTATCAGATGTAAATCTTAATGTAAAATCGGTGTAATACCCATCTGCATTTGTAAATATATCCGGGGCTACAGCCACAGCAGTAAAAGTATTATACGCCGGGGAATTGTCTCCAACTACTACTTTTCCATGTACTACTGGGGTGTATGCTATTACATCTTCTAATGTAATACCAATGTTACCTAATGTATCTACTATATCCTGACCTTCTTCATAATCACTTTCAAACGTCAGAGACAAATTAATAACAAATTGTTTTACATTTGTCTGTGGATCATCCTCAGATGATTCTCCTGTATAGGACGGGGCCCCTAAAATCCGCATACCATATGTCTTAAGCAAAAAACGTTTTGTTTCTACACTAGTTAGATAAGAGCACACTATGTCCGCTAGATTATTCCTCTCATCCTCACTTTGTGCACGAATTTGAAAATTTAATGTGACAGTCGCAAACCCTCCATATATAGCCGATACAATACCTAATTCATCTGTGTAGTAGTCTTTAAACTTATTTAAAGAACAATCTTTAGTAGCAACATTACTAACTCCTATTAAAAGAACAGGGAAGTATTTAAAATCATATGTATCTACTACTTGGCATTTAGGTGATTTACTAAATACTATTTTATTATAACCATCATTTAACTGAACTTTATTTTCACTATATAAAACAAAGATCTTCTGAAAAAAATCTACAAGGTGTCTTTTCTGCCGCTCTGCTATACGAAAATTAAATGCCATAATCTATTTCTATTCTACCATTCCTTACTATATGTTTTGGTTTGATAGCCTGTTCCAGCATAATAATTTTGTACTGTAGTTGTGCAACTTCCTGCTCTAAAGTAAAACACCTATCACAAATAGAGTATTTTTTTATCCATGCTATAACTTTATACATATAAAATTTTATATACATAAATAAAACCATAATTTTTAGACCCTATAGTAACTGAAATTGTCTTATACTATCTGTTGGGCTAACTAGTGCCGTGGTAAAACTTTGTGTTGCCAAAATACTTTGGTGATTAAAATATAAATAGTTAGGATTATATGTTTTTATTTCATACCATTCTTGTGTGTCAGTTCTGTAAATAATATCAAATTCACTTAACTTTGGGTATCCTATTCTATCCCCCATAGTCCAACAGGTTGCTTCTTGTTGTTGATATTTACCACCACCGATATAAACAGTCTCAAACGGATTAACTGGAAATGTTATTAATATAGTATTAGGATAACTTCTTCCTCTAAACTTGCTACTAGCATTTATATACTGCGTGAATCCATCTACAAATTCTGTTCTAAATGTATTTGGATAGTCACCGGGGTGTAAATTTTCCACTACATTTATATTCTTTGCTATAGTAGTGTAGAGGAAAGTTACTATTTTTCCAGCTAAATCAAACCCATCCTTAAGATATATTGCGACATTATCTACTATGTCTACTATATTAACTTGGGCTACTACATAAAATTCATTGTTAGTCTGTATAGTGGTGGAGTCATATGTTTTAGTTAACTCTATCCCATCCACCCATACTCTTAGTGATCTCACATCAGGGAAGATATCCTCATCATTCCCTGTCTGCCATATTATCTTTTTAGGAGCGGGGGAAGAAGCATCCCATGTAGATATAGTAATAGGCTCCACTTCATTACCTACTTCCTCCCCTCTTGTTTTCTTAAATAGAACTTTACAAGGGAATCCACTTACTTCTAAGAGCTGCTTATGCTGGCTAAGGGCATGTGACCAGTTTGTCCAGCTATCAATACTTTTGTAAGGTGCGACCCAGAAGCTCACATTATACGTCCTTTATATTACTTAAGTCCTTCTTCGAGTATCTCTTCTGCTTCCTCTTCTATCTCTTCTTCAAGAGAATCCTCTTCTCCTTGGGAAATAGATATCTCAATAGCATTACCAGCTTCAGGACCTTCTGGACCGTGCAAGCAGATTGTAAATCCACCCTTTTCTTCTTTTACGCTATATCCAGTGACAGCCTTAAGAAATTCCTGCTCTTCTGGAGTGAACTCCTTAGATACTTCTGTATCCTTGGCAAACTTATAATTATTGGCCTCCATCCACATAAGAAATCCATCAATAGGATCTGTAGGTAGCGCAGCAACTTCTTCCGCAGAAGCTGTTTTCATTACTTCATCTGTATCCTTTAGGAATGCTTCTTTGAATGCAGCAAGTGGACCTTTCTTCTTGGGGCCGTGCTCCTTAGTAGGCTTCTCTAAAAACTTAGCAGGAACCTTATCCCAGGCAGTCTTTGCGGCTGCGGCTTTAGCCTCTTTATCAGATCTACCATCCTTGATATAACCATTATATGTACCAACATAAGTCTTGAGCCACTTCTCCTGCTCAGGCTTAGGAAGTTGGTCTATCTTCTTCATTACTGCCTTATCCTTTTTTACATCACTGATACTTAATTTTGCATCGGCCATTTTATACTCCTATAAATTTATTTGTTAATCATATTTAAGACCAGGACAATCATTTACACAAATTTTTAAAAATGCTCCCATGAGCTCATTATCGTATTCATAATTATCTAATCTATTTTTACATTTTTCCTTCAGAGCTTTACAACTCTCCTCTGATATTTTGGCTCTAAAAGTGGGACATTTACCTAAACAATTAGTTTTAAGCCATTTGTCTATAAGATTTTTTTCTGTAAAATTATCCATTATATTTTTAGACTCTTATATTATAACACATTATTTTTTAAAAAATTTTCAAAAAATGAAAAAAATTTATAATTTATTTTTTATATTTGTTCCTTAATCCGCCAATAAGTTTTAGTAATACCCATGCCCCCCATATATGTGCCAACAATACTAACCCCAATAAAACCAGATCTGCCTGTAACTAATACTTTGGTCAGTACAACATTCCTTTAAAATCAATTAAAAATTTATTATAATATTTTGTTATTTTTTCTCTAGTTAAAGAGGATGTAGATACTTTGGATAGTATTTCATTTCTTTTTCCGCCATAATAACATTTATCAAAACTTTCTTTTTCAAATTGTATGTCGTATCTTTGTGGGTTATCATAAATATCACATCCTGGCAGCGGATAGAACACGTATAAACCTAACTTGTCGGGTCTATTTTGTCTTATCCAGTCATATGTTTCCTGCACACTTTCTTCACCTTCTCCAGGATTCCCAAGCATCATAAACGCTTTAAACTTTAAGCCCTGCTCATGACAAATTTTAATAGCTTCGCTATTGTCAATAACTTTAGTTTTCTTCTGAAGATTATCTAATATTCTTTGACTCCCACTCTCCACACCTACACAGACTTCAACAAATCCTGCTGATTTCAATAATTGAACTACTTCAGGAGTCAATCTGTCTGCTCTTGTAGAGCATCTAAAGGATTTTTTAATACCAGCGTCAATAATTCCATTACATAATTCTTCTAACCATGATTTCTTTAATGTAAATGTATCGTCATAAAAAATTATATTATCATTTGGTATTGTTAATAATTCTTCAATAACTGATTTAGGATTTCTAAATCGTGTTTTGGCCTCACCGTCTATCTTTGCACAAAAAGTACACTGGAACGGGCAACCTCTACCTGCCATAACAGGGCTTGGCCCTCTATACCCTTTAAAATATGATCTATCTGGAAAAGGTATGTCATCAATATTAACTATTTGATTACTTCTGTGGATACCTGTGGAGCCTTTTAAAATTGAATCTATTACTAATTCCCCTTCACCAGCTACTACAGATTCATACCCTAATTCTAAAACATCCTGTGGGAAAATTGTAGCATGAGCACCGCCAGCAATTAATCGCTTATTACTTATTTTAGGAATAAGCGATAGATATTTATATTGGGGAGTAACTGCTGATACCCCTATATATGGAGATTTTATTTTCTGAACCATTTCAGTAATTAACTGAGTTAGTCTATCATCGTCAATACATTCTTTAGTTAAAGGAGCCAAATCCAAGAAATCAACACTGTATCCTAAATTTTTAGTATACGTAGCTATATTTAGTATTCCTAAAGGATATACCCAAGTATTATCCTCAAGAAAGGGTGACGGAAGATTGATAAAAGTTACATCAGGAATAGACATTATACAGAACCTTTAAAAATAGGCTTTAAACAATCCTTTTTCACGACAATTTATACAAAATTCATTATTGTCTCTATCCTCTATAAGCTGCTCCATTGTGACGTCATCATAAACGGTATAATTTAATTTAACATTTCTTGAGGCACAACAGACTAAATAATTCCCATCAACATCTATAGGAAATTGAGTGGATAATGCACAAGATAGTTGATCAGTATTAAATTGAGGAGTTCTTAAAAGTTCATTAGTAAACCCAACCATATTCCTTTCAACCTCACATGACAGATTGATAGGTTCAAATAGTATTTTATTTTCATTGCAGAACTTAAGTACTTCTTCATATTGATGCCCATTTAAAGGGTGTTTTTCAAAACGAAGTATTATAATACAATTTGAATTCGTATCTTTCTTAAGTTGAAGTAGTTTAGCAAGATTAGAAAAAACCAAATCAAAATTACCACCTTTATTATATATCGCATAGACTTCTTTAGTGATACCAGATACTGATACGTATACCCTTGTATAATTTAGTAATGCTTTTAAATATGCATCAGATAAAGGTAGCGATAGATTAGTACTGATAAAGGATTGTACTTGTTTTTTAATAATTTCAGACACCTCTACAAATTGCTTATGTAGTGTAGGCTCCCCCCAATTATACCAACACCCTAAAACATGACCATGTTTTTCTATTATTTTAGTAATAGTCCCAACAGACATATTTTTCATAGAGCCTTTTCTGGTACTATTCCAGCAAAGTGCACAGGACATGTTACATCCATCCACTAATTCAGGAACTACCATGTATATGGGTGACCACAATTCCATTTAATTTTCCTTGTTTTTTTCTTTTATTTTATTTTCATAATTAAGTAGACTACCACGTAAGGGCTTATTTTTAGCTAACCAACCACGAAATTCTATTTCTAACTCCCTAAATTTATCACGAGTTAACCATTCTGTATCTACAGTTAAACCACCATAACCTTCTTTATCAACTTGATAAAACTGTTCAAAATCTTTATCAATATATGTTATACCAAATTTATCAGGAAAATTCCAACATGCTGTTCCGGGATATGGAATAAAGCTACTAATAAAATACTGATCTGGGTCTGCCCACTCTATGAATCGTTTAGTTTCTTCTAATGTTTCTTTAGTCTCGCCTGGAAAACCTATAACAAAAAATGAACGAGAATCGATACCATACTTCTTAGCCCATTGAATCACGTTATAATTATCTTGAACTGTAGACCTTTTATTCATTCTGTCTAACATATATTGACTGCCCGTTTCTACACCCCAGGCGACTTGGGCGCAACCAGAATCCGCCAACATTGCATAAGTGTCTTCTGCATCTATGCCAGCCCTACCATGACACCTAAATTTTATATCTAATGGTTTAAGTAATTGCATTAATTTTTTAAATCTTTCTTTTTTTAACGTAAAAATGTCATCCTGAAACCCAATAGCTGTTATTCCAAATTTATCCTTAATAGCTTTTATTTGATTAACCACAATCTCAGGATCTGCAAATGAAATATTTTCCATAGTATGCAAATAAGATAACCCACAAAATTGACATTGGAATGGGCATCCTCTAGTTGTAAGCATCGGTAAACTCTTCCTACCAGCTATTGTTCTATGATAAGAATTAATAGCTACTAACTCGTACTTAGGTAAAGGAAAACAATCAAATGCTGTGTGATTACTTACTACAAAAGAATCAACTCCATTGATAATATCCACCATAGCTAATTCACCCTTACCCACAACAACGTGATTAGCCACACCTCTAAACATTTCTGGAACTGCTGATGCGTGCGCTCCACCAACTACAATAATAGAATTTGGATTTATTTCCTTACATTTTTTTATAATAGTTTCAACAATTTTATGAGACGGAGCATAAACAGTTATACCGTAAATATCAGCATACTTTATTGTCCACTCCACCTCTTGTTTACCTGCTAAATCATTTATAGTTACAGACACTTCATTATCGTTAAACTTAGATTGAATGTGTGTAGCAATGTAAATAAGACCCAAACAAGGGTCTAACATATCATCAGTAGAATTATAGTGGGGTGGATGTATTAGTTGAACTATCTTCAAGGTATACTCTTATTTTATAAGATATTTAATTTCTTCTGCTTGATCTAGTAATCTACCCATATCATAACAAACTTTAGTAGTATCAACATTATTATCTCTATAGCTTTGATTTAATGCGTGCGCTACGTATGCTTTAGCTGATACCATTTTGATATATCCGTTATTATTTAATCTATTACAATATTCCGAATCTTCTGAACAGCCTTGTACAAATCTTTCGGCAATTAAACCGACACCATTTTTGGTAAAAATTTCTCTATTCATAAGTACGCAAACAAATGGCATTACGTATCCATTAGGTATCTCAAAATCTTCTAAACCTCTTTTAGATAAATTTGATTGACTTGATGAAATATTGTTGCACATAGGCCCAACTATTCCAATCTTTGGATTGCTATTTAACGTAACCAACATATGATTCAACCAATCAATAGTAGGCTCTGCGTCCGAATTAAGTAAACAAATGTACTCCCCATCCGAAATATTTATGCCCTGATTAAATGCAGCACCTGGGCCTAGATTACTACTGTTAAAAATAGATTTACAATTCAATGACTTTATATACTCTATCATATCAGGTCTAGAATAGTTGTCCACGACTATTATTTCATAGTCATTTGATGTAAACTGCTTAATTGATTCTATACATTTCTTAAAATATGGTAATGCATTCCAAGTTGCAACAATGATTGAAACTTTGTGCTTTATCATTTTATAGTTCCACCTTTCTTAATATTATACTCAATTTTTCTATTTTATCTGGGTGGTGCTGCTCTTCTTCAAAATCAACAACAAAAGCCGCTTTAACACCATAAGATTTAGCGAATCTTCTGTAATGGTCATTGCTCTTTTCAAAGTACCAAAAAGTATTTCTATTCCAAAAACTTTTGTGATCCGGATCTTGAAATGCCCCTCTTCCGTCTGTTGTAGGAAGTACTATATGAACTTTAGCTCCTGGTTTGAGTACCCTCCATATTTCGTTCATAATCTTTAGTCTATCAGTTAAGTGCTCTAATACGTCTGCGGCAAGTATGTAATCTACTGAATTGTCTGGGTAGTCTATACCATTTTCTAAATCCATAACTACAACGTTGTCAGCTACTTTACGTGAATCAATATTTACATAGTCTGCCAAAATATTGTCACAACAACCTAAATTTAACATTAACATCTAAAACTCCTTTATTTTAAATTATACCACACTAAATTCAGAAATATCCCACCAATTATTCCATTTTTCAATAACAAAATTAGATAGTTTACTTTTTTCTGATATTGGGACAGACACATCTGTAATATTTTTAAACATCTCTTTGGGCGGAACAAACTTATTTCTTTCATTAAATAGTTGTGGATAATTTTTTTCATATACTTCTTGATGATATATGTCCTCTGATAAAAGACCACTACCATTACCAGGCTGTGTCAGTAATCCTTTATTCACCCACGAATAAAAACTTTTAGGTCCAAATATATGATGAAAATGAAAATGTACAGTTTCATCAATTATTAAATCACACACAAGGTCATCACTACCATTATGACTAAGAATAACATGTCTATTTTTTGGATTAATCCACTCTACATTATATTTATGTACATTCCAAATCCTACAATGCGGGTCATGTAACTTATGTGGCCCCCAATTTACCATAGATAGTGGATGTCTACTCATAGTAGTTGGTGTGGTAGGGCAGTCCGTCGAATGCCCAATAGATCCTACATCAGGATCTATTGTACTAAATAAATTCCAAAAATTACTTGTATATACCTCATCGGCATCCATACATATAATCCAATCAGAATTATATAATTCTTTGGCTCTAGTTAACGCATAATTTCTTGCTTCTGACTCCCTGTAGTCAAGAGCAAATCTTCTATCCCCACCAAAATTACCAAATTCTAATAATATCTTATTTGGATATTTTTCACCAAATTCAAAAATTATTTCTACAGTTCTATCTTTACTTCCCGTATCTAATATATACAAGCAGTCTATGTACGGCAGTATAGAGTCTAAACACATATCTATATAGAACTCTTCATCTCTAACAACCAATACTACTGTTTTAGTTAACAATTAAATCCCCATACTATTAAAAATTTCCCCATTGCAGCCACCTATCTACTACATAATTCGGTAGTTTATTGCTGTCAGGTACTACAACAGAATCATTTTTAATATTTAATAATAAATGTGGCGGAGGTATAAACTTACTAACACTATCAAATAATTCTGGATAACGATCTGTATAAAAATCTTGTTTATATATATCTACTTCTGGTGGAACGACGGGGGGATCTCCGCGCCACAATAACCACGAAAAAATAGATTTTGGACCAAACATATGATGAAGATGATAATGAACTACGCTAGGAATAATAAAATCAACGGGAATGGGTAATGTAACATGTTGGCCTATTTGTTGAGTCCAATTTACGGTTAATCTCTTGTCATTCCATATTCTTGTATGCACATCAAATAAAATATTTCCTCTAACATTAGATAAGGCATCCTTATTGTTATTAACCATATTAGGATAAACTGGGATATTGGTTGCGTGGGTTACTCCAATCCTATTCTCACTAATAGCGGTATTCATAAATGAAAAAAAGATTTCGCTATATACCTCATCGGCATCCATACATATAATCCAATCAGGATTGAAATGAGCCCTGGCTCTACTTAAAGCATAATTTCTAGCTTCCAATTCCCTGTAGCCTTCCCCGAATCGCCTACTACCACCAAAATCACCACATTCCAATATTATCTTATTTGGGTACTTAATACTGAATTCGTTAATTATTTCTGTAGTTCTATCTTTACTTCCCGTATCTAGTATGTATAAATGATCTATAAAAGGAAGTATGGATTGTAAACACATGTCTATATAAAATTCTTCATCCCTAACAACCAATACTACTGTTTTAGTTGACAATTAAATTCTCCTTGGTGGCTCTGAAAACATTTGGATTAAATCTAGGCTCCATTAAGCGCAAGCCACACTTAGATAAAATAATTTCCATAGATTTTTGATTAAATAAAGTAATGTGACCTATACTTGGGCGCAGATACCACCAAGTAAGTATATCAAAATTTAAATTTCCATAAAGATACTCTGTATCTGTAAAAGATCCTTCTATGTACAAAACTCCGTTTGGATTAAGGTGCTGACTTAACGTAGTTAAAACGCTAACTGGGTCTGATATATGCTCTATAACTTCTATCATAGTAATAGCATCATAAGTTTTACTTAAATTATCTAAGGTTAACTCTGTGTGTAAATCTATGCCTTCAGCATTAATACCGTTTGATTTACAAAAATTAACAAACTTACCATGACCACATCCAAAATCTAAAATATTCTTTGGATTATTTAGTCTCAATATTCTGTGCTTATTAACTTCATCTAAATTACGTTCTTCTTCACATTCACCCCCAACTTTATCATCATTTAACATAGCGTTATTAACGAAAATTAATGTACAATTATTGCATTTATTTATTACTTCGTTATCTATACTACCCAAATCAGTAACATCAGAACTACCGCACACAATACAGGCACACATTACTATACACCCCCTATAAATTTAGTACTTTCTGAATAAACAACCTCTGGTTTAATAAACCGCAAGCATTCTAAATTCCAAAAACATTGTTCTGGCCGACCTAAACTACAGGGAGCACACTCCATGTCTGTTCTTACCAAAACTGTTTTTGGCCCCAGTGGCTGCCACTCATAAGGGGAAACTTGCCCAGAAAATGTAACTAACGTAGGTACTTTAGATATTCCCGCCATATGAGAGGGCCCACTATTATTACCTATAAATAATTTACATTTGGGTAAAACGGTTAAAAATTCACCTAATCCTATTTCTCCACACAACATTACCACATTTTCTTTTTTATTTATTTTATTGTACGTTAAATCAGCTAAACCTCTCTCAGCCTTAGCCCCCACCAACAGTATTATAGCATCGTCTTTTTCTATAAATAAATTACATAATTCTGCATAGTATTCTACCGGCCACTGGCGTACAGGGGCTCCTGTTCCAGGGTGTATACAAATTATGTTACCATTATTTAGTAGCTGTGGGTACTTTTCAAATACTTTATTATCACTATCTTTTAATCTTAATTCTATTTCTGGTATTTCGTTTGGTATATCTTTGAATACAGATTTAATCATATGGCATATCTGAGCTGTGATATGTGGTTTTAAAATACCAGCAGGTCCTTTCTTATCATGAACATTATCTGGAATTTTTACACAGGTGGTAAGAAAATCATAATTATTTTGATAAAACCAATAGCCTATTTTATATTTAGCGTTTGTGAAACTAAGGATACCACGAGTTTCTGGGTGTCTGCGTAGATCTATAGCTAGGTCAAACTCCTTAGATGTACACATTTTGTGTAGGTCTTTCAATTCTTCTTGTGTAAACTGTCGTTGTCCATTCTCGGAACGCTCATTAAAGAAATCGAATGTAACTATGTCATCTATGTAAGGTATTCTTTCAGCTATAGCTTTGGCATAATTACCACATAATAGTGTGATATTAGCATCTGGAAATTTATTCCTAACCATCCGCATTGCTGGGATTGTCAGTATGACATCACCAAGGTGATCCAACTTAACTATAAGAATATTTTTAATTTCAGATTCATTTATCTCAGTATGCTTAAGTAATTCAGGAACCATGCCTTCCATAGATGGAGTCTGACTAAGTACCTGTATCTCTTTCTTACCTTTATACTCAGGTCTGGTATAGGTATAGTCTGTAGATACTTCTGAATTAATAATTACTCTTTTTCTCTCCCCTAAAACCTCATTGTAAACATTAATCCACGATCCTATATTCTTATAATAATCATATTTTTCTTTTATTTTAATCTGAGAATTACTACATAACTCTGTAATTTTATTAGGATTTTCTATCAATAAGCTTAGTGATTTTACCCACTCTAAATGCTTATTTTTCTTAACAATTATTCCATCTTTACCACTTTCTATAACATTATTATATGGGTAAACATCAGATGCGATTGTCGCTGCCCCACAGAGGCTATACTCCAGAAATCTTAAACTACTGTTATGACTTATTATTCCGTTGGCTAAATAATAATGATTATCGGGTATCTCTATATCAAATACATCATTTTCGCTGTTCTCTATTCTAATAATCTCCTCATTCAATTCCCATTCTTTATACTTATTAGAATGAGATTTATTATAAATATTTTCTAATTTTTCCTGTTTAATTTTTGATGTGAAACCTATTTCCAAATAAAAAATATCACATGCTTGGCGACCTAAATGTAAAGTATAGTACTGTCTTCCATAATGTCTACCAAAAGCCTCATGCACAGTGTTAATAATTATTTTACTCTTTATACCAAACCCCAAAAGTAAAAATTGAATTTGTTGCGCTAATTTTTTATTTTTTGTAGTAAACGAACAGCCCCCTCCTGTTACACATCCGTCCGTCTCAAATAATCCACTTATAAACGCAGCAATAACTGATTTCGGAGATTTGAAAATAACATCAGGGACAACTAAATTTTTTTCTTTCCTACCAGTAAATCCTATACTCTCTCCTAAAAAGTATCTCAAACTTTTACTACAAAAGGCTACATCTCTAGCCCTCTCAGAGGCTCTTTTGTCTTTATCTTTTTTAATAGTAATAAAAGGATTTAGCCCTAATTGTTTACCTAGTTTTAGTAGGTCGTCTATGATATCCTGATACTGGGCGTCGCATGAGACTTTGATCGCATTGCTCCACCCAATACACCCATCCCCCAGAAGATACCCAAGAAATCTTCCCCATCTCTCATTAATCTCGACTTTGGGTAGTAAGTCAGTATCTATCTCAGAAAAATCTATTCTATCTTTATCTATGTATGTAGAAAAGAATGGTGCCGATATTCTTTGGTATGGAACTTTTGGAAATTTATAAAAACTAATATCTACTTTATCCCCTATTACAAAATTTTGCATTTCTATAAAAGTACCAGAACTTCTTAATTTATGATGTAGTGTACCTTCTATTTCATATCCATTTTTAGTTATTAGCTTAATAGTTTTTTGTTTTTTATATTCAAAAAAATTTGATACTTTTTTAAAATCAGTCTCTTGCCAAACTTTGGTTTTATTATATTTAGTTCTTAAGTCTTCTATTGTTTGAATACCATCAGATGTCACAATCATGGTACCCCCAACTAAACATTTGCTGCAATTAAACTTATTGTCCTCAATAGGAGCTAATCCTATATGTAAATTTAATGAATTAAGTTTATCATAGTAATCTTTAAAATCTACCCAGTTATGGAATTCTAGCCTGCTTCTATCGAACATATTTAGGTATTTATCTACAGTACCGCCCATAAATACTAACTTAATATTTTTATATTTATTATGAACATCCTTAATAGCATGTATAGCATATTTTAGATCATCATGATGATGTGCTGATCCCACCCACCCTACGCGAATTTCATTTTCTATTTTATTAGGAGGGATAATATAATTAGATAGTATACAATTTTGTAGTGTGTATACATTATTATTATACTTTAATAATACTTGTCTAAGGGGCTCTGTAGAACAAGTGACAGCATCACAAATTTTAATGAATTCTGTTAATTGTTTTAATGTAGCATTAGGATAGTGAATATAGGCGGGGTTAGCTGGGGTGAGGGAAAATAGATCATCATCTAATTCAAATATTTGTTTCTTTATTCCTTTGTACTTCTTAGCAAAGTCTAATAAGTTGAGCTTATGCTGACGTTGCCATATTATAAGATCAGCCCACTGCATGAGTTCGTCAGTCACAGCAAATGAAATTTTTACATTAGCTAAGTTATTTTTGGCAATAATATTAGCAGGAATTATCATGCGAATGTTTCCACAACCTGCCTGATCGCTAGCATAGTAGACTATGTTCATTACTAATTATTGCTCCTTTATGTACTGTCATTATGAACAATACATTTTTGTTTAATTTCAGTTAATTTTATACAGTCTTCAAATTCAAGTTCTTTGTAATTATCTAGTAGATAGCTTACACTCTTAAGCAGAGATTTTTTATATTTTATTTTAATCGGTAGGTTTTTATTCGATTGCCAAAAACATAATTTGAATGTATCTCCTTTTTTATTTATAGAACATTTGGGAGTGAGGTGGATATTGATACTAACAAAAATTCCTCTTGTATCATTTTCTCTTATACAGTACTCTATAGGGCACTCATTACAATTTTTATATTCTACTCTTACAGCAAGATTCATAATACTATATCACATCTAATTTTTTAAAAATTTTCAAAAAAATAAAAAATTCATATCAGTTCATTTTTTATTTTTGCTAGAATTAGTGTTCCTTCTAAAGATTATAGGACCAATCAATCACAATTTTTACCTAATATATAAATTCCCCATCTATGTATACATCCTATACTTTGCTGCCGTACTTCTTTCCACTCTATTAAATCATCTAAATTATCAGGAAAAATATCATTTGTTAGTTTATCTAAATTTTCTTTACTATAATCTATTGGGTAGATAGCTTCTTCAAAATTAGTATATGACCAATTACAATCAACATCTAAGTTACTTTTAAGTAAGTCTACGTATGAATTTAGCTCGTGTATATTCACACCAAGGCACCCTATATCACTATCTATATATTCATCACAAATATCCTTAATTTTATTTGTTAGTTCTGACTTAGGAGCGAGTATTGTAGCAATAAAATATTGCTGGTGACAAGCATGTCCTGCGGACTGATGGCCTATTCTAATCCAATCTTTATCTGATTTAAATTTATATTCTTCCTGGTAAGAATATTTTGGGTTAATTTTTATACCTAGTATAAGCTTAGGTAACTCACTATCTTCAAAATATTTATAATTATCGGAATTAAAGTTTTTGTCTTTCATAACAGACCTCAATATTATTCATCAAAATCTAAATTTCTATCATCTAAAAATTTCCATAATCTATCACGAACTTCCTGTATGATTACACAGTCTGCATCCTGTCGTGCATCATTATACTTTAGTTCACTTCTTAACCATTGGTCAAAATCATATAAAGTATATTTCCAATTAACAGCATTTACTGCGATATTAAACTCTACTTGTTCTTGTGGTAAGTCGAATTCTAATTTAGCTTTGGGCATATACGTATCCTATCATAGATTTAGGATGAAGTCAATAAAAATAAACCCCATCAGGACTATAGCAATACACTGAGGGGGCGTCTAACGACGATTTTAAATATTATAAATAAATCGTTAATGAACAGTAGAATTCTCTTCGTCTATATCAAAATTATCCAAATCATTTTCAAATACCATATTGCCTTCCTCATCATAGTCATATCCCTCAAACAGTTCTACTTGCGTATTACCTATCTTAGATAATGTCATGGCAACTGAGGCCGCTAGATTAGGGTGAACAGAAAGATAAAAGCTAGTTTCTAAAATATACTTATCATTATCAAATCTTATTACTATATTAAATTCAAATGTGCTAAATATTATAAAATCTTCTTCTGTAGAATATTCTATGAAATAGTCATCTTTTGCTAAATCTAATATTTGTGCTAATTTAGATGCAAAATCTTTTAATTCAATTTCTTGTGACATGGTTACTCCTTATAAGCTTTGATAAAAATAATATAGCATAAGTATTAGATAAAAGCAAGATAATTCTTTGGTTTTACTTTTTGTACAGCTTGCTTATATCTCTTATCATCATCCGGGAAAATATGAAATTCTGTCCAAACTCTAAACTTCCAATTTTTTAGTTTACAATAAGTAAGGGCCGCTAAAAATTTAGCTTTATATTCCGGCTTCTCATGTATTAATTTATACTTTGGCTTAATTTCTATTACCGTGGTTGGCGAGTCCTTAAATACTACTATAATATCTGGTAAGTAGTTTCTCTGTATATCTAATTTATACGGAATATAAAAATTACATTTTTCGTATGATATAACCTTATCATCGTGTTCCAGTTTTTCAAATGCAGTTAATTCATAAGAAGAATCGTACTTAATTGTAGTCTTATTCTTTTCAGAAAAATATGTTCCTTTTTTAGAAAATTTATCTGCTGTGTTGCCGTGTTCTATACAATACAATATCATACGTATAGACGCAGCGGCCTTTGTTTCATCTGAATGGGTTTTTCCTTTAAACGCAGAAGGTCTGCCCAAAGCTTTTTCGGATAAAATTTTAATAACTTCTTTAGAATGAATTTTGCCGTAGAAAGGGTTTAGTTCTCCTAAGAAAAGTTTACTCAGTTTACTATTAATTATTATTCTTAGTTGTTTACCAATATCAGTTTTATAGAATTTTTTAAGTGCCTCAGAAATTAGTTCTTTGGTTTTCTGCCCGTCTTCTGTCGCATAGTGTGCTACTACTCTTTGTCTATGCTTCTCGCACCACTCAGCAGACATTTTTAATCCTTTATTTAATGATGGTCTACCTTTCATAAACTGTCTAATTTTTTCTACTTCGGCAGGGTCACTCATCCTTTTTTTCATATAGCAATGATAACTACAACATTTTTGATCATTTTTATTCGAATAAAATTCTTTAGCACACCATCGGCATACTTTTGGTTTTCTATTTAAGAAATCTCTTCTTTTAGCATCGCAGTCTTTACCACAACAGATTTGTATTCTTTTGGTAGGATTAAAGTCAACACTGCAAATTGGACAGACTTTAGCTTCTATGTGCTCTTTAAGATAAGAATCTATATCAACTATATCTTCTACTGACAAATTGTGTTTTGTTAATGACATAGCTAACCTAGAGTCAATACTATGTTTTTTACCAAGAAAAGGCGCACCATGTTGCGCTATGTACTGTGTAGCTTTTTCAGAGAATAATTTTTTGTTTTCTTCTGTGTGCGTTCGCCCGTAAAATGGGGCATTTTCGCCAGTTTGCTTTTCCCCTATAGCTTTTCCAGAACAAGACATAGAACAGTACTTCTGTTTGTACGATTTCTCAGTAAAATCATTACCACAATACTCGCATTTTACTATTCTATCAAAACTTCTACTACTGGAATAGCATTCGTGCGAACAAAATTTTCTATGCCTACTTTTATAAGGTACAGTAAACTCAGACTTACAATATTCACATACTAAATCTAGTAATCGTTTAGGTCGAACTGGTTTTCTTTTAACACCAGATTCTTTTTCTTTTTTCCAATTTAACTTTTGTTTCTCACTTACAATGCTAGCCCCGTCTATAGCAGAGCACTTTCTGCTACAATACTTTCTTGGTTTATCTTTTGATTCCTTTTTAATAATAAATTCTAGGTTACAATTTTTACAAATTTTAATTATTTTCTTAGACGGCTTATGTAGATAACCTTTTTGTTTTATCTTTTCTTTATTAATGATTAAGCGTTGAGCAATAACACAATCATAACTGCAGTAGCGTCTTTTGTATTTATCTGTAGTAAATTTTAATTTACAATGTTCACAAATTTTAGTATATAGTTTTATTTCATGCATAGTATGAGTATAACATAAAAATATAATAAAATCAACATAATTATCGAGTACCCAAAACATTACCAAAATTTGTCATTGGCGGCGCTGCGGAAAATAATGATTGCTGCCTAAAACCAGCGCCCCTTTCCACCCTTACAGACCCCTTATACGCGAATTTCATTTTGAATGGGTAAAGCTGCTTATTAATTCTATCATTCATCATTGTAAGTAGCGTGCTAATTTTTTCCCAATGTGAGACAGTAAACGAATTTCCTTGAAGACTGTAATTACTATCTGTATCTATTGAAATAATTCCTTGTGAGAAAAATGAATATATACTAGCTGCATCTATAAGTAATTGAGAATAATCTTGCCAAGGATAAGTTACAAAATTTAAAGAAGTTTCTGGCGAGAATCTATTTATCTCAGACAAACCGCCCTTTAAATATAGATAAAGATTACTGTCAGTGTACCCGAAAATTCCTAATTCCTTCTGCGCTTTATCTATCTGATTCTTTAATAAAGGAAATAAACTATTTACATGTATAGGAATACTATATAGGTAGGAGCTTGCGTAGAACCGCTCGCCGCCACTTACGTCCCGATAGCTCCAAACAATATCATAATCACCTGCTATAGTAGTAGTATAATCAACATAATAATTTCCAGCGGAATCTCTTTTTATATACGTACCTACTAAAGGCGGTAATATAGTTTCATTTATAACTAAGGTCTTACCATAATCGTACACCTGCAATGTTAATTCATATGGATCATAGTATACAGAATTTACATCTACGAACGCGGCTTTAAGTCTTTTCTCATTTCCATTTAATACTATATAAGTTTGCTCCGGATTTTGAAATCCCGGTCTTACAAATTCTATCCCCGGTTGAGCTTGAGCAGTATATGATACTGTGACAGGAGCACCAAAATTTAATTCTTCATCTACAACTAAAGCATACGCACCAGTATTTTTATATCTTATGCTATATGATTCAGATGCATTTGTAATACTATTATCTAATGCCTGATTAAAACTATAAAAATATCTACCTGGAAAGTTGACAGAACTTTCCTCAGTCATGTTTAGTTCCACGTAAGTTGGAACAAATCCTGCGCCGTTAAAGAAATAGGAGTTACTTTGTTTTTGTATAACTACTGTGGGAATCTGGGCTGTTACACCACTGCCAGCAAAAGTTATTGTGAATATTAATTTTTCTGTAGTTCCTAGATTAGACATACTCACCTCAAATTATATATAAAAATCACACAACTACTACCCCTTACGTTTCTTACTATTTTTGCTGTTTCCTTGGGTAGTTTTTTTAAACTTGTGTTTATTTTTATTTATTAACTTACTGTTTGTTAGGTTACCTTGTTTAGCTTTTGCCAATTGTTTGTCCTCCAATAAATTTAATATCTTACTATGGTTCCCAACCATACACGGTTAAGCTTATACTTTTAGCTAAACTATAATCTGCCCATATTTGCTGGTGGGATTGCAGCAGTCTTTTGATCTATACTAGCCATACGTTGGGCGGACAGTCTTGTCTCTAAATCATCAACAAATTCCTTGATAGCCTTAAGCGATTCAGTAGTCCATCCGACCCCCTTTATCTCATTAAGTATTATAATAATCTCATCTATCTGGGTGCTCTCACTTTGACTAACGATGTAACCAAAAGACCCGGATGTCTGATGTGTGGTCGTACTTTCATCCCATATCTCGTCTACGATAGTAGATATTGAAACAGAGGATAGACTAAAATTATCCTTATCAGTTATTGCTCTTGTGGCCACAGACCATACATCAGCTGCGCTGTGAGTAGACCTGCTGCTTACAGCCGCATCTAGGTTAGTCTCTACAAGTAATCCATAGCTACCAGCAGTTCCATAAGTTGCTGTAGCAGCATTCCATACTGCTGTAGCCACATCAGTGGTACTTACGTCGTTAAAGCCAGTAACTCCAGTTCCTTTAGCCAAGGCTATGTTAGTGCCTGCCGTGAGTACTCTTGTGGCCACAGACCATACATCAGCTGCGCTGTGAGTAGACCTGCTGCTTACAGCCGCATCTAGGTTAGTCTCTACAAGTAATCCATAGCTACCAGCAGTTCCGTAGGTAGCTGTAGCAGCGTTCCATACTGCTGTAGCCACATCAGTGGTACTTATATCGTTAAAGCCAGTAACTCCTGTTCCTTTAGCCAAGGCTATGTTAGTGCCTGCCGTGAGCACTCTTGTGGCCGTACTCCATGCTTTATCTGCTCCAGTTTGCGTAATCCCTACATCATTGGTGATTGCGGTAACTGTGGGTATTACAGCCCCGGTGTGGTTACCGGAAGCCAAAACATAAGATGACTTATCTAAATTTGTACCAGTAGTCACATTCAGGCTGCTATCAACTTTCGGTCCGAAATCATACTCAATACGATATTTACTGGTTGCGTCTGGAGCAACTTCCCAGCTTCGCGCGACTCCAAGGACTTTAGAAGTCCCGTTATAGCTTAAGACCCCTCTTGTCTGATTAATTCCTGTACCCTCATAAATAGATATTTTCTGCCCGATGAAAATATTGCTTATGGAAGAGGCTGTAGCTGCAAGAGTAATAGAAGATAAGCTTCCTGCTTGTGCTGTTCCCGCATGACCATAATTTCTTTCTACTGGCTGAAGAACTACCCCGCTTGTTCCTGTATCATCAAGGATTGCTGCTGTATCGCCTTTTACCGCGGCAATATCTGTTGGTAAGTTAGCAGCATCAAGTTCTGCAAGTCTTGTCTCTGTACATACACTGGCTAGGGCTATATCCCCATCAGCAGGGCTAAAAATTCCTACAGCATATTTATAACTATCAGCTGTTACGTATACTCTAAAATCTGTATCTTCGGTAACATTAGGATTATCTATTATATATATCCCGTTAGCCCTTTCTGTAAGAGTGCTTCCCGATGTAGATACAGTAGAACTATCGCTCATCTTCTTACACCAGGAATATGTTAAATCACCAATTACTTTTCCAGTAACAGCTAGATCTATCATTGTTTTAGCCATAGATTCTTCTTATCCCCCTCTTGGCAAACTTGTCATATTTCCCGCCTACAGTTTGATCTGTTACTAAAGTACTCTCTCCCTTGACCCAACTGGCTTTTTTTGAATCCATGCTTTGCCGGTTCAGCATGGTATCTATATATATTTTAGATGCTGCTTGGTACTTTTTCAGATATACCCGATAAACTACATCACCGACTGTCGCTGGAGTAAACGTCACTGGGAATTCAATCCAGGTAACGTTGTCCGTTAAAACAGCGGTCGAGACAGCTTTACTCCTACTTAATGTGGTTGCATTAGAGATATACTCTGCCTCTAAATACAATTCTGTATTTGTAGGCCAACTTGACCATCCTCCACCTTTAAGAAATATTGAACGAGTTTGAGGAGATGCAAGGACATCGGTTTCTACCCACTCAAACGGAATTAGCGGTGCATCAGTAGCACATATACTATTCGGTATACATTCAACAGCACTTACACCCCCACCAGATCGTATAACGCTATCATTTTTAATCACATCTCCTTGACCATGATAAGCATAGTGTGCATCTTTTGTTTGATTGTGGTGTTCGGAAATGACATAAAATCCTTGTTGTCCTTTTAGTCCTTTGTTCCCTTGGATTAGTCCGCCAGAGGGTAGTTTAGTCCCCCTCAACCTGACTTGTGTTAAACTTCCCCAAGCGTCCTCCCACTGTATATCTGTGACATTCGGCATAGATACCGCATCGGTCCAGCCGAGCTTGCACGATTCATCCAAAGTTACTATGGTAGATAGAAGAGCAGTACTATTCGCGAATATCTCTAAGTTACTAAGAGGTCCTAATGTTGCTTTGCTAGTTATTGCACGGTCACATCCAAATATTTTCCCTGAGATATTTGCATACGTACCACCAACTATCCCGCTTCTGTAACTTCCACAAATCAGCCCAGAAAAAGTCATCGCATTTGCGCTATTAACTCCCTTAGCACAATAAATAAACAGCCCTGAAACTGTAGATCCCTTAGATTGTCCCTGTGACAGGTTAACCGTAGCATTCTCAGAATTTCTACAACAGATATTATTATAGGTTCCTGATACCCCTAATTCTATTCCATACAAACCTGTAAATAATACATTACTGACATTAACGTTTGTGTTTCCCCATGTTAAATTATTGTTGTACATTCGGGGTCTATTGCCATTGTAAGTACCTACAGCAGTAGAAGCACCCACTTTTCCTATTCTAATATTTCTGGTTGGGTTCATTACTGGTGCCCCGGATTTAAATAGTACTCCTGGTGCAGCCTCGTTGATTGTTATATCGGTATTGCTACCATTTAAAACTATTGTTGCAATGGTATACTTTTGGACATCTGTCAGATAACTGGAGTACGCTCCTTTATGGACATACACCTCTTGCCCAACTATCCATTTCGTAGTATAGTCCCCTGCTATGGTAAAGGTTTGTCCTGCTGACCAGTTCGCGGCTAGAGTTGTGTTGTCTGAATTTCCATAAATTGTGGGATCACCGTATAAAGATAGTTTACCTCCATTAGTTATGGGGATGCCTTTAACATTGTCAGCGGTAGGATTAAATAGTATATCGGCAGTATAGGCCTTATCCAACGGAGTGCCACTTGTCCCTATCTTTAATTCCCCGCCATTGTTAACGGTTACATTGTTATGTCCCAACGATAGCTTAGTATTCATTGCTGTCGAAAAAGACAAAATTCCTGTTATTGAAATGTCCCCCAACTCGATGGCGCTTGACACGTTATATGTCACTGTATGCCCACTGGCTATAGTCGCTGTATCTCCGGCAATGGATGGATATCCGCCACCACCCCATGTTGCTACATTATTCCAATCCCCTGACTGGGTTGACGTATACGCCGCCATTATACCACCCCTAATAAGGCTTTAATCTGCTCTAATGGTGTATCCACAACAAACTGTCTCAAGGAAATATACATCTCCTCTGGTGTATTAGCTGGTATTGTTATCAATCCCATGCTCTTTGCTACTGTCGCATAATCGTACACTAACCGCGAGGCAAGCATCCCTTCTTGCCATCCATACGTTGTTGTAACGTACTCTTGCATATCTAAAAATGAGGCGGCAGGATGAAGCAAAATGAACTCCATAACTACCATCTTGATAACTTCCTTTGATGCCTCAATTTGTGCACTAATGGGGGCTACTTGTACTTCTTGTCCCTGTGACTGAGTTAGTTCAGAACGTGTAGAGACGAGGGTCTGCCGTTCTGCAACAGCAGCATCAATCTCTATTTGAGTTGGCGCTTCAGGGAATGCTAAAACTTCACTAAAGATATTCCCCTCAGTGTCCTGTAATTCAGCTCTAACTTCATAACCCCACGGGCGTTCAGTATGTCCCCAAATTGATAGTATCTTCATTATCACCCTCACGGTAGATAAAATAAATCAGATTATATTTAATACCCAATTTATAATCCACGAACCAATCTTAAATTTGACGGCGCAGTAGGGACTGATGCCCCATCAAACACTTGTATCCTATGATTTCCATCATCAAATACAAAAATCTTACTGGGAGTTATTGCAATCCCATATGGGTCAGTAAATTGTCCATTTCCAGATCCAAAAGAACCTGTTTGTGCAATGTATGCATATGTAGTTTTATTAAATATCTGAATTCTATAATTAAATGCATCTGCTGCATATATGTAGTTATTGTCAACTGCTATTCCATATGCCTCATAGAACTGACCATCTCCAGCTCCAAATGAGCCAAATTTACCTACAAAAGCATAAGTTATTTTATCAAATATCTGAATACGATAATTCTGGACATCGGCTACATATAGATAATTATCATCAATAGCAAGACTCCAACAATCAGAGAATTGCCCATCCCCTGCCCCGAAGGAACCAAATTTATCTACAAAAACATAAGTTATTTTATCAAATATTTGAATTCTTCCATTATTCGTATCAGATACATATATATAGTTATTGTCAACTGCTATACCACTCGGATAGGCAAACTGCCCATCCCCAGTACCAGTTGTACCAAATATATCTATTAGTGCATATGTAACTTTATCAAAAATTAAAATACGGTCAACTGAACTAACTAAACCTACGACATAAATTCTAGAATCATCTACTGTGACAGCAGTTGGCCACTCAGCATTAAACTTTGCAATAAAAGCATTAGTATCAGTATTAAATATTTGTATTCTACTGTTATTCTGGTCTGCTACATAAAGAAGGGGACCTTTCACATATATTTGAGGATAGCCCCATCCAGCAAATTGACCATCCCCACTACCTAATGAACCAAATTGTGATAAGTAATCTAGCCAAGCCATTTTATACTCCACATGATAATACTAAAAATAGGTGCATTTTGTACTACTACAGCCTGACTATTGCCTGTGTTCCGTCCTCCACTTTATTCCCTCTGACCGCACCACCTGTGACTGTGGGTCGCTTTGCTTTATAGTGTACTAAACTCAACTGTACTTGCGTCTGGAATTAGTACATTCTTAGAATATACTAACCCCGGGTAAGTGATTTCTATTTTGTACATAGTGCCCTGCGGGGTTAATTGAGAAGACTTAATTAGCTCTAACTCGAAGTATCCATTAATATCAGTAGTTGTTTGTTTATTAAGTTTAACTACCTTATTAGTACCATTATACCTACTTCCATTAGGTTCACTAGCTATTACTTTAGCACCCTTAACATAATTACCTGATAGATCAATGACTGTACCAAACACTACGCACGTTTCTGGTTGGGTAGGAGAACTGGCATTAAAACCAGAACCTTCAAGTGTAAATGTATTAGTTCCTGAAGAAGTTACCGTTATAGTTTCTGGTATAGTAAAGTCTACAAATGACTTCCTTAGAATAATTTTGTATATGCCCTCCCCAAGCCCAACAACATACTTTCCATCTACTCCTGTTATGCCTTTATTAATGATCAGAGATTGATCAACATTTTTTACATACACTTGTACATCTGGTATTGGTAGCGATGTAACACTATCGTTTATTGTCATGGTGGTTTGATAAGCCCCATCCACTCCTAAAGCTTCATATAAAGAAAACTCTAGTTTATCAGCCAAAGCATTACCAGCAGGATCTTTTACTATAAGAACATAATCTATAGCTGGGATGTCTAGTAAACTTTTATCTATCTTTATTCTATATACCCCTTGCTCCAATTCAGAACTAGTTATATTACTAGATGATGTACTCAATAATATCCCGGCCTCATATAACGACACGCTCATTGTAGTTGGATAGATTAGCCCAGAAACTGGTGTACCATTACTTGTTACCATATTGACGTTAATATATAAATCAGTGTTAACCTTAAATTGTGATGAAAAATTACTAACATTTAATTGAGTAAAACCGGATACTTCTGTTAGTGTTCGTGCCGCATAAGACCAGGTAGCTGTAGATATCGATAAAACATCCGAAAGTAAGCTATCATGTGCTGTAGTATCTATTCCTACTACCTCTCCAGTAGATACTAATACAGCTTCCTGCACATAAAATTCATCGATAGGAATAACTAAATTATTGACATATAGAGATTCCGTTGGGTCGCTATCTGCTTTTTCATTTAAGAAAATACGGCAGTCGCTTATTTCTGTAGTAATCCACAGTAATCCTACAAAATCCCAAAATTGTCCTGTGTGGTTTCTAAGACGTATGTATATTGCAGAATTTCCTAAATTTTTAGTATATCGTATGTATGCTGTCATTATCACCTTCTGTAAATATTAACTAGGCTTCTTTAATAAATTGTATTATTCCTTGTATTTCCTGCCCTAAAGGATTCCCTGAAGGTATTCCCAAGGCAGTCCCTGTAAGGTTTACAGTCTGAACAAAATGTCTAACTTCTAAAGTAGTAGTTGGAGAGGAAGATAAAACTATTCTTCCAAGTATTATACTCTGAGTACTAAAATAATCCGCACCAAACAAAGCGCTTGAATATGCTGAACTACCAAAGAGTTGTGCTTGACTTATTGATACATTCCATAAGTAAGCTTGGTGTCCATTTACCACGGATGCTGGAAAGTTTCCCTGTACTCTGTATGATCCTGGTGGTAGATATATCTGATTAGATGCCAAAGTAGACCCTAGTATAGTATTAGCAAGTGTCCAATTTAAGGTACGTATTGTAGTTTGGGTTGGAGCTGCGCCACCACCCGATGATGTTAGGTAGCTGGCGACAAAAATTCCACCATCCCCACCACTTGCAGTTGCAAATGCTAATCCAGTTGCTGACCCATTAACTGCTACCACCTTATTAGCTTGTCCTGAGTATGACGCTGGTGTATCGGTTAAACCCAAAAATGTGGATGTCCCACTTGAGGGTGTTATAAACTCTACACCATCCTCAGTTCCTTTAACTGCTACTACTTTACCTGATTGTCCTGAGTATGATACTGGTGTATCTAGTAAATCTTTAAATTTCTTAAATATCCTGAACATTAGCCCCCCCTTGTCCCCGCTATCTAAATAGCTATCTAATAAACCTTATCCCAAAGGTACGTCTTCTCCATAACCGACGTATAAAACGTAGAATTAGAGTAATACCACCATACCCCTTAGTTACCAATCCGCCCGTACCATACCCCTTAGTTACTATAGACATTTAAGTTCTCTGTATGTATGCTGGGACGATTTGTGTGGTAGAGGTGAGACTAAATGTTTTAAGTATAGTAACACCATCTTGACGATATAACGTTAGTGTATTTAAATCTGGATCGAGTACCCATTTACCCAACGCCTCATCCTTAATATCAGTTATATCCCCCCATTGAATGTTATCTGTTTTTAATTTTATAGCTGTAATACTACTATTATCTGGTGCGATATATGAAGCAGAAGCAAGCCTACTTCCAATTGTAGTGTCTAGATTATTTAGTCTACTATCGTTAGTCAATAAAGGGTTAATTGGTATGTCGTTTACAGATGCCTGGGATGCTTTACTGCTTACAGCCGCATCTAGGTTAGTCTCTACAAGTAATCCATAGCTACCAGCTGTTCCATAAGTTGCTGTTGCAGCATTCCATACTGCTGTAGCCACATCAGTGGTACTTACGTCGTTAAAGCCAGTAACTCCTGTTCCTTTAGCAAGGGCTATGTTAGTGCCTGCTGTGAGTACTCTTGTAGCCACAGACCATACATCAGCTGCGCTGTGAGTAGACCTGCTGCTTACCGTAGTATTAAGATTAGTACCCAGTATGTATCCGGCAGTTCCTGCACCGTAGGCACCTGGGACTG